>Ga0272441_10001329_pt1 | contig 52888 bp, 44 predicted proteins | sample SSMProp6N_FD_193582 | JGI IMG/M metagenome (GOLD analysis project Ga0272441, IMG submission 193582) | Marine sediment archaeal communities from Little Sippewissett salt marsh, Falmouth, MA, United States - SSM-Prop-6N | ecosystem: Environmental > Aquatic > Marine > Wetlands > Sediment ...
AACACCAATGGGCATACCTTTTTCAAAAGATATTTCCAGGTAAAGTGGTTCATCGGGAGCATCCTTTGGATTGACTGTCCATTCATAGGCTTCTTCGGGCGGTTCTACCCATGGATCTTCCAGAATTCCACATTCACAAGACCTGCCCCATAAATTCTGGTCTACACTATAAGGATTATCTACATCTACCGGAATAGGAATGCCATATTTTTTTGCATATTCAATTTCTTCCTCCCGGGTGAATCCCCATTCTCTTGCCGGTGCAATCACCTTTAAATCAGGATTCAATGCAGCGATTGATGCTTCAAATCGAACCTGGTCATTCCCTTTTCCGGTACATCCATGTACTATAGCTTCCGCACCTTCCTGCTCGGCAAAATCAACCATAATTTTCGAAATCAAAGGCCTGGAATAAGCTGTGGCAAGAGGGTAATTCGATTCATACACCGCACCAGCCTGTAAACCTTTTAAGGCATACTCATTGGCAAATTCCTCTTTTGCGTTCACAACAAAAGATTTTACAGCCCCAACTTTTAAAGCTTTTGCTTTCACAAAATCCAAATCAATATTCTGTCCAACATCTACTGCCACCGTAATAACTTCATCGCAATAGTTTTTCTGTAACCATTTAATTGCAATCGAGGTATCCAATCCCCCGGAGTATGCCAATACTATTTTTTTCATTTTTTTCATTTTACTTTCACTCCTTTTACTCCTGATAAAACAGGATTTTTTTATGTTTTGATTTTATTTTTCTAACCCATACCAAAATAACGCTATTTAATCATCTAGGGAATATTTATTTATTTATTCCGTCAAATATTTTATCCAGAATATTGATTAAATAATCAATATCCTTTTCTTCAATAATTAACGGAGGCAAAAAACGTAACACATTTCCTGCAGTACAATTCATCAAGATTCCTTCCTCGAAGCATTTTTTAACGACTTTCGGTCCATCTTTTGCAACTTCTATACCGACCATCAACCCAATTATTCGTATTTCCTTGATATATTCAGGATATTTTGTCTTAAGTTCTTCAAATTTTCTTTGAAAATATTTTCCTCTTTCCAGGGATTTTACTAATAGATTTTCTTCTTCCAAAACTTCTAGATTTGCCAGAGCAGCTGCACATACAACAGGATTCCCTCCAAAAGTCGTTCCGTGATCTCCCGGCTTAAAGACTCCTGCTATTTTATCCTTTGCAATAAGGGCACCTATAGGCATGCCTCCGCCAAGAGATTTTGCAATCGTAATAATATCCGGTTCTACATTATAATTTTGATGCGCAAACATTTTTCCAGTTCTTCCCATACCGCACTGAACCTCATCAAATATTAATAATATATCTTTTTCATCGCAAAAATATCTCAAGCCTTCCAGGAATTCATGAGAAGCAATGTTAATTCCTCCTTCTCCCTGAACCGGTTCGACCAAAATCGCGGCTACTTTCTCGTCATAAGCTTTCTTCACAGAATTTAAATCATTAAAAGATGCCTGATTAAAATCAGGTAAAAGTTTTAAATAGTCTTTTTGGTACTTCTGTTTTCCTGTCGCCGCTAATGTAGCAATTGTTCTACCGTGAAATGAATCCTTCATATAGATAATTTTATACTTATCTTTATTCTGTGCTTTAAAATATTTCACTGCTAATTTTATAGCTCCCTCATTTGCTTCTGCTCCACTATTTGCAAAAAAAACTTTATCTCCACATGAATTTTCTACCAATTTTTTGGCTAATGTAATTTGTGGTGCATGAAAAAAAAGATTAGAGCAATGAATGAGTTTTTTCGCCTGATTTTGAATCGCTTTAACAATCTTGGGATAGCAATATCCTAGACCGTTTACTGCAATACCCCCAATGTAGTCATAGTATAAATTACCATCCAAATCCCATACTTTCATACCCTCGCCCCGATCCAACACCATTGGTGGTTGAGCATATGTTTGAAAAACATATTTTTTTTCGCTTTCTATCAATTCTTTTGTATTCATAATAATTAAACCTCCTTTTATAATTTCGATATTCATTTCAATATTGATTTACAATCAAGAAATGAACTCACTTCCTATCCCGCTATCAGTAAATAATTCCAATAGAATGGAATGTGCTTTTTTGCCATTGAGAAAATGAACTTTCTTTACACCGCCTCCAATCGCATTTACTGCAGATTCAACTTTAGGTATCATTCCTTTTTGCAATTGACCGGACTTTATTAATTTTCTTGCTTCTTTTATATATAAACTGCTGATCAGGGAAGTATCATCGGTAAAATCCCTGAATATACCATCTACATCGGTGAGAAATATCAACTTTTCAGCACCTAAAGTAATGGCTAATTGACCTGCAACCGTATCAGCATTGATGTTATACCTTGCTCCTTCTTTATCTACTCCGACGGTAGCAATGACCGGTATATAGTTTTTTTCTAATAGTAATAATATAATTTCGGGATTAATTGACTCAACTTCTCCCACATAACCCAAATCAGTAAATTGATGTGGTTTTACAGTCAATAGTTGTGCATCTTCTCCGCTTAGTCCAATTCCTTTTACCCCATTTCCAGGACCTTTAGAAATGCAAAGATTGATTTCAGCAACAATTCTAGTATTAACCTTACCGGTTAAAACCATTTCTGCAATTTCCATCGTTTCTTGATCCGTTACCCTTAATCCATTTATAAATTGTGGTATTTTATTCTGTTTCTTCATAACTGCAGAAATTTCCGGTCCCCCGCCATGAACAATAACCGGCTTCATGCCGATATATTTTAAAAGAATGATGTCCTTGATGATTTGTTTTTCTAAATCCTTGTCTTTCATAGCACTGCCGCCAAATTTTACGATAATAACCTTATTCCAGAATTTCTTGATATATGGTAATGCTTCTGTTAATATTTTCCCAACATTTTCCACTTTATTTTCCAAGTTAGCTTTCCTCCTTTCTTTTCGTTTCTTAAGAAAAAATGTGTAAAATTCTTTTATTTGAATCTTCCCGGAAAAAATTGAATGAATGACTGATTCAACTATACTTGGTATTGATTTTCACATAGTCGTAAGTGAGATCACATCCCCAGGCAGTTGCATCCTCTTTGCCCAGCTTTAAATTAATAACTATTTTTATTTCATCTGACTCTTCCAGGTATTTGTGCAATTCTAGTCTAGAGCATTTAAGAGGTTCTCCGTTTTCTACAATTTTCTCCTTTAGATATAAATCGATTTTTTCGGTATCTACTTCCGCTCCGGAATATCCTACTGCGGCTAAAATCCTTCCCCAATTGGGATCATTGCCAAATACGGCAGTTTTGACCAGGGGTGAAGTAACCACAGATTTTGCAATTTTCTTCGCATCATTTTTGGTCAAAGCATTTTGAACTTCTACTTCGATTAATTTTGTAGCTCCTTCTCCGTCTTTCGCCATACATTTCGCCAGATATTCGGCTGTGTAATACAATGCATCCAAAAAAATTTTATAATCGGCATTTTTTTCAGAAATGGTCTTATTTCCTGCCAATCCGTTCGCCATAAGTAAAACCATATCATTCGTACTGGTATCTCTATCGACACTAATCATATTAAAAGTATTTTCAATGACATTTTTTAATGCTTCCTGAAGCAGGTCCACTTTTATCGAAATATCGGAAGTAATAAATCCTAACATTGTTGCCATATTAGGATGTATCATCCCTGAACCTTTTGCCATTCCTCCGATTCTAACTTCATGCCCGTTTATTTTAAAATTTACTGCAACTTCCTTCTTTTTAGTATCGGTTGTTAATATAGCTTCTGCTGCCTCTGTTCCCCCTTTGATACTCAACTCTAAAATTGCTTTTTGGATCCCTGTTTTAATTTTTTGCATGGGAAGAAATTCACCGATTTTTCCAGTAGATGTCACTGCAACATACTCTTCTTTGACCTTTAATTGTTTAGCTACTTCTTTGACACTATCCCAGGCATCTATCAATCCTTTTTCTCCGGTACAAGCATTAGCAATGCCGCTATTGATGAGAACAGCCTGTAATTTGCCCTGAGATGCTGACAAATTTTGCCCGGTTACTTTTAACGGGGCTGCTTTAAATTTATTCTTGGTAAATACACCACATCCATCAGCGATTTTCTCGGAATAAATCATTGCTAAATCCTTTCGATTAAAACGGATACCACTCTTCACACCGGCAGCTTTTATTCCTATAGGATAAGTTATGCCGTCCTTAACTATTTTAAAATCTTTTTTATTTACACAATTACTCATAATAATCAACTCCTGTTATTTTTTTTAATATCATTTGGAATTTTTTTTATTTACTTTAATAACTTTTCCAAATCAAACCTTTTGTCTCTCCAAATCCAAACATGATATTCATGTTTTGAATTGCCTGTCCAGCTGCTCCTTTAGTTAGGTTATCAATTACTGAAACCACTTTAATCTTTCCGGTTCTTCGATCAACCGCAATACCGATATCACAATAGTTTGTTCCGGTAACATATCTGGTCTCAGGTAGATTTGGCGGATTATAAATTCTCACAAAAGGTGCTTCCCGGTAAAACTCTTGATAGACATTTAAGATATCCATCTCATTTTTAATTTGTTTCAGATTTAAATAACAAGTAGAAAGAATGCCCCGGTTAAGCGGTAACAAATGAGGTGTAAAAGTCACAGTAATTTTATTAGATTCGCCTACATTTTTTTCTTGAAAATAAAGAGATGATAATTCCTGTTCAATTTCAGGAATATGATTATGCTTAAGAATTTTATATGCTTTAAAACTCTCATTGCATTCTGCAAAATGAAGTCCTAGAGAAAGTTTTCTCCCTGCACCGCTAACTCCTGATTTTGAATCAATAATAATATTTTCAGATTCAACAAGGTGATGATGTAAAAGGGGTGCAATTCCTAAAATTACGCTGGTTGGATAGCAGCCTGGATTAGCGACCAATGAAGTATTTTGTATTTCTTGATGATAGATTTCCGGTAAACCATAAACTGATTGCTCAATCATCTTTTTACTTATTTCATTATGTTCCTTATTATACCATTCCTTATAAATAACTGCATCGTTTAGGCGGTAATCGGCACTCAAGTCAATGACTTTTAAACCTTCCTTTTCTAATAATCCGGACACTACCTCCATTGAAACCGTATGCGGTAATGCAGTGAAGACTAAATCTGAATCGTTTGCTAATAATGTAATATCGAGTTTAATTAATTCTTTATCCAAAATTTTATAAAATTCAGGAAATACTTCTGAAAAAGCTTTTCCGACATAGCTGGAAGATACAAGATGCTTTAATTCCACATCAGGATGCTCAGATAATAATTTTGTTAATTCTTTTCCCGCATAACCAGTAGCGCCAATAACACTTACTTTTATTTTATTCATTCATCCTAACCTCATTTATTCAATAAATAAAAAAATCTCGTCCCTCAGGATAATTTTTTAATATCCAAAGGGACGAGATGTCATCTCGCGGTACCACCCACCTTGGGCAAATAACTATCCATTCCAAAAAAACAAAAATCCCGTCCCCTGATAATCTTCATTACCGATAAGGACGAGATGTCATCTCGCGGTACCACCTGGAATTGGATAAATAATTTACCCCGCTCATTAAAAGTTTTTAAAGGTAACCAGCCTTTCTTACTATGAGGTTCTCTTTTTGGCCATCCCTTTTAAGATACTTTCACCGGTTGTATCTCTCTCTTTCTAAGGAAGAATGACCTACTTCCCTCTGATACTAATTTTTAATTATTGAGGATTATAATACGTGAATTTAATTGTTCTGTCAAATATTTTTTATAGATTTTTTTATAAAATGTTGCTTTTATTTAAAATATAAAATTGAGGAATGGCCAATAGCACTATGAAATCATCCTCATAAAAATTTATATTTAATGGGCATAAAGCACGTTTTTTGATTTATGCTGATATTACATAATCAAAGAAATCATCATAGAATAAAAATTCTAGATTATTCTCCGAATCAATCCTAAAAAAAGAATTTAAATAAAAATCAGGTCAATAAACAACCCACCCGCTAAGTAGGTGGCTTTAAGAGCCTCTAAAAGAGGCTGAATTCCTCTTATTCGCTCAGTTCTTTTTTTATTCTTTCTTTTTAATATTTCACATATTTTCATATTTCAGTATCGTCCAAATCTTATGAGGTAAATTCTTTAAAGGTGAAACCATTTAACCATTATCACCTTCTAAGAAGGTGGTTTTTTAAGTTAAAAAATTGATCTGATTTTTTAAACTTGATTTAATATTCACTTTGCTCGTGCCCGGAACAACCTTTATGTTGCATTCAGATGAATTAAAAATAAAACCATTACTTTACTTTTACTTTACTTTCGATTCAATGATCTACATAAGAATCCAAAACGAGTATATGCATTAATACAAGGCAGATAACATATATTGCATATAAGCGAAAAAGTTCTACATATATTATTTTATTTTCTTTGAGTTCCAATTTTTAAGTAATTTGCAATATTTGCATTTTTATCCAAATGAAATTTTATCTTACCATTTACTGAAGTTAGAAGAGTGGTTACCCCCGGTCCATGTCCGGCAAGAACACAGTCACTATGTATTACAATCCCGATTGTCACAGCCCCTTCCTTGTAACTCCTTCCATAGCAGTTATCAGCATCACTTATAACTACAATGTCTCCAAACTTTATTTTATCCAGCTTATATTTTTCCACCATTGATTTATCAGCAGTAGTAATGTCATAATCGCCACTGGCAACACTGGCAGAACCTATTCCAGAACCCATGAGTTTTGCCGGAATTTCACAGGTTACAGGAATTTCGATTGATCCTTCACTTAATTCCTTAATTTGCAATTTTTCTAAAAATGAAGGATCCAGATTAAATATTTTAATGTCTGAATAATCAATTAATTTTAATCCCTGACCAAAAGATTTGATTAAAATCTTATCTCCGATACAAAGTTTTTCTAAAGTATTCTGATCAAAATCAATAAGTACATGTTCGATTCCTCCATGATGTCCGGTAACGGTTCCCAATCCTCCTCTGGCTTCTCCACTGACTACACGAGCCTGGTTTCCAATACATGCTAATATATTATAGGCAATATTCGGTCCTTCGTATCGCTTTTCTTCATCTACGACTGTTGATACTCCGGGTTCAACATGGTCTGCTTCCCAACCAAAGGCACAATCTCCCACTTTTACATTATAACTGATTCCCCCAACTCCCGGGATAATGACAGGTTTCCCATCATATGTTACCCTGTATGGACCCTTTTTTACAGGATAGCTGACTCTTCCTTGAATAGACATCATGACCAATTTATCTTTATTGGTTTTTAGCATGATAATTCTCCTTTTTGCTAATTGAATATTAGGAATTAATTATAAAGTATTAACGATTCAACATTCGTTGAAAATATTTTTTTAACCTTTCTCTATTCACTTTTCAAAAACGATAAACCGAATACACCCATGATAATGATAAAGAATCTACCAATTTGTTGAATGGTAGGAATTTCTTTTAATAACATCATTGCAAATAAAATCGTAAAGGCAGGACAAATTGAAACAAGCATACCAGCTTTTGATAGCTTTATTCTCTTGATGGCTTCACACCAGGAGAAATAATACAATGTAAAACCTATTATTCCCTGAAATAATAATATCATAAAAATTGATATATTGTTAATTAAAGAAATTTGATTAACTCCCAATATCATCACCAGAATAAACAAAAATATTCCCCCAAATAGTATTCTATCCGCTGTAATGAGTGGAGCAGTTTTTTTATGACATTTCATCATTCTCTAGCGAAAATTATTTGCTATTTGCGAACTCAAGGATGTAAATAAAATCATTTTGTCTCCCCAATTAAAAGAAAATCTTTCCCGATACAAAACAATTAGTATACCAACCATGATGATCGTGGTAAAAGTAATCTGTTTTATGTTGATTTTTTCATTTAAAAAAAGATATCCGAGTATAATTAAATATAAGGACGCTATCATCAGTAAAATTGATTAACTAATTGCACTTGTTAAAAAAATTCCGAAAAAACAATAAATTAGAAAGGGTGGTCCCAAAAAATGCAATCAGTAAAATTGTAAGGTGGTGTTTTTTTAAAATAACACCTTCCAGTTACCCATAAAGAAAAAAGAGTAATATCGGCAATTAAACTACTAACTGCTGCGAAAAATAGAGGATTCAAAAATCCTAATCCGTATTTAATCAATATTGGAGTTATTCCCGCAATAAAAATTATAAAAATATAAAAATTATCCCCTCTCTTTCTTTATCTTCCATGCTGTTTAACCTTATAAAATTTAACTGCATAAATATACTTATACTTCATCGTTATTTATTAATTCAGCTTTTTCGGTAAATTAAATACAACCATTCTTTCTTCTATCAAAATGAACATTTCATAGCCCACTCGGAAGTAAGTATTTCTCGCTTGTTGAATTAAAAAACTAGATACGATTACTGTGATTCATAGATTTTTGACCAAATATTGCTTTGGGATATTTTCTTTTTAAAAAGAATTTGAATTGAAGCCAATTTGCAACTTATCACAAATAAAATCAATTTTTCAAATAGAAATTCATTCAAAATATTAATTGATTTTATTTTATCAAACATTATTATCCACAATGATAACATCTTTAAATAAAATGTACTAAAATATGCTCTACTCCTAAACTTTATAATTTATATTTTGATTGTTCAGATATGGATAATTTTCAATCTTAACTATGTCAATATATTTTATATACAAACCCTTTATCTATACATTTATGAAAGTTGAACTATAATATGGTATAATAAATAAACAAATGGGTCTTTCTTGTTTTAACCTTCTCTAAATCAGAAGGAATAATTCATATGAAAAACAAGAAACTTATAATCTATCTGATATTTTTGATAATTTTAACAACAATTAATGGAAATAATTTTGCTAATTCCCCACCCCTCATTTATTATCTTCAACTGAATGGAATCATTAATCCGATTACTTCACAATATGTTGTAAACGGTATCGAAGAAGCGGAATTGGAAGGTGTTGAATGCCTGATTTTACAGATTGATACACCCGGTGGGCTTGATACATCTATGAGGGATATTATAAAAAAAATATTAAACACCCCTATTCCAGTTATAGTCTATGTTTCCCCTTCCGGTAGTAGAGCAGCTTCAGCGGGGGTGTTTATCACATTAGCAAGTCATATTGCTGTTATGGCTCCCGGAACGAATATCGGTGCAGCTACCCCGGTAACCATGGGCGAAGGAGAAATTGACGAAGCCATGAAGGCAAAAATGGTGAATGATGCAGCTGCTTATATTAAGAGTATAGCCAACAGCCGGGGGAGAAATGCGGAATGGGCAGAGAAGGCAGTAAGAGAAGGTGCTTCCATCACCGAACAGGAAGCTATTGAAAACGGTACAATAGAATTTATTGCCCAGGATATCGATGAGTTAATACAGATTGTCAATGGGGTAAAAGTTAACCTTCCCGACGGGAAAAGAACGCTAAACACAAAAAATGCAACCATACAATCATTAAAAATGAATTTTAAAGATCTATTTCTCCATTCATTAAGCAACCCGAATATTGCATATATCTTATTATTTATTGGTATTTATGGTATTTTAGGAGAATTCAGTAATCCGGGTACATTTTTTCCGGCAATTGTAGGGGGGATTTGCCTGATTCTTGCCTTTATTTCTTTCCAAAGCATACCTATTAATATCGGGGGTTTATTGCTGATTATCTTTGGTATCCTCCTTTTTATCATAGAGATATACACGCCTACATTTGGAATACTCTCAGCCGGAGGGATCACCGCACTCATCCTGGGTTCTTTTATGTTGCCTCAATCCACTGCTCCTTTTCTCAGAATTTCTATAGGACTGATCATCTCCATGTCTTTAACAACCGCAGGTTTCTTTATATTTGCCTTAAGCAAAGGTCTTAGGATTCAATGGAAAAAACCGGTTACAGGGAAAGAAACGATAATCGGAAAAATTGGGATTGTCAAGACTGCATTAAATCCTTCTGGTTCAATTTTCATTCAAGGTGAAAGATGGCAGGCACAAAGTCGAGAAGAATTCATTCAAGCAGGTGAAGAGGTTGAAGTTATTGAAACTAAAGGATTAAACCTTGTCGTTAAAAAAGTTAATCGAAAGGAGTAAGAAGATGTATCAATTATATGACCTGTCAATATATATAGGAATACTGGTCATTATCCTGGTTATTTTGTCTCAGGCAATAAAAATATTAAGGGAATATGAACGTGGGGTAATATTCCGCTTAGGACGTTTAGTCGGTGCAAAAGGTCCGGGATTAATCATATTGATTCCTATTGTAGACAGAATGGTAAAAATTAGTCTAAGAATTATCACTATGGATGTTCCGGCACAGGAAGTCATCACCAAAGACACTGTTCCGGTAAAAGTCAATGCTGTTATCTATTTTAGGGTAGTTGATCCCGAAAAATCGGTTGTTGTGGTGCAAAACTTCGTCAATGCTACTTCACAGATTGCCCAAACTACTTTGCGAAGTGTCCTTGGCCAAATGGAACTTGATGAATTATTGTCACAAAGAGAGAAAATCAATCAAACGCTTCAAAAAATCGTTGACGAACATACCGATCCCTGGGGGATAAAAGTAACAGCTGTAGAAACTAAAGATGTTGAACTACCGGAAGGAATGAAAAGAGCAATGGCCAAACAGGCAGAAGCAGAAAGAGAAAGAAGAGCAAAGGTCATCCATGCAGAGGGAGAATTCCAGGCATCTGAAAAATTAGTCGAGGCTGCAGATAAAATGGCAAAACAGCCGGCTTCAATTCAACTCAGATATTTACAGACATTAACCGAGGTAGCAGTTGAAAAAAATTCTACTATACTTTTCCCGCTTCCTTTAGATTTGGTAAAACCTTTTTTAGAAAATTATATAAATAAGGGATCAAAGATAAAATAAATCAAGGCCATTCTTCTATTTGAAGAATGGCCTTTTAGTGATGCCAATTCAGTTAATCAATTTATACACTTTGTCGCCCTCACGGACGCGTTCGTTCACTTTAATACCTACACCAATGCCAACTTTGGCAACTTCAATGGTTTCATGCTCTGACTGCATTGATGTTAATTTTTGTGAAAAATCGGTGGTGTGTCCCACAAAATGTATGGTATCTCCGATATGGAGCTCATCATCAATGACCGTAAATGCAGCAACGTTTATCTTGGTAAAATAATCGCTGATTTTACCAATCAGTACTTCTGACATTTCTTTCTCCCCCAATCTTACTATATTTAATAAGCGCGGGCAAAATATACCTTTGTAGAAGTTTCTTTACCGCAATAAATACATTTGCCCAAGGCATTTTCTTCCTCGAAAGGAATACATCGAATAGTTGCTTTCGTTTCTTCTTTCACTTTATCTTCACATGCTCTATTTCCACACCAAAAAGCCTTTATCATTCCTTTTTTTTCTTCTATAACCTCTTGAAATTCTTCATAATCAGCAATTTCCCTGATATTTGTATCTAGAAATTTTTTCGCCAGGTTATACAGGTTCTCCTGAATCTCGGTTAAAAGAACTTGTACTTTATTTTTTAAATCTTCCTCTTTTACGATAACTTTTTCTCCGGTATCTCTTCGAACTAAAACAACTTGGCCTTTCTTCATATCACGGGGTCCAATTTCCAGTCGTAAGGGTACTCCCCGCATCTCCCATTCATTGAATTTCCAACCGGGTTTGTATTCGTCCCTTGCATCAATCTCAACTCTAACATCTTTTCCAAGTATTTTAATTAATTGTTCTGCCTTATTTAATACTTCATCTTTTGTTTTATCAAACATAATCGGTACAATAATCAATTGTACGGGAGCAACTTTCGGAGGCAATCTCAATCCCCGGTCATCTCCATGCACCATCACTATAGCACCGATTAAACGGGTAGTTGTTCCCCATGACGTCTGCCAGGCATATTTTTCTGTCTGATCTTCATCCAGATATTTTATGTTAAAAGCTTTCGCAAAATTCTGACCCAAATTGTGAGAAGTACCTGCCTGTAAAACTTTTCCATCAGTCATCAAAGCTTCAAGGGTATAGGTATTCAAAGCCCCAGCAAATCTTTCTTTTGAAGTTTTCTTTCCAACAACCACCGGAATCGCTAAATCATTTTCTATATAATCCCGATAGACTTCAAATAATATCTTTAAGGTTTCTTCCTGTGCATCTTCTTCTGTCTTATGAACAGTATGACCTTCCTGCCAGAGAAATTCGGTTGTTCTTAAAAACAAGCGGGTAGTTTTTTCCCATCGTACAATATTTGCCCATTGATTAATAAGAAGGGGCAAATCCCTATAAGATCTTATCCATTTTGAATATAAACTACAGATAATTGCTTCAGAAGTAGGTCGGACTGCCATTTTTTCTTCCAATTGTTGGCTACCACCTTGTGTTACCCAGGCAACTTCTGGAGCAAATCCCTCTACATGTTCTGCTTCCTTTTTTAGCAGGTGTTCAGGAATGAATAAAGGAAAATAAGCATTTTTGTGCCCTGTTTTTTTAATCCTTTCATCTAAACCTTTTTGCATGTTTTCCCACAATCCATAGCCATAAGGTCTTATGACCATACAACCTTTTATGGTCGTATAATCCGCAAGTTCTGCTTTTCTCACCACATCAATATACCATTGAGCAAAATTCTGTTCCTTAGAGGTAATTTCCTTTACAAAATCCATATCTTTTTCCACTTTTGTTTCTCCTATTTGCAACAATTTTTCAAAATAATCATTATTATTAATTAATTATTTTACCATATTTATAATGGATTGTCTAAAATAACGCCCCATTATCAACATCGTTTTCTATTGTTCCATTTAAATATTTCTAAAAGAAATCTCCATTGTAAAAAGTAAAATGTTGTTTTCATTCTTTGCCAATGGTCAAACTTATTTTTTTTATTTGTTCTTTTTGGCTTTCAGATTAATCATACTTATTATTTTTCAATTAAGGTATAATTACATAGTGTACTTAATAATAATTATTTTCTTTTATTATATTATACAAAAATAAAAACTTTTATAAATGCAATAAAAACCAACATTTTTTACAATACCCGGTTTATCATGACTTAGAGAGATGTTTTTTTCATTTTATCAAGTTTTGAGAAAAAATATTATTTGACAATTTATTAAGTATACTATATATTAATGGTGTAATTACAAAGAGGAAAAAAATGGAAATCAGACATAAAGATTTGAGCGAAGAATTATTAGCCACTTTGAGACAAATTAGTAGGGCAATGTCAATTTACTCAAAATCTTTGGATAAGCATTATGGTTTAACTTCCCCCCAATTGATTATATTACAGGAATTATCGCAGAATGATTATCTCGCTATTGGGGAAATCGCCAGAAACATTAGTTTAAGTCAAGCTACTGTGACAGATATTATTGACCGTCTTTCCATTAAAGGCTTGGTAATCAGAACAAAAAACAACCTGGACCGAAGACAGGTACTTATTAAAATAACTCCTGATGGAAAAAACATTATTAGCAAAAAACCATCCTTACTGCAAAAGGAATTTTTGGCAAAATTCAGTCAACTACAAAAATGGGAGCAACACCTACTTTTTTCTTCGGTTGAAAAAATTTCATCCATGATGATGACAAATGATGTTGTTAAAGAATCTTTAAAATCATCTTCGGGAAAAAACATCTCGAAAAAAGCTAAGATTAACCTCTGAAATCTTAAGTTGCAACCTTATCCAATAATTCAGAAACTACGTTAAGGAGGCCTATTATTCCTTTATCACTTTTTTTAGAATATTACCATGATAAAATTATCCTTGAACTTTTAACTCACATTAAAATTGTTGCCTTGAGCGTTCCCGTTTCAATATTGGTAAGTGTTTCCTTGGGATTTTATATTTCCTCCCGGCCTAATATTGCCAAATATGTCATTAACCTAGCCAGTATTCTGATGACTGTTCCCAGCTTGGCACTTTATGGAGTTATGGTTGTTATACTTGCTCCATTTAAATTAGGGTTGGGAATTGTGCCGACTATTTCGGCAATTACGATTTATTCTTTACTACCAATAACCCGAAATACTTATCTTGCTTTGAATCAAGTCAAACCAGAAACGATTGATGCTGCTAGGGGAATCGGTATGTCTAAAAATCAGATTCTCTGGAAAATAAAAATCCCTCTTTCTATTCCGGTCATTATGTCCGGTTTAAGAATTGCTATTGTGATGGGGGTCAGTGTGACGACTTATGCCTCTCTCATTGCGGCAGGTGGATTAGGATATTTTATTTTTGCCGGCATAGGACGAGCAAATCTAACGATGGTATTAGTAGGTGCCATCCTCATTTCTGTATTGGGGATAAGCATCAATTTCTTTTTATTAAAAATAGAAGACTGGATAACTCCCAAAGGATTAAAAGCAAAAAGATAAACAGGAGAATAAATTAATGATAGAACTAACTAATGTAACAAAATATTTTGGAAATAAAACTGCGGTAAATGATTTTAGTCTTCATATAGAAAAAGGTTCCCTTACCATATTTATCGGCCCTTCCGGCTGCGGAAAAACGACCACCTTAAGAATGATTAACAGGCTCACTACATTTGATAAAGGAAATATTGTCATCAACGGTACTTCAGTCAATGATATTGACCCGGTTGAGCTGAGAAGAAATATCGGGTATGTTATTCAAGAAATAGGCCTTTTTCCCCATTTTACTGTTTTTGAAAATATCGCCATAGTTCCCCGTTTGTTAAAGTGGGAACAACAAAGAATTAAAAAAAGAGTGGAAGAACTTCTTGAGCTGGTCACTTTAGACCAAAGCTTTGCTCAAAAATATCCCCTCCAACTTTCCGGGGGCGAACGACAAAGAGTCGGATTAGCCAGAGCACTTGCCGCTGAACCGGAAATATTACTTATGGATGAACCCTTTGGAGCTATTGACCCTATAAACCGGCTTAAACTTCAAGATTCTTTTTTGGAAATACAGGAAGAAATAAAAAAGACCATCGTTTTTGTGACCCATGATATCAACGAAGCCATTAAATTAGGTGATAAAATTGCCATTATCGATAAAGGCAACTTGATTCAATATGATGATGTCTCTCAAATACTTAGCAATCCGGCAAATGAATTTGTAGAAAATCTTTTGGGTCAGGATAGAAATATTAAAGCCCTTTCTCTTGAAAAAGCAAAGGATTATGTGATAAAAGATGGATTTGTTATTGCTTTAGAATCAGAACCTCCTGAAAATATTAAGAAAAAATTAGAAGATAATAATGTTAAAATCGCCTACATCTTAGGGAAAAATAACCATCTACAAGGTCGTTTTGTGTTAGAAAAAGAAACCGAGACAAAAAAACAAAAATTTATCCATGACACGGAGCCATGGATTATTGAAAGACAGAACAATATCAAGGAAGCACTTTCCAAAATGCTGGAAATAGGTGAAAAACAACTTCCGGTAGTAAATCGAAAAAAAGAATTTGTGGGAATTATAAGATTAAATAATATTTTTGAAGAAGTTAACAAAAAGACAAATATTTCCTAAGGAAAAAAATTATATGAATATAATATCTTATTACATAAACAATTTTGATAGAATCATCTCTGCCCTTCAGGTACACATTTTAATCTTTTGCATATCATTGACCTTTTCTGTAATTATCGGAATGACTGTAAGCATTTTTGTCACCCAGGAAGGTAGACAAAAAATCGGGAGGATCATCCTCTCGATTATGGGAGCTGCCCAATCAGTCCCTTCTCTGGTTATAATTGCATTGATATTTATTTTTGTAGGCATCGGGATAAAACCTGCAATTATTGCTTTGGTTATTTACGGCCTGGTTCCCATTATTTTTAATACAACTTCCGGCATCCTCAGTGTCCGCCAAAATATTATTGAAGCAGGCAGAGGAATGGGTTTAACACAAAATCAATTACTCTGGAAAGTAAAAATACCCATTGCCCTTCCGGTTATTTTAGGAGGAATAAGAAGTTCTGCTACGATTATCATCGGTTCTGCTACGGTTGCCGCTGTTATTGGAGGTGGAGGTCTGGGAGATTTTATCTTTATTGGACTCAGAATGCAAAAACCGGAAATGCTCATATCGGGCGCTATTACTGTATCTCTCTTGGCTATAATTGTAGATTATATCATTGCCAAGATTGAAAAAAAAGTAGTCTCCAAAGGACTACAAATTAAAAAAACCTAAGGAGGTAAGTATTTTGAAAAATCGTATATTTATTAGTACTATTTTACTGTTAGTTTTTTGCATAACTTTAGGCGGCTTATCTGCAAGCGGAGCAGAAACTAAAAAAATTGTTGTGGGATCAAAAGATTTTACCGAACAATATGTCCTGGGAAATTTAATTACTTTATTATTGGAGGAACATGGTTTTAAGGTAGAACAAAAATTTGGAATGGCTTCTGCCATAGCCAGAGTCGGTCATCTGAGTGGTCAAATTGATATTTTACCCGACTACACTGGCACTGCAGGTGGCACTTACTTTAAATACCCTGAAAAAATTAATGACCCGGAAAAACTCTATGAAATGGTAAAAAAGGACGATTTAGAACAAAACGATATGGTCTGGATGGGGAGAACCAGTTTTAACAATACTTACGCATTAGCCATTAAAAAAGATATGGTGGATGCCATGGGAACAACTTTTTCCAGTTTAGCCGAATATATCAATAGAAATCCCGAAGAAGTTCTGATTGCTGTCAACCCTACTTTTTATGAACGGGAAACGGACGGTGTTTTTGCAATGGCAGAATTTTATGGTATGAATCTTTTAAGAAAAAATGTCAAACCCATGGATACCGGATTAACCTACGATGCACTTAATAGAGATCAGGTAAATTTAGCAATGGTTTTTGCAACTGATGGAAAACTTAGAAAATTTGATTTAGCAATTTTGGAAGATGATAAATATTTCTTCCCTATCTACAATATTTCAGTGGTTGTAAGGAAAGAAATTCTTGACAAATATCCTGAAATAGAAGAAATCCTTCTTCCTATAACGCAATTAATTGACACAGAAACCATGATTGAATTGAACTATGAAGTTGACGGAGTAGGCAAACCTGCAAACATGGTTGCTAAAGAATTTCTGAAAGAAAAAGGATTGATAAAATAATAAAAACCATTTTTATAAAAGATTTGAAATATGAAATTAAATGAAACATCTAAAGGACGGCTATGCCCGTCCTTTTTTTTACATATTTATGATATAATTATAAAAGATTTGTATTTTATCTTTTAAAAAAATGTCGGGATGAAATAAAATGAAAATTGGTGTTCTTTCAGACACTCATGACAATTTAGTGTACATAAAAAAAGCAGTTAATCTATTTAACCGGGAAAAAACTGATTTAGTACTTCATGCCGGGGATTTTGTTTCACCCTTCACTGCACTAGAATTTTTAAATTTGAACTGTACTTTTGCTGGAGTATTTGGTAATAATGATGGTGACAAACTATACCTTCGCGAAAGATTTGAAAACATCGGCCAATTATACCCTGCTCCTTATATTACCAAGGTCAACCAAAGAAATATTGTCATGCTCCACAAGGAAAAATTGATAGATGCCTTAATTAAAAGTCAAAAATATGAAATCATCATCTATGGTCATACTCATCGTTTAGATTTGAGAAAAATAGGAAAATCACTCATTGTAAATCCTGGTGAATGTGGTGGATGGTTAACCGGTAGGCGTACAATCGCCTTACTTCATACAGACAAGCTAAAAGCAAAAATTATAGACTTGGCAGATGAAAAGACAATTGTAGATATCTAACATAAGTTAACGCATTAGCCTGAAGAGTGAAAAAATTATTATAACAAATTAAAAATATATTAAATTGGAGCAAACATAATTGTTTGCTCCAATTTTTTTACTGCTTTAACAAAAGAAAAAACAAAATCTTTTATATTACTACCAATCTCCTATTCATTTTTACTCATTTCTTCTAACTGTTTCAATCTCTGTTCAAGTTTATTTAATTCTTCGCCATATTCGCCCCATTTACCTTCCTGTAGAAATCTTTGAGCATTCTGGTAATATTCACTCGCTTCCTGGATTAAGTCATTTATTGTTTTTTCCTCTCCGCTTGCTTCAATTTTATTAACTCTATAGGTTCCGACAAATAGCTTATCCAGAGCTTCTTCTAAATTATTACCAATAACTACATCTGTACCATTAGAGATAATGACTCTTTTTAATTCAGGTATCTCTCCTTTTTCTGCCCGCAAATAAAGTGGTTCAACGTAAATAATGGATTCTTCAATAGGAATTACCAGAAGATTTCCTCTAATGACCGTTGAACCCTTCTGCCCCCACAAAGTTAATTGCTGCGAAATTTCAGAATCCTGATCAATACGTGCTTCTATCTGCATGGGTCCAAATATTAACTTGTCTTTAGGGAATTTATAGACAACCAGATTTCCATATTCCGGTTGGTCATTCTTTGCAGCTAACCAGGCAATCATATTATTCTTAGATGCTGGAGTAAAAGGTGTCATGAGGATAAATTCTTCTCTCTCATGTCCAGGAACTTTTGTAACAATATAATATGGTTCCATTTTTATTTCGTTTTCGGCATAGATTTCATTAGGAATATTCCAGTAATCCTCTTTATTATAGAACACATCCGGATCAATCATGTGATATGTCGAGTAAAGTTCTGCTTGTACCTGGAAAAGGTCTTTTGGGTAACGAATATGTTCTTTTAAATCAGCTGGCATCTTTTCAAAATCCTTAAACAATTGTGGGAATATCTTTGCATACACATTAATTAGAGGGTCTTTTTTATCAACAATGTAAAAATCTATCGAACCATCGTAAGCATCAATGACTACTTTGACAGAATTTCTAATATAGTTAAAATATCCTCTCAAGGGCGTAGAGTAAGGATAATTATTTGATATGGAATACGCATCCTGTATCCAGAATAATTTTCCCTCATTGGAAACAACAATATACGGATCTTTATCGTATCCCAGGAAAGGTGCAATCTTGTTCACCCTTTCCTGAATATTTCGGTAAATCATGATTCTACTATCACGAGTAAAATTTGTGGTGAGTAAAATCTGTGGATTAGAATATTTGATAGAAAATAGAATTCGTCTCCACAGTGAAGACACCGGTATACCGCCAGTACCCGCATATGTGCTATAGACATTTTCATCACCTTTTGGGTAATCAAATTCCTTTGCTTTTGTTTTTACAATGACATAATTTTTAGCCATTTCGCCATAGTAAATTTCAGGCCTATTGATTTCGAGGTTTACATTGGAAACGGGTGGTATGTCTTTGACCAACAGATAAGGAAGACCTTCTCCACTTACTCTGTTTACCGGATTAACAACAACACCATAACCATGAGTAAATGTTAAGTGCTCATTGATCCAGGTTCTTGCCTGTTCCGGTATTTTTGATGAATCTAATTCCCTTGGAGATATCATGACCTGTTGATAATTTCCGTTAAAATGATAACGGTCAATGTCTACACTATTAAAATCATAGTAAAGCCTGATTGCCTGTATTTGCCTTAAGGTCTGTTTAATGGGTCTCCAATCCCAAAGCCTTATATTGTTGACCGTTTCGCTATTTTTTTCAATATCTTCCAGGCTTATCTCTTCTTTCACCGGAAATTCTTCCTCTTCGATATTTTCTAAACCATAAGCCATTCTGGTATATTTAATATTATTAGCAATAAACGGTCTTTCTTTAGTGCTTTCATTCGGTAAAACAACAGCTCTTTGAATAATTTCCGGATAGACCGTTCCCATTAGAGCTGATACTCCCAGCAATATAGCCAACCCGATGATCGGTAATTTTAATTCCTGTTTTTTGGCAGTCACAAATACCAGGATCCCGCAAGCTAAAGCTAAAAACATAAGGATTCTTAATGCCAATAAATTTGCATAAATCTCTGTATATCCTGCTCCAAATATTATTCCCCGGTTGGAATAGAGTATTTTAAAGGTATTCAACCAGTATTCCGCACTTTTCAAAAGCAGGATTGTTCCGATCAAGATAGATAGATGAATTTTTACCGGAGTATCCATTTCAATCTTTTTATTTTCAAGTTTAATCGCTTTTTTTACAACATAAATGGCTCCGACAACAACCGTAATGATAGTTAAGGAAAAGAACAGCCAATTCCTAAAAAATTCCAGAAACGGAAGACTAAACATATAAAAACCAATATCTTTGTTAAATATTGGATCCGTTACTCCAAAAGAAGTCCGATTAAAATAAACAAGAATCTTTTCCCAGCTTGTACTTTCAGAAAATCCCATAAAAAGAGCTGCTACTATAGAAAAAAGGAGCACAAATTTCTTATCAATCTGAATATTTTGCAGGTTTTTATACAGTTGGATCTCTGGCCTTACAAATTCATCCTGATTAATCTCGACTTGAAATTCCGGTGCAAATCGCCTAGCGAATGAAAGATTGATGTAGGATAATGCAAAAAAAAGTGCTGTAAAAAAGAGGATAACAAAACCTTTTGTTAATAATATTTTCCAAAAAATAGAAACAAATTCCAATGATTTAAACCAGATAACATCAATATAGATTGAAGCAATTCCGCTAACAATTAAGACGATTAATAGGATTAAACCAATAATCGGCAAATTAAATTTTCTTTTATTTTCCATCTATCCCTCCTGTTTTTTTTATATATTTTTTATTATACCACGCAATCACTTTATTTCAATGAAGCAATTTAATACAAATTTTTAAGTTCTTCAAATTACCCCACTAAAGTTTACACTTACATCTGGTTAACCTGTTAGCTGGCTGATTTAGTGAAGTGTGAATGGTGAATCATTAGTGAAGATGTGAGCTGGAATGCGGGAAAAATGCCGGTTAGTTTTCCAATCAACCATTCTACCAATCCCCTGTCTAAAACCAAAAATCTAAAATAGTATTTAGTTTCTGATATTTAGTAAAGTTGCGGGAATATTGAAACTGATTACGGAAAAATGAAAACCATCCAACTAATCATTCAGTGAATTAGTTAATGAGTCAATTAATAAATTAGCTTTTTTTCACAATATCCCGATAACTTTTTAAGCCAAAAAGCGATTTTGTATTTTTTATTGCATTCACAATAGCTCTTGTCATCACTTCTGCGGCAATTGCACCCACTACATTTACTCCCACTTCTACTTCTCCGGTTGCCATACAAAATATTGTATCTCCATCAAACATAGTATGTGCCGGAATAATTGCTCTAGCATATCCATCATGTGCCATGGAAGCAACTTTGTTGGCTCCGGATTTGGTAAGCTTTGCATTCGTAGCAATTGCTCCTATGGTGGTATTTTTAGAGAAATCTCCTCTGCTACCCATGGGATAATTTCTTAAAAATGACATGGTATTGGCAAATGCTTTTTTATTTTCTGATAGAACACCGGCAATAATCTCTCCTGTTTCCGGATCAATAACATCACCGAGACAATTTACCGCTACCAAAGCCCCGACTATAAGCTCTTGAGATTTTATACTTGCTGTTCCCAATCCACCCTTCATACTGCGAATACCTCCAAATATTTTTCCGACAGTTGCCCCGGTACCGGCACCTACATTCCCCTGTTTGATATTGATTTCGGTAGCATTTTTACATGCTTCGTATCCCATTTTTGCATCCGGTCTTATTTTATAATCGCCTACACCAAGATCAAAAAGAACTGCTCCCGGAACAATGGGAACCTTAGTTAGCACTACATCAAATCCTATTTCCTTTTCTTCCAGGTATCTCATAACACCGGATGCACCATCTAATCCAAAAGCACTCCCGCCACTCAGATAAATTGCATGTGCTTTTTCGATAAGGTTGACCGGATTAAGTAAATCAGTTTCCCGGGTACCAGGGGCACCACCTCGAACATCGACTCCGGTTATTGCACCCCTTTCACAAATAATAACCGAGCATCCGGTCCCCGCCTTTAAGTCTTGACTATGTCCTACCTCTATTCCCGGTACATCTGTAATCGAATCATTTAAAATATTTTTATTTTCCTGCTTATCCACTCTATAGTCCTCCTGCGATTATCTTATATTATGTAGAAAAAATTCTATTAAGCACTATTATTAGTATCATTATTTTAACATTCAATGAAATAAATAAAAATACCTTTAAATTATAGAACATATTTCCTGATACCTGAATAATATTTTACTATCACAGCATATCTCAAAATTTAAAAAAGGATAGAAATTATATAATTTTCTATCCTTTTTTAAATGTATTTATTATAATGTCATTTAATTTTCCGGTAAATATTTTTTTGACAATGATTCACTCATGTAAAAGAATCATTTAACCCATTTTCATCATAAATCAATATTTCTTGAGTTGGTTGAACCAATATTTGAAAAATACAGCTATACTATTCTAATGGCAAATTCGGGACAAACCGGATTACAATAACCGCATAAAATACACAGGTCATGATTGACTTCAGCTTTTCCATCAACTAATGACAAGGCTTGACTAGGACAGGTTTTTACACAATTACCACATCCGATACAGTACGGAGCAATAAATAATTTTTTATTTGGTTTGATCTTTTGATTGAATACATCATATACAATCTTCTCATCATTAAATATTTTTATATTCATCTCTAACTCATCTTCACTTATCATACCAATAGCAACCGAACTAATACCTTTTAGTTTTCTGACATAATTAATCGCATCTTCAAGCTCACCTATCAACCTTCCTCCTGCTAAAGCCTTCATTGCATACAATCCCTTACCCGCTTGCTCTGCCGATGCAATTGCTTTAATCATATCCAAAGCATTTCCACCAACAATTCCCAATCCCATTTTGTTGATAATCGGAAATATGATATCGATTTCTTTAACTTCTACTGCCCGCTTTACGATTTCGATAACGTGGGTGGATATACCGATTGCCCGAATGATTCTTTTTGCCCTATAATCTTTCAGGCATTGAAGTGCTCCGGCTCTCTTTTTAAATACAGCCGAAGTCACTCTAGCTGCATGTAATAAAAAAATATCAATATAATCCCGATTGAGTGCAATAATTGACTCTTGGATGCTTTTTTCCATCTCTTCATAGGTTTCGGCGTGAGATTTTGTCGCAATGATTACTTCTCCATCATAATCCTCTATGGCCCTTCTAATATGAGGATATGTCTTATAGACTTCTGCAGTATCAATAAAATTAATCCCATTTTCCAAGGCAGCACGAATTAATTTTGAGCCCTTTTCAATGGAAATGTCTGCTTGAAGAGGTCCCAGTGGAAGTGCACCGAAACATAATTCAGTTACTTCGATTCCAGTCTTTCCTAAAGCTATTTTTTTCATATTTTTGCACCTCCCGATATTTTCACTTAAACAAAACGGTTATTATTTTGTCCACATCATTTATTTCATCATGATCATTATAAAATTATCATTCATTATATCTCTCTATTTACATCTATCAAGCAACTTTTTTGCCCTGCTTGCAATACTTTCAGCAGCTAATCCGAATATTTTGGTAAGCTCCCAAGGTGCACCGGATTCACCAAATCGGTCTTCCACCCCGACCATATCCATTTTAAAGGAAGAAGAATAATTTTTGCCTTTTGCCATGGTCCCGGCAATGATATTCCCAAATCCCCCAACCTGATGTTCTTCAACGGTCAAAATAACTTGGGTATCCATTGCTGCCTGAAGAATGGCCTTTTCATCCAGCGGTTTTATAGTATGTAAATTTACAATTCTGGTTTCAATACTATATTCTACTTTCAAGATATAGGCAGCACGCATGGCTTCGGCTACCATCGGGCCACAGGCAATAATGCTCAAGTCCTCTTTTTCGGAAGTGTAATCGGTCGATAGACTGGTATCAAAGGCTGAGATAAAATCAGGCATTTCTTTTCGAAATCGGATAATATTGGCTGTACCGAATTGATATTGTGTATTTAGGGAAGTAACTATTGGTGTTGCTTCACGAGCATACCGAATAACTGCAGGACCTTCAATATAGGTTACAACTTTAGTAGCTTTCTCTGTTTCCAGAGCATCTGCTGGCACAACCAGGTGAATATTCGGCAAATAATAGATATTGCTAATGTCTTCCAGCGCTTGATGTGTAGGACCATCCGGGCCAACAGAAATTCCGGCATGTCCATCAGCAATTTTTACATTGTAGTTATTATAACAAACGGTAGTCCGAATTTGTTCCCAATTTCTCCCGGTGGAAAAGACTCCATAAGAACCGATAAACGGGATTTTTCCCTCCTTGGCCAATCCGGAGGCAACCAGGGTCATATTCGCTTCGGCAATACCCATCTGAAAAAAACGTGATTTTCTTTCCGGATGATTTGCAAAAAACTGGTCCATTTTAATCGAGGAGGTAATATCCGCTCCCAGAGCAACGACCTTTTCGTCTTGACCGACCTGGTCTAGTGCATGTCCAAAACCATCTTTTGTAGGAAGCATTCGCACCTGCATCATGGCTGAATGATTCCACCAATAATCCCGGGAGAAGACGGGAAGGCTTTTTCTCACCTTTTCATCCACTACTCTCTGATAATCAGATGCTATTTGAAAAAGCTGATTCAATTTGTCACCGGTAAGCTGCCCATCACCAATATCTTTTAGAGCTCTTTCCAGAGATTCTGCTCCTGTTTTACCATCTTTCGGTGATTTTCCATGATACCCTACTTTTCCTTCGGCAAAAGAAACACCTTTTCCCTTTACAGTATGCGCAATGATAACGGTGGGTTTATCATGAGATTTATTGGATTCTTTGAGGATTTTCAAAATATCGCTCATATTATGCCCGTCAACCTCCAATACGTTCCATCCAAAGGATATCCATTTCCCCTTAAGGTCTCCGAGACACATCACTTCTTCAGTGTACCCATCAATCTGCAGTCCATTTCTATCAATAATTGCAATAAGGTTTTCCAATTTATAGTGAGCTCCGCACATGGCGGCTTCCCAAATTGAGCCTTCATTTAATTCACCATCACCCAATATGGTATAGACACGATAATCTCTATTTTCTAGCCTTGCATTCAAAGCGCAACCGATAGCAACACCTAATCCCTGACCAAGCGAACCTGCAGAAAGTTCAATACCGGGTAATTTCAGTGAGTTGGGATGTCCTTCAAAACCCGACCATAATTTCCTTAATTTAACAATATCCTGAAGAGGGAAGTAACCTGATTCGGCTAACGCGGAATAAATTGCCGGTGCTTTATGACCAATTGACCAAAAGATTCTATCACGGTCTTTCCAGTTGGGATTTTCCGGATCATGACGGATATGTTTTAAATATAGAGCTGCGGCAATATCGATAATGGAAAGAGTACCGCCTGTATGCCCGGAACCTGCAGCAGTAATAGCAACCATACTATATGCTCTTATTTCTTTTGCCTTCTTAATTAAATCAGAAATGGTATAATCTTTCTTAATTTTTCCGGTTTTTGAGTCAAGTATCGGCATAAAACAGCCTCCTTTAAATTTTCTTCTAATTATACTACTGAGTAGCAATGATTGCACCCTCTGTTTTACAGATAAAAAGTAGTATTCTCCAAAATGTTAATATGTTATCTTTAATATTTTTTTTCAGCTGTAGCACTCGTTGAATAGAATAGCAATGTGGAAATCATGCGGTGAAAAATAACCTGGATATATTTTTGGAGAGATTATTGATAATATATAGTATATTTTTTCTTGAAAAAGCAATGGATATTAGTTTTTTATTTTACTTTCTTATAAATGATTGGATTCTCAATCAGCTTTTCAAAACCATTTAAAAAGTTAAAAAGAAAATACATTGGAAAATAAGATGATTTTTTACAGAAATAGTAAGTTGATTGAGTTTAATTTCATAATAATATAGCTACATTGACTTTCCCGCTAACGTTCATCTCATTAGAAACATTCTCACATTTTGTTCTGAATAGACATGCAATTTTTCCGGGAACATTCTTTTTATATTCAGTTAATGCATAATAATTTGCCTGTCCCTTAGCAATGACTAAATCCGAAACTTGCAAAGCTTTTTTTAAATCTGAGGACATTTCACAAAGAGAGATACCGAGCGTATCCGGTCCGGCTATAATAATTTTCGATGCAACCTTATCTAACCCAACGGTATATCCATCTTCAATCGTAGCATCGCTGGTTATCGGCCCTTCTCTTAATGCTGAGGTTACATCAGCTCCGTATTTTAAAAATTCTTTTATTAATAATACATCAAAGGCGATTTCCCCGACATTATCATGAATATATAGAATTTTAGAGGCTTTTTTGGCTAGATTGTAAATTTCCCTCCGTTGATCGATTCTCAATCCTTCTTCAATGCATTCTTCAAGTTCTTCTATGATTTGCTTCATTTGAAAACCATAACCGGTCCCTACTGTCCGAAAATCCAAATGATTGCTGACAATAGTCCAACTGCTCAAGAATAAAAACCTTTCAAATTCCGTCATCATTAAGGTTTCTTTTTTTATCTTATTGATCATCTCTATACCCAATTGATTGCACTTGTCTCTTCTTTCTTTAAAGGGAATCTTTATTCCTGAGACTCTTTTTAAAATCCTATGCACTTCAGTGATGAAGTAAGAAGGTATTTTGTCTTCGGAAAACTCTTTAGATAAAAATTCAAATACATCCCTAATTACTTTATTTTTAGTCTCTGAATCTAAGTCTAATAATTCTAGCGCACCACATAAATCATCAATGATGCAGGGAGCACAGTTTATTTTTGTCAACATAAAACATTTTTTCCTTTTAATCTATATTCTAAACAGAACATTGCTTTTTTATACAATGTGGATTAACCTTTCTATGCTAATTGGCTAAAATCATGGCTTTTTCTGAATCAATTTTACCAATACAAATCTAAAATCCTTTTATTTGATTCGCTAATTAATAGACTAGCATGTACCATAAAATCGGTAAAAAAAGTTAAAATTCAATTGGAAGAAAACGGGATTTTGAAATTATTAATGAACTTCATATAAAAGGGTGGCGAGGAAGCCAGCTTAATTTAATTTCACCCGGTATAAAGCATTTTTTTATCTATCCCTTGATGCCTGAACGGGTTAAACTTTTGACAAAAAGAGGTTGTAGAATAAAAAAAACCAAGAGTGTAGGAATAACAGCTGATACGGTACCGGCCATTATTACACCCCAGTTATTTGCACCCTCAGCATCTATGAGCATTTTAACGCCTACCTGGACCGTTTTCATCCTGTCTTCCATAGTTATAATAAGAGGCCAGAGATAAAAATTCCATGCATAGATAAAATTGATAATTGAAATACCACCAATCATTGATTTTGAAAGGGGAAGAAGTATCTTAACAAAATAAGCCATAGGTCCTGCTCCGTCTATTCTTGCAGAATCTTCTAATTCTTTAGGAATCATTAAAAAATGCTGTCGCAAAATAAACGTATTTGTAGCACTCGCCATAAAGGGAATAGTTAAAGCCCAATAGGTATTGACCCATCCAAACTTAGCCATAATTGCAAATAAGGGAACAATCATGATTAATTCTGCCGGTAAGAATAAAGTAGCAAAAAGAAAAGAAAACCCAAAATTTTTACCGAAAAAATTAAAATTGGCAAAAGCATATCCAGCTAGTGTTCCGGTAATTAATTTCCCCAAAGTTACCATGATAGCCACAATGGCGCTATTGAGAAATAATCTATTAAAAGGAACGGTATTGAAAGCTTGCAAATAATTTTTCCAATTAAATCCGGTTGGAAAAAATTTGGGCGGAAAGGAAAAGACTGATTGAGTCGGTTGCAGACTCATGGTTACAGCAAGAATCAATGGTAATACAAATATAAAAGACACAATAATTAAAATGATTTCAGTCACAATAAAATCAGTTTTTTTACCAGTTGAAATTTTCATCTTTTATCTCCTTATTGATAATGAACATGCCTTTCACCAAATTTAAAATATATCAGCGTTACAATAATCATGATTGAAATCAGAATAATGCTTTGTGCAGAAGCAACGCCCTGTTTTTGAAAATAAAAACCATCCAGATATAATCGATAAATCATATTGGTGGTATATTGGCCCGGTCCACCTTTGGTCATCACATCAATAATAGCAAAGGAAGAAAACATAGTTGTAACAATATTCATAATAACAAGGTAAAAAGTAATGGGGGAAACCAAGGGAAAGATGATTTTCCAGGTCCTTTGCATGACACCCGCACCTTCTATTTTTGCCGATTCTAACATCTCACCCGGTACATTTTGTATGCTTGCGATATAAAAAATCATATCAAAAGGAAGGATTTTCCATATGGAGGCAAATATTATTGCATAAAAAGCATGAGGTTTAGAAGTTAACCATTCGACTTGAATACCAAAAGTACTTTGAAAAAAATAGCTAATATGGCCCACAACAGGATTTAGCATAAAGGTCCACAATGCCCCGGCAATAGCAGGAGATACAGCGTAAGGTGCAAAAATAAGTGTTCTGAATAATCTTACTCCGGGCAACTTTTTTATTAACTGAATTGCTATTAGAAAAGAAAGTAAAATAGTGCTGATAACTGTTAGAGCAACATAGATAATCGTAAATTTTACCGAGTAAATGTAATCAGCATTTGAAAAAAGTCGCATAAAATTTTTTATTCCAACATAATTCATACCCCTTCCGAAAGGCAATACTCTATATAAGCTTGTCTGCAGAGAAAAACCTGCCGGAATATAGATAAATAAAACGATAATAACAAATGTTGGTATTAATAATAAATAAGGAATCCATTTTCTCATCATTTTATCCTTTTTCTTTAGAATCAGAAATATAAAAAGGGGAAAGGGAGGTAGTGAAAACTACCTCCCAAAAGTATCATTTCCCTACAATCCTTCATAATCTCTTATTGCAGTAGTACAATCTTTTTCTGCAGCAGCTAAAGCTTCTTCAGGAGTCAAATCTCCATTGAGCATTTTCTGGACATTTGATTCAACAGCATTTCGTACTTCAGCAAAAGCTCCAATAATGGCGCCATTACTATTATAATTTTGTGTAGAAAGTAAAAGCTGCATGATGGTAGTAAGATTATGTGGAGATTCTGAATAATATCCCTGAGCCAAAAGGTCTTCTACGGCATCTTTCCTAACCGGGAAATAACCGGTTCCGGTATGCCATTTAATCTGCTGGGCAGATTCAGCCATAAATTTAACAAATTCCCAGGCTGCTTTTGTTTCTTCTTCCGGTTTTCCAGCTACCATCCAAAGACTTCCACCTCCGATAACCACACCACCAGCCTCTGCACCTTCCGGTATAGGCATGAAAGCACTTCCCAACTCAAAATTGTTTTCTTCGGCCGATTTTACCATCAGAGCGACATCAGATGTAGAAGTAATTAACATGGCCACTTTTTGAGAAATAAAGAGATTTCTGGAACCGGTCCAGTCATGAACTTTTGTGTTTATCATGTAACCGTCTTTTGACAAATTATTCCACATATTAAACACTTTCAATCCGGCATCGGAATTAAATATAGCCTTGGTTGGTCTTCCGGTTCTCCCATTATCATTATCAACCAGTGCGGCATTCTGCTTAGCCATGAATTCTTCAAAGAACCAGCAATGGAGGTTCCAACAAACACCTGCTTGTTCAACATTTCCTTTATCATCTTTCGTAGTTAGCATTTTAGAATATTCGTAAAGTTCTTTATATGTTTTTGGTGGTTTGTCGGGGTCTAAACCAGCTTTTTCAAAGAGGGTTCTATTGTAGAACATAACCGCATTTGATGAATTAAAGGGCATGCAATAGAGCTTGCCACCAACCCGGTAATAGTTTAGAACTTGAGGCATAAAGGTTCCAATATCAAACTCCGGATCAGCATCTATCAAATCCTGCATAGGTATAGCTACTTCCCCATCAATTAACATCTGTGTAGCAATATCATACCCCTGGACCACATGTGGCGCCACACCCGATTGAATGGCTACATTTAATTTATTAATGGTATCTCCATAGCTTCCGGTGTATTGGACATCTACATTGATATCCGGATGTAGAGCCATAAAATCATTGGCCATTTCTTGTAGCAGTTCAATTCTCCAGCCACCCATGGCATGCCAGAATTGAACTTCAGTTTTATCAGCAGCAAAAACACTCGAACTGATTAATAGCAGAGTGACAAAAAGTGTAACAAAAATTATTTTCTTCATCGTATCCTCCATATTTTCAAATAAAATTACTTAAAAAGCTACTTCTATTTGACCAGAATAATCCACCTCCTTTCTAATTGAAAAAATACTTCCGAAAGTAAGGTTATTACATGGAGTAGAAAAAAACTCTGTCACTAAGATACATAATTATCTTAACGGAATAGTTATTTGCTGTCAATTGAATTCTTGTTCACATAGTTAAAAATGAACATTTGAAAATTAATCGTGAAAAATCATGTTGAATCATCATTTCTTTACATTTAAAAAACATCTTACACTCTATCCAGTTAACTCAATTTAATGATTATTTTTTAGTGATTGCAATCTATTTAATCCACCCTAAGCAAAAAAACTTATTGATAGAAATTCTTCATTTTATAGAATTATTAAATATGTAGCAAATTTATTCTTATTTTAATGACCAAAAGAACTGTGAACTAGGCCCAATGGAGAGACCGCTGAACAGCTTTTTTCCAGGTACTATACAATTTTTCTTTTAATTTAAATTCCATAACCGGCAAAAACTTTTTATCTTCTATCCAGTTAGCGCTTATTTCCTGTTGGTCTTTCCATAATCCGATAGCCAATCCTGCTAAATATGCCGTACCGAGAGCAGTTGTCTCAATGATTTTCGGTCTCATTAATGGAATACCTAGTATATCCGCCTGAAATTGCATCAGTAGATTATTCTGTACTGCACCCCCGTCAACCTTTAAACTTTTCAGCTGGATACCTGAATCATTTTGCATCACTTCCAGCACATCTCTGCTTTGATAGGCCATGGCTTCTAGTGCAGCTCGAATAATATGTTCTTTTTTTACACCCCTGGTTAAGCCTAGAATGGCACCACGAGCATACATATCCCAATATGGGGCACCCATTCCTACAAAAGCGGGAACGAAATAAACACCATTTGTATCTTTCACTTTAGAAGCATACTCTTCACTTTCAGCCGCAGATGTGATAAGCTGCAGTTCATCTCTCAACCACTGTATAACTGCACCGGCAACAAATACACTCCCTTCTAATGCATATTCTACCTCATGACCAATTTTCCAGGCAATAGTTGTTAAAAGACCGTTTGAAGAATTAATAGCTTTATTTCCGGTATTCATCAGCAAAAAGCCTCCCGTACCATAGGTATTCTTTGCCATTCCCGGCTCAAAACAAACCTGTCCGAAAAGTGCTGCATGTTGGTCACCTGCATCTCCGGCGATTGGTATTTCTGCACCCAATATCTCTTTACTGCTTTTCCCAAAAATATAGCTTGACGGAAATACTTTCGGAAGCATTTCAGGTGGAATATTTAATATTTTTAATAATTCTTCATCCCAATGTAATTTATGAATATCAAAAAGCATCGTCCTTGAAGCATTGGAATAATCTGTTGCATAAATCTTTCCCTTACTTAAATTCCACATCAACCAGGTATCGATGGTCCCAAACAAAATTTTTCCCCTTTGTGCCTTCTCCCTTGCACCAGGGATATGTTCTAAAATCCATTTGATTTTAGTCGCAGAAAAATAAGCGTCCAACACCAAGCCTGTTTTTTGGTAGAATATTTTCTGAAGCCCATCTTTTTTTAAACGATCACAAATAGAAGCAGTTCTTCTACATTGCCATACTATGGCATTATAAATAGGTTTACCACTGGCTTTATCCCAAATAACGGTTGTTTCTCTTTGATTGGTAATTCCGATAGCTAAGATATTTTCAGCTTTCAAATTCGCTTTTTGCAAAGAAAGTTTTGCCGTCTTTAGCTGAGTTTCCCAGATTTCCATCGGGTCATGTTCTACCCATCCTTTTTTTGGATATATCTGGGTAAATTCCTGACTTTCCGAAGTTATAATTTTTCCGTTTTGATTAAAAATAATAGTCCGGGAACTGGTTGTACCCTGGTCAAATGCCATGATATATTTATTCAATAATATACCTCACCTATATTTATTCTTTTTAAAACTGACTATTGAACTAAAATGGGAAATGATAATGATGTAATCCTAATTCTTTCTTTATCTGAAGAATCTGTTTTTGAAGATTTTTATTAATCGGTGCTCCTTTATCTTTTCTTTCCTGCATTATAAGATATTCTTTTTCTCCCGCGGTGTAAATTCTTTCTTCATTTGGTGCTTTTTGAGAATTACGCAGGTTCCGTAAAATTGATCCGGAAATACTTTTAAAAATATTTAAATCAATAAAAGAAGATATGTTAATTGCTATAAAAAAATGTCCCAAGAGAATTGGACAGGGTTTGCCGTCTTTTACACCTGTTAACATTTTCATGAAATTAGCATTAGACAGCGCTGATGACAAAATCTCGACTACTGTAGCATATCCATAACCTTTATAACCTGCATTTGTTTCTCCCAGGCCTCCCAGCGGAAGCAGTGCTGCTTTTCCGGTTTTCAAATCATCTAGAATCTGGTGCGTATCTGTTCTGCTTTTTCCGTCTCTACCGACTACCCAACCAGCCGGGATATTTTTCTCCGCCCGATCATAAGTCTCTATTTTGCCTCTCTGGCTGATGGAAGTAGCACAATCCAGAAAAAATGGAAAAGGTTCGTCGGTAGGAATTCCAAAAGTTAACGGATTGGTACCGAGCATATTATCAACTCCAAAAGTAGGTGCAATGGAAGGACGGGCATTGGTACCGGTAATTCCAATCATCCCTTCTTTTATAGCCATCAAGGGGTAAAATCCTGCAATACCATAATGAGTAGAATTTCTCACAGCTACCATTCCCATCCCAAATTCTTTCGCTTTTTCAATGGCAATCTTCATAGATTTTTTAGCAATAACATGACCCATGCCGTTATGACCGTCAATCACTGCAGTCGTTGGACTTTCTTTTACAATCTCAAAATGAGTTATTGGTGATTGCGTGCCCCTTTGAATACGATCATAATAAATGGTTTTCAGCCTTCCAATTCCATGAGAATCAATTCCCCTTTTATCTGCGGTGATAAGTACCTCAGCACATATCTTTGCATCTTCTTCAGGAACGCCAATACCTCTAAAGGTATCAATCATAAAATTTTCCAAAGTATGAAAATCTACCCATACAATATCCGTGTCCATATCAAACCTCCTATCAATTTGGAAAAATTATTTTATATTCATAATTCAAGGAAGACATTTTCTGAATTGTTTAAACTCGCGAACTGCTTATTGTTGATGCGTGTATTTACACCATTACACTTCGTGAAATATCCAACAATTCCCTTTATAAAATACAATATTTTTCCTAAAAATGTTTTTATTACCATTCCAAATACAACTTTAAAATCCACTTGGATTAATTCTTAATCGAAACATTAATTAATAATTTTTAAAAACATTGTAGAAAAAATTGGCAAAATAAATAATCAATATATTATATAGAGAGATTGCTGGAAATTTAAAATCCCATAGTATCCATGAAGAGCTGAATGACTTTTGCTCCACCGATAAAAGTCCCGAAAACACTGCCAACATTTGCCAACGCGACAATCAACAAGATTTTAGTTACCCGGTTTTTAAAAAAATCCTTAAATGATGTAATATCTCCTAATTGTTCAAAATCTTCAACGCGCGGACGCCGGATTAGAGCTTCAGTGATTCCGGCAAACCAGCCGGCAGCAAGTAAGGGATTTAATGAAGATATCGGAGCTGCAACAAAAGCAGTCAATATTGTTAGTAAATGTCCGCCTGCAAGAAGTGCCCCTAAGGCAGACAGGGAACCATTCCAAATAAGCCATTGTGAGATTTGATTCATTCCGGCAGAAGTTGAAAATCGAAAGGTCGAGGCAATGACAGCTATCACCAGTAAAGGAATACCCCAGGCCAATGTTTTTAACCATCGGGAACCGACAGGTATTTCTTCCAGCAATGACAAATCATGCTCCTTATAAATCTCTCTTTTCATGCCGGGCACATGACCGGCACCGACGACAGCTATAATTTTGTGTCCTGGTGCTGATTTTACTTTCTCAGCAAGATACTGATCGCGTTCATCAATCAAAGTATTTTTCAATCTGGGAAAAGATTGAGCCATTTCCTGCAGTGCAGCAGTCAGAATATCTTCCGATTTTAACTTTTCGATTTCTTCTTCGGAAATCTCCTCTTTGTTAAATATACTAACAACTAACATGAAAAGCAGGCGCATTTTTCCCCACAGACCAAGCTTTTTCCAAATCCGTGAAAAAGTCACCTGAATATTTCTATCAGCAAGAACCAGATGCGCATTCACTGCTTCAGCTGATGCAATGGCCTGTATCATTTCCTGTCCAGGGTTGATACCTAATTGTTGAGCCAGTCTTTTTTGGAAGGAGGATAAAATTAAATTTACTAAAAGGAGAAGAGCTTTTTTTTGCTTGATAATAGTAATGATGTCCATTTCTTCCCATTTTTTCTTATTTTTTATACTATTATAGCGGGCAGAACAAAGCTCTACACATACACTGTCCGGTCTTTCCTGTTCAATAAGTTCTTTTACCTCCTGAGCACTATTTTTCGATACATGAGCAGTACCTACCAGGATAATTTCTTTTCCGTCTTTTTGTAAGACATGGATGTTTTTACTATCTAACAATCATTATTTCCTCCGAAAAATATAATTTTATTATAACAATCGAAATATTATTATACCATAAAATATCTAAAAACATCTTCGAAGATACTGCAATTTTGCTTATAACACTAAATAGCAAAAAATTCCTTTTAAAGAAACCTTTTTATATGATTATTTTCAGGATTTATTTTTAAAATAGTAAAAAAATAATTTACAAATCCATCATCAAAGCATTCTTCTTTTCCATTTGCTCTTTGCCGCAACGCAAACTTTTTCGGTTCTAAGGTCTTTTATTGTATGAATAAACGTATTATCGATATTATCATTTTTAGTTAAAGAGCTGACTATGTGTTCATATTGAGCTTCTGAAGTAAAACGGCCGTCTATTATGTGCAAAAAATAATTATCAATAATTTCAGTCGGAAGTGATTCTAACAGCCATTGTAAATATCTGATATTATTTACATGTTTATTGGTATCAATGTCAAATCGATGCACTTGAAACCTATTGCTATATTTAGCAGAATAAATGGGTTCAATTTTTTTTCTAATATCATTTTTAACACTTTCTTCCGCAAAATAAGACCACTTTTTTTTAATATCCTCAAAAATTTTAACCGGTCTTCTTCTTTTTATATCAAAAAATAGCCATAATCCTTTAGCTTGTCCAATAATATTATCTTGTTCATCAAAAATGATATTTTCCCTAATTCCTCTGATGGTGGAATAGTTTGACATCCAGGTTCTGATTGTAACATTTTCTTTATAGGAAGGATATCGTTCCATTCGCAAATATCCTCCGAGCAAAATCCAACCAATGTCTTGTTTCATTAAATCATATAAACTATATGCTATAGAAAAACAATGGTCTGCTGCCGCTTCTTCTAACAGGGTTAGAATGGTAACAGGTGATGCCTCTCCATATTGATTCATTTCAAAATATCTTAATTCGTATTTCTTCTCAAACATAACCGTCCTAAAAATTAATTCGATAATTTTTGGGTGATAATTTAAATTATTTAAAAATATGACTTCCTAACTTCAATAATTTATCAGTCTTTATTATAGCAAGTAAAAAATATTTTGTGTATTCATTTTTTAGTCAAAATATTTTACTTTATTCGGCTAAATATTTAACCTTCCATTATGATACTAACAAGAAGAATAATCTGATTTTTCCAAATCTTTAAAATCATAGCTGAGCATGGAGATTTACTTAAGATGAATTGATTGCAGAATCAATAGGATAATAACAGTCATTGCAATATTTACTTTTATTCAAAATGAAATCTTTTTGACTCAAATAAATGTACGCAGGCATCAACCACATTTGGCTCATATAGAATACCTTTACTTTTCGATATTTCTTTCAATTCTTTTATAAATCCGAGTGAAGATGAAAATAAAATGGTCATATGCACAGACTGCCTCTGTCATTTAAACCAAAAATATTCATAAAAAAGGTGAAAAATAGCACGCATGACTATTCAGTAATTTGGTACAATAAATTGCACACTGCAAAATAGATAATGAAAAGGAAACTAAATATACCCTAAAACAAAAATCATAGCAAGGATGATTATATCTTTTTATATCGTGCCATCATCACTGCTCCGGAAGTAAGCCTTTGACATCTTAAAAGTTTAAATTTATTTTCTTTTACCAAATTTTGAAATCCATCATGTGTTAGATATTTGATAAAATTTTTATAATGTTCTCCGCCTGCTATCCTTTCAATCAATTTAATAAGCATTTTGCTATACCATTCTGTTTTATCGTCAAAGATATAGTCCACTATAATGATGGTTCCTGTGGATTTTAACAGACGATATGCTTCTTCCAATAAAGATTCTTCAATTTTCCGGTCTTTCTCATGCAGGGAAAAACAAACAATAATAGCATCAAAGGTCTCATCCTTAAACTTGGTTTTTGTTGCATCTTCATGGTAAAGATTGATTGGAAATCTATGTTTTTTAGCAATTTTAAGCATTGAAGAAGAACTATCAAGGCAATGAAGTTTTTTAAAGCCATTTCTTGATAACAGTTTGAGTTGATTACCTGTCCCGCAGCATAAATCCAAAATGTTTTTCTCTTTATAATCCAAAAGTGCATTCATTATCTCCATCCTTATGGATTTGACGGCAAAATGCAAAATAGGATCATAGAGCTTTGCTGTAAAATTTTGGCTTAATTTCATTATCAATACAATTCCTTTTTTGAAGAATCTTTATAAATTTATTTAAGTTCATTTGGGATAAAATCAGGTACAAGCGGGATTGGTAGAGAATTCGTATGCGGCAATATAAATTTTCGAGAGCTAGGAAACTTAATCATTTTACTTTCCAATTCCTGATAATTAGAATTATTATCTGTTATTAGAATAAAATTTACTGTTTTATAAATATGAAATAGACCCAAAACATAATAAATTTATTATATCATAATTAAAAAATTTCGATATTTATATCATTTCAATTTATCATTTTTTTAAATTTTTCACTGTAATGAAAAGCTGCATTTTATCATATAAAATCCTTTTATAGCCTCAATGGTAAGTTTTCATATCAAACATAGGTCAATAGATGCTCTTTGTTCACGATTTCAATTACATCCATCCATTATAAAGACTTGCAATTTTTCTAATATTGAAGCATATATAAAATTAAAACAATCTTTTATCAAAGATATGCAGTGTATGCTAATTTTTATTGAATCATCATAAATTGGAAAGAACTAAAATATTTTTTAAAATGAGAGGTTTATTAAAAACATATAAGTCTTTCAATTCATTTTTTCCTGATAAATAGGTTATAATAATTATATAGAAGAAAATGAATATTTTTTAACGAATTTCTCCCTTCCATAAAAATATTAATTGGAGCATAAACTCAATGTTGAAAAATTTACTTAATCCCGATTTCTATCATGGTTGGAACAAAAAAAACAATTTTTTTGAAGGTTGGTATTTTAAGATAGTCGATACGGTTAGACAACAAAGTTTTGCCTTTATCCCGGGTATACACTTCGGCAAAACAAATAAAGATTCTCATTGTTTTATTCAGATTTTACAGGGCAAAGAAGTAAAATATAAATATCTGCGTTTTTCTCCCGATGATTTTGTTACTTCAAAAAATAAATTTCACGTTTCAATTAAAGATAATTATTTTTCTTTAGAACGAATCACCTTAAATATTTCCGATTCGGATATCAATATAAAAGGTACTGTGATTTTTAAAAATATACTCAAATGGCCGGACACTTTATTCAATCCCGGAAGTATGGGATTCTATAATTTTATTCCCTCTCTTCAATGCTATAGTCAGGTTTGCGTTATGGATATGGATTTAGAAGGTAATCTCAATATAAACGGAAATAATGTAGATTTTAATCATGGCAAAGGTTATATAGAAAAAAATTGGGGTAAGGCTTTTCCTTATTCATGGATATGGATTCAATCCAACAATTTTAGCACAGAGAAATCTTCGTTGAGCTGTTCTCTGGCACATATTCCTTTTTCATTCTTTTCTTTCCGCGGTTTCCTAATCGGTTTATACGCTCACGGAACTTTCCATTCTTTCACTACAGTCAATCGAAGCCAAATTCAGATTCATCAAAAAGGTTCTGATATTGATATTCAAGTGGAAAATAAGCACTATTTTTTAAACATTCAAACCCGCACACTATCTGAAAATTTTGTACTTCTCAATGCTCCCAGGGATAGCAGGATGGTTCCACTTGTCCAGGAAAATCTGCAAGGTGAAGTCCATGTCAGTCTTCGGGAAAAAAAACACCAAAAAATAATTTTTCATGATACAGGTTTTTGCACCGGTATTGAATATGGTGGAAGTCAAATGCTGGTATTGGACAGATGAATGATATCAAACTGCTTCCTTTTAGAAATAATGAATAAGACGGTCAATAGTTAAGGGAGCAGAACCTTCATAATGATTATTTACATTGATGGTCAGACGGATTTCCTTCAACAACAAATCATCGATCATCATAGCCAACCTTTTCAGCTCCTCATCTTTCGGCTCTAAGATCCGGTTCCATAGTCCCTTGCTTTTTAGTTCAATTCTTTTTCTATCTCTTCCAATTAAACGAATGACAAAAAAATCTTTGATCCAATCTCGATAGTGTTCATAGATATTAAATATTGAAGGCATATAATAACCCTGCAAGAAAACATGGAATAAATGAGAAGCTTTTAAAAAATCAAAATATGATTCATTTAGATAATTGGGATTGCGTATTTCCACACAATAGCGAAAACCTTCAGGGCACTTTTTTAAAAATTCGATGAACTGGTGTTGAAACTTTTCCTGGTTTGGCATTTTTTGTTTGTTGAGGTATTCAAATTGAAAAATCAAAGCATCCAAATAATCTGTCATCGGTTGAAGCAAGTGCAAAAACTGATGAAATACATCCGTCGAAAGAAAGAAAGGATTTGGTTTAAGCGATTCATTCTTCTCTTTTTTATAATGATGTGTTAATGTGATAGCATTCGGTACTTTTACGCTAAAGCGGAAATCAGAGGGAACACTCTTTATATAATTTTCTACTACCTCCGGCTTTGGCAAAACAATTTTATCCCCCGGGAATAAAGACCAGAACCACTGGTCGATTTCCACAGTATTGAAATGTCCGGCATACTCTTTTAAATAGTTACACCCCACATCTTTTGAATAGATGATTCCCTTCCAGGAAGGATATTTCCAGCTACATGTACCGATTTTTACAGAATCTAAAAATTTATCCATACTGCCCACCTCATTGAATCATGCATTGGTTATCTTTTGATCAGAATATTGCTCATGATTTTCTTGTTAAAAATTCTGTCTCGATTCGAGTCAACAGGGTGAATGCAAGGCAAATGACTCCAAGCAAAAGAAAGGCCAGGTTAATTGAATGATCAGCCACTAAACCAATAAAAGGATAAAAAATGAATATAATCATCTTTTCCAGGATTGAAACTGCCGAAAGTAAGGTGGCTCTATGTTGACTATCTATCATCTGGTTAACATAATCAAGCATGATGGGCATCCTCAGAAGTTTCAATCCAATGATGGTAAAAATAGAAAAAAGAACAAAAATAATATTTTGATTAAATGATATTCCGATATACAGCAGGCCAGGAATAAGAGCGCTGAGGAATAGCAAGCGCGAGATGCCCAGTAATTTTTCTAAAATTTTTATCCTTGACAGTAAAAATGCAGCGAATAAATTGCTACCTGCACCAACCAGGCCAAAATATCCTACATCCATCCCAATTTTTCTTAAAAGTGTTTGATAAAACCAGAACATAAAAAAAGTAATCGCCGAAATAGTCACATAGTTCAGGGTGAAAAGCCGCAATTTTTTGTAGGTCAATAAGTGTCTTATACCTTCTATCCCCATTTTTAAAAATTGTTCATTAGGTCGCTTGCGAGATGGTTCACGAATCCACAAAAATAATCCAAAAGCCAGGACTGATGAAATGCCTGTTAAAAAAAACGGAAAAGCTAAGGCACCACTATAGTTCCATCGGCTGACAATCAGGGAGCCAACCGGAAACGATATCAGCAGTCCTAATGTGCCAAAAAAATCATATCTTGCGAGATAATATCTTGCTCGTTCTTTTTTGTGTATTTCACTGACCGTATCATAAAGAAGTGCCTTATCAGCACCTGAAATCATTGTAAAGCCAAGTGCTCCCACAAATTCAGCCAAATACAGAATAGGATAACTCCTGCACAATCCGAAAAAAAACATATCGACTCCAAATAAAAGACAGCCTAATCCTACTGAATATTTTCTTCCCCACTTATCTGCTACAATTCCGGTCGGTATTTCCAAAATAAAAGACCAAAAGATAAACCAGGCTTGAAGAAAAAATATTCGGGTATAATCCACACCGATCCAATCAATAAAATATGGAACCGCCAGAGCCCCAAAAAAATGCAGATTCTTCAGGAAACTGGCCAGGTAAATTTTTTTAACATTAAAATACTGCATATCCTGCCTCTTTATTGAATACTTTCATTCATTGTTTTTTATTAAAATGACTAAAATTTTCTTTACCCCAAAAAGATTTGTATTAAAAGTCGCTTTTTGAATGCTCTGATAAAACACTATTCTCTTCAGTTTTTTCTTTCATAACCCGTTCAATATATTTGAACATCTTTTTAAAGGCTTTACCTATGGGATATTGTTTTACTTTCTTGATATGACACCAGTTTTCCTTCTTTTCATCAGGATTAATTCCCCGTAAATAAGGGAAATAGTATAATTTCATCCTCCAAATCCGATGCGTAAAGGTATGGGTTTCCTCTCCTAGAAAAATAGGTTTTCTATCTATCTTAATTTCATGCTGGCTTTCAAGATGGCGGAGGATACTAATACCTCCTTCAATTTTCTCTTCTTTTTCGATAGAAGGCAATGCCCATAGATTAGCCAAAAGTCCCTCTGACGGGCGTTTTACCATCAATATTTTATCTCCATTTATGACCAGTGCAATTTCCATGTAAATTCTATTTTGTTTGGGCTTTCTTTTAATTCGGGGAATGGTGCCCTGTTGATGATGACTAAATGCACGGCAATCTTTTTTTACCGGACAAACATTGCATCCAGGTTTTCTGGGAAAACAAGTTGTAGCCCCCAATTCCATTATGGCCTGGTTGAAAGTTCCCGGATCCTCTTTTGATAAGATTTTCATGGCAAATTCTTTAATTTTTTTTTGGCTGCCTGCGTTTTTGATATCTTCCCTGATAAGGAACAGTCGACAAATAACCCTTGAGACATTCCCGTCAATAGCCGGCATCGGTTGGTGAAAGGCAATACTTGAAATGGCACCTGCCGTATATTGTCCGATACCCGGTAGAGACAGAAGCTGAAGATAATCAGAAGGTAGATTTCCCTGAAAATTATTCTTAACGATTTTTGCCGCCTGATGAAGTCTCACTGCACGGTTGTAATACCCCAGACCTTCCCAATATTTTAAAACCTCTTCTCTTGTTGTATTCGCCAGAATCTCTACATTGGGAAATCTTTTAATAAAACGAAGATAGTAATCGTAAACTGTCTTTACCTGGGTTTGCTGTAGCATGATTTCTGAAATCCAGATATAATAAGGATTTTTAGTTTCCCTCCAGGGTAAGGGTCGATGGTTTTTATCATACCATTCTATTAAATTATGATGAAATCTTTTCACTGAAATGTGCATGAATCAATAGTACTTCCTATACAAGATAGTTTGCTTGTGAATCACAAGCAAACTATAAAATAATTTTGTTGCAATATTATAACTTAACTTACAGCAATTTGAAACTGTGCTGTCAATGATATGCAGGCCTTTGAATGTATTAAGGTTTTTCAAACCATTAGCCATAGAATAGAACAATTTGATTCAAAGGAAATTTTCCATCATCTTAGTCAATTCTTCGGGAAAATAACCGATCGGGTAATGACCTCTGCATTGAAAAATGTATTCTCTGGTATCTTTATATAAACCTTTGAACAAAGGGCTGAATTGTTGCATTTTTCGATGATCCATACCTGAAACAATCAAAGTCTTCCCTTTCCAGTCAGGAAGTGGAGTTACGGTTAATTAATATGATTTATTATAGGCTTTAAATTGATTTATCAGCGCTACCCAGATCAGTCGATTCATCACTTTTTTCGGTTGAGTCGTCGAAAATTCCGCATGGGAAAAGATAAGTTTTTTTATTCTTTTAAGATGCCGATGTGCACCATGATGAACTAAAAGACCGGTAAAAGATGTTTCGATAAGTGAGATATCTTTTTCAGCCTACATGGAAATTAGACTATGAATTGTATCTATTATTACATCTGTTGGCGAAAGGGTTTCCGGAAGGTTCATGGCTGATACATCATGATTCTTTTCAAGTTTTAAAATAGAATAGAGTCATATTTCTACTTCAAAAACCAGACCGGGGAAAAATAACAGCATGTCTTTTCATGAACCTATCTTAAAAACTTGCCATTTCTTGCCTGAGTTTCAAAATGTATCTATCTTAAGGATGATTTTTTCGAAAAACCAAAACATTTTTTTCCGGCCTTCAAAGATGATTTCATAAAATACTGATCATTCCTTTATGGCAATAACCTCTAATATCAAATTTTAATGGAAGGGGTAACTGCCATTTTATTTTCATAATAGGACCAAAAAATTATAAAATCTTTTTTTTGCTTTGGGTTTTATCAATTTGTGAAACAGTATCTCTTGTTATTTAGGTGCTTGTTTTTAAAGATACTTTAATATCTCTTCAACATGTCCTTCTACTTTTACTTTTGGAAATATTTTTATGATATTTCCTTTTTTGTCAATTAAAAATGTTGTTCTTTCGATTCCCATGTATTCCCTTCCATTCCTGCTTTTCATTTTCCAGACACCATATAATTTACAGACGTTTCCATCCTCATCGCTAAGTAAAATGTAAGGTAGATGATATTTGCCAATAAAATTTGCATGGGATTTTTTACTGTCTTTACTGACTCCAAGAACAACAGTATCTCTTTCAGAAATATCTTTATAGTTATCTCTAAAATTAATCGCTTCAAGTGTACATCCTTTGGTATTATCTTTTGGGTAGAAATATAAGATAACATTTTTCCCTTGAAAACCGGATAAGGACACCTGATTATCCTGAATATCCGGAAGAGCAAATTCAGGTGCTTTCATTTTTGCCTTTAATTCCATTTCTTACCTCCTTCTTAAAATTGAATTATCATAGTAGAACACTACTCATTACAATGTATCAATAACGAAATAAAAATCGATTTAAAGATTATTAAAAAATATGACAGATTACAATTCTAGTAAACTTCACTGATCATCGATTAGTTTTATTCAATTGAAATAAATCATCAATTGGTTAGTAAGCAAATGACAAAAATATTTTATCAAAACCTTTTTTATTATTTCTGTTTAAATTCAAAAAAACCTTTATCTGATAAAATCAATAGAGTATGATCGCCAATATTTTTTTATGAACCGGATTCATTGTATTTCCGGGAAGTTTGACAACACTATTTTTTTCCAATACACTGAAGAAAAAATATGGCTAAGCTGAGGTGATAGGAAATGATTACAAGGGAAATACTGAACCGAATCAATATTTCAAAAAATAAACTTTACTATTTAGAAAAAAAGGGATACATAAAACCAGAAATTATTTTTCAGGGAAATCGAAAAATTAAGGACTATTCCAAAGATGATTTTGTAAAAATTCAGACCATATGGCATCTATTAAAACAAGGTATGGATTACCCATCAGCTTTCGAAAAAGCAATGGATGTTATTGATGACCGATAAAAGAGAATATGAGCTAAATTACCTTAGATAATGAGCATTTACTGGCTTATGTTAAATCCTGATTGCAATAAAATAGCTTATCATTGACACTGAAGATGACAATACTATTCCCCAGATTATATCAGTCACTGTGAGTAAGAGGGGCCAGTCCTTCAGTGTCGCCCAATTTGTTAGGTCATAGGTCGAATATGTAAACATACCAAACAAAGCTCCTAGGTATAATGCATTCAGCCAATTTCTTTTCTCTACTGCAGGGGTTAAAACAAATATAACCAGACCGGCAATAAATAACAGATAGAAAAGGATGGCGGCAAACCAGTTAAGATTTGTTTTCATGATAAATCCAATCTGTGAACGGATGAAGCTTTTTGCAATAAACCCAAGATAGATCATGTCTATGATAAAAAATACGGGTAAAGCTATGAGATATAATTTGAAAAACATATGAATTGACCTCCCTTTCCTTTAAATTAGAAAAAATAAAAAGTTATGAGATATCTGTTTCAGTTTTCAATTTTCAGACAGGATACTGACCGACTGGTAGCCTTAACAATGATGTCAGCATTTTTTAGTTTAAAAAGCGAACCGGTAAACCAGCTAACAAATCCTCCTGCAAATCTTACCTGCATTTGTCATTGCGAAACCTGATTTATTAGGGAGAAGCAATACCATCCCACTCAATAGACAGGCGAGACACCCAATCTAGTATTTATCTGGCATAACGATCAACGACTGTTTTTCCCGCAATTTTCGCTTTCATCTTCTCTTAACAATACGTTGATACAACCACGATTCTACCTGGTTCTACACGCTGTACGCTAATATACCCCAATTCTCTCCCGCGCAGCAACTTAATATTCATCCAGATGATTAAATTCTGCATTTTCAATCCAGGTTTCCGGTCGAGATACAAAATCAACCAGGTTTTCAATTAAAAACATATGCTTCTTTTCTTCATCAGCTAATTTTAAAAGCAATTTTTTCTTTGCTTCATCTTCAACCTGTTCGCTCATCTCCAGGTAATTTTTATAGCTCTTTTTTTCGAATTCCACAGCCTTGCGGTAAAAATCCGCCTGAGTTGAATGAAAATCAAAGGTAAACTTTTTTCCTTTGATTTTCATAAAGATATTTTTGGAATTCTTTAGAATATCTGATTCTGCACATTTGGGACAGGCGTCGTTTTCCATCATCTTTTCGATAATACGAAAATGCTTGACTTCCTCATCAGCCAACATCTTTAGAATGGTCTGTAATCCAACATCACTGGTTTTGCTAATTAACTCATTGTAATATGATTCACTCTCTTTCTCTAACTTTAGGGCATATTGATAGATATTCATTTTTCCCTCCTCATATATTTCTTTGATTTTTGGTCTATTCTTTTATTAACAAATAGCTTCATATGCAAGAGTTGGTGAATACAGTTTAATTGATGGCAATAAATCAGGTAAATCTATCGGTTTGTGAGCCTTTCTTGTCATTAAAAAATATTTTACTTCATATGTATAATTATATTTTATATATAGAACGATGAGTTGTCAAAAATTGTTCCTCTTCAATCACTAAAGAATCTTTTAAATCTTGCATGCAGGAATTTTTATCCAGTAGGTAATTTAAAAAAATAAAACGAAATAAATTTTTTCAAATTAGAGTTTTTTTTGTTGATTCTTTTGATTTTTCTAAAATAATAATTTTCGTTACAGGATAAGCGAGTAGCTAAAGATATCTTTCTATTATTGGTCTATCCCATTGCTTTACATGAAAGCACATTAATATTACAAAAAATTATATGATTACTTGAAAATAAAAACTTCTTCGCTTTTTTTGATATAATACAATAAATGGATAGATAAGAAAGGAGAAAAATGGAAAATTTTTTTCAATGGGGACTTGAATTGATAACGATAGTCCAGCAGACTGATATGCCTATACTTGAATATTTTTTTAAATTAGTGACTATGCTCGGAGATGAAATGTTTTACCTGGTTTTATTTCCTTTTCTACTCTGGTGTATCGATTTTAATTTTGGATTACAACTGGGTGTAATTTTTTTATTTTCTGTCTACGTAAATGCAGGTATAAAAAATTTATTCCAGTTGCCCCGACCATTCGAAATTTTACCGGATGTTCAAAAGATAAATGCCTCCGGATTCGGTTTCCCCAGTGGGCACGCCCAATCATCTCTGGTTACCTGGGGAAGTATAGCTCTTTGGAAAAAACAATCCTTGATTCGGATTTTTTGCATAGTATTAATTTTTCTCATCGGTTTCTCCCGAATTTATCTTGGTGTACATTTCCCCATGGATGTTTTAGGGGGATGGTTTTTTGGAATCATAATTCTCATGCTTGGATATTTAGTATCCTTTAAAAAAAGAATGAATATTTTTTCAAACACTTTAATATTAAAATTGCTTCTCATATCACTTGTCTCTGCAATTTTACTGATATTTCAATCCACTCTGGACATGATAAGCTCAGTAGCTGCCCTGGCCGGAGTAGGTTATGGACTGGTATTCTTCCAACATTCAATGAGTGGATTAATTCCCGGGAATTGGATACAGCGAATCATCAGTTTCTTTATCGGTATGATTGGAATTGCCATCTTGTATTTCGGCCTAAAAATACTACTACCGGGAGAAGGCCATTCTTTCAATCAAGGAGGCCGGTTTCTCCGTTACCTGTTACTGGGAACCTGGATAAGTTTCGGTGCACCACGTTTATTTATTCAAATAGGTTTAGCTCGTCAAGCCAAGTAAAAGATAAAAAGATAGGTATAGAGGCAATCCCTATACCTATCTTAATCTCTTCACTTTATCTGCAAAAATCAAACCTTAAACTTTCTTTTTAATCTCTTTGATATACTACTATGACAGCTCCCGTGATAATTTTATTTTTTCCGGTTCAAAGCTCAATTTACCCATATTATGAAAATGTAAATTATCGGGTTTTGGTAATTTTATTCCCAAAGTCTCCCAAATCAACTCTTCAATGGTTTGAATGAAAGTGAATTGAATATCTTTTTTTACTTCAACCGGTACATCACAAAGATCCTTTTTATTTTTCATGGGAAGAAGTATCTTTTTTATGCCTGAACGATGAGCTGCTATTACTTTTTCCTTAATACCTCCTACGGGAAGCACTACCCCTCTTAGAGAAATCTCGCCGGTCATTGCAGTCTTTGAATCTACCGGAATTCCGGTAAACAAAGAGGCGATCGAAGTAAAAATTGCAACACCCGCAGAGGGTCCATCCTTTGGTATTGAGCCCTGCGGAACATGAATATGTAAATCATGCTTATCGAAATCTATTCTATTAAAACTCAAGACCATTCTGGAACGTATCAAACTTTGAGATATTTTGGCTGATTCTTTCATGACATCTCCCAGCTGACCGGTTAACATCAGACGACCCCTACCCGGCATCGAAACACTCTCAATAAAAAGTATGTCCCCCCCCACCGGCGTCCAGGCTAACCCGGTAACCACACCGGGAGAGTTGAATTGTTTCACTATATCATATCCTGCTATTTCCGGTCCAAGAATATCAAACAACATTTTTTCTGTAATTTGATATGGAATTTTAACTTCACCTAAAACAATCTTTTCCGTTGCATGCCGTGCAATAGCGGATAATTGTTTTTTAATTCCTCTGACACCGGCTTCCCGCGTATATTTACTAATGACAGATTTTAATGCTTCATCTTCTATTTTTAATTGCTCCATACTCAGCCCATGGTTATCCAAAATTTCTTTAATCAGATGATTTTTTGCAATATGATATTTTTCAGAAGTGGTATAGCTGTTAATTTGAATAATCTCCATCCTGTCTCTTAGCGGTGCAGGAATTTCTTTTAAGGAATTTGCTGTTCCAATGAAAAATACATCCGACAAATCATAGGGAACTTCCAGGTAATGATCTGAGAAAGAATTATTCTGTTCCGGATCCAGAACTTCCAGTAAAGCACTTGCCGGGTCACCCAGGTTTGAAGCTAAAAGCTTATCCACTTCATCAAGAATAAACACAGGGTTCCTGGTACCTGCTTTTTTAATTCCCTGAATAATTCTTCCCGGTAAAGCACCTACATAAGTCCGCCTGTGGCCTCTTACTTCTGCTTCATCCCTCACACCACCAAGGCTGATTCGAACATATTTACGTTGTAATACTTTTGCAATACTTTTTCCCAGGCTGGTCTTACCTGTTCCCGGAGGACCTACAAAAAGCAATATTGATCCCTGCTTATTATTCTGCAATTTCATAACCGTTAAATGTTGGATGATTCTCTCTTTCACCTTCTCCAACCCGTAATGATCTTGCTCTAGAATTTTCTTTGCTTCCCTGATGTCAATTTCCTTTATCTGGCTTTTCCCCCAGGGAAGTGATGTCATCAGGTCCAGATAGTTTCTAATGACTCCGTAATCAATGCTATTCGGATTCTGGTCTTGTAGTTTTTCACACTCTTCCCGGGCAATTTTCTTAATGTCTTCCGGCATTCCAGACCTATTAATTAACTCAAAATAATCCTTTTTCTTGCTTTTTTTTGATTTTCCTTCATCTAATTCCTTTTGGATCGCTTTTAACTGTTCCCTGAGCATTCTTTTTCGATATTCGTTATTGACTTCACCGCTTAACTTGGCATTAATCTCCATTTGAAACTCAATATTTTCCTTTTGCTGTATCAGGATATCTAAAAACTTCAAACTTCTCTTCCGGTCGGAACGAATTGAAAGCAATTCCTGTTTTTCACAATCCGGTATATTGATGAACTGCATTAAATAATTGATCAATTGTTCAAGATTATTCATTTTTTTTATATTCTCAATATAGCTTTTTGAGCCGATAAACTTACCGCTGATATCGGAAATTAGTCTAACAACATATTCAAGTATCTGTTTTTTGGTTTTTTCATCTAAATCCTCAATATTCGGTGCCAATTCATATCTACCAATATAATATTCACCTTCCTTGGAAATATTTTTTATATCTACTCTCTCAAGCACTTCAATATCCATTTCATATCCGGTATTGGATTCGACTGTTTTGTTAATCTTCACTAAACTTCCGATAGTATACAGGTCTTCTTCCTGATAATTTTCGTGATTACATCCATCCTTTAGTAATAGGATAATTGCATAATTATTATCCTGTTTTATTCGGGAATTTATTTTTTCCCCTAACGATTTGTCAATTTTAATCATGCTTTTTATTCCTTTAAAAAGCACATGTCCCAACATTGCAATGATTACTAATTCATTGTTTATATTATTTTCTTTCATGATTTTCACCCCTTTTCCTATATTGAAATTTTTTCATTCACTTCTAAGAAATTCTTGAATTGTTTTCCTTTCATCGCCTTTCGATAAGTCAATTGAATTAAAATGCCATTTTCTAAAATTTCAATGTACCCGGATTAGTTTTTTTGCTTCAGAATGATTTTGTTTAAATTTATTGTTAGTTAGATTTTACCTAACTATTAGGTTAAAAAAATTTAGGACTTAGCCAATTTTCGATAAAATCTCTACTAAATCATTGATTTCTTCCTCATTCAAACTATCTTCTACTCTCCCAATAAAATCTTCCAGGGCTATTCTCTCCATTCGTGCTATCGCCTTGCCACGCTCAGTGAGAAACAAATAATAGACCCTTGCATCATGGCCGCATTGTTCTTTCTTTAAACAATTTAAACGAATAAATCTCTTGACCATCTCTGTGATGGATGGTTTAGATAGATTTAATTCTTCCGCCAATTTACTAATAGTAACAAAATCATATTCATCAAATTTTCTTAGGTATTCAATCTGTTTTATGGTTAATTCAGATGCTTTATACTTGTTCATCACACAGTATTTACATTCTGTTCTGACCTTCATAAAATGATTAAATACGCTATAAAGATTGTTTCCGTTTCCCAAACTCACACCTCAATAGTTAGTTAGTGCTTACCTAACATATTATACGATTATTTTACACTTGTCAATAGCATTTTTCTTATTAACTTCTAATTTTTGAATCACTCTATTTCCACTGTAAAATCGTAGCGATAGTTTCATAATTAATCTTTTCAAAACTTAATCCGCACACCCACTTCACATCTCATGAAAGACAATTTCAATCATAGTCTATTTTATCATAATTTTTAGCATGTAATAAAATCACGAATACCTTTCAGGCGTATAAACAATCATCCCCTTTGTTCTCTTTAGCTTGTATAATCACTTGAAAATAAATATAATTAGGTCAGTTTTTATACGATTACCGATTATCATAGTTTTATATAAGCTGAAATCATCTTTTAAATTATGAAAACATTTCGCATAAAAACGAGTATATTCAAATCAGGTTAGCTTTCAGAAAAATATTTATTAACATAAAGGTAAATAACTTCATTATGGTAAAAACATCAAAACCGAGCATGCAATCATCTAAAATCACTGAACGTATAAACGCAAAAGCTTTTGAATTACTCGAGAAACACCCGGAAGGTCTGCGCTGGTCAGAATTAAACTCAAAGATTGAGGCATCAGATCCCACTTTTCATCCTAGAACTGTCAACGGATGTGTATGGAAAATTGTCGAAAAATTTCCCGATAGAATTTACAAACCATCTAAAGGGCTTTTCCGTTTACTGAAATATAAGTAGACTTTTTTATTTTTCTAATAATTTTATAGCTCTCCTTTTTACCGAGGTTCGAGCGTTGTTTGTCTTTCTAAGAACTCATGGATATATTTCTGATTCTCTATTTCTACTTTAAACTTTTCCAATGATACAATGATTTTACCGAGTATCACATTTCAACATTCTAGAGTATCATAATTATAATGTTCTACTTTTATAAGTTCTTTAACTATTTTTTCTTGATATTCGTTTATTCAGGGCAATTTCAGAAAGGGCTAAAATAGTATTATCAGCAATAATCATCTCTGGCAATAGTTTATCTACCTTGGATAAATTCCCGATGATTTGAATTGCCGTCCATTTGATAATTTGATTTTCACTATTTAAAAACTCAATAAAAAAATCGAAATCCGAATAAAGTACGCTTGGATCTTCTTTGGAAATCGCAATAGTCTTTTTTGCACTGGCGTATTTGATCTTTGCAGTTTTAGAAAGAATATCATTTAGAAAAGTGTTTTTAATCACTATTTTACTTCCTCATTAATCATCAATTTTACAACATTAATTACTTTACAATTGAACTCTTTAGTACTCGCTTGTGACAGTGTGAATTGTCTATAAAATCATCCCTATAACATTCTAAGCATTGAAAACGAAGAACTGTCTCCCTATTTTTCGATTAATTTTTTCAAACAAAGAACTATTCCTAATTTTATCCTTCAACAAGTGCACTACAGCTAATGTTGTCCAAACAATAAGGATGCCCAAAACAATTTTTATAATTCAGCAAATTGATAAATCGAACTTTTACTTAAAAAGGTGTTAAGAAAAACAACTCTCAAACCAAAATCATTTCCCCAAAACAGATTTAATATGTCATTTACAAAACAATGATACTAAAAATCCAACTGATTACATTCCTAAAATTTATTTTGTTATTCATGTTATTGTCATTCTGGATCAAACAAGCAACCGTTCCCTGTTTGATTCGTTTGGCTTGGCCCGTTTGGCGTTTGGTATTATTCGAAAAGTTAAAAAGTCATCGGATTATTGAGCTATTACAGCCTCCAGTGTGTTTATTCTTATATTTCAAAGCCTAAAAAAGTTTTCACTAAATAACCGATGATAAAAGAAAGTGTTGCAACACCAATGCTAATCGCTGCCATTTCGATAAATCTTCTTTTAAAATTATAATTATTGGCTACCGAAATATAGAAATTAAATATAAAAATAATTGTAATGGCTATTACAATTGTCGTGATTAAACTGGTTATATAATTAACCATTAAAAAATAGGGGATAATCAAGGCTATCACAGTAAAAATATAGGCAACTCCTGTATATAAAGCTGATTTGGCTGCCCTTTGTTGTATTTTTGGATCAGTCTCTGATTTGGTGGATAAATATTCACTCGCTGCCATAGAAAGAGATGCTGAAATACCGGTAATCAATCCCATTAAGGCAATGATTTTTGAATTTTGTATGGACAAGGTAAACCCGGCCAAAGCTCCGGTGAGTTCCACTAGGGCATCATTCAATCCTAAAACAACAGAGCTCATATAGGAAAGTCTTTCCTCTTTAATTAAGTTAATGAGTTCAACTTCATGTTTTTCTTCCGCTTCTATGATTTCTTCCATTTCAGGAATAGCATTTAACATTTGAGTATATTTTTTTTGTGCTGCTTCTTCCCCTCTTTCTTGTAATTTCACGCCAAAAGTCAATCCAAAGATCCTTGAAATAATAACATAAAATAGTACTTTAAATTTATTGACTTTTATGTCCTCACCGGTATATTTCTTAAAAATATTGGCATGGTGTTTTTCATCCTCTGCAATCTGTTTTAGAATTTTCGCATTATAAGCGTTTTTGACTAACTTGGATAACCTGCCATATACTTCCGTACCGATTAACTCATCCTGTTGTGCTTTTTTCAGTTCAATGATCTCAGCTGCATTTAATTGATTCATAGCTAATTTCTTCCCCCTTTACTAGATACCAATATTTCATCGAATTCTTTAACTTAACGAATTAAAATTCATAAGACAAAAGTATGTTACATTTGTCTTATTTTAACATTTATTGCTCATATACTTCTTCCAATGCATAATGTAATACTTAAATTCTTAATAAATTCATCTGTTTTAGGGTGTAAGTCTTGAATTAAGCCAGTCTAAATTAGATATTT
>Ga0272441_10001330_pt1 | contig 52873 bp, 61 predicted proteins | sample SSMProp6N_FD_193582 | JGI IMG/M metagenome (GOLD analysis project Ga0272441, IMG submission 193582) | Marine sediment archaeal communities from Little Sippewissett salt marsh, Falmouth, MA, United States - SSM-Prop-6N | ecosystem: Environmental > Aquatic > Marine > Wetlands > Sediment ...
CAGAAGGAAGTTCTAAAAACTCTTGTTCTGTAAGAAATCCTTGAAACTCTACTTCACCTAAATCTTCTAATTCTATTGTAGATCTTCTTTTTTTTTGAGCTAAAGCCTGTAATCTTTCTGAAAAAACTGCTTTTCTTTCTGGAAAAAATCCATTAAATCTTAAGATTTTTTCATAATTTCTTATTTGGAATTTTTTTGGAAGTCTTTTTACAAGTTGTCTAAAATATGGGAGTTCTATTGTAGATATATCATAACCTCTTACCCTATTTGTTTGAAAAGGATATTGAGAAAGCTCTTCATCTTTTTTTACTGTTTTTGTTATTGTTTCAGAAGTATCTCTCCTCATAAAACCTGTTGGAATTCTAAGTGTTTGAGGAACAAGTATTCTTACTCTTTTGCCTGTTTCAAGTTCTTGAAAACCAAGAACTAATCTATTTTCTCTTTTTGGAGATTTTTCAAACTCTATAAAATGATTCAGCCACATTTTCCTTCTTTTTAACCTTATTTTTATTAGTAGGAGTTTTTTTAAGAATTTGTATAGTATTTTTTCTTAATCATTAGATTTATAAACTCAAAAAATAAGATAGTTTTAGACTAAAAGGTTAAAATTAACTTATCTAACATCGCAAGATGTGGTCTTATAAGGAGAATAAAATATGAGTGTATATGATATCCCTGCACAAGAATTCAATGATAAATTAGCTCAAGCTCTTAATGAAATTCCTGAGTTTAAAATGCCTGAGTGGGCATTATTTGTAAAAACAGGGGTAAGTAAGGTTAAACCTCCAATTAATAATGATTGGTGGACAAAAAGAAGCGCTTCAATTCTAAGACAATTATATATTAATAAATTAGTAGGAGTAGGAAGATTAAGAACAAGATATGGGAGCAAGAAAAATAGAGGTATGAAACCTGAAAGATTTAAAAAATCAAGTGGAAAAATTATAAGAACTATATTACAACAAGCTGAACAAGCAGGACTTGTTGAAAAAGCAGAACAAGGAAAAAAGAAAGGAAGAAGATTAACTGATAAAGGTAAAGAATTCTTGGATAATATAAAATTAGGGGAAAAGAAAGAATGAAAAAGAAAAATGTAAGGTCTGGAAAAAAGAAAGATTATCAAAGAAAGATTAAGTTAAGCAAACAAGCAAGAAGAACAAAATGGGCTCCATTTTGGACAGTATTAAAAAAATATGGACAAGGTAAAAGAGTTCATCCAAGTTCTATGACAAGACATAGAAGATCTTGGAGAAGAACAAAATTAAAAATTAAACCAAGAAAAGTTAGAAAGAGCCATCTAGGCTAAGGAGAATAAAATGGGAGATGAAGAAGTAAGACAAGCTAAACAGGATAAAATAAAAAAACCTGAAAAAGAAAAAAAATCAACAGCTGTAGCTCCTGCAAAAAAGAAAAAAGGTTTAATGGAACAAGCTAAAGAAAAAATTGGAGAAATAAAAGCTCCAAAAAAAGATGAAAAAATAGAAAAGCCTTTATTAGAAAGAGAGTATATAGTTCCATTAAGAAAACAATGGTTAAAAGTTCCTGAATATAAAAGAGCAAATAAAGCTGTAAAGGCTTTAAAACAATTTATTGCTCAACATATGAAAGTCTATGATAGAGATCTAAGAAAAATTAAAATTGATATTCTTGTAAATAATGAGATTAGATTTAGAGGAATGAAAAAACCCCCTGCAAAAATTAAAGTTAAAGCAATTAAATATACAGACAAAGTTGAGGTTAAATTAGTTGATATTCCTAAACATATTGAATTTGAATTAGCTAGAAAAGCTAAGAAACTAGCTGAACAAGCTAAAAAGGAAATTGAAAAACCAAAACCAGAAGTTGAGGAAAAACCTGTTGAAGAAACAAAAGAAGAAAAACAAGATAAAAAAGAAAAACAAAAATCAAGTCAAGAAGCAACTCAGGCTTTAGAAAAAGCTGCAGCAAAACAAGCTAAACATACTACAATAAAGAAAGCTCCAGTTGTGCAGAGAAAAGCACTAGCAAAATAATTATTCTGCAATAGCATAAACAACATTAGATTTCATTGCTTCTGAAGGCCTATATTTTTCACAAATATCAGGAATACCTGCTTTAACTAATGCTACTGCTTCTGGATTTTCAGGAATATCCTTATCAAAGCTAGGATCTTTATTAAGAAAACATTCTTCTGTTTTATTTTTTTGATTTGGATCATATCGAACAAAAGCACAATTTCTGCATCTTGGTTGAATTGGCATTTTTAGGCTTGCTCTCCTTTTTTTAGAGTATCCCTAATAGCCTCTTGGATAATAGTTTTTTGCTGCCTTTTTTGGCCTTCAACTCTTTGCCTATTAAGTTCCTCTTGACCTTGTGCCTTTCTAGCTTCTATATATGCTTCTCTAGCTTCTGCTATTTCTTCAGGAGAAATTAGATTATATATATTAATCCTACTTCCATAAGCATCTTGTTTTGTTTCTTGTCCTAATAATAAAGTCTTAGCTACATCTGCTCTGTTTCCATATTCTACTATATTTGTTTGGTTTATCATTTTCTTATTTTTATTACCACTTATTAGTAGTTTATTATACCATATTAGAGTATTTGATCTTTATAAATCTTTCTATTTATACCTATTCAATAGTAGTGACAATAGTAAGGTTTATATACCAGTTTTACATGTAAATAACATAATGTTAAGAAGATTTATTCAAAAGATTAGAGCAAACAACAGAATTGCTGAGCTTTGTGATAAAGTAGAAAAATTAGAAAAATCAAGAAGAGGAAACCCTGATTTTGTTAGAAATGCTTATAATGAAGTAAGAAATTTAGCAAGAGAGCATAATATAGATGTTTCTGAAGATCTTAGCTATCTTGAAAATCAATTAAAACAAGCTTATTCAAAGGAAGCTGGTTATCATGAAAGCAGGATAAAAAGCAGATTAAAAGTAATCAGAGATGGAAAAGGTTCAGAATATTTTGCAGCAAGAGCTGGAAATGCTTTTCAAACTGATTCTATAGTTGATGAAGAAGGAGTTTGTCATCAAAGAACAAAAGATGGAAAGTTTGTTCCTATTTACTTAATAAAAAGTGTTTTTGATCAAATAAATCCTAAAGAATTTAAAGTAATATTAAATGCAAATAATCCATTTAGAATACAGGAAAAAGAAAATGGAGATCAAGAATTAGTTGCAATAGAAGGATTAAACTCAATAAAAACTCCAAGATTTAAAAAAGTAGCAGAAGGACATAATAGAGAATTAGTTGATAGAGAGTATGATGATAGTGGAAAAGTTGTAGCTGTTTTTAAGAAAACAGGAGAAAATGAAAATGGAAAAAGTGATTATGAATTAGATTCTTTTAATGAAGATTATAATATTGTTATTGCAGAAGGAAAAATAAGAGGAGTAATAAAAAAAGTCAGAGCATGTCAAGTTGGAGAAAGAGAAAATCTTTTTGTTGGAGAAAATGGAAGATTATATGGAGCCAAACATAATAATAATTTAGATTGTTTTATAGCTTATCCAATGGAATCTTCAAAAGGCATGACAGCTAGTTGGAATCAAGATTCAGATGATAAGGCTTATGGAATCGCTCAAGATGGAGGAGATGTTGAAGCATTTGATAGTTATGTAGAACAGATGGTTCAGTCTTTTATGCCTGATAAGAGATCAGATCTTGTTAAAAGATTAGATAAAGAAACTCAAGAAGCAAGAAAAAATGAAAGAGAAAAAGCATATAGAGAAAGAGAAGATCAAAAAAAAACTAAATCATATAAACAAGCAAAAGAATTAGAAATTGCAGTTGCTTAAGAAAAATGAATAGAAAAAGATTAAATAAAATATTAAGTAAGCTTGTTGAAGCTGCTGAAAGTGGAAGTATTGAAGAATATAGAACTTGGAGTGCTAAATTTGATGAAGCAACAAGTGATTGGAGAAAATTATCAAAATCAGAAAAAAGAATCTATTGCAAGTATGATAATGCTAGGCAAAATTGTTTTGCTGCTTTTGGTCTTGAAAATGTTTTTAGTGCAGCTTCTAAGGAATTAGGTTATAGAAAAGAAGATTATATAAAAATGGCAAGAGAATCTCAAAGAGAATTAGCTCAGGAATAGATTTATAATATTTCTTTTTATAGATTATTTATGCTTAAAAAAATAAAAAAAGATTTGGAAAAAGCAGGCAACAAAAAACAAGCAAAACTTCTTCAGAGATTTTTTAAAACAGGGCCTGGAGAATATGGAGAAGGAGATATATTTCTAGGAATAAAAGTTCCTGTTCAAAGAACAATATGTAAGGCTTATTATGATTTGGATTTAAACAGTATCCAGAGTTTATTGAGCAGCAAGATACATGAAGAAAGACTTTGCGCATTATTTATATTAATCGAGAAATATAAAAAATGTCTTCCTAATTGTAAGGGGGAAGATAAGATTGCGAAGTTCTATATAAGAAATGTAAAAGCAGGAAGAATCAATAATTGGGATTTAATTGATTTAAGCGCCCCAAATATCCTAGGAACTTATCTTTTGGATAAGCCGAGAGATATTTTATATAAACTAGCAAAAAGCAAAAACTTATGGGAAAAAAGAGTTGCAATAATTTCTACTATGGCATTTATTAAAATTCATGATTTCAAAGATGCTATTAAGATAAGTGAAATTTTGCTTAAAGATAGACAGGATCTTATTCATAAGGCAGTTGGTTGGGTGTTAAGAGAAATAGGAAAAAAAGATGAAAAAGTTCTTTTGAAGTTTTTAGATAAGCATTATAAAGAAATGCCTAGAACTATGTTAAGATATTCACTTGAAAAACTTTCTGAGAAAAAGAGAAAGTTTTTTATGAAAAAATGATAAAACCAATCCAAGAACTTATCAACTTTAGCATAATAAATATAGACAAGCCTTCTGACTGGACAAGTTTTGATGTTGTTAATTATATAAGAAAAGCTCTACATCTTAAAAAGGCAGGACATTTTGGAACATTAGATCCAATGGTTACAGGAGTTTTGCCTATTGGATTAGAAAAAACAACAAAGATACAGGAATTTTTTATGCATAAAGATAAGACTTATATCGGAACAATGAGACTTCATAAGCCTGTTGAAAAAAAAGAATTAGAAGAATATATGAAGGCATTTATAGGTAAGATAACGCAACTTCCTCCTCAAAAATCTAGAGTTAAGAGACAAGAAAGGCAGAGAGAGGTATTTGAATTTAAGATTTTAAATATAAAAAATAAAGGCAAGGATATTGAATTTATTGCAAAGGTTGAAGCAGGAACATATATTAGAAAGTTAGTTCATGATCTTGGATTAATGATGAGCGGAGCTCATATGACAAAGCTTAGAAGAACTCAAGCTGGTATTTTTTTAGAAAAAGATTCTATAACTATGGATGAATTTAAACAAGCTATGAATGATTATAGAAATGGAAATGAAGAAAGTCTTAGAAAGATTTTGATTGATTCTGAGTCAGTAATAAAAAAAATAATGCCTATAATCAAAATTGATAAAAAATATGTTGAAGAGCTGAAGAATGGCAGCCCTATCTTCAAGCATATGATAAAGATTCCAAAACAAGATGTTTTTGCTATATATTGCAATAAGGATTTAATAGAGATTGCAAAGAAAACATCTCAGTTTAAAAATCCTGAGATTATTGCAAAGCCAGAGGTTGTTTTTTAGTAAATAAATGCTTAAAAAGGTTTTTTTCTAAATGATTTTAAGATGACAGAAGAAAATCACAGAGTTGCAATAATTGCTGGTGATTTAAATGGAAAAACAGTTACTCATGCTGCTCTTTCGTTGCATGATGCCCTAAGACCTGCATTAAATAGAGGAATTGATTTTACAGATGTTCCATATGATTCTGATTATTTTAATCAAAAAGATATAACAGAATTAGGAGACGAGGAACTAACATTTTTAAGAGGTTTTGATCAGATTTTTTTAGGAGCAGTAGGAGATCCTACTAAGATCAAACCTGGAGTAATGGAAGTAGGTCTTTTATTGAAAATAAGACAGGCATTTGACCAATATGTTAATCTTAGGCCTGTAATACTTCCTGAGGGTGTTCCTTCTATCATAGTTGGTAAAGATCATCATGATATTAATTTTGAGATTTGTAGAGAGAATTCAGAAGGATTATATGTCCATGAAGGAAAAGTAGTAAATCGAGATACTGATGATGAATATGCAGAACAAGTCATGAGATGCTCTTATAGAGGCATTAAAAGATTAACAGATTTTGCTTTAGGAAGAGCAAGAGCAAGAAGCCCTAAACCAAGATTGCATTTTGTTTTCAAAACCAATATCCTTACAGACGCTGCTGTTCCATGGAAAAGAGTAGAAGATGAAACAAGAGAAGCAAATCCAGATGTTGATGTTAGATATATGCATATTGATAATTTTATGATGCAGATGATTACTAATCCCAGACAATTTGATGTTGTTGTTACAGAGAATATGTTTGGAGATATTTCGACAGATCTTGGAGCGGTTATTCAAGGAGGGATTGGAACAGCTGTTTCTGGAAATATTAATCCTACTGGAGAATATCCAAGTATGTTTGAGCCTATTCATGGAAGTGCTCCTGATAAATGGTATGAAACAGATAAAAAAACAGGAGAATATGTTGAGGCTTCATGGAGAAAACGTGTAGAATTAGTTCAGAGAATAAGACCAGAAGCAGCATTTATGTCTTATGCTATGATGTTAGATCAAATGCAAGAAAAAACTGCTGCTCAAATCATGAGAAATGCTGCATTAAATAATATAAGAGACCCTAATTATAAAAAGAAATCATGTGACGATCTAGTAGAACAAGCTCAAGATTATATAGAAAAAGAGGCAAGAGCTGCATAAAAATGTCAGACAAAACACCAGTTATATTAGTAGGAATGCCTGGAGACATGGCAACAAGAATTGCAAAAAGAGTTGAAGCTAGTGATGATTTTGAACTAGCAAAACTAGCATCCAGATTTGCTTTTGCAGGATATAAGCATAAAGGAAAAGTAATAGATGAACAATATAGAGAAGAATATGCTTTAGACTCTGATATAAAGCTTATTACTCCTGATAAGCACGAAGAAACATTAGATTTATTTGAAAAGTTTAATACAGGCAAAAGACCAATAGGAATTAATTTTGCAGATGCAGAAGGATTTGATGTTAATCACTTATTTGTTAATCATAATATTCCTTTTATATGTGGATCAACAGGAGTTGATCTTGATAGAGAAGTAAAGCTTGAAGAAGCAGTTAAAGGTAGTGAGATATGTAGTGTTAGAGATATGAATATGGATGCCCTTTTGACAATAGTTGGATCAATGTTAAAATATGGTGCAGGAAGATTTGAATCTGTATTAAGAGGTTATCATGGATTTGGTATAGAGGAACATCAAGCAAGCAAGGCAGATGGAGTAAGTGGAACATTAGTAAAGTGGAAGGGCCTCTGGGAGGAAATGGGAATTAATTTTTATGCTGCAAATGGAAGCAGGCAAGGAGATTTTGGACATGCTTATCATATTATGAGAATCTCAAGTCCAGAAGGAGATGTTAATGTTAATCTAGAGACAGATGTCAGGGGAAGAGAGCCTTATGCTATTGGAACAGTTAGATATGCTGCTCCTCATCTTGTTGAAGCCATGGAAAGAGGAGAAAAAGGAAAGATATTTTCAATGGAGGATGTTTTAGCTGATTAAAATGACAGGATATACAACAACTGAAAAAATATTAAGAAGAAATGATTTAGATAGAGATGATTTAGATGGGGGAAGAGCAATAAAAGCAGATGTTCTTTTAACACATGATGTATGTGGCCCAGGAACAATCGGTGTTTTTAAAAAAGAGTTTGGAAAAGATGCAAAAGTATGGGATCCTGGTAAAGTTGTTATAATTCCAGATCACTATATTTATACATGTGATGAAAAAGCAGCTAGAAATAGACAAGTAGTAGGAGATTTTGCAAGAGAACAAGGAATAAGACATCTTTATGATGAAGAAGGATTAGGTTATAGAGGTGTTTGTCATGTTGCACTTCCTCAAGAAGGCCATGTTATTCCAGGAGAAGTTATATTTGGAACAGATTCACATACATGTGCACATGGAAATTTAGGAGCATTTGCATCTGGTATAGGAAATACTTATGCTGGTTATGTTTTAGGAAGTGGACACCTTATAATGAATGCTATTCCTAAGACAATGCAGTTTAGATATGATGGAAAATTGCCAGATTGGTGTATGGGTAAGGACCTTATTTTAGATTTAATTAATAGAAAAGGGACACATGGTGCTGATTTTAGAAGTTTAGAATTTATTGGAGATGCTATTACTGAGTTAGATATAGAAGAAAGAAATACAATATGTAATATGGGTGTAGAAATGGGAGCAACTAATGCTATTATCCCTCCTGATAAAAAAGCAAGAGCTTATGCAGCAGACAGATCTGGTCTAGATTATGAAGAGATAAAAGAAAAAGCAGAAGGATTATATAGTGATGAAGATGCAGAATTTGCTGCAAGAGAAACATTTAATGCTTCTTTATTAGAACCAATGGTAGCTATGCCTCATTCTCCTGGAAATGGAATTAAAGCTAGAAAACTTGATCAAAAACTAGATAGAGCATATATTGGAGGATGTACAGGAGGAAAAAACATTGATTTTCTTAGAGCAGCTGCTCTTCTTTGTGAAGCAGATAGAGAAGTTGTAATTCCTCTTTTTTTAGTTCCTGCTACAACAGAACAAGTAGAATATATAAAGAATACAAGATATGATGGAATCAGATTAGAAGAAATATTTTGGAAAGCAGGAGCAAATATGGGAAGTATAGATGAGCCATCATGTGCTGCTTGTTTAGGAGGGCCTAAGGATACTTATGGAAGAGCAGATATTCAAGGATTTAATATAATCTCTACAACAAATAGAAATTTTCCAGATAGAATGGGAAAAGGAGCAAATGTATTTTTAGCTAGTCCTTTGACTGCTATTGCTTCAGCTTTAACAGGAAAAGTAACAGATCCAAGGAGGTTTATGATATAAAATGAAAGACGGAAATAGGATAAGGGCAGTAGTATATGTAGTAGGAGATAATATAGACACAGATCAGATGATTCCTGCTGAGCATCTTACACTTGATCCTTCTATACCTGAAGAAAGATTAGGCTTAGGAGCCTTTGCACTATCAGGACTACCAAATCCAAAAAAACCTTTTATTGAAGAAAGTGGAAGAGAGGATATTGTTAATGGAAAAGCAAAAGCAAGATATAATGCTATAGTTGCAGGGAGGGGCTTTGGAGAAGGAAGTTCAAGAGAACATGCTCCTGTTGCATTAGGAGCTGCAGGAGTTGAAGTAGTAGCTGCTGTGAATTACACTAGAATATTTTTTGAAAATTGTACAACTACAGGAGAAGTGCTTCCTGTATTTACAAAAGGAGATATAACAGACAAATTTGATATTGGTGATTTAATTGAAATAAATTTAGAAAATAAAACTATTTATAATAAGTCAAAAGAGGCAGAATATCCTATAACATTGCCTGAAGGAAATGCTAGAGCAATGATAGAAGCAGGAGGATTATTTGCTTATGCTAGAAAAAAAGGCTTGATACCTGAGAGACCAGAAGAATAAACCTAACAATAAGCTTTTTAAACAAACTTCTTCTTTGATGTATTATGAAAACAGTCAGAGCAAAAATATCTGGAACAGTACAAGGAGTATTTTTCAGAAAATTTATAAAAGAGGAAGCAGACAAACTAGGCCTTAAAGGCCATGTTCGAAATCTTGAGTCTGGAGAAGTTGAAATTATGGCAGAAGGCAAAGATGAAGATGTTAATTCTCTGATGAAGATATGTAAAAAAGGCCCTGCTCATAGCAATATTAAGAATGTTGATGTTCAGGAGTTAAATCATATTGGCTTTGACGATTTCAAAATCCTACGTGTATAAGGATTTTGACAATGCTCAGAAATCTTTGATTTCTGACATTTTAAGATTTTAAGAGTATAGGATTCTGATAATTTTCATGGGCTTAAAAGGTTACTACATTTCAAAATACAAAACATATAATTCTAAAGTGAAGCCCTTAAGGCATCAAAAGTATATCCTCCTAGATTATCAGAGAAAAAATAAATAGGTTCTATTACTGTTCTTCTTGAAGTAGTATTTTCAGAGGTTATTCCTATACTCCTTAGATGTGTATGATATTTTCTGCAGAAATCATCTACTAATCTCCTTGATTCTGTTATCTTATCCATCATGCTTGTTACTATCTCTGGAGTAGAGGGTATTCCTTCACTTGCACACATTAATTCTAGTTCTTCCTTAGTTATCATTAATCTAAAATTAAATTCTTATTTATAAAGACTATTATTATAAAATATATGCTTTAAAGCCCTAAACACACATTTTTTAAACACCTATTTCTTAATATTTTCATGGCAGGAAGAGAGGATCAGATAATTAATGAAAGAAAGAGGAAACTTGAAGAACTAAAAAAGCAAGGTATTAATCCTTATGCTTATAAGTTTGATAAGAAGAATAATACTTCTGAGCTTCAAAGCAAATATAAAAAACTTAAAACAGATTCTGAAACAAAAGATAAAGTTAGTATTGCAGGAAGACTTATGACAAAAAGGGATTTAGGAAAACTTGCTTTTGCAACTCTTAGAGATGGTTCTGGAGATATTCAAATTCTTTTACGAAATCCAGATACAGATGATAAGATTATGAAGTTATTTAAAAAATATATTGATTCTGGAGATTTTGTAGGAGTTGAAGGGGTTATTATTAAGACTAGAAGAGGGGAATTAAGTGTTCTTGTTAAAAAGCTTGAGCTCTTAACAAAAAGTGTTAAGCCTCTTCCTGAAAAATTTCATGGTATTCAGGATGATGAAGAAAGATTAAGAAAAAGATATTTAGATTTAGCTATAAATCCTGAAGTTAAAGAAAGATTTGAAAAAAGACAAGAGATAATGAATGTTTTTAGAGAGTTTATGAAAGAACATGATTTTATTGAAATAGAAACTCCTCTTTTACAATCTATTTATGGAGGGGCATCTGCAAAACCATTTAAAACACATTGTGATGCTTTTGATTCTGATGTTTTCCTAAGTATTGCTCCAGAATTATATTTAAAAAAAGCATTAGTGGGAGGATTTGATAGAGTTTATGAGATAACTAAGAAATTTAGAAATGAAGGGGTAGATAGGAGTCATAATCCTGAGCATATGACAATAGAATGGTATCAGGGATATGCAGATTATAATGATGGAATGGAATTATTTAAGGAATTGATTAAAAAAATAGTTAAAAGACTTTTTAAGGGAACAACTTTTGAATATCAAGGAAAGAAGATTAATGTAGCTAAATGGCAAACCTTAACTTTAAGAGACGCTATAAAAAAATATCTAAAAGAGGATATAGATAAAATTAGAACAGATCAAGAAGCAATAAAGATTGCAAAAAAACATGGAATAGATCCAGAAGGTATTACAAAAATAAATATTTCAGATGAATTAATGAAGTTATTTAGAGAGAAACTTATCCAACCTACTTTTTTAATTGATTATCCTATTGAATTAGCTCCGTTAGCTAAACCAAAAAGAGGAGATTCAACTAAAGCTGAGATATTCCAGCCATTTATAGGAGGATTAGAATTAGCCAGAGCTTATTCAGAGTTAAGTGATCCTAAATTACAAGAGGAACACTTTCAAGAACAAGAACAAGAAAGAAAAAAAGGAAATGTTGAGGCAATGCAGACAGATAAAGATTTTATTACAGCTTTAGAACATGGTATGCCCCCTGCTTGCGGAGTAGGAATAGGAATAGAAAGAATAGTTATGTTAATGACAAATACAACATCAATAAGAGAAGTAATAATGTTCCCATTTATGAAGCCAGAGGAAATCAAGAAAGAAAAGAAAAAATGACAGAGACATTAGTAGCTAAATGCTGTGAGTGTAAAAAAGTCAAAACAAATGATCATTGGCAAGATGATCTTGGAACAAAATCAGAAGACAGATATACACATGGCTATTGTCCAGATTGCCTTAGAAATGTATTAAATAAATTAGGCTTTCCAAGCAGCAGTGCAGGAGGAGGTTATCTTACTGAACAACTCAAACCAGTAGCAGCATAATAATCTAAATAAATCAAAAATAAAATGCCAGAACAAACAGAAAACAAAAAAACAAATCTTGTCATAAAAAGCAATATTCGAAAGGCAACAAAAGATAAAATCGCTAATGTTGCTGAAGAAGTTGAAGAAGCTTTAAATGATAAAGTTCATGAGATGCTTGATAAAGCTATTGAAAGAGCAAAGGCTAATGGACGAAGAACATTACATGCTAGAGATTTGTAAATATTATTCTCTAGGATAATATTATTTTTAAATAGCTTATAGATTCTATTTAAAATGGTAATTCCTCAAGAAGTAAAAGATGATTGTTTGAGACTATATACCTTATGGAGTAAGGATATGGAAAAAGTAACTACTATGATTGTTCAAATACATGGAGAGAGATATACGCGTTCTAGAGCAAGTTTTAAAAAATATCTAATATCAAAAGAAGTTTATATTAAACCTAAAATGGGAGGAAGAAGAGAAGGAACAGGAAATAGAAGAGATGCTAAGTTTAGAAAATGTGGAATAAAATCAAGAAGATTAAGTGACTCACTTGCATTAGCAGTTGATCCTAATGTAATTTAAAATATTTAATTCTAAAACAATTATATTTAAATATAGTAATTATTCTGGAAATTTATGGCAATTCCTGATGAAGAAGTAGAGACAATACAAAAATATGGGAGATTAGGACAAACTCCTCAAGAAATAAGAGCATCACTTGTTAATGATGGACATTATGCTGTTGCTATAGGAACAATAGAAAAATATCTTAGATTAGCAAAGCCTCCTATACTCATTGTTAGAAAAAAACGAAAAAGAGCTTCAAGAGTTAATAGAAATTATGAAGAGCCAAAAGAAGAAAGAGAAAGATATAGGCAAGCAAGAGCTCCTACATGCGGTGTAAAAGGTGTAAGATGTTTTATACATGACTTACTTCCAGATCAAGGAAGAGGTTCTGGTAAGAGAACTTCTAAATTTTATAGTGCTGAAGAAGGCGATGGATAATTCTAGATAAATATAAAAACCAAAACAAATTAATTTTTCTATGGCAAGAGGTAACAAAGCAAAAGGAAGTAAAGCAGAAAGAGAATTATTTGATATGTTTGTTCAAAACGCATATAGATGCGTGAGAGTCGCAGGAAGCGGGACAATGGAAAATGCAGAATGCGATCTTATTGCAGGAAAAAAAGGAGGAAAAAAATTTTCTATTGAAGTTAAATCTTCAAAAGCTCCTGTAAAATACATAACAAAAGACCAGATAGAGAGATTTATTATATTTAGTGAAATTTTTGGCCTAACCCCTGTTGTTGCTTTAAGATTCAATAGAGAAGGATGGTTTTTCTTATCTCCCTCAAAACTCAGAGATTCTGGAAAAAACTGGTGTGTGACCTTAGAAGAGGCTAGAAAAAAAGCCAAAAAGTTTGGTCAGTTTTTTGGTTAATAATAGAGTATAATAAAAGTTATAAGGAAGTTAGATTTTTATTTTTTATGAAAAGAGTGCTATTATTTATGATTTTGTTAATATCCTTAATTAGCTTAATTAATGCTGAAATAAGGATTAATGAAATAGAATTAAATCCAAATGATGATTGTAGTGACTGTACAGAATGGCTTGAGCTTTATTCTGATGAAATCATAGACTTAAGTGGATGGAAAATAGTTGATGCAAGCAATAATACTTATGATCTAAATTTTATTATAAATGGGTATTATATTATTGAAAATATTAGTGTAAGTCTAAACAATAATAATGAGCAAATTTTTTTATATGATCCTAGCGAGCTTATTGATCAAACAGAAATAATAAGTGATTCAGGTAATGACCTTAAGTCTTGGCAGTATTGTGATGGAGAATGGGAGTTTTTGACTAATACAAAAAATAGTTATAATGATTGTGGAGAGGAAGATTATAATGAAGATAATAATGAAAATGAGGATATTGAAGAAGATATAGAACTTGAAGCATTATATAATGATGAAGATTTTATTAACGGAGATGAATTTGAAATAAAAATAAATGCCCAAAATCTCAAAGATAAGGAATATGATGTTAAGATATGGATAGTAAATGAAAATAATAATATTATTTCTGAGAGATATGATGATGAAAATGAATGGAAGTCTGGAACATTCTATATTAATGATTTTTTTAATGGTCCTGGAGAGGATTCAAAAGATGTAAAAATCAGGATTAAAAGAAGTTATGCAGATTTTTTTGGAGATGCAATATTATATATCAGAATCAGGGATGAAATAACTATTGAAGAAGATATAGAGATTCTTGAGCAAGAAGATGAAGATGATGATAGTTTTAATAATGCATCAATAGGAATCAGCATTAATAATCAACAACCAAATGTTGATGAAAGTGTAATAATACTTGGGGGAGAGAAAGCAGAAGATATAAAAACAAAAGATAATATTGTTTATAAATCAAAAATAGAGTATGTAAAAGAATATGCCATATATGGATTTAGTTTATTATGCATTATTCTTATTATATTACTTTTGATGGAAAGAGAAAGATGGTAGAAAAATCAATAAAAACAATGATGGTCTTTGAAATCTTAGGCAGACCTGCAGAGCATCTAGAAGTAGTTTTGAATCAGCTCATAGATAAAATAGGATCTGAAAAAGGAATAGAAATCACTGAGAAAAAAATTCATGAGCCTAAATTTATTGAAAAAAAAGATAAAGATGGAAAGATAGTAAAAAGAGAAAAAGGAAGAGAGATGTATTCTACATTTGCAGAAGTTCAGCTTAAAGGAGAAACAATATTAGATATTTTGAGGATAATGTTTATGTACATGCCTTCTCATATTGAATTAATCTCTCCATCTGAATTTGAATTTAAAAATTTTGATTTAACCGCTATATTAAATGAGATAACTAGAAAACTTCATAATTATGACGCTATTGCAAAAAATGCTTTGCTTCATAATAAAACCCTTAAAGATAGGATTGAAGAATTAGAATCAGAGAAAAAAACTAAGAAAAAATCTACAAAGAAAAAGAAATAATCAATTTCTTGTTAGTTTTTTCCTTACTTCAATCTGAGGTTTTTCAGGAGTAATTCTTTTTTTGTATTTTTCTGATCTTTTTTTAAGAAGCTCTTTTGGACTAGGAAGTTTTCCTTGTTTTACTTTCAGGTATATATAATATCCTAAAGAACCTAATATGATTAGTATGACTATACCCCATAAAAATCCTTTTCCCCCTCCAGCCTCTTTACAGACCCCTATACAACAATATTGGCCTTCTATAAACTGCCTGTTTCCATCACACTCTTGTCCTGAAGCACATATATAACCTCCTAAATCTGCACAAGATTCTTCTAATCCTCCTGTATCTATCTCAACATCTTCTTGTTCTAGAGTTATTGATATATAGATTGGCAAAACCATTGTTTCAGTTTCATTGGATAGGATTAAAGAAGCTTCTGTATCTTCTGCTAAATTAGCAGTTATCTCTATTTCAATTGTTTGATTTGGACGTATTGTTTCTATCTCATCTATATCTGCACTAAATCCATAATCTGGTTCAAAACTTATTTCAAAATCTTCAAAAGATTGATCTCCTTCATTTTTTAATCTTAAATTTAAAACATAATCTTTATCTGCTAATATTGTTGCATTTAATTTATTAGGATAAAAAGTAAGGTATTCATCTAAAAAATATTCAAAAGTTTTATTTGATTTCTTTTCTACATCTTCTCCTGGATAAACAAAAACAGGAATATCATAATCATTAATATTAAGATTTGATTTTGTAAAGTTTTCAATTCCTTCTATTGAATATCTTAAAGTTCTTTCAAGGCCTGTTGATAATTTAAAACTATCTGATTCTCCTGTTGCTTCAAAATCGGCATTTATATCTTGTCTTGAGTTGATTGATTTTATTTTTATTGAAAACTCTTCAGAAGTTATAATAAAACCTTTATTTATAGATAGATAAGGAGAAGTAGTCTTTTCTATTTGGAATTCTTTAATAATTGTGTCTTCTATTGTTTCAAATCCTGAATAATATCTTGTATTTTCTATTTTTAAAGAAAAGTTTCCGTCTATAAAAGGCAAGACTGCATAGTAAAGATATTTATCATTATCTAATGTTAATTCTGCTTCTGCAGGTGTTTTGTGAACTTTATCCTCTTTATATATTCCAATATCACTTATCTTTAATCCGTCTGGAAAGCTTCCGTAAATCTCAGCTTGAAGAACTTCTCCTGGATGATAAGTATCTTTTTTTAGATCTATATCTACAGCTAAGACTAATTGTAATAATAATAAGATAAATAATAATATGCACACCTGTTTTTTCATACTTCTTAGAAGAAGGATGTGTTTTTAAGGTTTTTTATAGAATTATTTTTTTCCTCTTAATCTCTTCATTAACTCATTAGCTTGCGGGCTCTTAATTGGGGGTCTTCTAACAAAAGGTCTTCTTGGAAGAGGAGATCCTGGTCTTCTCAAAGCAGGAGCTAATACTCCTGGCCTTCCGCTTGGGACTGGTCTTCCTGGAGGGCCTGGCCTTCCTGGAGGCCCTCTTGGAGCTCCTGGTTTTCCAGGTTCAGATTTTCCTTTTTTAAGCTTAGTCTTAATTTTTATATATTGGTCTTTTAATTTATCTCTAAAGATTATAGCTAGGACAACTAAAATTATTAATATAATCAAAAGCCATAACCACCATAAACTTTTTCTTGCTACTTCTTCTGAACAACAAACATCTGAACCAATACAATCATAAGGTTCCTCTGTTTCTTCAGTAGTACAAAAAGATTTACAAGTAAATCCTGCCCTATCACAATCTGTAACAATAGCTAAACAAGTTCCATCTATACAACAATTATCAGTATCATCTGCAGTTACAGTAGTTCCACTACATTCTTCAAAAGCACTGCATTTTTGTCCTCCTTTATTTGCACAAGTATCTTTTTCTTCTTCAGGAGTCCTACAACATATATCTCCAAACCCTGTGCAATCAAAATTTTCTAATTTGTCTGATTCATTACACTCTAAAGGAGATATACAATAGTGTCCAAAATCAACACAATAACTAACAGAAGTGTCTCCTGTACTCACAGCCGGTTTCTGATTTATAGCATATAATAAAAAGGCTGTATTTCTTATTGAGTTCTGCCAGCATCCAGAAGTTGGTTGAACATTAATTAAATAATCTTTTGTAGAATCTATTTCTTCAGAAGAGGTCCCTGCTAAAGCAGAAACTGCCAAGGCAGTATCATAAAATTTATCTGTTGTTGATTTAGCCTGCCAAAAACCTTCTGGTCTTTGTAGTGCAGTTAATTCTTTTAGATATTCATCATAATTAGTTATAGAATAAAGAAATGCAGAAGGCAATGATTTTTCATTTTGAGGAGATAATGCAATCAAATATGGAAGGAGGTCATTTACATTTCTTCCTGTCTTAGCTAGAGCCAGAGTAGCCCATAAAGTAGCTTCATAATCACATCTTGTTCCTTGTCCAAAACATATTGATTCAATTTTCTCTTGTGTTGTCCCAGAGGGAGGCCTTATATTTGTTATTGTTGAAATATAATAGGTATCTCCTAATCTTTTTCTATATACAACAGTTGTTAAAAAGTTTCCATCACAAGAAATATCAAAATTTTCATCATAACATTCATCATCTATCTCTAGCCAATAACTGTCTCTTGCTATTCTGAAACATTTTCCAGGACTTCCAGATAATGTTTTATCTTGCCTTATAGTTATTCTTCTTGAATCATTCCTATAACTAAGATTACATATAACTTCTTGATCATCTGTTGAATCTATTTGTAAATACCAAGTTAGTTCAGTAGGAATTACTGTTTGATTTAATAACCATGCTTCTATAGCGCTTGTATCTGAATTAACATAATCTAAAGCCAACATAGAAATCGCAGTATCTTTAATATTACAACTATCTTTTGGCCAGCAGTTTCCTGCTTTTTTTAATTCAGATTTAAGAGAAGACTGCATTGAAGAATCAGAAGCTAATGCTAATAAAGAAAAAGCTTGTTCTTGTGTTGTTAAAGAAGGTATTCCTCTATCTCCTATCATATCTTTCAGACAATCTTCTGCTTTATCAAAACCCTCACTAGATTCTGTTTCATTTTGAGCAGATATAAATGAAAATTGAAATAATAAGATAAATACTAAACATAAAATTAATGCATCTCTTTTTCTCATGAATCAATCAAGATTATAGTATTTAAAACCCTTTCGTTTAGATACAATTATTTTTTAATCCGCAATTTCTACATTTATTGAAATTAGATTGCATCTCTGGAATCGGATCATTAATAAGATTTTTTATTTTTTTTATTATCTCTAATACTTCTTGTTTGTTTTCATAAGTTATTGGAATTTCCTGCTTGTTAGGTCCTGATTCTATTATTCCTTTTATTATTGGTTTTTTATAGGCATCTTGGAGAAGCATTGCATAAGCAGTTAATTGCAATTCATCAGAATGATATATTTTTCCTGCTCTTGTCTTAAGCTCATAAGGGATCATTTCTTTTTTATTGTTTATTTCTATTCTATCTACTCTTCCTTTTAGTTCTAGATTGTCTGAACTTAGTTTTAATTCAGAGATATATTTTGGAGAAAGATTGTTCCATAATTGTTCTTTAAAAAATCCTTTTTCTAATCCTTTTTTTATTGATAAAATTCTTATTTTTAGGTCTTCTGAAAAATCGTCTAAAACTTTTTTAAAAATTTCTTGTCTATCAAGATGAAATGAATCTATTATATTATTGTTCATTAAAAAGATTTGAGAAGATATTTTTTTAAGAAAGTTCTCATATATGATAAATAACTCTAGATTATCATAATCTTTTGAAATACTTGAGACTAATCTTTGTTCTGATTTTGAAAAGCTTTCTAAGATATTATGCTTTATCCTTCCGATTAACATTGGTTTTGTTAAGGGTTGTTTAATTTTTTTTATCTTAGTTAAATAAAGCTTTCTAGGACAATAAAGCCAAGAAACAATATCAGTTACATTCACAAAAAATTTATTTTTTGGATACATTTCTTTTTCCTCCCTTGCTTAAAGCAAAACTTTTTCTTATTACATATGAAACTGGATTTTTTGCTTTTAACTCTCCTTGAGTAGGATTTATTCCTATCTCCTTATAATAAGATTTATCAAAATTAGGAGGCATCTTTGGAGTTTTTTTGGAATACCAACTTAACTGAGATCTTATATATCCTGTTTTTAGGGGTTCGTAATTTTTTTTATTCCAATTATTTATTATTACTTCTATCTCTTTATCAGGAAGTTTAAGAGATTTAAAAAAATTTAATAAGATGAATAAGGCTCTTTTTCTTCCATCTGAGGGCATGCCCTTTAGTATTATCTTTACAGAGGGAGGATATAATTCCGGAGTAAGATTTGTTATGGTTATATCTTTGAATTTCTTTTTTCCGTATGAAGTTTTTTCTTGTTCTTCTATTTCAATTTCTTCTATTGGAGAGTGTTCAAGAGCTTGTCTTAATAATTCAGATGCTTCTCCTTCTTCTGAATCTGGGATAAAATTTACTGGTTTTGCCTTGAGGGGATGCGCATCTTTAATATCAAATTCCTTTATCTTATCTTTAGAAATAACTACAGAAGCTAGTGAAGTTTTTTCATGTAAAGAATAAGGCATTCTAAATAAATGTCTTGGAGATACTAGAACAATATCTGCATCTATATGTTGTGTTTTCACTCTTTCTTTAAAATTATTCTGAAAAGAAACAGAATCTATATTACATGTTGGGCAGAAATATATTGATTGTCTAGAAGATTCAATCATCTCTATTTCGCAGTTTGGGCATCTTATCTTTCTTTTTCTTTTGATAGTATGTTCTAAAGATTGAGATTCTGTTCTGCATGCAGGACATATAAAAGATATCTTAAAACTAGGTTCAATAGATGAATTACATCTTGAGCAGTACATCTCTATAGAATCTGAATTATTATTATTTATATCCAAAATCCTATTTTTTAATTCTTCTGTAACCTTGTCATTTAAATATTTACATATAAGTCTTGGCCATTCTGGAAACATGTTTTTTGTTTGTTGACCAGACATTTGTTTTGGAAAAGCTTTCCATGGAACTATAACATGAAAGCCCTTACTTCCTGAGAATTTAATTCCAATATGTTTGATTCCATTGAATTTTAATACATCTATAAGAATTTCTGCATATATTTTACTATAATCAAAATATTTACTATCTATATCTATTAATAAATCCCAGCCAGCTCTCAATTGATTTAATTGTTCTTCAGACATGTTTGTATCTAATTCTAGAGGGTCTTTCCATATTTCTTCTGAACAATGAAAACTAGTTGCTCCTTTTTTAGCTAGCTCTAAAATATCTGATTCATAATTAAGAGAGTCTGGGCGCTTTCCAAAACTCTGCATCATATAACTAGGAGCTATTTCTCTATTTTTAGCAAAATCAATCATATTTTTTCTTATATCTTGTCTAGAATAATAAAAAAGGGCAATTTTTCTTATTCTTTGTTCTTTTACACTCTCTTTTGAATCCATAATAGATGTTAGAAGCTTGTTTTATTTAAATAGTCATTTATTCTATAACATAATAATATTTAAAAGCCATACCAATCTTAACTAGCTATTAAAAGAAGTAGAAAATGTTATTAAAATTAGATCATCCAAAATTGTTTTCAGATATCATCAGTATTATATCTGAGTTAGTTATAGAAGTCAAAATAAAAGTAAATAAAGAAGGTATGAATATTATAGCTGTTGATCCTGCAAATGTAGCTATGATTGTTTTTAATCTTCCTGTAAATGCTTTTTCACAATTAGAAGCAGAGGATGAGACAATTGGGGTTAATCTTGAATCTTTAAAAGCTGTTTTAAGAAGATGTTCTGCAGGAAGTTCATTAACTATGAAAACAGAGGAAAATTTTGTAAAATTAGAAATTATTGATAAGATAAAAAGAGAGTTTACCTTAACATTATTAGACCTTGAAGGAAAGGATAAGCCTGTTCCTTCTTTAGAATTTGCTACTAAGATTGAAATGAATGGTATTGATTTTTCAGAAGCTGTTGAAGATTGTTCTATTGTTGCGGATTCATGTGGGTTAGAAGCAAGTCCTGATAAATTTTCTATTAATGCTAAAGGTCCTTTAAATTCTGCGAATTTGGCATATTCTTCAGATGAAATAATGATTCAGACTGGAAAAAGTGTGAAAAGTAAATATTCTCTTGAATATTTACAGAAAATGGTTAAGGCAACTAAGCTTACAGATAAGATTATTCTTAATTTTGGAGATGATTATCCTCTTAGGCTTGAGTTCATAACTCCAATGATGCAGTTGGCGTTTATTCTTGCACCGAGAATTGAGACTGAAGATTAATAAATTCATTAATTTTTTTAATTATTTTGTTGTGAAAACTAATATTTATCTTAGAAATCTTTTTTCTTATTATCCTTTTATCTATTGTAAAGATTCTATGAGGTTTAACAAAACTTTTGAAAGGAAGTTTCCTATCTTCAAAAAAAGAATTAGCTATCAAAAGATCGTCTTTATGGGCATTTGTAGTTATGAGACAGCAAATCCTATCTTGAGTTTTATTTATTTTATTATTAGATATTATTAATGCAGGTCTTTGTTTTGATCCAGTTAAATCAGAGTAAGGAAAAGGTATAAGAATAATTTCTCTCTGATCAAACATTATTCCACCTCTCATCTAACTTATTATCCCAATCTTTTTTTAATACTTCTTCTGATGCCAGCATAGTCATTATGCCTTCTTTGTTAGAAATTTTATCTAACATTTGGAGTTCTTCTATTCTTGTATTTATACACTTTCTAACAAATTCACTCCATTTTATTTCAGAATATTTTTTCATTTTTTTATAAGTTTTATCTTCAATTGAAAGAGTTATATTTGTCATGAGTAAATAAGTGAGTTCACTTATTTAAATGTTTTTATTTTTTCTTTCAACCGAATAAGTATCAAAAGCTTTAAAAATGAGTAATACTTAGTAACACAAAGAAATATTAAAAAATATCTAGAAATATTTGATAATATTAAGTAATACTATGAAAATAAGAATATCTGCGACTATAGATAAAGAGACAGAAAAGATATTGAATTCTCTACTTAAAGATAGAAAATATAGAAATAAATCTCATGTTATTGAAAAAGCTATTGAATTATTAAAAGAGGACGAAGATGGAAAAAAGAAATAAAAAAGCGCAATTAACATTATTTATAATAATAGGAATAGTTATTATTGTAGCTGCAGCACTTATCTTAACATTTGTCAGAAGGCCCAGAATAACAATAAGCCCATCTGAAGATCCTCAGACTTATATGGAAGAATGTTCAAATATTGCTCTTGATGAAATAGAAGAAAAAATATTTGAATCAAATACTTATCCAGATAAGGAATTAACAAATTACATCTTATATAAGGGACAAAGAATCCCTTATTTATGTAAGGCTTCTGAGTTTTATGTTACTTGTGTTCCTCAGGATCCAATGTATGTTGGAAGAATAAGACAAATAATACAGGATTATGTTGAAGAAAAAGCTGAAAATTGTTTTTCAAATTTAGTTGCTGATTTTGAAAATAAAGGATATAATGTTGAGGAAGGGGTTGGAGGAACTGAGGTAATAATTGTAGATGGAAGAATTTCAGCTAATATTAATAAAAAAGTGACTGTTTCTAGAGGAGAAGAAACAAAAGTTTTTGAAAGTTTTAAAGGAGATATGGGTTCTCCGTTATATGATTTAGCAAGCCTTGCTCAGATGATAGTTAATTATGAATCTGATTTTTGTGAATTTGATAATCTTGCCTGGATGAAAGAAGATAAAGAAATAAAAATAGACAGATTTAGATCAAGTGATCAGTCAAAAATCTATACTCTAACTCATAGAAAATCTGGAAGACAAATAAAATTTGCAGTCAAAACCTGTGTACTGCCTGCAGGATTATAAGATGAAAAAACAAAAACAAGAAGAAAAAAGAGAAGATGATTTTTTTGGTTATGAATATAATTATTATAGAATATGGGAAAAACTTCAGCAATTAAAAGAACAATATGAAAGAATTCATCTTTGTGGGATGGGAGTAGAAGCATAAAATGAATAAGAAAATAATATCAAGTTTTGAAATAGCATTATTAGTAATAGCTACGTTTGCTTTTGCTTATTTAATTAATATTCCTTTGACAGAAGCAAGTCAGTTTCTTCCTACTGGCTGTTGTCCTGAAACAAAAGATGGAGCTGTTTGCCAGGATATGCTTCTTTCAGATGATGGTATGTGTAAAGGCAGTTTAATTGCTACTGAATGTGAGCAGGTATCAGAATGTGAAAAAGGATGCTGTTATGACAGGCAGGCAGGATTATGTTCTTTAAATTCTCCAAAAACAGGATGTATAGATTTAGGAGGAGAATGGACTGATAATTCTGACTGTAATATTCCTCAATGTAAAATTGGATGTTGCATATTAGGAGATCAGGTATCAGAGACAACATTAAGAGAATGTTCTTTATTATCTGATGAATATGATTTTAATAGAGATTTTAGAGCTTTAGATGCGTTTGGAACATGTTCTTCTTATATTGGTTTACATGAAAAAGGGGCTTGTCTTACTCCTACAGATGATTTTACAGGAAAAAATGAATGCAGTTATATTACAAGAGGAGAATGTTCAGGAGAATTTGTTGAGGGTTTTCTATGCAGTTCAGAAGAATTAAATACTATATGTTTCAAATCAACAAATACAACTTGTGTAGAAGATAGCGATGGTGTTTATTTTACAGATACTTGTGGAAATATAGCTAATATATATGATGCTAATAAAATAGAGGATCAGAGTTATTGGGAAAAACCTATGAGTCCGACTTGTACAACTGGAATTGATTGTGGAAATTGTGATTATTTTTTAGGAAGCAGATGTTATGAATATAGGCCTGGAAGAGATACTAAGCCTAGTTATGGAAAAAATATATGCAGAGACTTGAGTTGTGAAAATGGAAGAAAACATGGAGAAAGTTGGTGTGTTAGTGATTTTTCAAATCAAGGAATAGGAGAAGATCCAGTTGGAAGTAGGCATTTTATAGCAACTTGTTTTGAAGGAGAAATTGAGATAGAAGGTTGTGCTGATTTTAATCAGGAAATCTGTATAGAAGAATCTGGAACAAGTATTGGAGGAGAAGGTTTTACAGAAGCTAGATGTGTAGTAAATGAATGGAGATCATGTGTCCAGGCAAATAGCGAAGATACATATAATCAAGTAAAATCTGCATGTCAGGGTAATGATCATTGTATAATGTTTTTAGATATTCCAGGAAATGAAAAATATAAAGGATTACCTGGATTTAAAGAGGGTATAGAAAATAAATATCAGGGATCAGCAAGAGGAGTTGGAGAAACTTATAATAGTGGTTTAGCTCATTGTGTTCCTAAATATTCTCCTGGAATGCAGTTTTGGGAATCTGCTTCTACTGCTACTGGTCAGACTCCTCTTCCAGGAACAGCAGCTACAGGAGGAGGCATGAATTATGGAGGAAGTTCAGGAGAAACAAATACGTTATGTTCGTCAGGAGATTTTATATGTGTGAGAACAAAAGTTCAAAAAAGTTTTAGAGGAGGTTTTAAGACAGATAAAAATGATATTTGTTTTAACAAATCTACTCCTCTTCTTATGGAAGCATTAAATGAAAGATGTAAAAGATTAGGCCCTTGTGGATCAAAAGTTAATATTGCAGGTGAATTAGGATTTGATGAAGGATATGATCTAGATGCTACAAAGATTGATGCTGATGGAGATCAGGAAGATTATCCTCTTAATATGCATAATCTTACAGAAGAGTATAAATCAAGTTTAAAGTCTAAGCCTGGTTTGATAAGTGTTGGTTCTATTACAAGCCTTACAAGCTTGGTTATTAAGACTATTACAGGAATGCAAACAGCAGGAAGTACTGAGCAGGCTCCAAACCAACCAGAGCCAGGAGAGATTGATCAAGCAGTTCAGGGAATTCAGGCTGCTTTTTCTCTTTATCAATCATTGGGAGGAGGTGGAGGAAGAGCTGCTACTGTTGCATTTAGTCAGGGAACTAGATTAAGTGCTAATCTTTTAGTTAGAAGCGGAGGGGTAAGACTTTTGGGAGGAGACTCCGCAGGGGTTAGATTAGTATCTGAGTTTGGGGGAAATGTAAATCCAATCACAATAACTCCCATAGATCCATTAAATCCAGCAGCAGGAGTAGATATAAAAGGAGGGTTTATAGGAAATACCGGAGTTCCTAACACTGAAGGTCTTAAAGCTACTAATGTTCAAGCTACATCTCCTGGAAAAGCAACTCAACCAAAATCAGGAGGAATGGGGGCAGCAGGAGCTGCGCTTGCAGCAGCAATTGCTGGATATTATTTAGGCCAGGCAATAGGAAAAAATAATGGTATGACTCCAGGAGATACACAGGTATTATCAGGGATATTAGCAAGTGCAGGAGGACTTCTTGGAACAGTAGCATATTATACATGGATTAATTCTGCTGCATTTATGGGTCCTGGAGGATGGGCAGCTGCAATTATAATAGCAATAGCTACTATTATTATATCAATAGCTAGTTATGATGATGAATATAAATATTATATATTAAATTTTGAATGTGAAGCCTGGCAGCCTCCAAGCGGAGGAAACTGTGATCTTTGTAATGAAGATGTAAGATCATGCTCAGAATATAGATGTAAAAGTCTTGGAGGAAGTTGTGAATATTACACCCCAAATGGAGAGCCTGGATATTGTGCAGATGGAAATGATGTTAGATCTCCTGTTATAGAACCTTGGCAGGAAATATTAAGTAAAGGCCATAAATATGCAGATGTTAAAAATAATGGATTTAAGATTCAGAGAAATTATACAGGAGAGTTAGCTAGATGGGAAGCTATAGATTTCGGTATAGAAACAGACGAACCTGCTCTTTGTAAAATAGATAATAAACATACAGATTCTTATGATGAAATGCAATATGATATGCAACAAGGAGACATAGAAACTCAAAACAAAATGACTATTTCTCCTCATGCTTCAAATGATAGTTTATCAACATTAGGAATGCAGCAAGGAGAAAATAGATATTATATAAGATGTAGGGATTACATAGGAAATGAAAACAAAGCAGAATTTGTTGTAATAATAAAAGTAGGAAGTGGAGATGACTTAACACCTCCTTTAATAAAAAGATTTGAACCAGAATCAAATGGATTTGTTAAAAAAGGAGCTAATGAAACAGATGTAAGAGTTTATATTAATGAACCAGCTGAATGCAGATATTCAAGAGAAAAAGGAAAGGATTTTGAGGACATGATAGCAATGGATAATTGTGTGACAAATCCAAGTTTAGGAATATTAGGAGAATGGGCTTGTTTTACAAAAATTAATTTAGAGGATATAGAGAATATATTTTATTTTAAATGTCTAGATCAGCCAGGATTAGGAGACAGGGCTTCTGAAAAAAGAAATCCAAATAGAATAGATAAAGAATATAAAATAAATGTTTGTCAAGAAGATTTGGAGATAATTAAAATAATTCCAAATAATACAGTTGTTTCTGGCAAGTCTCCTGTTGAAGTAAATGTTGAAGTAGAAACTAAAGGCTGTATCAATGGAGGAAGATCAATATGCAGTTATAGTTTTGGAGATTATTTTGTCCCTTTTTATGATACAGATAGTAGAAATCATTATCAGAATTTCAGCCTACTTTTAGAAGGAGAATATGAAATAGATATTTTTTGTATAGATAATGCTACAAATTCAGATACAGGAAAAATAAACTTTGAAATTGATGTAGATAATGAAGACCCTATTGTTACAAGGGCTTATGATCTTGAAAATAAAGTATTTATAGAGACAAATGAAAATGCTGAATGTTTTTATAGTAATGATAAAAAAATAAAATGTAGTTATGAATTAGATGAAGAAAATGTTTCTTCTATGACAGGAACAAGCAAGATACATAGTGCTCCTTGGTTTGCTAATACTCAATATTTTATCAAATGTAAGGATGTTTATAATAATACAAATCAAAATTGTGGTATTATTATTGGAACAGTATGAAAATGATAATGTCAGATCATAAATCAAAAAATAAAGAAACTCATAATAAAATGTTTTATAATTTACTTCAATCGCAACGAGCAGAAAAAGCACAACTAGCTATATTTGTAATAATAGCAATAATATTAGTAGCTAGTGTTGCACTTGTTTTTGTATTTTTTAATCAGGATTTTGGATTTTTAAGACAAGCAGAAAATCCAGTAAAAGATATAGAACATTGTTTAGAAAATGATCTTGAAGAAATAGTTAATGAGATATCAATTCACGGAGGAAGATATGATCCTGAGGAGGGTTATATTTTATATGAAAAACAAAGAATAAATTATCTTTGTTATACAGATGATTATGATGAAAAATGTGTTAGTAGAGAACCTGTTTTAAGTGGAAGAGTAAAAAAAGAGATTATAGATCAGATTTCTGGAAAAGTAGATGCTTGTTTTGCTTCATTAGGAAGAAGATTACAAGATTATGAAGAAGAAGCAACAGAACTTGATGTTGAGATTATTCCAAATAAATTAATTTTAAAAATAAATAAAAAAATATATTTTACAGAAAATGAGCAAAATAAAAATTTAGAAAATTTTAATATAGGTATTAGAAGTCCTATGTTTGGATTTATTTCTTTGGCTACAGAAATGGTTAATCAAGAACTTTCATGTGATTGTCCTAAGACTAGTTGTAATGCTGATATTTTGAGGCTGGCTATGAGAAATAGAGAATTTGAGATAGATAGATTTGTAACAGGAAGAAATGAGGAGATATATACTATTGAAGAAGCATTATCTGGAAAGAGGTTTAGATTTGCAGTTAGGAATTGCATAAGGGATGTCTAAAATGAAAATAAAAAGTTTGATTTTGATTATTGGAATAATATTAATCAGTCTTAGTTTTGTTAATGCTCAGACAGGTTGTTGTTTTGATCCTGATACTGGATTATGTCAAGATGGATCAACAACAACTGAATGTCAGGATTTTCATGGAGAATGGTATACAAACTGTGATGTTACAAAATGTATGGAAGGTTGTTGTGTTTTAGGAACAGGTGTTGATTTCGTAACTCAGAGAAGATGTGAATTAAGTGCAAGAACATTAGGAGTAGAATTTAATTGGCAAGCAGGAATATCAAGAGAAAATTGTCTTGAAATTGCAGAGTCACAAGAAAAAGGAGCTTGTGTTTATGGGGGAGAATATGAACAAGGTTGTACTTTTTCAATTTTATCAGGATGTAATGGAGAATTTCATCCAGGATTATTATGTACTGCTCCTCAACTAAATACTATTTGTGAAAAAACTTCAGATACAACATGTATAGATGATAAAAATGAAGTTTATTTTGTAGATAGTTGTGGAAATACAGCAAATATATATGATTCTGGAAAAATAAATAATGAAGATTATTGGACTTTTGTAAGAACAGGATCAGAATCTTGTAATCCTAATGAGGGAAATATAGAAAGTACTAGTTGTGGAAATTGTGATTATGAAAAAGGAAGTACTTGTTCTGCTAAAACATTAACTCTAGCTCCTGATTATGGAAATTATATATGTAAAAATCTTAATTGTGAAAATGGAAAGAAAAATGGAGAAGAATGGTGTGAAAATGAAAATTCAGAAATGGTTGGAAGCAGACATATTAGAAAGTTTTGTTTAAATGGAGTTATACATGAAGATCCTTGTGGAGATCTTAGAACTGAATATTGTGATTCAGGAGTATGTCGATCAAATCCAGGAGTTCTTTGTGCAAGTGCTGGAAATGATTCAGAAGCATGTAGTGATATAGATGGATGTTATATGTATGAGGGGCCAGAAGGCATGGGGTTAGATCTTTGTGTCCCTGCTATTGAAGGAGGATTGTCTTTTTGGGAAATAGGGTCTACTGAGACTAGTGCTTGTTCTGCTGCAAGTTTTGAAAAAGAAATAGAATTTAGAAGAAGCGATAGCCATAGTGATTGGTATGTAATAAAAAATATTCCAAATAAAGCCGCTTTTAGTACTGGAGGATGGAGTGGTGATGGAGGAAGATGGTGTACTACTTCAAATCAATTATATAGTAGCTATGTAGATAGTTATTCAGGAGACGATGGTTGTAATTATATTAGTACTACATTTGCTCTAACTGCTAATCCTACTCCAAGAGTTACTTCAGTAGGAGGATCTGCTCCTCTTGATAGAAGTTTTGTAAAATTTATGAAAAATAGATGTAATGCTATTGGAGATTGTCAAGCAAAATTTAATTATATAGAACCTAGGCCAGGAATAATAGACGAACTAGCAAAAAAGAATTGGATAGGAGATGAAGGAAGTCTTCCAGGAGTAAGTGTTCCTGGAAAAGAAGTGGATTCAGGCTCAGATTTAATAAAGTTTTTTTTGTTAATTCAAGGATCTGAAATAGTTGGAAGAAGAGATCCACACGACGCTGTTTTTAGAGTTCCATGTAAAAAAACTCATGATTCTGATTTTGGTCATGATCAAGTAACATGTTATATTAAATTTCAATGTAAAAGTTGGAAAGCAGGAGAATCTGGATTTTGTGAGACTTGTGGAGAAGATGGAATACCTTGTACAGAATATAGATGTAAAGCATTAGGAAGAGATTGCGAGTATAATACTCCTTCAGGAGCTGATAAAGGTTATTGTAAAAAGTCTTCAGATGTAACTCCTCCTAAAATATTTCCTTTAACAGGATTTATTACTGAAAATTATACTTATGCAAGTATTACTCCTAAAGGTTTTTCAATAAATCCAGATATAAAACCTAATACAGCTATTGATTTTGGAATTAAAACAGATGAAGAATCATTATGTAAATTTGATGTTGGAACAAGCGATAATGTTTTCAGTGATATGAAAAATGATTTTGGAGAAACATGGGGCAAGGAACATAAATTAAGATTAAGTTTGCCTGGACAGAAAGCTTTGGAAAATACAAACACTTCTGAATATTCTATAATAGCAGGAGAAGAAGGAGAATATAGCATCTATATAAGATGTGAAGATGGAGCTGGAAAATGGAATATAGATCCATTTACAGTTAAGATTAGGGTAGATCCAAAACCAGATACTATTGAAACTATTATTACTAATTTTAATCCTGTGTCTGGATATAGGATAAAACATAATACAACTGAAAAAGAAATTAGTTTTTCTATTGATGCTCCTTCTGAATGTAATTGGGATACTAGAGATATAAAGTATGATTTAATGGAAAATAATTTTTCATGTGATCTAGAAGTTACAGATCTTGGATTATTAAATGGATATAAATGTTCAGGAACATTAACAAATGTAACTTTAAATATTTCAAGTCAAACAAAATATTATATAAGGTGTAAAGACCAGCCTTGGTTAGAGGGAAAGGAAGATGATTTATATTATAGAAATATTAATCAGGAAAGTAAAGAATTTATTTTAAAAGCTTCTGATTTTTTTGAGATTATTGAATTAACTCCAAATAGAGAAGTAATTAAAACAAGAGCAGATACAAGTGTTGATTTAAGAACTATTACTCATGGAGGATGTTGTAAAGGTAAGTCTGTATGTGTATGGAAGATAGATAAAAGCCCATATACTTTCTTTTTTAATACTAATTCTAGTATTCATAGTCAGATATTGGTAAACAGATCAGAAGGAAAATATAATGTTAGTGTTGTATGTGAGGATGAAGGAGAAAATATAGCAACTAAGTCTGAGCAATTTAGTGTTAGGATTGATAGGGATGGGCCAAAAATTGCAAGAGCTTATTATTTTGCAGATAAGCTAAAAGTAGTTACAGATGAGAATTCAATATGCAAATTTTCAACTAATTCAAGAGAAAAGTGTAATTTTGATTTTGAGAATCAAAATACAAGTGTGATGAGTGGAAGTGGAAAAATCCATACAAGTGATTGGGATGATGATGAAAAGCTTTATATTAAATGTAGGGATTTTTATAGTAATGAAAATCCAGATTGTGTTATGGTAATAAGAACATATTAAAATATAAACATATAAAAATACTAAAAACTAGATAAAATTAAGAAAAAAGAAAACCTTTTGAGAAAAGGTTGTTATCCAAAACCAAAATTTTAAAATGAACTGGAATAAAAGAGGAAAAAAAGCACAGCTGACAATATTTATTATAATAGCTATAGTTATAGTAGGAGTTTTACTTATTGTATTTCTTCCTAGGATCAGAACTTTTCTTGTTCCTTCTCCTCCTGAAGTTGAGATTAAAAATTGTTTGCAGCAAGAAGTTCCAACTATATTAAATATAAGTATGAGTAGGGGAGGAAGTTTAGATCCTGAATTTTTTTATGGTTATAATGGAGAAAAAGTAGAATATTTATGTTATACAAGTAAATGGTATGATAAATGTACAATGCAAAAGCCGTTATTAAAACAAGCTATTGAAGCGGAAGTAGAATTTAATATAAATCAAGAAGTTAAAGCTTGTTTGCAAAATGCTCAAGATAATCTTGAATCAAGAGGATATGAAGTAGAGATTGTAGGAGATATAAATGTTAACTTAGATATTGTTCCTGATAATGTTCTTGTTAGTTTAGATAATGAGATAATTATTACTAAAGGAGAGACAGGAGAAAAAACAATAATCCAAAATGCTAATTTCAGATCAGAGGCATATAAGCTGATTATGATTGCTTCATCAATATTAAATTGGGAAGCAAGATATGGAGATTCTGCTCCTGAAACTTATATGGGTTTTTATCCAGATGTTAAAGTTGAGAAAAAAAAGCAATCAGAAGGAACAACAATTTATATTATAACACATAGAGAAACAGGAGAAGTTTTGAGGTTTGCGTCAAGAAGTGTTGCATGGCCTCCTGGTTATGCGTTGCCTGACGCTGTTTAGGAAAAATAAATATAGGTAATATAAATCATAATCCCACTTTTCTTTCAAAAGAAAAGCCGGATGTGCCAAAAAAAACTAAGATAGAAAAATCAATAACAACGCGAGGATGAGATTAGCTCATTAAGGATGTTCATCAACTTAATATAATAAAATGACAAAAAACAATCAAAAAACAAGAATAATGTTTGTAATTAGTATTTTATTAATTATATTATCAATAGCTTTAATTTCTTCGGCAACTGTTTGTTGTGAAAAAGTTTCTCAAGGAGCCTGGTGTGATGAACAAGAAGAAACATTATGTAATGATGAATATAATACTGCTCCTACTGCCTGTGATTCAACATCTTATTGTAGAACAGGATGTTGTTTTGATAGTTTAGAAGGATTATGTTGGGAAAATACTCCTCAAAGAGTATGTGATGATAAAGGCGGAACTTGGAGTAATAGTGAAGAATGTGCTATTCCTCAATGTAATTTAGGATGTTGTGTGTTAGGAGATCAAGGAGCATTAGTTACATTAACAAGATGTAAAAAAATGGCAGGAGATTATGGATTAACAACTGATTTTAGATCTAATATTATTGATGAAGTTGAGTGTGTTAGTGTTGCTCAATCACAGAAAAAAGGAGCTTGTGTTTATGAGGCTGATTTTCAAAGATTATGTAAATTTGTCACAAGAGGAGAATGTTCAACTTCTGGATTAGAAGGAATAGAAGGAGAAATAACAAATGATACAACTGGATTTTTTGAAGATATTTTATGTTCTGCAGAAGAATTAGGAACTAATTGTGGGCCAAGCAGAAAAACAATGTTAATAGATGGTAAAGATGAAGTTTATTTTATGGATACTTGTGGAAATCCAGCTAATATCTATGATTCTGGAAAAATAAATGAAAAAATTTATTGGAAAGAAATATTTACAAAAGAAGAAAGCTGTAATCCTAATTCAGATAATGCAGGATCAAGTACTTGTGGAAATTGTGATTATTTTTTAGGAAGTATAGGTAAAAAAGCAGATAGAAAAACAGGAAGCCCTGATTATGGAGATTTTATATGTGTTGGTCTTGATTGTAAAGAGGGAAAAAAACATGGAGAAAGCTGGTGTGTTAAAGATAGTCCTTCTGGAGATGGGCAAGATCCAGTTGGATCTAGATATTATAAGCATGTTTGTATAAATAATGAAGTTCTTGTTGAACCTTGTGCTGATTTTAGAAATGAGATATGTTTAGAAGATAGTGTTGGAGGTTTTTCAGAAGCAGGATGTAGATTAAACAGATGGCAGACTTGTACTGCTCAAAAAGAAAAACCTGATTGTGGTAATGGAGATGTAAGAGATTGTACTTGGATAGAGGGATATTATTTTGCTCAAACAGGAGGAATTCAAATAAGCACTAATACAACTACTAATGGATTATGTGTTCCTGAGTATCCTCCAGGATTTATTTTCTGGGATCAAGCAGCTACAGCTAATCAGCAAGCTCAGTCAGCTGGAACAGGAGCAGGAAATGCTGCGTTAGGAGGTTTTCAGCAATCAGCTTCAAACTTAGGAGGTTTTTCAGGAACAACAGGAGGATCAGGAGTTTGTAGTACTGGAAATTCTAGAATTGAAATTAAATTTGAAGAAACAGTTCCAGATTTATTACAACCTACTAAGAAAGAATGGGAATGTAAACTTCCTAAACTTCTTTGTAAAGCTATTGGAAAAGATACAGATCCTGATGATGTAGATGCAGATAAGTTAAAAGACTGGGCAAAAAATATGAATGAGATATGTAGATCTCTTGGAGATTGTGGAGGGCATGTTAATTTTGTAGGAGAAGGAACAGATGAAGGTTTTGCTGCTTATCTTTCAGGAGATAGATTTGCAGGACTTGGAGGGGCAGAGACAATTGAAACTGATCAACAAACAACAGGAGCAGGACAGCAGCAGCAAGCTGCTGGAGGAGGAGGAGGAGCTCAGCAGCAAGCAACAAGTTAATAATATGAAAAAAGAAAAATCAAAGAAAATAAGTAAAAGCCTGATGGCTTATATGCAAATGTTTTTGTTAGTATTTGCTAGTGTGGCTTTTGCAGGGATTATGGGTGGGGGGTTGGTGAGTGGTGTGGAAGAGATTTGGGTAAATACTGGGATGTATAATAGAGCTGGATTTCCAATACTCCAAAGAACTACATCAGATGAAATTCCTAGAGAAATATATGTGGCTTATAACCCTGCAGATCAAAGTACCTCTACAATTAGCTCTTCTGCATATATAAGAATTGTTAACTTAGCTGATAGTGGAAATCCAAATGAGCCCTTTAATCAGCTTGTTGAAGAATTCTCTGCGAATTTAGAACCAGATAGTGGTTATTCTATGGAGCTAATTGATAGATATTATAATCAACTTAATACAGATTATGTAAGAAACCAAATAAGAAGAGGAGAAAGAGTTGCAAGCGAGAACCTTGACTCTCTTTTTGAATCATTTGGCGTAGCTAGAGATCGAACTGTTGGATTTTTAAGAGATAGGGGAGCGTTACCTATGCCTTCTGCTCAAGCAGAATTACCTCCTATAGAATCCTATGTTTCAGCAAGCAGATCTCTGTCAGATCTTAGGGCTAGCAATCCAGAATTAGTCTGGAGATATGAAGAGATTAGCGCACTAAATCAGAAAAGAACAGATTTATTGGGAGAATTAAGACAAGCAGGAAGCGGACAAGCAGCAGTCTTAGCTAATCAAAGAATTACAGAAGTAGAAATGGAGATAGCACAATTAAGAAATACACTTGTTATTCCAGAGAATCTTGATTACTCTAGATATGGGTATTCAGTAAGCGATGTTGAACTTTTTGAAAATTTACATGAAGCTGTTATTGGTGGAGAAGTATTACAAGGAACTGATAAAACTTTTTACGAAGGAGTTATTAGTAAAACTGGATTAAAAACATATTCTCAAATGCCTGAATCTGCCCAGGTAGAAGCAGCTCAATCCCAACTATCAAATTCAGAGAGTCGAATTAGGGCCTCTGCTCCTGCAGAAGGAACACCAAAAGTGCAACCTCCTAAAGGCCCACCAACACCAACCGGACTTTTCGGAGGCCAAGGCTACGAAGCCCTTAGACAAGGCTTAGTAAGAGGCTTCACAGCAGCAATTGGAATCGCAACAGGAATAAAAACATTAGGAAGCATATTTGACCAAGGCAAAAATCCAGAAGAAGTTAATGCACTTGCTGCAGCAGGAGCAGCTGCAGGCTTTGTATATCCAATATTTGATTCATTAGCAAAAGCATCAACATCTAAGACTGCAACAAGAACTTTAAGAGGCACAGGAATAGCACTGGCAGCAGTAGCTGCTCTCTGGGCTTATTCATCAACATATAAAAAAGATAAATCAATCCCTCTTCAATTCCAATGTCTTCCATGGCAACCTCCAAGTGGAAGAAAAGATTGTGAACAATGTAATGATGAAGATAGGCCTTGTAGTGAGTATAGATGTAAAAGTCTTGGACAAGCATGCGGAATTATTAATAAGGGAACAGATCAAGAAAAATGTATATGGATGCATCCAGGAGATACAACAAGCCCTGGAATAAAACCAGATAAGAGCTTGCTTACAATTGGATATGATTATGACCCTTCTAAACCTAGACCTCCAGGAGGAGAAGGACAAGCAGGAATGACAATAGTCAAACAAGGAGGAGGTTGTATAGCAGCATTCACTCCAATAACATTTGGAGTAGAGACATCAGAACCTGCTCAATGTAAATTAGATATCAAACATACTACAAAATTTGATGATATGGCTTTTTACTTAGGAGGGAGCAATATATACACAACGAATCATTCTCATCAGTTAAATCTTCCAAGTCCTTCAGCTATAAATAGTAGTTTTGCAGGAGGCCTTCCTCCAGACTTACAAAATGATGGAAAATATACTTGGTATATAAGATGTAAAGATGGAAATGCAAATGAAAACAGAGATGAATTTGTAGTAGAATTTTGTGTAGATCCTGGCCCTGATCTAACTCCTCCAAGAATAGTATCAAGCTCTCCAACAAATAATGCTCCTGTAAGATTTGAAGTAGATAGTGTTTTGACTAGTTTTAATATTAATGAGCCAAGCAACTGTAGATGGGATAGAAAAAGTGCAAGTTATGAAAACTTAGCAAATGAAATGACTTGTTCAAATCTTGCTTGGGAAATGAATGCTCAGATGTTATATAGTTGTACAGCAAACTTAACAGGAATTAAAGATAGGCAGGAAAATAAGTTTTATATAAGATGTCAGGATATTTCTCCTCAACAAAATCCAATGGAACAAAGCTATGAATATACTTTGATAGGAACACAGCCTTTAGATATAATTAAGACAGGACCAAATGGAACAATCGGAGGAAGTACAAGCATCATAACTGTTAATCTTAGTGTAAGCACTGATAATGGATTTAAAAATGGAGAAGCAATATGTTCTTATTCAGAAACAGGAAGCAATACTGATTACACTCCTATGTTTGATACAAATCAAAAAAATAAGCACTTCCAGCCTTTGGATTTAGGACAAGGGTCATATAAATATTATTTTAGATGTGTAGACGAGGGAGGAAATACAGTATATAATGAAACAGAGTTTGAAGTTTTTGTTGATAATTTTGCACCTGAAGTAATAAGAGCTTATAATGAAGTAGATAAACTAAAAATATTGACAGATGAAGATGCAGAATGTGTTTTTTCTACTGAAGGTTGTAATTTTGATTTTGAAGAAGGAATCAATATGCCTTTTGGAGGAACAGAACATTTCGCAGAATGGAAGACAGATCAAAATTATTATATTAAGTGTAAAGATGAATATGATAATCAACCTAATCCTTCTGATTGTTCAATAGTTGTAAGGCCTTATTCTACTCTTATATGATTTGCTACTAACAGATAGTAGTGACAAATCGAAAGGTTTATATATATGTTCTACTTATAATATCTATGAAAAAAGCATTAATTTATCTAGTATTAGGAGCAAGCTGTCTAGGATTGACTGGATGTGGAACATTAGGAACTGGAGATGATTATTGTGAACCAACTTTTAAAGCAAATCAAAGAAGTTATTCTGGAAATCCAAATATTACTTTTGGGGCAGGAGTAATGGCTAATGATCCAAATATTTCTGCTCAAGATAGACAATTTTTTAGAGATGCAACAATCTCAAATGGCGCTCTTTGTATTCCTCAAAGATAAATTTTTATAATAAAAATGAAAAAATTATTAACATTATTAGCTTTAGGAACAGGATTAGCTTTGACTGGCGGATGTGCAAGTTTTAATGAATATTGCCCTCCAATAAAAGACTACTCTACTAATCAAAAAGGAAGTGCAAATGCAGCTGCTGCATTAGGAGCTGCAGGATCTTTAAGATATGATAATAATTTAACTTCAAGAGATAGGCAAATCCTTAAAGATGGTCTAGAATCAAATTTATGGCTTACTCAATAATTTTAGTTCTAATTACTTAAAGAAAGGTTTATAATTGATATTTCTTTTAAATAATTATGTTAAAACAAAAGAGAGGGAAAAAGAGCAAGAAAGCTCAGGGAGTTTTTGGAATGCCTTTTTCAATGATATTTTCTATATTATTAATTATATTTTTTATAGCAGCTGCTTTCATAGCTATAAGATATTTTCTTAATATACAAAAATGTACACAAATAGCAGGTTTTGTAGATGATTTTAAAAATGAGATAAATAGGGCTTGGAATTCTCAGAGTTCAAGTTATACATATACTTCAAGTCTTCCTTCAAATATTGATTATGTTTGTTTTATTAATCTTACAAAGAACATACATGATGCAGATCCAGATTGGAAAGATGTTTATAATGATGTTAAATTTACAAGATCTAAAGAAGAGCCTAATTTTGTAATATATCCTCTTGAAAGTGCCTGTGATTTAGGTTTAATAAAATTAAGGCATATAAGAATGCCTGATAGAAACCCCTATTGTATTGTTCCTGAAAAAGGAAAAATAAGTATAAAGCTTGAAAAGACTTTTGAAGATCCTTTAGTTAATATTGAATAAAATGAAAAAACAAAAGACTGGTTTTGATATGCCATTTTCATGGATTTTTGCTATTATTGCAGGAAGTATTATATTATTCTTAGCTATTTTTGCAACAACTCAATTTATAGAGGTCAGTAAATATAGAGAATATACAGAAACAGCAGCCCAAATAAGGAATTATCTTAATCCGATTGTTCCTGGTTTAGCTTCTGCATTTAATCCAGCCCCAATAAGATTTAATCAAGAAACAAGAACTATTTTTGATTGTTATGAAACAAGCAGAAAATCTCCTCTTTTTGGAAGGCAGACAATAAGTTTCTCTGAAAAATCAAATATAGGGAATAAATGGAGTGATCCAGGAGGAAATATCAGTATTTATAATAAATATTTATTTGCAAATAAATTAGAACAAGGCAAGACATTATATTTTGGTTCTGTTCCTTTTTATCTTGGATTTAAAGTAGATGATATTATATTTATTAGTTCAAGGCAATATTGTTTTGTTACTCCTCCTTCTCGTATTGAAGATCAAGTAGAAGGAATATTTCTAAATATTAATATCTCAAACAGTGTTCAGAACTGTAATTCAAGAGATGTTAAGGTTTGTTTTGGATTTGATGATAGTTTATGTAATATGACTGTTTATGGAAACTGTTATGATGTTGGTTGTGAAAATCAATATGAAACAGGTCAAGTAATAAAAAAATTAAACACTATGAATTATGCTGGAAATCTGCTTTATGGGGCTATTTTTGCAGATCCTAGAATTTATGAGTGTAATATTAAGAGATTAGGACAAAAAACAGCTGAATTAAGCTTTATCTATAAAGAAAAAGCAGAACTTGTTCAACAAAGAGGATGTAGTTCTGTTATAAAAGAGGATTTAAATTCCTTAGCTCTGAGTTCTAGTACTATCCAGAGTTCATTAGATATTGATAATTTATATTTTGCAGCCAAACAAATGGATATAAAAAATAAAGAAGCAGAATGTAGGATATATCCAGGAGAATCATATTAAATGAGAAAAATAAACAAAAAAAGCCAGCTTAAGATTCAAGAAATGAGTTTTATGCTTTTAGCATTAATATTATTCTTTGTTATAGCAGGATTATTTTATATCTCTTTATCTGCAAGTGGATTAAAAAAACAAGCTTCTATACTTCAACAAGAACAAGCAATAACACTTATATCAAAATTAGCAAATTCTCCTGAGTTGAGTTGTGGTAAATCTTTATGTATAGATGTAGATAAATTATTAGTATTAAAAGACAGAAAAGCATATCAAGGTTTTTGGGATATAGAAGGATTGAGAATAATGAAAGTATATCCTTATCCAACACAAGAAATAGAGTGTAATGCTGGAAATTATGATAAATGTACTGTTTTTACAATAAAAGAACTAAATCAGAGCTATCTTGAAGAAGGAACATTTGTTTCATTATGTAGAAAAGAAACAAAAGATAAAATTGTATATGATAAATGCGAGATAGGAAAGATATTAGGAGGTATCAAAATAAGACAATGAAGGTCAATAAAGCTCAACAAGAAATAATAGGATTTGTTATTATAGTGTTAATTGTAGTTATAGTAGGAGTTATATTTTTAGGCATAAGCCTTCAAAAAGATAGTGGAATAGAGACAACAGATGCTGAGATATCTAATTTTCTTATAACAACTATGAGATATACTTCAAATTGTTCAAAAGACTTTGAAGCAGATTATAGGACAATATCTGGGTTGATATCTGCTACATATGACGGAAGAAGCTGTCTAGATGGAAGAAAAGCAGAGGATGTATTAAAACAAGAATTAACTAAAATATTAGATAGCTTATGGACTGCAGGAGAAGAGTATAAAACAAAATATTATAAATTAACAATTTACTTTCAAACAGATACAAGAGATCCTAATACTAGGCAAGAGCCTAAAATAGTTATTGAAAATGGAAATGCTGATCTTTGTGCTGTGAGGAGGGCTGGACAATATTCTATAGACGATCCTCCAGGAGCTATTATTACAAGATTGGAGATATGTAAAGAAGCAGAATAATAATCTCACCTTTTTTAGAAAAAAAGGCCAGATGTGCCCAAAAAACTATATTAGATATTTATTTTTATCTCTAGCCAGGACACCTAGCGGTTTCCTCGCAGCAACCTTCCCTAAATATTGATTTTTATCTCTAAAGTATCAAGTGTTAAAACAGGCTTTAATTTTTCTCTTTTTCCCTTATGAATAGGAATCATCTCTATAAAGCCAAATTTCTCTAAAATAGTAATATCCTGGCGTACAGACTTAAAATCCCTTGCTAAAAGCTTTGCTAATTCATATAGAGAATTAGGTTGTTTTGTCTTGATTATATGTAATAATCTTGCTTTTTCGTTACTTAATAAGCTTCTTAATACAGATACCTCTGTTTCTTTTTTTTTCTCAGATCTGAACCTATGAAAAATAGTGCTAAATGTTCCTTGCCTTTGATCTAAGGATATTGTTCTTGTTTTGACTGTTTTGTTATTTGCCATAGTTTTATGAAACCTAACGGTTTGTCAAGAACTTTATGTTCTTGAGCATCATCAAGAATCTTTGATTCTTGAGATCCTGAGACAACACCTTCCCTTGAGTTAGCTATTGTCCCAATATTTATCTATTTTACTATTTACTATTATAAGATTTAAACAAAATTTAAGCAATATTATAGTATAAAGTATATAATTCTGTATAGTATATAAATCTTTCCATATATCTAAAATATATATATTAAAGATATAGGTTATTTTAATCAATATATGGTAAAAAATATTCCAGTCCTTAAAATTATATATTTTGTATATGGCTGGATGGGTGTTTTCCTATCTTAGTGACACCAAAAGCTTTATAAATAAAAAGCATAATTTTACGTGTAAAACATGTATTTTGCATAGGGTAAACAAACGCTTTTTAAACCCATTTTATTCATTATTATTATACAAAAACTGGCCAGTGATTTGCAGTTATCTAAAAAAGAGATTACAGGATTAAGTGTCTGATAAATTTAAGATTTATTAGATATATAGTTATAACATATGAAAGGGGGTTTAAAAAAAATAAATTATGAAATTTAATTTCAAGAAAATCACATCAGTGATTGCTTCTACAGTTATGCTAGGAAGTACAATTGCTTTTGCTGCTGCTGCTACATGGCCTGCTCCATTTGTTGAAGATGGAACAGCTAAAGGTGCTGTTGTTTACGGTGCTACTGCAGCTTCAACAGACTATTCAGCTGCTCTTGATTTACAGACAGATTTGAATAAAGATGTTACAGTTTCAGCAGGTGAAACTACTGTTACTGGAGGAGATTTTGTAAAACTTGAAAGAAGCTCAGATAAGTTCAACCTTAACGATGCTATGGGTGATTTCTACCCTAATCTTGATGAGGATGAATTATCTACTGTTTTAGCACAAGGTGTTTATTCTAATGATGCTAATGATGAATTTGAGTATGATCAGAAAATCACATTTGGAAGTAATTTAAATCTAACACATTTCCAAGATAGTGAATTTAATAATGATGAACCTATAATTGGTTTTGATTTAACTGATGGTGCTATCATCTTAAACTATACATTAGAATTTACAGATGATGCAGAAGCAGGATCAAATCTTTGGGGAGCTGGTAATGATCTTGAAACAACAGATCTTACTTTATTAGGAAGATCATATTATCTTCTTAGTGCTAGAAACTCAAGTGGAGTAGATAAGATAACTTTACTAGACACTGCAAATAGTGCTATTGTTACTCAAGGCGAGACTTCAACAATAACTACAGCTAGTTCTAGTTATGATGTATCAATCGAATATATTGATTCAGATGAAGTTATTTTAAATGTTGATGGAGTTTCAACAAATAAGCTTGAAGAAGGCGGAGTTTACAAAGTTGCAGATAATGTCTATGTTGCTGTTAAAAGTATTTTATATGACCAAAAAGAAGCTGGAATCAGTAAAGCTGAAATCAGTGTTGGTTCAGGTAAGATATTATTAGAAAATGGCGCAGAAGTAGAAATTAATAATGAAGATGTTAAAGATATGAAGTTTGATGTAGTTGGATCAGATGATCAAGTTAAATATGGTCTTAGATCAACTATTACTAAATCTACAAATGATTTAAGTAAAATAGAACTTGAATGGAGATTAGAAGATGATAATTGGATTGCTCCTGGAACAGAACTTACAATGCCAGGATTTGAAACAATTAAATTGTCTATGGGTGATTTTATCATGCCTTCTCCAGAAAAAACTATGTTAAACGGAGATTCAGACTATGTTGCTATTGATACAACAATTACAGAAGGTGCTGTTGTTATTCCAATCCTATATACTAACAGTACAAATAGTGGTATAGAAGGACTTGGTAAAAAAACTAAAGAAAAATTAGTTACAAATGATACAACTAGTCCATCATTTAATCTTAATGAAACTGAAAACAGTTATTTTGCTGTTTCTTGGATTTCAGGAGATGATTCAGAAACTTATGTATATCAAATCTCTGGAATTGATGAACAAGATGATGGAGATAATGAAACATCTTTAACAAACTTAGCTGATGGAAAAGATCTTACTCTTAAAGAGTTAACAGACTATGAAACAAATGGTCAAGTTAAGGTAACCTTAACAGCTGCTAACGAAGATCTTAAGACTGCTACTGTTCTTGTAGAACCTACAAGTGGGGGAACAGTATATGGTGATAGAATTGTAACTAAAAAAGGTTTACAAATTAGATTACCTGTTGATAATGCTACTCTTACTACAGATGGATACATTAACATAAGTGCAGTACCAACAAGTTGGGTTATGAATGTTAGTGAAGAAGATAAAGATGGTAATATCGATTCAGGAGAGACTGCTACTGTTACTATTGCAATAGATGGAACAGACGGTCTTGAACCAACAGATATTACAGGTGTAACTCTATATGAAACATCAGATGGATCTGATCAATATGTAGGTTATGCTGTATCTGATTTAGCTACTAAAATACTTCAAGACAAACCAACAAATGGTTTGAACGACGTCGAAGTTTATTATGCTGGTGAGGAATCTTACGCAGAAGTATTTATTTCTGAAGCTGAAGCTTCTGTTTCTGGTGCTGCTGGTACTGGAATCGTTGTTGTAAAAGACACTGAGGTCGACTCTGTTAAAGACAAGAACTTAGTTGTTGTTGGTGGAAGCTGTATTAATACAGTTGCTGCTAGTATGCTTGGACTTTCAGAAGGAACATGTGGAGAAGCATTTAGTGCTGCTACTAATGTTGGAGCTGGTCAATACTTAATTGAAGTTGGCGCATCTCCAGTAAATGCTAATAAAATGGCAATGCTAGTAGCTGGATATAATGCTGCTGATACAGAATCTGCTGTTACTAAGGTTTTAGAGGGAAGTATGAGTACTGATGTAGGATCTCAAGTCTATCCTCAAGCTGCATAAGTTTAAATTTTTTCTTTTTTTTATTTTTATTTTTTTCTTTTTTTTTGAGTGGGTGCGAGAGCTATCTTAGTTTTTTGGGCACGTCTGGCCTTTTTTTCTAAAAAAGGTGGGATAGAGATATCTTTTTAAATACAAATTTACTAGAATTTTTATGAGGAAAATTCTAAGCAGAGAAGTTAGAGAGAAAAAAGATAAGAGAAACAAGACAATATTAGGAGTGATATTAGTAATAATCATGGTTTTTAGTACAATAGGTTATGCTTTTTATAGTTCTGATAAAGAAGGAGAGGGGGGTTTAGAAGTAATTACCTATAGATCTATTGACTTTATTCCTACTGAATATGGCAAATATAGGTTTCAAATAGGAGAAAATACTTATGAAACATATTATCATCCAGAACAAACATCAAATATTACAGGCATATTAACAAAAACTCTTGAGATGTATAAAAATAAACCTCTTTATTTTGGAGTAGATTCAAGAGAGGAAATTAATCAACAAGGAAGTCAGGAAATTGTATATAATATAGGAAGATTTCTTGAAAGACAAGGTTTTTCATGTCTAACCGAAGATTGTGAAGAAGATTATGCTCTTAAAAGCTGTGTTGACAGCAATATAATCATATTTAAACAATCTAATCTAACAAGAATAACTGAAGATATAAGGTGTGTTTATATTGAATATAAAGAAGGAGAAGTTGAAAGAGCAAGTGACGCACTTTTATTTAGATTGCTTGGATTACAATAATCTTAAATAGACAAAATGAAAAACAAAAAACAAAAAAATAAGGAAGATAAAGAGCAAGAAGATAAGATTAAAAAGCAAGAGACCTCTCAAGAAAAACAAGCTATGATTATTATTGGGATAATGTTAATCATAATCCTGATAGTTGTGGGAACTTATTATGGAATAAAGGCTTCAAATAAATTCACCTATATGGGAATGTCAGTTAAAAAGATAAAGTATGGAAAGATATTACTATATTCTATGGATGTTCCTCTTTTAGATGAATCTAAACAAAATATTGTGGGATATCTAAATATTGATTTTAGAAATGATCCAAGAAAATTAAAGGATATTTCTGTTGAGCTTATTGATGATACAAAAGGAATAGAAATCATAGGAAATAAAGCTTATGTGGGTATAACAGAACCAATACTTAAATGTGAAGATACAATGATAGCATTAGGAAATCTAGGCTTATTTTTTTCAAAAACAGGAATGGCTGTTGAATCAGGTATAAATAACCAAACATTTGCTAATGAAAATAATTCCACTTATATAAGCTGTAATGATGCTTCTTCTGAAAAAACAGTAATAATATTCTCAAGTGGAGATGAAACCAGTATCAAAGAGAATATTGAAAATTGTTATGAGATAAGTTTTAAAGATTGTGAAGACGTAACAAAACCTACTGAAAAATTTGTATTAAGTATGTTTGAGCATCATATGGAAAAAAATAATTTAATCTAAGATGCTAAACTTTTTCAAAAACAAGTTTAATCAAAAACCAATATTATAAAATGGATATAAATCAACTTTTATTAGCTATTATCTTTACTATTCTTCCTATCTCTGAGCTAAGGATAGGAATGCCTTTTGCAATTAATTATGCCTTAGATAATAATTTAAGTATATTTGCTATTATTATGATAATCATATTGATTATTTTGATTAATATTTTAGTTGTTTTTTTTATATTCTGGTTTTTAGATACATTGCATCATGGCTTGTTAAATATAAAATCTTATAAGAGATTTTATAAGGCTTATCTAAGAAGGATACAGAAAAAAGTAGATAAATTTGAAGCAAGATATGAAACTTATGGTATGATTGCCTTGACTTTATTTGTTGCTGTTCCTTTGCCTGGAACAGGAGCATGGACAGGAAGCCTTGTTGCATGGCTTCTTGAGTTAGAAAGAAAAGAAAGTATTATTGCAATAGCGATTGGTGTTATAATAGCAGGAATAATAATAAGTTTAGCTAGTCTAGGAATAATTACTTTTTTCTTTTAATCTTCTTAATTAAATAATTTATATTTGTATAAACAGGAATGTTCTTAATCTTAAATAAATAAACACTTAAGAACCATATTCCTATAACAATTAAAATACTTAAAACATACCAAAAGAACTTATGAACAATATCAAAATAAACAAATTGAGTTATTAATAAGATTGATAAAAGAAATATTCTTAGTATATTGATTAATAAGAGAGCTATGAATGAGAAAACAAGGGAATATATTCTTTGTCTAGCTTTCATATCAGTTGTGAGGTTTAAGATAAGAAGTAAAAAATAAGCAGAAACAGCCACACAAGCAGGAATTATCTTAATTATGACATGTTCAGTTATAATACTGTTATTTAGTATATAAGAACTATAAAATAGGTTTATTAAGAGATTAGTAGGATATATAGTCAGATAGAGCATAAGATTATATACAGCTGGAAATAAGGCATATAAAAGCGTTATAACAAGCAATAACATATATCTTAATAATATTAATACCTCCTTGATTATTTTCATAATTATAATAAAGAAGGTTTATTTAAGAAGTTTGTTATATATTAAAAAAATAAAGCTATTTAATAATTAAACTAAAGAATAAACTAAATAATTAAGCAACTGGTCTTCTAGCAATTCTTCTTGCTACAACAATTATGATTATGATTAATATTAAGTTAACTAATACAATTGTGTAGATAAACCAATTGTCTCTTAAATGATTCATAAATGGTCCTGCTGAAATTCCTTCTTCAACAGTTACAAGAACTTTTTGAGATTCAACTCCTGTTCCATAATCTGCTTTTATTGTAAATTCTTTTTCTCCTTTTGCATCAGAATCAACATCAAAGTAGATTGTAACTTCTTTAGATTCTCCTGCTTCTAATGTGAATGTTTCAGGATCAACAGCTGTTACTTCTGACCATAAGCTGTTTCCAGTTACAGACATAGTATATGCTGTTTTAACAGTTCCTGTGTTTTCTACTGTTGCCTTAACAACAAGTTCTCTTCCAGCTACTGCTTTTGGAGTATCTTCACTTAATTCAGCTGTTATAGAAGCGTCTTTTTCTTCAGAACCTAAACAAGCTCCTTCAACTTTTAGATCTTTTTCAAAATAATCAGATTGTTTTATAAAAAGATCACTTGAATCTTTATATTTAAAGTGAGTGTATAATTGTAATTTGTATGTATTTTCAGATATATTTGTAGGAACTATAAAGTTAAAATAAACTCTATGGAAGTCATCTCCTTCGTCTAAAGAAAATGTTTCTGAATCCATGTTTAAGCCTAATAGATTGTTTTTAAGAGTAACATATACTTTGTCTTCGTCATGTTCTCCAACATTGTAAACTTTAGCACTAACTTGTACTTCTTGTCCACAAGGAACACTATCTGTTACTTCTATATCCTTAAGAATAACATCATAAGATTCTTTTTCTATTTTAATATCTTGATAATAATCTCCATCATCTGCATCTGCACAAAGTTGATCTTCATCATCTTCTTCATAAACTTTAACATATAGTCTATATCTATCACTATCATCTGATACATCTGAAGGAACCTCTATAGTGAAGACTTCAGTTGCTGAATCTCCTTCATCTAAGCTTATATCTCTTTCTAGATCATCTTCATCTTCAAGATCTACAAATTCATTATCTTCAACATCATATAATCCTACTTCAATAACTGCATCAATGTCATCATCATCGTCATCTGCATTGAATTCAACTTTAACTTCTACTTCTACTGAATCAAGAGGTCTCCATTCCCAATCATCTTCTGAGCTTTTATCTCTTACTCTTACTATTTCTAGAGATCTGCTTGAATTTTCTATATTTCCAAACTCACAAAAAGAGTTTCTGAAACTGACTGTTTGAGTATAATTATCACCATTATCATCTGTTAATAAAAATTCTGTAGAAAAATCACCTAAAGCAAAATCATCATGAACTGCTGTAGTATTTGTAATAGTTACAGTTATTGATGTGCCATTTGCCATAACAACTGCTCCTGATGGAGATTGTGTTAATGTTAAATTATGACCATCATTATCTGAAATTGGATTAATAACAGGTATTGTAACTGTTCTGCTAACATTAGCATTATTAGTTATAGAATAACTTACAGTTAAATCTTCCATTGATAAAGCAGATGGGCTATTAACTGATAAATCAGCAGCTAAAACCATTGAAACTGAAAGTAAAATTGCTGTCATTAAAACAAAACTTAAAATCTTTGTCTTCATTTTGTTACAATTCTAGAGTTATTACACTTTATAAATGTTTCGATTTATTTGAAATATATACTCTAGTATATAATTTTAGATTAAATGTCATTTTTGTAAAATGTCGTCGCTGTTTATTATTTTTCCACTATCATAAGCTAGTCCTGGGCAGGCAGTATTAACCCATATATCCATCTGAAAATTCTCAAATTCAGAAATATTTATATTATTTGAGAGAAAAATATAAACTTGCTTGTTTTTTGTTTCAAGTTGTTTTTTTAGAGCAAGAGCTTTGTTCATATTGTTCTGACCTGGCTTTGTAGATACTAAAATTCCTATTTTTTCAGCCATATAAAACTTTGAAAGAGCTGCTTTTTGTTTTGCTTTGAGTTTTTGTTTGTCTTTTTCAGAAAACTTGTTAATTTTTCCACTTGTATATATATAAATAGCTGTACTGTTTTGCATAGCTAGGTTTTGGGCATGAAATTTTCCAGATCCTACAAGTAAAATTGGATATTTTGTTTGGAGTTTTGTGCATCCAAGTACTTGTTGAAAGCCCATAAGATTATATTTCTTAGATTTTAGATAATTCCTTATATTAATAGCTAAGTCTTGATATTGTATACTATATACTATAAATAGGTGTTTTGGTAGTTTTGATAAGGATTTTTTATTAAAATCCTTTTGTTTGGATTTTGCTAGTATGTGTAGTATTTTTGGGTTTTTCATGATACTCCTATTATATATAAGGGGTTTAAAGAGTTTTTGATAAGGAGTAAATAATCTACTGATTATTTAGTTTTAATTACTAAGATTTATAAAGATTATTTCACTATTCTGGGTATGAAAAAAGAGATTAATTATCTTAAAATAGCAGCATATTCTTCAGTATTCTTGGCTTTAATATTCATTTCATTTTTCTTTTCATTTGGTTTTATTGGAGATATTATTAGAAATCTTATACAACTTATCTTACTTATACCACTCTTAATAGGAATATTAATTATAGCAAAAAAGAATAAATTAACAAATTTAAAAATAATCTCCGTTGTCACAGTGATTTTGGGTATTCTATATGGGTTACTATATATATTAAGTTTAATCTTTCAAAATATAAATATTGCGACTCTTCTTCTATTTCTTATTTTTGCTTATAGCCTTTCTTTTGTTTTATTTGGAATAGCTATTTTAAACTTAAAAAAACAATTCAAATTAATAGCAGTTTTATTAGGAATAATTGGTATTTTTTATGCAATTTTAAATGCTCTTTTATCATTTATCCCTATTTTGACGATATTACTTCTAATTTTTGGAATCATATTCTATATATTATTGAGTATTTTGTTCTTTAGAGCAATTAAAAAATATAAATAAACCTAACTAAACAATCACTTGATTATTTATCTATAAATTAATCACATACAAATTAAAGACATTCTTATAGAGTAGATTATTTACTAAGAATTATTGCTCTCTAAGATCTAATTCTCTATCAGATTCAACCTTAGTAGGCATCTTACTAATCTCTGCAAATTGAGGAGTAACAATTATTGTTCCTTCTCCAAAACCTGCAATATCTCCTTCTAAAGCATCAGCAGTCTTCTTTATTTTGCTGATTGCTCTCTTAAGCTCAATAATATCTCTAGCTTTTAAAGGCTTAATATCAATTACAGCAATAGTGTAACCCTCTCTTAAAGCATTTAAAATAGAGTTAACATCTTCAAATTTTTTTAATATAAAAGGCTTGACCATAATCTTAGATTTTTTAGTTTCTTGACCAAGATCAATTTCAATATATTCTGCTTCTTCATCACTCGAAGACATTAAACCAGATATACCTTTTTTTATTTTATTAAACACCATGTCTTAAGAGATGGTAGAAAGTTTATAAAGATTTCTATTGTTTATTACCTATAAACAGGGACTATTTTTTAATTTTACTGAGGACTTTTTTTCTTAGTTCCTCTGAAGTTTTAGAAATAGTTTTTTCTTGTTCATCTAAAGTTTTTATCCTTAAAGAAATAATATTTTGTTTTTCTTTTAAATCTTTTTCAATATCTTTTTTTGAAGATTTAATCATTATCTGACCTGTAATTTTATAGATATCGTCTCCTGCTGTCTGGATTTCTTTTAATGCGTTTTCAATTTCTCCTAATTCTAATTGAAGAGATTGTTTTTGCATTAGAATAGATTGTAAATTCTGCTCAATCATCTGCAATTCCTGTATCTGAGATTCTGTTTCTTTATCTACTTTCATAGTCCTTTTATCTGGCTTTAATTTTAGTTATAACCTTTCTAGGTTTATAGAAAATTCTTGAGTTACAATTAGGACATACAAATCTCTTTTTTAAAGAAGTATCTGATATTGTTTTTCCACAATGAAAACATTTATAGCTTACCATCTTATTTCTTTGTTACCTTGTTTTTAGTTGTTTTTTTAGGTTTTAAAACTTTAGCTTTTTTAGTTGGTTTTTGTTTTTTCTCTTTTTTTTCTGGTTTTTTTGATTCTTCTTTTTTAACTGTTATAGATCCTTTTTCTATATAATAAGCATGAGCTGCAAATTTTCTTTTGCATTTTTTACATGTCCATATTCCTTTTGAAACTCTTTTTACTCTTCCATTACAAAAAGGGCAGACTTGTTTTTTTCTTTGTATTCCTTCTATCTTTGCTATTTTCCTCTTTACTCTTTGACCATATCTAGCTCCAAATCTTCCTGCTGCTTTTGTTAATTTTGATTTTGGCATTTTAATCGTATGAAAACCAAGGTTTTCCTTACATGTCACCTTTCCTTTATTTACTATGGGGTTGCCCGGATTTGAACCGGGGTCACAGCGTCCCAAACGCTGGATACTAACCAGGCTATACTACAACCCCTTACTTATATAATAAGGTTGGGGATTATTTGTTTATAAACATTATTAATTGATATTTATTTTTCAGCAGGCTTAGATTCTTCTGCTGCTGGAGCTTCTCCTTCTGCAGGAGCTCCTTCTGCTCCTTCTGCAGGGGCTGCTTCTCCTTCTGCAGCACCTTCAGCTTCTTTTGTTTTAGCTGCTTCTTCTTCAGCTTTAGCTGCTTCTTCAGCTTCCTGAACAGCTTTTTGTTCTTTAACTACACTATCAAAATAAGCCTTGAGTTTTGCTTTTTTATCAGGGGAAACTTCTATTTTTTGTTCTATTATTTCTTTATCAAAACTTCCTTTATCTATCTCTTTTTCTGCTTCTGTTGCTACTTTATTTTCAACTAATACTCCGATACTAGCGCAACTTCCTACTACAGATTTGACAGCTGATTTAAAGTCCTTAGCAAGCATGTTTGGATGCTTTGTCTTAGCTACAGAGATTACTTGTTCTATAGAGATATTTGCTACTTTTTCTTTTTTGTGATCTCCAGAACCTTTTTCAAGATTAAGTTCTTTTTTTAATAATTCAGAGGTTGGAGGAGAGCTCACTTCTATTGTGAATTCTTTTGTTTTTGGATCTATATCAAGAACAACTGGAACCTTTGTTCCTTTAAATTGTTTTGTGGCCTCATTAACCTTAGCAATAACATCTCCGATATTAATTCCAATAGGCCCTAGTTTTTGGCCTACTGCAGGTCCTGGTTTCATTTCTCCACCATCAACTAATAATTTTATTATCATCTTATTTTTATTTTTTTATAGATTTAAAAAGTTTATTATAATCCTCCGATTGCAGGTCCAAGATATTCTTCTCCTTGATCCTTTGTTTTCTCTTCTTCCTCTTCTTCATCACCTTCTTCATCCTCTCTTCTGATTACTCTAACATTATCCATCTTAACTGTTACAGGCATTGGAACAACTGCTCCTAATAATGTTACAACAACTTCTGCTTTTGCCTTGTCTATTCTTGTAACTTTTGCTTTTTCTTTTTTAAAAGGCTCCCCTATAATCTCAACAATATCTCCTTCTTCTATCTTCATTTCTTCAACACTAGGTGTAAGCATATTTTTTATTTCATCATATTCAACTGTCTTGCCTATAATCCCTTTTACATAAGGAAGATTATAAGCAGCTTCTTCTGCTGTTTCCCTATCAACAGCTTCTAGAAAAATATAGCCTCTTAATCCATGGGGTCTGACTAAAGAATATACTTCTAACTGCTTTTTTTGAACTTTATCAGAGATCATTTCAAGAGCTCTATCTTCTTTGTTTGTTGTGACCTTAATAACGAAAATCATTTTATTTTTTTTCTTTACTCACAAAACCTAATAAAAGTTTGTGAGAATAAGATAATTTTTATAGAAAATTATGTTTTATAAATGTTGCTATTTCGGCCATATAAAGCTCATTATTATTGTTATAGCAAATCCAATCAACCCAATAAGTCCTAATCCTATTGCACTTACTTTTGAAACTATCTTAAACTCTTCATTGCTTGGCTTTCTAAGTAGATGCCAAACTCTTACTGACTGAGCTGTAAAAGATTTTATCTTTGATATTACCATAGAAAATAACAGGATTTTCTATTTTTAAATCTTATTAATTAAAAAAATCCTAATATTCCTGCAATTATAAAATATAATGCTAGAATGTATCTAAGAAACTTTGGAAATACTAATATGAATATTCCAAAAGCTATAGATAAAATAGGTAAGGTTATTCCTAAAGCCATATTTGTTTTTACCTCCTTTGATGATTATTATAAGTATAATGAAGTTTTAAAGTTGTTGATATTTAGAAAACGCCCCTCCCTACTCGGTCTGGTCATTCTTATTTATAATTGATATTTAGAAAACGCCCCGACCGAGACTCGAACTCGGGTCGCAACCGTGACAGGGTTGAATGCTAGGCCGCTACACTATCGGGGCACATACAAAAATCACTGATTTTTGATTTATAAAACTTGTGTCGGGCTACAATAATATTTATAAGACTATTATAAGTGAGATTAATATGAATAAAGTCGCCAACCTAATTTTATTATTGATTTTATTGAATGTACTCTTATTTAGTGCTTATTTTCTCTATCAGAACTTTCCAGGAGAATTACAAGAATTTAAGATATTAGGACAGGTTATAGGAGATATAGATGTTCCTGAAATCTATGCAAGTGATTCTGTTACTCAATTTTATCATAAATATGAGA
>Ga0272441_10001331_pt1 | contig 52833 bp, 57 predicted proteins | sample SSMProp6N_FD_193582 | JGI IMG/M metagenome (GOLD analysis project Ga0272441, IMG submission 193582) | Marine sediment archaeal communities from Little Sippewissett salt marsh, Falmouth, MA, United States - SSM-Prop-6N | ecosystem: Environmental > Aquatic > Marine > Wetlands > Sediment ...
GAGGACCGACCGGCTAGCTTGACTGAATGCGCTGTGCTCATTCAGTGGCTGATTGTTACGAGGACCGACCGGCTAGCTTGACTGAATGCGCTGTGCTCATTCAGTGGCTGATTGTCACGAGCCTTAAAATGCAATTACGGTGTTCCCGATGGTTGGGAGCTTGGTGATTGCCCCAGCACCATACCGCGCAACTGGTGTGTTACGGCATGAAGCGGGCGGTTTCTATTGCTGTGAATCCGCGGATAGATTTGACTGGCGAGGATTGGGCAGTGATTGAGGAACCGTCAGTGCGAAACCTCTATCGGCGGATCCTTTCTGAGGAAGGCGGCATCGAAGGGAAATTGAATTGGCCTTCACGCATTCAGGATTTGGTTGCTATACTGTCAGGGGGTACATAAGAGGGAGGAATCTGTGGAAGAACTCACTAGGCTCATCACCGCAGGGGCGTGGGGACTTGTCGCCCTGACGCTGGCTGCGGGCATTCCGTTTGCCTGGAAGAAAGTGCTTGCCTACATCGAAGCCAAGACGCAGCTATCGCTGGCCGAGGCTGTGCGCCGCATGCTGGACGAGTAGCCCACCGGCCAGTGCAAAAAAACACGCAGCAACGTTGGATAGAATCCTTCAGCGAAGTATCATTAGACATACGCTTCTCTTGGGGGAGATCCGGTGACTGCATGGAAGGCCTTGCGAGACGGGTTCGACGCATTCACTACTCGACTACCCCTGCTACTAGGGGCATGGCTCGTGATCCTTGTCTGTCAGCAGGTGATCGACCTGTTGATTCCGGATTCCATGATTCTGCTCGAAACTGTGATCCTATTGGTCGTGCTTGCTCCGATATACGCTGGACAGCATCTGCTGGCGTTGAAAGTTGTGCGGCGTGAGCCGGTTGCCTTCAAGGAGTTGTTTGCCGGGATGTCCAAACTTGCCCCTCTCCTGGGGGCGTATTGTCTCGTTACTCTCTTGACCATACTGGGGATTGCCGCCTTCATCATTCCCGGGATACTTGTTGCCCTGATGTTTTCGTTTGTGTTAATTCGCTTTCTGGATCCCAAAGAGGGAGAGCGGGCAGTAAGAGTTACGCAGGCACTGAGCGAGAGCAGACGAATCACGACGGGCTATCGCGGAACCCTTTTTGGAATTGGTTTTCTGTTGGGAATCCCATACATGATCTTGAGTCTTGTGTTGTGGATGTCCGCCTACAATACGGGCATTCCTGCTTGGCTTGTCGAGGTCATTGCCATCCTCAGTGGCACGCTGTTCCTGGGGCCGGTTCAAGCCACCAGCTTTATGGTGGTGTACGACCACGCGCTGAAACATCCCCGCCTTCCCGGAGGGCAGAGATCCTAAGCCAACGATCTAGCGGGCAGGTTCCCCAGCCATTGGCCAATCATCGGGAGGGGGCAGCTGTTACTCCCAATTCTCCTGGCGCGCTCGCGGTATGTGGAGGGTGCGAGTTACGCGGGTGGCTCTGAGGATCGATAGACCCCTCGATATTCCTCTGGAAGTAACTCGGCAATGTGTCGCATTACGTCATCCACCATGCGTTGGCGGTCTTCTCGAGACGGCTTTCCTACGGGCGGCTGGATGTGGAACGGATCGCCGACGCGGAAGTGAAAGTCAGTCTTGCGGAGACGTTTGGCGTTCCCCTTCATGTTCTCTACACCCCAAAACGCCATCGGAACGATGGGACAGCGGGATTTCAGCGCGATGACGGCGACACCAGGGTTGCCACGGCCAAGTTTCCCATCTTTGCTTCGAGTTCCTTCGGGCATGATGCCGAGAATGCCGCCCTCTTTTAGTACTTGTAGCGAGGTTCGTAGGGCGGTTAGGTCGGATTCGCCGCGCTTGATAGGAATGGACCCCCACTGATCAAGCAGCCACCCCATGAATCTGTTGTCCCAGGATTCGGCTTTGGCCAACGTGCGCACACGGCGTGGGTGCAGGAGAGTCCGCAGGGGGAACAGCTCGAATGCGGACACGTGGTTCGAGATCAGAATGAACGGACCTTCCATCGGAATCTTGTCTACACCCCGGGCGTCGGTACGAAACAGAAGCCAATCCACCGTCCGTGCGATGGCGTCCAACCATTTCCGCCCGAGGTGACTCATGCTAGCCTTCCGCCGCGCTGATGATTTCAATGGCGCCGGGAACGATTTCCAGTTCCAGTCTCTGACCTTCTGTGCAAAGCGTTTCGCCGTCGGCGTGAGCTGGCAGAACTCCGTCTACCGCGGTCACAGTGATCTGGCTTGTCTGATCCGCCAGAATGGCGGGATGTGCGAATTGCGTGCCTTTGGTGAATTTCAGCATCAGTGCGAAGATGCGTGGCCGGCTGACTTGCCTTGCGATGCAAAGGTCGAACACGCCGTCGTCGGGTTTGCCATCTGGTGCCATCATGAATCCGCCCCCCATGCGTCTTCCGTTCATGACGGACACCATCAACGCATGCAGGTTCATGGGTTGGCCGTCAAATTCGAGTCGTACAAGCGGTGGCTTGTAGTACAAGAAGATGGTCTTGATGGCAGCGACGAAGTAGCCGAGGAACCCGCGCAAGCGCTTCAACTTGGCGGCCACAAATCCGACGACTGCATCAAAACCGATTCCAACGCCGTTGCCGAAGTAGCGCCCCTCGGGGAAATCGCCGCCAACGACCCGGCCCACATCGACGGTCCGCCGATGGTCGTCAGCCAGCACTTGGCACCCGGCCTCCCAGTCGGTGGGAATTCCCATGCCGTAGGCAAGGTCGTTTCCACGGCCCACACACAAGATACCCATGGCGGAGTCATGACCGTCACTCTTGGCACGCATGAGACCATTGAGGACCTCATTTGCGGTGCCATCGCCACCAACGGCAACAACAACGTCAACCTCTGCAGCGGCGGCTTGTGCCAGCTCGACGGCTTGCCAGGGACGCTCGGTGCGTACGAGATCGAACTCTATCCCCAGATTCCGCAACTTGCGCTCGATGCCGGGGATCGATTGCTTGGCCATCCCTCCGCCAGCTTCTGGATTGAAGATCAATCGATACGTAGACATTGATAACCTTCCCTCTCGAATTCGGATCTCGGAATTGTACAGGCAATCGCATCTTGTCACGAGAGTGGTGATAACTCAGCCAGCGTTCCGCTACTGATTGTGGTAGCTTAGCTCTGTATCCTGCCAGGTCTAGCGGCTCAATGGGACAGGCAGAAGAGGGACTCCTCTTGCGCTAGCCATTGCCTGTTGGTGATGATGTCTTGATTGGAGGGACCATGCCACGACTCAATGATCATCCGACACTAGAGGACTTTCAGGTCTATGTTGCGAACTTGGAAGCCGAGCGCGGATTCTCCGATCAATCCGCCCGTGACAAGTGCCTGTTGTTGGGCGAAGAGGTTGGAGAGCTGTTCAAGGCGGTGCGCAAAGCTGAGGGCCTGAAGGTTGACATCGATTCGGAATTCGGCAGCATCCCGGAGGAGTTGGCAGATATCTTTATCTATCTGTGTGCTATTGCTAATCGGTATAACATCGACCTTGAGACTGCATTTCGAGACAAGGAAGTCATCAACCATCAGCGGTCGTGGATCGAACAAGGTGATCTGTTCGACGGATTTGAAGGGCAAGGGGACAGCCTACCCGCAAATGGATGAGATCGCCGACATTACGATCTAGCGGGCAACTGGACTCCTTCTCTGTATAAATATCTTCTCGGTTTCTTGATAGGTCAGTACATTTCTTACAAAATAATCCCCACACAGCTCTTTCGGAGGGATGCATGGATTCAGTGACCATTGTTATGAGTGCGGCTGGAGGGTTGGCGCTGTTTCTCTATGGCTTGCGTGTGCTCAGCAGTGCACTGAAGCGAGCCATCGGAGAGAAGATGCGTTCGCTGCTTGAGCGTCTAACAGGCAAGGCCTATCGAGGGGTCATTGTAGGCGCGGTGACATCGGGCATCCTTCAATCCAGCAGTATGACGATGGTTCTTCTAATTGGTCTCATCAACGCGGGTGCTCTCAAGTTGGCGCAGGGGATCGGCGTGATGTTGGGATCGGAAATTGGGACCACACTTACGGCTCAGATCATTGCGTTCAAGATTGGTGCTTACTACCTTCCCGTCATTGCGATTGGGTTCCTACTCTCGGAGATTTTCCGGGGTAAACAGGCGGGGGACGTTGGACGCATCATCCTTGGCTTTGGGCTGCTGTTCTTGGGGATGAGCCTTCTCTCTGGAGGGCTGAAGGAATTGGCTCAATCCATGACTGTGGTTACATTGCTCGAATCCTGCGGTTCGAACATCCTTCTTGGTGTGTTGGTGGGGGCAGCGGTTACGGCTGTGATTCAGAGCTCATCTGCCATGACAGCCCTTGTTATCGCCATGGGCGCGGCCGGTATTCTCACGTTGCCGGCAGCGATCGCTCTCATATTGGGCGCAAACATAGGGACGACAGTCACGGCTCAGATTGCATCGATTGGCTCCTCCCTGTCTTCGCGCCGCTTGGCGACGGCTCAGTTGATGGTGAATGCTTTGGGCGTGGCTGTGTTTGTCCCGTTCGTTCCGTGGTACTCCGAGTTGGTGGCTCTAACGGCCACGTCTCTTCCTCGCCAGATCGCAAATGCCCATACGTTCTTCAACGTCGCTGTTACGCTGGCACTCATCCCGTGCGTGGGCGCGTTGGTCTGGCTCGTGAAACTTGTCGTTCGCGGACGGGAGACAACAGTGACCGCGACGCCTCAATTCCTCTCCGAGGGATTCTTGTCCACGCCTTCGGTGGCACTGAGCCAAGCTCGGCGTGAGCTGCTGCGTATGGCAGACATGGCGGGTTCGATGGTATCTGCCTGCTATTCCGGGCTGATGGAGCGACGTCGAGGCATCATGACAGAAGTCTTCGAGACGGAAGAGGCAGTGGATGGATTGAAACGAGAGATCGGGAACTACCTCGATCGAATTCAAGGAGACGCGTTGTCGGACAAAGAAGAGCGGCGATTGCACGTTCTGCAACACGTTACCGGCGACATCGAGCGCGTCGGAGATCAAGCCGTCAATATTGCGCAACGCACCCTCCTTCTGCTGCGCAGGGACCACGTGTTCTCAGAGTCTGCGCGGTGCGATTTGAACGATCTGTTCGAGAAGACAATCTCCCTGTATGTCATGGCTGTCGAGTCGCTACGAGAAGAGGATCGTGATCTGGCACGTCAAGCTCTGGAGGCAGAAGAAGACGTCGACCGATTGGAGCGTGAGTACAAGGCCAATCATGTTTGCAGGTTGGAGCAGGGAGCTTGCGATTCCTCCGCGGGAATTCTGTACGTGGAGATACTGCACAACCTGGAACGTATCGGAGACCACGCGGTCAACATCGCTGGCGACGTGCTTTGCGCTATCTAGCGCATGTCACTGCATCTTCCATCACCATGGCGCATGGACACAAGTCATGGATTGAGAACTAACGAGCCTGACGACAACAGAGCGCGCCCAGGCTTCAGCCTGAGCGCGCTTCACTGTTTGTCCGAATTCCTAACTGAGCGAGAGGTTCAGTCCCCTGTTATGACTAGCTTATAGGCGGGAATCCGGTTCGAGTCAGAGAAGTCGTGCACGACAACGTAGTACACGCCCGCAGCAAGATTCATGCCGATCCAACTTGATCTGTCTTGAACGGACAGATCATCGTTGACTGCTAGTGTGTTCCCGAAGCTGTCAAGCAGAGCCATTTCAGTGTCTCCGGCCGTTATTGTTGATAGGGTCACGTAGGTCGCCACAGCGACTTCGAACTCGAAGTAATCGAGATCGCCAATCGGATCAATTGAACCAGTAGCACAAACCTGTCCGGGTACGACACCCATGGCGTCTGCCAAGATGCTCTCGTCGTTGGGTTCGATCTCTGAAATGCAGGACTCTCCAGACACGACGAGCGTGTAATTGTAGATGACATTGTCGTCGTTATGCTCCCACACGACCGCGTAGTACGTGCCGGGAGGAACCTCTCTCTCGATCCAGCTCCAGTACTCGCCGACAAGGTAGTCATCGTTGGAACTAATGACGGTGCCTTGAGCGTCCAACAACGCGATTTCCGTATCTTCCGTTGTCTCCGTGTAGAGAGTGAGGATGGTCCGGTCAAGCACGACAAATGAGAAGAAATCGATGTCGCCGACGATTCCAATGCTGCCGGTCGCACAGGCTACACCGGGCAGTTCTCCGATGGGATCTGCCCAACCCATCGAGTTGTTGTCTTCGACCTCCTGATAGCAGCCGCTCGCACTGACACTCAGTGTGTAGGAGTAGATAACGTTGTCATCATTATGCTCCCACACAGCTACCAGATACGTTCCTGCAAGCAGATACCGCTCAATGCGGCTGGAGTACACGTTCAAAGCAGCGTCATCGTTCTGTGCGATGAAGCTCCCGTCTTGGTGAAGCAACGTGATTTCAGTGTCTTCGCTGGTGATCGTCTCGATCAGCACCGATTGAGGAGAGCTCAGATTGAAGTAGAAGAAATCGATGTCTCCCACTATGCCGATAGAACCCTCAATACATCCGCTTCCGGGCAGATCTGCTACGAAATCTGCCATCATCCCAGAGTTGTTGTCTTCGACCTCCACATTGCATTGTCCCATCCCGGCAATCCCTAGAGACAGCACGAGAATTACGGCAAGCCAGCCCAGTTTGTTTCGGTTCATACGTCTCGCCTCCTTTCACCTTGACACGAGAATACAGCATTTGCAGGCACGATAGCCGCATGATCTACCTCCCATGTTGGCGTGATTGGCTGTAGAATCTCCGGCACCATGACGAACTTGAGAGCGAATCCTGCGGGCATGGCTGCGTTACTTCTATCAGCCGTGATTTGGGGATTTGCGTTTGTTGCTCAACGTGCGAGCATGGAGTTTGTTGGCCCGTTCACATTCAGTGCCATTCGATTTGCTCTCGGTGGCCTTGTGCTGATTCCAGCGACTCTCTTGTTTCGAGGCAACACAGCGGTCCCAAGAGAAGTAGCTCCTTCTCGCCATCTGTGGATCGCGATTGGACTTGCCGGGGCAGTCCTGTTTGTCTCCGTAAATCTGCAACAGATCGGGCTGATGTACACGACCGCAGGCAAAGCGGGATTCATCACCGGGTTGTACGTTGTCATGGTCCCGCTACTTGGGTTGCTCCGACGGCATCGTGTGGGCGGCTTTGTGTGGGCTGGATGTGTCTTTGCTGCCTCTGGCTTATATCTGTTGAGTGTCACCGGGGCGATTTCTATATCCGGTGGAGACGCTCTCGTGTTGGGAAGTGCGATTGGATGGGCCATTCACGTACACCTCGTAGGGTGGTTGGCGAACAAGATGCATCCCCTGCGGGTGGCAGTCCTGCAATTCGCCATCTGCGCTGTTCTTAGCCTGGTTGTGGCCGTGCTCACGGAAACGATCCAACTTTCTGAGATCCTCAAGGCCGGATGGATGATTGCCTATGCCGGGGTTCTGTCTGTCGGCGTGGCCTACACGCTTCAGGTGGTTGGACAGCAGCGCATTGATCCTGCACGTGCCGGCATTATCCTGAGCCTGGAGGCTGTCTTTGCTGTCATTGGTGGATGGACGCTATTAGGGGAGACGCTCTCCCCGCGAGGATTGATCGGATGCGCCCTCATGCTTTCAGGCATGATGCTGGCCCAGGTTCGCTCTCAAACAAGGGCTATATCAGATAGAGCCGAATCGTCATCATAGGATGGATGGGACGCCAACTGCATGACAGTATCTTTCACAGTGAATTCCGCCAATCATTTCCTAGACTAAGAATACAGACCAGTTGACACCAGCGTCATGGGTTCTCTTACTGCAATCCCTCTTCTTCGCTAAGGTCAGCAAATGGGCCGAACGTCAGGTGGCTGTTCTCGATGAGGGGTTTGGCTCGATCGAGATCGCCTTCAGTCACAAGGAAGTGAACGGGCTCAATCAAGGGGCGCACTGAATGGAAACCCTCGCCCTGAGCAATATAGGGAATACCCTCGCTGTCAAGTAAGGACTTAATGAAAGCGATATCGGCAAAGTTCGATGTCGACACAAGCTTCTTCAGTTTCATAGTGCCCCTTTGCTGCGACAAGACTATGCCACAACGGGGCGTTGAAGCAACATGGATTGGAAGCGGATCTGCGAGGTATCCCCCGGAGTCACAAGTGATCGAAATTCCAGAATATCGAAGACTTCCCCAACCACACGCTTGAGATGCCCTTCTTCGTAGAACGAGAAGAAACGCAGTGGTGAATGATCGTCCTCTTCAAAGATCCCTTCGTGATCGAATCCGCCGTAGGTGCCGAAGTAGAACAGGCCCCCGGGCCGCAGAACGCGTCGGATTTCCAGCAGCACAGCGGGAAGCTCGGTCTTGTGCAGGTGAAGCAAGCTATTGAAGGCATAAACCGCATCGAAAGACGCATCCTCGAGAGCCAACTGGGCGACGTCCATGACCGCAGCGTCCAATCCCTTTTCCCAGCATCGACGCACCATCTCGGGAGATAGGTCGATGCACACGACCTCGTAGCCTCGATCCGCGAAGAAGCGACCGTCTCGACCGACTCCAGCTCCCACCTCGAGTAAGCGGACGAGGCGATCCTTCTGCAGGTGTTTCAGGAATCTGGATCGTTCATCGATCTTCCATTGCGGCAACACACGGTGATCGCGCTCCTCGGCACCGCGGTCATAGGCTTGCTTAAGTCGATCGCGAAGAGGATTGGCCATCATCCCTCCCAGGCGGCGACAGCACGCGTAAGACGTCCTGTAAGTCTCTGATCTCGTAGGTCGGAACGATGTCCGATGTGTTGCCCCGACGATCCAGATTGAGCCAACATGTGTCGATGCCGTAGTCTGCTCCACCGCGAATGTCGGACGAGAGGGAGTCGCCAATGATGAGAACGTGGGCTCTCCCCGGTTGTCCCATTCGTTCAAACGCGATGTCGAAGATGGCGCGACCGGGCTTTGCTACGCCGAGCTCCTCGGAGATTAGCACGTGTTGAAACGTATCTTGCAGCCCCAACCGTGCAATCCGCGCCCGCTGCACGTCGGCAAACCCATTGGTCAGCAACGCCAAGCTGACGCAGCCCTTCAGTGTCTCCAACAGCGGCTGGGCGCCGTCGAGGAACCGGGTTTCCCGAATGAGGTTCTTCAAGAACGCCTCGCTGAAAGCCGTCGGATCTCCCTCCAGGTGGAGGTTCCCAAATAGCCTCTGGAAACGCTGGAGTCGAACGTTGCGAGCTTCCATCTCTCCCTTCTCGAACAGCTGCCAGAGAGCGTCATTGATCCGGTGATAGGTATTCGCGAAATTCTCTGGGACATCGATGCCTAGTTGAGTGGGCGTCATTTGGAGGGCAAGAGCTTCAGCGCGCCGAAAATCGAACAACGTTCCATCTGCGTCGAAAATGAGCCACTTGTACACGAGGGTCTCAAATCCTCCCTTGAGGCTCGTAGGCCTCATTCAGCGTTGTTGTCCAGGTTCTTAAGCAACTGCATACGGGCGTAAAACGCCAGACTGATTCCGAGCGGAGAAAGCGTTGGGACCAATGCCTCTGGAAGATGGTGCCAGCCGGAGAGAGCCACGAAGTACGCGCTGGCCAAGATGAGAAAACCCAACGAAGCCAATCCATCGCGTCTCCAGCCGACAACCAGGATCGCGATTACGCTGAGGGCCGGAATGAGGTGCGTGACAAAACTCTCGCTGGTCTCGAAGAAATCCTTGCCTTCAAGGAATACGCTTGTGGCGAACAGCGCCAAGTAGACGGCAAACACCATCGCTAACACACGAGGGATCCAAAGCAACATGGTATTCAGCCGATTCATCTTTCGCTGTCCTTTCCTTCTTTTGGATGCTTACTCAACCAACGCCCCCCCCGAACGCAATTCTCCCCGCTCCCTGGGGAAGGTAGAGAGCGTACACGTTCTTTATCGGGCGTTCGATGATTCGAGCCATCGCAAGCGTGAACCTGGGAATTTTCGCGCGAGACTTCACAGCCTCAGGTACTTGCGCCTTGAGCACGGACACAAACATGGGGCGAAGACTACACGCGTCCCCATTGCCGTTCTCCGCGCACTGAGAGCATGGCAAGTGCCTCATGGGAACGCATGTGCCCCCCCTCCGGGGGGGCGGTCCGAAGATCTCCCCGGCAGCATCAGCGGTTTGCTGTGCGCATGTTTCGTCTATGACTTCGTCGTCGGACAAGACGATCTCAATCTCAAGGATGGGCATCTTGGTTCACCGGCACATTCTAGTTCGAAACCCGGCCGCTTCGTAATCGAAGATAGACCACCGTGGTGGTCTGATGCAGTTCTCCATCCGATCCCTTCCTGTCCTCAAGAAAGAAGGACTCTTGATGGAAGCCGCAGCGTTCGGCCACTCTGCGACTGCGCTCATTGGACTCGTCACAATGAATGCGGACGCGTGTAGCTCCCAAACGATCGAAGATCTTGGCCACCGTCGCTACCACGGCCTCGGTCACATAGCCGCGCCCTTCGTGCGCGCAATCGGCCATGTACCCGACGATGAATTCAACTGGCTCTCGATTGAACGGTCCGACGTAGATCTGCGCCACGAACTCCTCAGATTGCTTATCGAAGGCGCCTACGAAAAAACACGTTCCTTCTTTCCAGTACGTAGCTAGCTCCCCCAAGGTTTTCTGCGCGTGCGGCTCGCTGGTCAGTGACATGACCACATTGCCTGACTCGTAGCGTCGCAAGTGGTCGCGATTCCTCAGACTCATGCGGTAGTACCACGCGGCGTCATCCTTAGCATAGCATCGCAGGATCAGTCGCGGAGTCTCGAATCGAACGGGCAGCTGTTCGTCCAATTGGCTCATCGGGTCCTCCCATCCTTGTGACTAGACCGCTCCAAGGTACGTCTGATCCGGCAAATCTCCAGTCAGTATTTGCGCGACTTGTTGTGGGTAGAAACGCAGGCCAGATAGCTGGCTGATGGGAACCCAGAGCAGTCCGGTTTGACGAAGATCGGGCTTCTCACCAAGCGATGCGTTCTGGCCATCTTCCACTGTACACTCAAGGATCATCTCCACTTGGTGAAGCGAGGGATCAATCTCACAATGAGGGAAGTTGGCGGCAATGAATTCGCGAACCCAGCGGAGACGCCCTCGCTCTACCTTCAACCCTGTTTCCTCTTCCACCTTGCGCAGAAGACACTCGTGCAGAGTTTCGCCGGATTGCGGCCCTCCGCCGGGGAACACGTACCAGTCGCCGGCACGATCACGGTAGCTGCACACCAGGACGGCATCGCCTGATCTAATGAGGGCTCTTGCGGAGATCCTTGGATGTTTCAAATCGCAGTCCTTTCACTGACCGTTGAACAACATCATGCCCGATTCGATTGCCGCTTCCGATTATCGGATTGCGAACGGCAAGTAGAACTCCTTCCCCGTTTCGGTTTTCGTGTGGCCATGGTCCAGGAAACGAACCACGAGCTCCAGTGTGGGCGGGCTTCTACTGTCTCCATGTTGTCGGCTCAGGCTCGAAACAGGTGCCGTCAATCTCGGAGACGATGTCCAGGATGTGCCGCTGCGCGTCGGAGACTGCGGCGTTGTAGATGGCTGGGCCAACTTCCTGGACGAAGAAGTCGAGCAACAAAGAGGCCTTCAACTCGCCGATGTCCTGATCCAGGGTCTCGGCGAAGTACTGCTTGATCGAGCCAATGAGGTGCTTGCGCACATCCGGCGAGAATTCAATTGCCATGATCACCTCCAAGAGCGGGTGGCTTCGCGCAGTGATTATGGGCGCGATTCCAGGAGATAGCGATAGTCCTCCAATGGACAGATTGATCCAGCCGCGTTCCCGGCGGCCTCGTTGCGCGCGGGGATGAGATTGTCCCAACCGATTACAGATCCTGTGAACGGATGGAGCTTGCTGGCGTCTGTCTCTTGAGGACAGGAGGGATCAGAGAACCGAATTCCCAACTGCAGGTTGTTGAGAATCTCGTTGTCTTCGATGTGGACAGTCGCTTGATCCCAAACCAACACGCCATCCGTTCCGTTGCCAATGATCTGATTGCGTGAGAGAATCAGAAGTACTTGATCCTCTACATGAATGCCCGCACCCTCATTGGCTTCGATCACTGAGTTAACAACGGAGAGAACTGCTCTATCAGGAGCGTGGATCCCAGCTGTCTGGCAATAGGCAACAGCTGCCATTCCAGGTGTCCCATTCTCAGAGACGATGCATCCGTCGAGCGTGACGGCTCCGCCGAGGAGTATGAGAATGCCAAACTCCCTGTTGTCGCGGATCTCGCAGTGTTGGAGGTTGGCATCGCTGCTGACCACAACGAGGCCGCTCTTCAGGCAGTTCGACAGAACAACCGTGTCAAGCGTCAATAGCGTGTTGCTTCCCCAACGAACGTCCTCTGACAAGCCAACAACAATCCCGTTGGCACCGCCATGAATGGAAAGATTGCTGATATGGACCTCAATCGTGATCTCGGGAGTATCATTCCCTACATAAATAGATGATCCTGTGCTTGGTCCAAGCAACAGCATATCTTCAGCGACTGCATCGTCTTTGGTGAGGGTTAGCGTCTTTCCGATCATCAGCGATGACGATAACTCATACGTTCCAGGAGCAAAGTAAATTGTGCCGCCGGGTAGAAGGCGGTCGACAGCGTCTTGAATGGAGTTGGTTGGAGAAATCCAGATAGCGCTATCAGGAAGCCACTCAATCATCTGGCGGATGCCCGCCAGCCCGAATCCAGAGTTGTCGTTTCCCAAAGCGGCCAACAAATAGGCATAGGCTTGTCTTGCCAATTCGCGCAGCAAAACGTCGTCGGCATCCGGCGCAGCAATTGCCGCCGCCTCTGCCAACGAGAGGTAGATCATGACAGATGAGATGGTGTTGGCGAAATCAAGCTCTGTAAGGGGAAGAAACGCGGATTTCCCGATACTCGCTGCGACATCTGATGCCTGCTGAGTGATGCCTACCGAGCCCTCAGAAGAGGGGTCGGCAAGCAGGTCCAGCATTGCCTGGAGGTTGATGCGCGTCAGATTCAGTGGGTGCCAGCACGGCAGCTTTCGCGAAGTACAGAGCTATCTCTGCCGATCTCTGTAAGTTGTCCAATTGCAGAAGTAGATCTTCTTGTGCACTGCCGCCGATCGGAAGGCTAACTATCGACAGGGCTCCGACAATAGCCGACAGGAGTATCCAGTTTCCATGGCTCCTCAGGCTGCATCTCCTATTGCTCACTGGGCTCTCCTTTCAGATGGCTCACCATTAGCCGATTTCATGATCATGGTGTTGGCTTCAAGACAATGGACAGGCAATTCCGAGTGCTCGAATCGGTACCCAAAGCCCTTCTTGCTCACAATGCATGCCTCAGCACCTGGTGCAACTAGGGCCACACGCCTTCGGATTTTGTAGACACACTGCCGGATGTCATTGGAATCAGCATAGGATGAATGGGGCCAGATGGAGTCCAGGATTTCTTCTTCTGAGAAAACCCTGTCTCTCCCCGAGATGAGCAGCGACAGCAACGCGTACTGCTTCGGCGTTAGCGTGATTGGATGATCATGGATACTGATTCACCTGCTTTCAGGGTCTACGGTCCATGAAGAGCTCTTGGGCATAGATGCGTTGTCCTGAGTGCTGACGAGGCTGCTTCTGGGGCGACATGCAACAACTAGGCCCCCGGCGAGGGTGAGCCAGCATGCGATCGCAATAGCAGAGGTTTTCAGAGACGAGGAAGTCACGTGCATGCGAAGAGATTCTGCATCCATCCATACGCGGACTTGCTGTGAGTCCAGCGAGGCTTGTGCCAATGGAATCACAACCTCAATCATCCATCCAATGGATGTTTTCAACAACGAGCATGAAGGCTCGTCTGCGCTTGTGTCAGAGGTTCTTGATCCCATCTCAGGCGGCATATCCGCTGATCGCAGATCGAGAAGAATCTGATTGGAGCCCCTGATCTCAACAAGTCGAGTTGCGCCAGTAAGCATGAGATGACTGACATGATGTAACGTCTCCATGTCCCCGTCCATTATCCACCGCTCTGCGGCTTGGGCATACGCCGCAGCTGCTAAGTACGTACGATTTAGCGAATCGTCGGTTAATTGCTGGCGCACCGCGAGAACTCGCCAGGCTCCAATACTGGATGCGACAAGAAATAGGACTCCTACTAGCGTGTACAACGTCCAAGTCTTGTGCGTGCTTTGAGGACCATTCACATAACTACATTACCTAAGCGCTTGCGGGCTGACAACGCCCTATCACCCGATAACGTGAAGGTAACAATTCCCAAAGTGAAGATTTAAACGGCGTTTTGGCTCGCGCTGAGGAGTGAGAGCGAACTGTGCCCTTGCTCTTGAAGCCTCTAATCATGCCCTCGTTTCCTCTGTGATAACGGATCGGTACCGCCTCAGTAACGAGATGGTTATCGCTTCTCATCCACACTTGTTGGATGCTTGGGGTGGCTTGTTGCTGAAGTCATCGTTCGCACAAGAAGCATTGTCGATGGCGCAGTCCAGAACAGAAAGTGATATTGGGTAGATAAAGGTTGTCTCAGTATGACGAACTATCTGATCAAAAGGATCCTGTTCTCAATTGTCGTATTCATGTTCATCGCGTTTGTCGCGTTCTTCATGATCTGGCTTATCCCTGGAGACTTCTTCACTCCACTTGACTTCTACGTGGAAGTCTTTGGCCTTGATCCTGAATTGCCTGCGATTCTTCGGGCACAAACCGCTCTAGACAGGCCGATGATTGTCCAGTTTTGGATTTGGTTCACAGGTGTAATTCTTCATGGGGATTTCGGAGTCTCATTCGCGACTGAGGGTCCTGTGGGGCCTTTCATTTTTCGTCATGGTGGTCCAGCTGAAGTCTCGTTGCTTGTTTCCGGAACCTCGTTAGTTATGGCTTGGCTGTTCGGGATCCCGATTGGCATCCTCTCATCCTACTTCCGCGGTAGACGATCTCGTGTTGCCTTCTATTTGTTGACGGTTCCGTGGCTCTCCATTCCGTCGTATGTCCTAGGAACCATGCTGCAGTGGTTCATCTACAAGTTTGTTGATCCCCTCATGGTGGGATCGGGTCTGTGGGGTGTTTGTGGATGGCGGTATGTCGGCTTGCCGATGAGTTGTGCGAAGTTTGGCAGCTGCATCCTGCACTTACTTCCCCTTTGGATCATCGTAGGCATGCCCATCTTCATCACTGTGACGCGACACATGAGGGCGAGTATGGAAGATGTGATGCAGCAGAATTTCATCGTTGTGGCGAGATCCAAAGGAATGTCCGAATTCAGACTCCTCTTCAAGCACGCGATGCGCAACGCGCTCAATCCCCTTATTAGCTCCTTCGGAGTGATGCTTCCGATGCTGCTAATGAACACGATTATCGTGGCTCGCTTGTTCAATATCCCCTCATTTGCCCAGTTCCTATTGGAATGGGTTGAGTATCAAGATCAGCACGTGGTGACAGCGGCGCTCCTGTTCTACGGATCATTCATGATCTTTGGGAACCTACTTGCGGATGTGCTTCTGGTAATCGTCGATCCTAGAATTCGCTATCAGTAAGGGCTATCGATGCTCTCCGGGTGCACCCAATCCTGGGACGCGAACACGGCGCTCAAGTCTGTGAAGAAACCAAGACACAACGAGCACGATCACGAGATAGATGAGGGCAACCACGATGTACGTCTCGAAGGTCCGCGCTGTGCGCAAAGAGAGCTTCTTGCCCACGAACATCAACTCCTGAAGTGAGAGGAAGTAGGCAAGGGATGAGTACTTAATCGTATAGATCAGCTCATTGGACCAAGAGGGGATTACAAGGCGCAGAGCTTGTGGAAGAATGACAAACACAATGGACTTGATGCGACTGAGCCCCATAGATCGAGCGGCCAGCATTTGTCCAGATTGAATCGATTGTACCGCACCGCGGAAGTATTCGGCCTGGTAGGCGGCGCTATTGAGTCCAAATCCGACAACTGCAGCAGCGATTCTTGGAATGTGGATGCCAAGAGGGTTCAAAAGCGGGGGGAGTCCGAAGTAGACGATCGTAATCTGGACAAGAAGTGGTGTTCCTCTGAAAAACGCGATGTATGCTGAGGTCAACCACTGAATGGGGCGGGGTCCATAGACCCGTCCCAGAGCAAGGAAGATGCCTGTCACAAACCCAAGCGCGATGGACCCTCCTGTGATCCAGAGCGTTAGCTTGGTTGCCTCAAGCAACTGCGGCAGTATGCTCCAGGCGAACTCGAAGAAATTCATGGGGTCCCTACTCTCCGTACAGCTCGGTAATCTTACTGAGGAATTCTCTTGTCCGCGCTTCTCTGGGAGAAGTGAAGAAATCCTCTGGAGGTCCCTGTTCTAGGATATTTCCACCCTCCATGAAGATGATCTCATCAGAGACCGATCGCGCGAACCCCATCTCGTGGGACACGACCAGCATGGTCATCCCGTCCTTGGCCAGATTGACCATCACCTCTAGGACCTCTCCGATCAGTTCAGGATCCAGTGCCGAAGTTGGCTCGTCGAACAGTATCAATTGCGGGGACATGGCCAGAGCACGGGCGATCGATACTCGCTGCTGTTGTCCCCCTGAAAGCTCGGCGGGATAGGCATCCGCTTTGTCTCCCAGCCCGACTTGCTCGAGTTCCTCCATGGCCAGTTGTGTAGCTGCACTCTTCTTCATGCCCTTGACCTTCATGGGGCCCAGCCGAACGTTGGCTAAGGCCGTAAGGTGAGTGAACAGATTGAAGCTCTGGAAGACGAATCCAATCTCAGCCCGGAGGTGGTTGATGTTCTCATAGCGACTGGTTATCTCCTTGTCTCCGAGCCACACATGTCCGCTATCCGGTACTGAGAGCTGATTGACACAGCGAAGAAGCGTGCTCTTGCCGGTTCCCGAAGGTCCGATGATCACTTTCGTTTCCCCACGGCACAATTGCATGGACACGCCACGTAACACGTGGTTGTCGCCGTATGACTTGTGTAGGCCTTCTACTCTCAGGATGACGTCGCTTGAAGGAGGCGATTGAGATTCGTTCATGTTATCGCTCGATTCTTCCTTTCGTCTCGAAGCCGGGGATGCGTAGGCGATTCTCTAGGAATCCAAGAGCTGCATTGCCAGCGTAGGTCAGTATCAGGTAAATCAACGCAACAAGCAGGAGAATCAAGAGAGTCCATTGGGCCCCAAATCCAGGAATTACAGCCAGCCGCGTGTAGCTTAGCGTGGCTTGCTTGGTTAACTCCAACACGCTGATCGCGCTAGCGATGGACGTGTCTTTGAGAACGCTTGAAAACTCATTCGTCCACGGAGGAATCGAGAGTCGAAACGCTTGCGGCAGAATAACACGGAGAATCCCCTTAGTCTTGCTCATGCCGAGTGCGCGGGCTGCCATCATCTGGCCTTGAGGTACTGATTGAATTGCTCCTCGGAAGATCTGGGACTGATAAGCGCCTGAACGTAGGGCGAGAGCGATCAAGGCGGACACGAACGCGGGCAACTGGATGTTGAATGACCTTGCCAGGCCGCTGTGAAAGATGAGAATCAGAACGAGGACGGGAATACCGCGGAACAACTGTTCGTAGCCCTTGCAGAGCCAGCGGAGAGGGCGGTATCCATAGACCTGTGTGAACGCGATCAATGTTCCCAAAGCGAGTCCGCCCGCGATCAATCCCAATGTCAACAAGATTGTATTGGGCAGCCCTTTTACGATCATTAGCTCAAGGCTCTGCCAGATCGTCGCCATTCCTACACCTTTCAGAGCGGAGCAAGAGGAACGCAAGCACGCGTCCCTCTCTGCTCGTTTAGAGACTCACTTTGATTATTGATTTGCCAACTCAGCCAAAGAGGCTGCAAACGCAACGACGTCTCCAGCATCCAGCAGGCCGATGCTGGCTACCCACGCCGCTTCAACCTTGGTGATGTCAGTTCCCATATACGCTCTAACAAGATTGTCGTAAGCGCCCAGCTCCTTCAGCTGTTTCAAACCGTCGTTCAACAAGGGTAGCAGTCCGCTGGGATCGCCTTCGGCTACGAAGAATCCGAAATTCTCATTGGTTCTAATCACGCCAGCAATGGTCAGTTCTTCTTGGGCCGTTGCGCTGGCCTCAGATGCGGGCTCGTCTTGAATGACAGCATCGAGATTCCCGTTGATTAAGTCGATTACGGAAAGCGGATAGAGAGTGTACTCCTGTAAGGTGACATTCACTCCCTCGTCAATCAATCCCTGTACAAATACGGCTCCAGTTGTTTCCACCTGGGCACCGACAGTGTAGCCACCGCTCAATACGGTCACGATATTGAGGCCGGAATCAGTGCGGATGAGAACCGCTTGGTCGGAGGTCCAATACGGATCAGAGAAATCGACCTTTAGTTCCCTCTCAGCTGTAATCGTGGCGCCAGATGCTCCGATGTCGGCGCGTCCAATCCCTACATCATCGAATATGATTTCCCAATCATACGTGATAATGTTGATCTCGTATCCTTGAAGGACCGCGATACAACGCATCACATCGAGGTCAAATCCAAGCAAATTTCCGGTGGCATCTGCCCACTCAAACGGAGGCCACGTTGTGTCTGAGGCCACATCGTATGTCTGTGCTAGACCCAACACCGCGAACAGTCCAATCAGGAAAACAGCTAGAAACACTCTTTTCATTCTTGCACCTCCCTATCCAGACGAACGTAGCACGAATGCACTCCAACTGTCAAACCGTGGGCACGAAACGACAAGCGAGCATCAACTGCAGCAGCATGTTGGCATATTTTGGAGTGGGACATGTTAACCGAAAGCATTGAAGATCAGCCACTCTTGAGTGGGATTCATACGGCTGCAGCGTCTCTTCGTACCTTGGACTCCAGATGATTGTGGCCGAGGATAGCAGCTGCAGGCCGCGGATAGGATCAGGATGGAAGCGAGGGATCGCAGTCGTCAACTCATATCTGGATGTTCAACATCATCGAGGATGGCGGAAGCACGTTCCTCGTATCCGGCATCGATCAGCGGAGCCGATCTTGTTTCATCGCCCAAATTGGACGCACAGGTTGAATCCGAAGTGCTTCCCAGCATTGACGGAAACTGATACCAGACAATGCCCGTGACCACTTCGGCTTTGTTCAGCGGCAGTTCGCTTAGACAGGGAAACGATGCTGTGCGAATCAGACAAAGCAAATCCGTCTATGATTCACCAACAGGCAGCGGACGGGTGAATCGTCTTGATGCCGGAAACGTCGCAAAATTACTCTGGTTCTGTCAATCCCAGGAAGATATCGGCCGCGAACGTCGAAATCTCCTCTTTGATCTCGAAAGGAGGGGCTTCGCTCCCGATTCCGTGGAGTGTCGTTGCTCTCACGGCACTCGACATTTCCGACTCGCGGCGTGTAAACGGAGCGTATTTCTCCACCCAAGCCAACACTTGAGAAAGCTGTTCTTCGCTCAAGTCCGCGAACACCGTAGGCTCAGCGGCAGCTGCTCTGCAAGCAACGGCTTCCACACGGCCGTCCGGATAGATCGACAGCCGATCGCAATAACTCAATCCGCCTGCGTCGCGTGCCCAGGAAAGAAGAGGTTGATCCACCGGGTCTTCGACAACAGGAACAGGCGTTGCTTCTTCTTGGTCCGAATCACTCGGCAGCTGTTCTTCCACCACAGGCTCTGCTGGCGTAGATGCAGATTCCTCGACGGCTGATTCCGTTGTGTCGATTGATTGCGACGACCCGCCACCACACCCTGACAAGCTCAATACCAACCCCGCAACCAGAAGGGTCAGTGCAAGCAACTTGAGCAAAGACCTTGTTCCCATGATCAGCTCCTCTTGGCCTCCGGCATGTGCCAAGTCCGGCAGGAAGAATGGATGGCAATTGCCGGGCGACCGCTCGCCCGCGTAAACGAAACTATCGTAGCTATTATGAACTCCAAGTCAAGCGGGCGCACTACTACGGCAACGGGATTCCCGAAACGGGAGCACTGCCTCAGGGATGAGAAGCGTCTGAATCGATTAAGCCAAGCATTTCGCTTTCAACACGGAATTGCTCGGAGTGAGGGAAACCCGTGCCATCCGGCACCTGTACGGAGAAGGCTACATCTTCAGCCATTCCGGGCCGATGAGCAATTCCCATCGAACGATCACTCCTGAGGTTGGTGGAACCGTGGGGAAGCCACCTACGCTCTAGCTTCTGCCACGGGCTAGGACGCTTCCTCATCTGAGATGCGCTCGACTTTGAAGATGACAAGGTGCAGGCCGTCGTTGCAGCAAGTGATGGTGTCGCCGGGCTGTTCGATCCAGGGAACCGACGCTCCGTACATCACCATCGCCACCTCGTGCTGAATGTTAGGCCATGCGCGCTCGCAGAGTCCCTCTGGCTTGGATCGCCAACCCTCGGAAATGAACGTCTGCCCTGTTGGAAGATGAAATACGTGCCGAAGGTCTTCTTGAGATCCTCGTTCTTCAGATACTCGTCGACCAGATCTTGATTGAACGTCGTCTTGAGAACCGTGATCCTTGCTTTGGGTATCCTCAGTTCTCCAATCGTTCAATGTGGAAGGTCACGGGGCGCAGGCCATCGCTACAGCAGATGAATTCGGTTCCCGGCGTCGGATTGGCTCCCATCATTGTCAGTGCGACGGTTCTGTGGATGTCTGTCCACGCCCAATCGCAGAAACCCTCTGGCTTGGAAGGAAACGGGCCGTCCACCACGAAAGTCTGTCCCTCTTGGAACACCTGGCATATCTCGGCACGATCGGCCATCTCAGGCAGATACTGATCAATCACGTCTTTGTGAAAGGCCTTCTTGATCACAGTAATTCGAGCTTTCATTGAATGCCTCCTAGACTAGGGCGATCCGGGCACTTCCCGTGCGGCGACCTGTTGCTCCCGCTCCCAACATGGGATGCAGAGCTTCCGATCTCCGGATTCTTGAATACGCGTCGACATGACTCGCTCTCCGCATTCGTCGCAGGGGAGCGACTCATGGATCCGCGCCTTGGGAGGCTCATCAATTGTCACAATCTGCACGTGCAGCAGCACGTCTTCTGGTGCAGTGAGAATCCAATCGACTCTGGCTTCGCGATCATCCCCGATGCTCTTAGGAATGGCGTTGGCACGGCAGGTAATGCGTACGCCTTGGCCCGTGCTGCGGGAGAAGAGAGTATACGTCGACTTGCCATAATCATGGAAAATCAGATTGCCCTTGCCGAACGTGCATCCTGAGAGGTATTGAAGCGCGTCCACACCGCAAGCGTCGTTTTCGACAATGGCGACAAGCTCCTCGTCCTCAGCCCGCACTTCTTCCAATGCAGCCAACCCCGCCAAGGCCATGCGATAGCCGATGGCAACACCAGGGCAAATGTGCCCGTGGAACCGAACAACGTCTTCAAACGACAATGAGGTATTCATGCTCGAACCTGAGTGTACTACCTGCCCATGGGAACATCCGTAACAGACTCACTGAATACGCTGTGACGGGAGCTGGTCTACTGCCGAATTAGAACCAGGCGAACGCCTTCGCAGGAAACGGACACAGAAGGGATCGTGATCAATCCGTGATCATCCACAAGAACCTCTCCCGACATCAGGGACTCACTCGTTCCCTTGGAGAACACAGCAAATTCAATCGTGTCTCCTGGCTCAGACGAGAAAGCCTGAAGCCGCCGCGGCGTAACGTTTACGATGCATGTTCTCTGGGGGGCTTGCTCGTGAAGCGAGAGATCCATCTCCCAACGAGTTGCCTGATCCACGATGCTGTTCGAATCCCATCGCAAATAACCGTTGATGGTGCCAACGGCATCGCCGTCTTCTGGATCTCCGTTGCCTGGATCATCGTCGATTGAACAGTTGGAGAAGGCGGGATAAGACTGATCCAATCGCAGGTTGGTGATCATCCAATCGAAGATTGCGTCTTCCCACCCGGCCTCCCGCCACTGTCGAGGGAAGGGGGCTTGTCCCCCATGCGCGCGCAGATCCCAGAAGAAGGCCCAACCATGAAGCGTGTTGTTCATCGCTTTGTAACAAGGGATCTTCTCACTCCACCCTACTGCCGTGTCGTTGCGCCCGTTGAAGGCCCATACCGGGGAGAAATCCCATTCAGGATAGGCGCTGGCAAGGAAGCCAGCATCAAGGCGATCGAAGATGCCGATCCCATCGGATGTGAGAAGATTATCTTCCAGCGAGCCCCACCGTGTTCCGAACGTATCAAAGGACTCAAGGAACACGTCGTCAGCTCCGTAGTCAAACCGAGGAACGATAGCAAGACCGGCAGCGAAGACGTCTCTCAGCAGAATGCCGGAGAATACCGTTCCGACCCCGCCCATCGAACTGCCTCTGAGAAACAGGCGATTCGCATCGATCGATGGATGTGAATCCACCAACCACTCCCCCATCCACCGCAAGCGCCTCGTCGTATAGTCGACATTGAGGGCCTCATGCAAGGGTTGGTCCGTTCCCACATTCTCGTTGTATCCGTACCAGGCATCCCAGGTTCGATCAAGGCTGGCAGGAGAACCCGGCACATAACTGTCAGGAGCGATCACGGTTACCGTTGGATGATCGAGGAGCGGCAGTGCACTGACATAAGAACCGCCACCGCCGTGGAGCGCAAACACAGCCGCGTCTGACAACTTGATCTCCATGGGCTCCCAGACGACAAAGTTGAATGCTTGACTTGGGCGATTACACAATGCCTGCGTCTCAGACGTGTCTATGTGAGGAGCCCAGTGCACATAGTGGGCGCGAACGCTTCCACCGACCTGACTGACACATTGAAGAACCGGCATGGGCACCCTCTCACTTTCTTGCAGCGGACCAACAGATCCGATCCATTCCAGCGGCTCCCCTGTCTGCGAACACGCAGCTATCGCATAGAACGCCTCGCCGAATTCGCTCGTCGTGTGTACGTACAGCCCCGTGTCACTGGCCAGCGGCGCATCTCCCTCGTGAAGGACGTAGTGAACGGAGCGATCCTCCACAGCCGACGCACGCGCATTGAACGAAGATGCCGCATCGACAATCCATAACAACTCGCCATCTGCCAGATCGGCGGGCTTCAGCATCTCATGATGTGCTCGATAGACGGCAAAGAACTCGCCATTGGCCTCGGGCCATGTCAAAAATGTTTGTCCATTTCGATGGAACGCGTGAACTGAGATTTCCTGCTGTGTATCTACTGGATCTTGAGGGGCAAGATGGGCATCGAACCATGGCTTCACGGCCGCGAGATGTTCGCGCGGGAAGCCGTGCCCCGCTCCATCGATCACGATCAGTGTGGTATCGACTCCGGCCTTGCGTAACGCTTCGTCGAAGACAATGGATTGCTCTAGAGGCACTGTTTGATCGTCAGAGCCGTGCATGATGAGAAACGGAGGCGCATCGAAGCTGATATGAGAGAGTGGGCTAGCAAGTCGTGCTAAATTCTCCGTCTCTTCGATTAGTCCGCCTAGAAGCAGATCCTCGGCCATCAGGCGCCCCACGGCCTCTCCTCCTCGCTGGTCCATCAGCGAGAGAAGGTCTGCGGGGCCGTAGAAATCACAGACTGCTTGGACGCAACTCGACTCCTCTAGGTGCTCGCCAACGACTCCCTCCAGATCAGGATGTCGGCAAGAAACGCCGAGCAGCGCCACCAAGTGTCCACCTGCTGATGCCCCCCAAGCTCCAAAGCGAGTAGGGTCAAATCCATAACGACCAGCATGAGCTCGCAACCAACGCACAGCCGCCTTTACGTCGTGAATCTGAGCCGGGAATGTCTCGATTCCGGTTAGGCGATAGTCCACGCTGGCGACAGCGTACGCCTTGCCCAACGTCTCCGGCGCGTAGGTAAGATTCTTTGATCCAGCTCGCCACCCTCCACCATGGACCCAGATCACCAATGGGACGGGGTCTTGGGGACTCGGATCTGGCAGATACAAATCAAGTCGGAGTGAGATTCCATCGACGGCTGCATACTCAATATCTCGAAGAATGGTGTGGGCGATGGCTGTGCGAGTAGCAACACATTCCACGATCAAGAGGAGAGATGCGAAGACAGCCAACAACCAGACATAAGGCTTCGTGCTCATGAGATGCATAGTAGTCGTCCAGGTCATTTCGGGGCAATAGAGACAGGTGCATATTCCTACTCCTCGTCATTGAATCATCTCACACTGCTTGCCCGGATTGCAGAGGTTCTAGGTTCACACTGGAGCCTGCCACTCAGATATTGGCTGGGAAACACGATATGCTGTGGTGTAACAGATCTTTGTCTGGAAGGGGTGAGCGAGGATGAGAACCATATTGATTGTGGCGCTTTCGCTGTGCGCAGTAACGACGTGTGCCGTTGCGGCAAACGGATCTGGCGATACCTTCGGCGGCGGCGGCGGGCCGATGCCAACGTTGGTGTTTCTCCAATTGGAGGACCTCAACGGCGCCCTCACGCGGGCAGGCTATCCTCAGGTTGACCAAGTGCTGTTTGCCACCGGTGGTGGCGGATATTGGGGAGCCCTTGATGGAATCCGCATTGGCGGCTTCGGTGTTGGCGGCGACAACGTGTCAGAACTTGAATCTCGCAGTGCTTCATTCGACATGGAATACGGCGGCATGATGGTCGAGAAGGCCGTTCAAGCCGAGGAAAACTTCACTGTCGTACTTGGCACGATGCTGGGGGCTGGAAACCTCAATCTGCGCTTGATTGACGGCTTGCCGTTGACCTTTGATGAAGCGGTGAGCCATCCCTTTATCTCGTCTATCACCAAGGAGTTCTACGCCGTGCAGCTCTACGCTGCATTTGAATTCAAGCCCAGTTCACGGATGTGGGCACGATTTCAGCTGGGGTTCTTGTGGACGCTTGCCGGTGATTGGTCCTTCGAAGAAACCGAGTTTGCCGGTCCGCCGCACAGATTGGGAGGGTTGACGGCAAGTCTAATGATCCGGTTCGGCGGGGGAGAGGGGATTCCGCGCGAAGACCTGGAAACAGCGCTTGAAGAATTGTCCCGGGAGCTGGAAGCCCTGAACGAGGCAGATCTCGATTCTGATCAAGCCATGGAGCCAACTGAAGCTGAGACGGAGTAACTCTGTCTGCCTGCGAGTGCAATTGGCGCGAACGTGATCCGGTCTTTGGGAACCTCCGCTCATCCATTCGGTAGATTGAGAGTCTAGGATTCACAAGGAGGAGCCATGCATCGTCGCAAGCCATCACGTTTGACACAAAGGCACGCTATCCCCATCGTTGCCATCAGTGCGGTCGCGCTGATGGCACTTTCGTTGTTGGGACTGGTGAATCAAGGATTACCAAGTCAAGATGCCCCCGTCTTGCTACTTGGCATCGGCGTTCACATTGAGCCATTTGGTGCCCAAGTCAGCCCGATTGCCATCCAGGCTGGAGCAAGCCCTCGAACGCTCGACCCCCGACAGATGGATTACAACCGCCGAGCCGACTTTGAGCGCCATGTTGAGGACCTGGTCAATTTGGCGACAGCCGTCGAGTTGCATGGCGGCGTTCTTACAGTTCAGGCACAAACACCGTTTACTACATCGTCAATCCGATTTGGCAACACCCTTCTATCCGATCTGGAAGATCGCGGACACGAGATTGGCCTTCACTTCCACGAGAACGTCCACCTCGGCGATGGCGACGAGGACCTACCTCCTGAAGTATGGACAGCCGTGATGCAGGAGCAGATTGATCTGATCCATCAAGCGGGCGTTGTGTCTCCGATCAACTATTGGAGCGGAGGTAATCTGTATCCCCAGGTGCTGCAGGCGGCAGCCAATGCCGGGTTGTTCATCAACTCCGATTGGAAGAACCCGAATTCGCAGTCTACACCGGCTATGCTCATGGGTATCCATCCCTGGCGGCCAGCGGGGGGAACTGACGGAGAGGACGTCGCAGCGTTTTCCACTCATGATCCTGATGGGTCAGTCATTTTCCTGCCTGGCGGCATCGTCGATCCCGTTGCCTTTGCCAACAAGCAACTCATCAAAGAGCAAGAAGGTCTGGAGGGATGGCTCGATGTGCTGGAAGAAGCGTTAATCGCCTCGCTGGCAGCGGCTCGGACTGATCGCGTCAACGTGTTTCACTTCACGGTCCATCCGGGAGAATTCGTCGAGGATCCCAACGCGCCCTATTTCATGTTGGGCGACTTCCTCGACGATGTTGTCGATCCACTGGTTGCGGCGGGTCGGATTCAGTGGGCGACGTTCTCTCAGATGGCCGAAGCGTTCGAAGCGTGGGAAGCAGAGCATCCCGGCATCGATCCGCACTCCGGCTCTTGAGGCAAAGACACCTAAGCAGAAGACGGATTTAGTACACAACGAGAGAAAGGTGCTTCGCATTGAACGAGAGCGCGAACAGAGAGTCGATCGCGTACCTTACAGGCGCGGACGCTGGATCTCAGCCGCATTTGGTGGTGCTCAAGAGATGACTTGTTTCTCACCCGAAGACCGCCTACCTTCTAGCGTGAATTCCAGGAGGTACTGATGCTCTACTCAAGAACCGCCAAGTACGCAGTTCTAGCACTTGCCGAGGTTGCTCTTTGTTCTCCCCGAATTCCTGTGTCGACGAAACAAGTTGCGATATCCGCGGCTGTGCCATATCCATTGCTGGCCAAGATTGTTGGTCAACTTCGCCGAGCCGGGTTGGTGCATGTGGCGCGCGGCAAACATGGAGGCATTCTACTCAAACGTCCAGCTGAGGAAATTACGCTTCTAGATGTCGTTCTTGCCATGGATGGGGACGACGTGCTTAACGATTGCCCGTTGTTCCTGGCCCCCTGTAACTGCACTCATGACGACGTTGGTGAGTGTGACTTGCACTCACTGTGGAAACCGGCTCACGACGCTGTCACCCACTTCTTCGAGAACTCAACTTTGCGTGATATTGCAGAGGGGCGACGAAACGCCAAAGCGAGGGTTTGCTAGCAGAGCCTTCTCTTGTGATTCCTAGACATACTGATCGAATTCCTCAACCCACGTTTCTTGCTCAGTTGTTTCAACAGCATCTGGATGGTAGTGGGTACGCACCCAGTCCACTGCTTGATCAGCTGGCACTCCTGATAAGACGGCCATACATGCGAGCACGGTTCCCGTTCGTCCCAGTCCGCCGATGCAGCCGATTTCAACGCGCTCTCCAGTCCGTGCGCGCTCAAAGGCCGCTATGATCTTGTTTGCCGCTGTCTCTGCGTCTGTGGGGAGGCCATAATCGGGCCAGTCGATTATCTCGGCGTCCCAAGTTGGGGCCCACGTGGCATCCATGTACAGCCCGAAATCGCGATCTGGGTTGCTTTCAACTCGTGCTGTGAGAGGGGAAGCAGTCACGCTTGTGCCATCAGGGAAAACGACTGTCATCGAATGACTCCTTTCATCCAGAGCCGGGAATCCTCTCCACAGAACAGAGTCTAAGTTCTCGCTCCAATTGCCATCCACTGTACGGTCGCACATTTCGGCGATGGCGGCAAGGGGAACCAGCACCTTCAAACTGACAGGCGGCGTACGATAGCCCCACGATCGGCTCGCGGCCCATGTCGAAGGCTCAGAATTGGCAGCATTGTCTGGAATGGCCGCTCCGATGCCTGATCCGAAAAACGCCGCGACATAGCTTCGGTCGGGGTTTAGTCGGCACCACAATTGGGCTGTCTCGTGAAACCCATCATAGGCTTGATGGATGTGCGGCTTGTCGATTGCCACTTGAACGTGATCATCAGACGCGAACACAAGCATCACTTTGAGATCTGGCAACACGTCAGCTAGAAGAGGGTAGTTGTTGACAGTCGTCCGATAGGGCCAGTTGCTGGCGGCTTCTTCTGGTGTGGCCAGCGTCTCGGGCCACGTCTCGCGGGTGAGTGCTCCGTTGTCGAGCAAAGCCTGTAGCAGATCCGTCGACCAGTAGTCTTTTCCCCACATCTGCGGATGCTTAAACGAGCAGACATAATCGGGGCCGTGCTCAACTCGGAACACGGGACGTTGATCCGTCTCCGACCAGTCGATCGTTGAGTAATCGATTGCGATGGTAGTCGGTGTGTAACCGGCTGGATCATAGAACGGATTGAAGATCGCTTGGCCGTCATCTCCCCAGTATCCAGGTTCAAGCGGATAGGTGGCATCAATCGTTGGATTCTCCCGTCCGACAAAGAAGCGAATATTCGGCAGCGCCTCGCCATGCAGAGTTAGGACATTGGTGGCTGCAATGCCCGAATGAGAAAACGCATACAAGCCCGATACGTCATAGAGAGGTGCTGTATCTACGATATCGTGTAGATATTGACCCGATATATTGGGTGACATCCCTGTGGCAAAACGAATCACGTCGCGCAACGCAGCCAGACAATGGGGTCCGCCATAGTCGAAGTTGCCACTGCTTGATTGTCCTGTTCTTGCATCAGCCTTTCCCGGCCACAGATACGTGATGTAGATTACACCCACATCATCCGGCTCCCACTCGAAGTCAAACCCAGATGACCCTGTGAAGAAACCGGAAACGTTGACGATGACCGGCGCACCCTGCGTGTAGCGAGGCATCTGTGGCTGCTGAATATGAACGGCAATCCGTCCTACGCCAGAAGACTCAACGAAAGTAATCCATCCACCAAACTGTGCGTGGTCGTCGATGATCACTGTCGGACGATTCGCCTGCCCGAACGTAGAACCAGAAAACCCAAGGACAAGGATCGCATAGGCCACCACCATGATCCCCCACCGAACCCACCTGTATCGAGCGACCATAGAAGTTGAATGCATGGAGCCTCCTTGTGGATCGTCACGGCCTACCCAGACTATTCCGTCTATCCATGAACGTCAATGAATCTACGACTAGGCTAGCCCAATGGTTCTTTATGCAGAAGCGATTCAAGGATCCAGAGCGATTGAACAGCAAGGAGCTAGTCTGCGAGGATGGCTCCTTCGGCAGCGTAGCGAAGTCAAGAGAGAGTGTCCATCGACACGTGGTAATTCAGGATAGGAACTGCATTCTGGTTCTTGCGAACGCACAGGATCAGCGCTTGATGCGATACGAGTAGGGATAGGCCACAGTGAATCCAAAACGCTCGTAGAGTCGATGGGCAGGTGTATTCTGGCTGTGAACCTGAAGAAACCCAGACGTTGCACCATGACGACGCCCCCATCTAAGAATCGCTCGAGCAATCGCTGATCCATGACCCTGGCCACGGAAGGATTCGTGCGTGAACAAGTCAAATAGCCCAATCGAACCATCAACATGAGTGCCAAGTCCACAGGCACAGACTTCGTCGTTCACCGAGATCGCGACGAAACAGCGCAGACCGTCGAAAGATTCGACAATCCGTCGATGGGCACTACTCTGGAAGACCGTACACTTGTGAAGGTGATCGAATGCGGCAAACCACCGATTCGCCGACACGATGAGCGTTGGATCGACTCCATCTTCTAATGAGTGCTTCAGTGAGCAGGTCATGACAAGCGTTGGATCGAGGACTTCGTACCCGAGCTCCTCGAGTGTGGTATCCAGATTCGCGGGTTGAGAGAACGGCGTCAATCGGAAGATCGTTGGAAGTCCCCGCTCATGGTAGGCAGATTCGCAATGCGCAATCTTCCCGTGTAGAGGAAGCGATGAGCCAAAATGTGGGTTCACCGAATTGGCCCGCTTGGTGTATCCATCAGCAAATCGAAGAACCCACCCGTCGTAATCGAGCGCTTCATGTGCTGGCCAAGCACGAAACATTGTCTCTTCCAGTTGTCTGTGTTTCTCAATCGATTGGCTCACGCTGTGGCCTCACGTTGAAGCACGAACACACCGCCGCAGAACGAGAGCTGCTTGTGGTTCACGATGAAGCCAGCCTGTTCAAGTTGCGGGATGATCCGACTTGCAACCCAATAGTGCTCGTTGTCGTCCCAAGTGGCGAAATACGACTCCCGGCAGCGGGCAAGAGCGGCGTTGTCCTGGAACGCGACATCTCCGATCACCAACCGGCCTCGGCGACGCAGCCTTCGGCTGGCAAGCTCGGCGAGAAGCTGAACCTTCGTTTCGTCATCAAGGTGATGAAAGACGTACGTGGAAACGATTCTGTCAAACCTAGCCGGCAACTCAGCGGGCCAAGAGCCTCTCATGTCGTACTGGATGAAACTAGCTTGAGGGACCTTCTCTCGTGCCTTGAGCAACATCTTCTCCGAGAAATCGACTCCCCAGACCTCCCCAGCCAGACCGATCAGCCGAGCAGTCAGATTTCCTGTGCTAGCTCCCAAGTCAAGAATGTGATGATCCTGACGGATTTGGGCCAACGTGACAACGTCTGCCACGACGTCCTTGTATCCAGCAAACGGATAGGCATTGGTTGACAAGGTCCGATCGTAGTTCTCGGCCCAGGAATCGAATGGATTGACTCGGTTCACCTGTGGCATCCTCATCTCGGGTTCGCGTCCATCACACCGCGGTTTCTTAGGATCTGCAGGGTCTGATCAAGGGGAAGCGCTTCGATGGTTGTGTCATCGCGCCCAATCATCGTTTCAGCCATGAATAGGGAATTGTAGATTGCTTCTTCAGTGGCTTCGATCGCGGCGTGGAATAGCGGGGAGAGACGCTCATTGGGTACTTCTAGGACGGAAGCAAGATGCTTCCGCTGTTTCGGCGTGCGCCGCACAATATCTGCGGTTGAAAACGCAATGGCATAGTCGCCGGACCCATTGACAAACGACGACCCCGTGCGTGCCAGACCAGCGAACGCACGATGTGCCAGTCGCGTGAGATTACGATCTGATAGTGGTGCATCTGTGGCCACGACGATCATGATCGATCCATCCGCAGTCCCATCTTCCACAGCATCTCGAAGGTAGTACTGCCTAAACAAGCGCCCGATTGGAGCACCCATGATCTGCAATACGCCTCCGAAATTGGATTGAACAAGGACGCCGACATGGTATTCGTCCAACGCCGGGGGGAGAACTCGTGAACTTGTTCCAATCCCGCCTTTCCAGCCGAAGGCCACCGTTCCCGTTCCAGCGCCGACGTTTCCTTCTGCAGGCGGGTCATTCGACGCCGAAATAATCGATTCCAGGATTTGCTCCGTGGTCAGTACGCGCTTCTCAATCGCGTTGAGCTTCCCGTCGTTCGTCTCGCCAACCAACGGATTGATGGAACGAGGACGTTTCGAGTTGGATTGAGAAAGCGTCCAATCCAGGATGGCGTCGGCGGCACGGGGGACGGAAAGCGTGTTTGTCAGCAGGATCGGGGTTTCGATTTCACCAAGTTCGAGGACCTGTGTGAATCCCATTAGCTTGCCATACCCGTTGGCAACGGCGATTCCGGCGGGAACACGATCTGTGTACAAGTTCCCGGCATGCGGCAGTATGGCGGTGGCGCCGGTACGAACATCGGAAGCCTGAATCAATGTCCGGTGTCCGACAAGAACACCGGGGACATCGGTCAGCGCATTAGAGGGCCCCGGCGAGAGAATGCCAGGAGCGATGCCGATATCTCGCGACCGTTGCCGCGGCGGGACTTCCTCAATATGGGTCATGATTCCTCCATCTCCTTGCTGATTCTTCTGAACGTTTGCACGAATCAAACTTGGACGCCCTATCATTCAAGCCTATGATAGGCAATCAAGACCATCCCGTCAGGCCTGGTGAATCCTGTGCATTGGCAGCGAGGTGAGCAATCTGATCCAAGAAAACGAAGTATTCAACATGATTCTTTCCTGTGTCGTGCTTACGTTCTTCTTTGCGCAGCGTCGCGGCTTACGGAGGCTCCCCAAACACAGCATCCTGCTAGTTGCGTTCTTTGTCTTGTTTATCGGTTGCGTTGTGACGGTCCTTGAGAGCGCATTCTGGCCTGATGTCCTGAACATAATTGAGCACAGTTGCTACGCGAGCAGCGGGGTGCTGTTCTCTCTTTGGTGCTGGACAGGTCTTCGTTCCTGGATACGGAACACCTCATGACTCTAGTCGGTGCAATCGATCTTGTTACTTTCGTCGCCTTTGCGGCCGCGATCATTGGAATTGTGAGCCAGTGGAGAGGAGGGAGGCGTAGGGAGTCCGTGCTTCTACTCCTGGGGATCGCGGTCACCGCGCTACTCCACTCGACGAGCAACGTTCTTGAATGGACCGGGATTACGGCTCAATTGGATCCGTTTGAGGACTACTTCCAGATTGTTGAGCCGGTCCTGTGGTTCTTCTTCATCTACTCATTCCTTCGAAGGAATGAGGCCGATGATCTTCGCGAAAGCGAAGAACGCTACCGGGCGCTTTACGACGATCTTCCGGATGCCGTCCTTCTTGCAGATGGAGATAGCGGAGTCATCATTGGGGCCAATCACGCGGCATCGCGTCTTCTGGGCCGTCCTCTTAACGAAATTGTGGGCATGAATCAGACAGATCTTCACCCGTCCGATGCTGCGGAGACATCTCGCAAGATGTTCCAGACCCAACGTCTCGAATTTGAGGACGTGGGACATGCGGAAGCAGTTCCGCACTCCGTCATCCGCTCGAATGGAGAACGGATCCCTGTCGAAATTACTTCAAGTTTGGTCTCGCTGTTGGGACGACCTGTCATGCAGGGCGTGTTTCGAGACATCAGTGCCCAATGGAAGGCGGCAGAACTGCTACGTAGGGAGAAGGAGCAGGCTCAGAAATACCTTGATATTGCGGGTGTGGTGTTTGTGGTTCTTGATCAACACGGGAACATCGTCCTGATGAATGAGAAAGGCTTGCGAGTACTTGGGTACACGAGCGAGACAGAGCTGGTTGGAAGGAATTGGTTTGAGGCTTGCATCCCTGAAGACGAAAGAGAGACGGTCAGGGCCATCTTCCGCCAGATGATGGCAGGAGAGATCGAGGCCGACAAGTATGTCGAGAATCTTGTACTTACACGAGATGGCGAGAAGCGAACAATCGTATGGCATAACACGGTTCTGCAAGATGCTGACGGCACGATCACCGGGACCCTGAGTTCGGGAGAGGACGTTACGGAGAAGCGAAGGGCCGAGAAAGAACGACTGGAAATGGAAAGCCAGCTTCGCCAGACGCAGAAGCTGGAATCCATTGGCACATTGGCCAGCGGCGTCGCGCATGAGATCAACAATCCGCTGACCGGTATCATCAATTACGCGCAGCTAATTCACGATCGCATTGAAATACCCAAATTGCGCGAGTACGCACGAGGGATTGTTGAAGAAGGAAACAGGGTGGCGGACATTGTCAAGAGCCTGCTCTCCTTCTCTCGGGTAGAGAGAGAGAGTCATAGCCCGGCCTGCATGTCTGACATCGTCAATTCAACGTTCTCCCTGATTGGAGCTGTCCTGGAGAAGGACCACATCCAGCTGACTGTCGAGATTGCTCCGAACCTTCCCTCGCTGGAATGCCACCCGCAGCAGATTCAGCAGGTCTTGATCAACTTGCTCACCAATGCTCGCGACGCGTTGAATGATCGATACCCGGGCTTCGACGAAAACAAGATTCTGCGAGTGTCTGTAACCCTGGTCGAACAAGAGGAGGATCTCTGGATGCGTACGATTGTCGAGGACCACGGCAGTGGTATTCCCGACGACATTGTCGAGCGGATCTTTGACCCGTTCTTCTCTACGAAGTCACGAGAGAAGGGAACAGGATTGGGGCTATCAATTTCGTATGGCTTGGTTCGCGATCATCAAGGCCAGTTGCTGGTAGAGTGCAGGCCGGGCGTCTACACTCGCTTTATCATGGATCTCCCTGTTGAGCAGCGCGCGGCGGCTGAGTGAGATTGCATTCCGAGGAGGAAGCTCGATGGCGAGAGTTCTGATCGTCGATGACGAGAAGAGCATCCGAACGACGTTGGCTGAATTTGTACGGGAAGAAGGGCATGATGTTCTTGTGGCCGAAGATGCTGCTCAAGCTCTCAAGCTTCTTGTCGAGCAGGATCCGGTTGTCGTTGTTACCGACATCATTCTTCCCCGCATGACGGGTGTTGCTCTGCTGGGGTCCATCAAAGAGATTTCCCCTGATGTTCAGGTTCTTATGATCACCGGCGAGCCAACGGCGGAGACTGCCGCTGAGGCTGTACGTCTAGGGGCGTTTGACTATCTCTCCAAACCAATTGCCCGAGTAGATTTTAAGGCCGCGGTAGCTAGCGCGCTGAGAGTGACTGAACTGGCTCAGGAGCGCCGCAGGCTGGAAGAAGAGAACCGTCGTCACCAAGAGCATCTGGAGGAAGAAGTTGAGAAGAAGGCGGGCGCTCTTCGCGAATCGGAAGAGAAGTACCGGGCCGTAGTGGAACACGCATCTGAAGCAGTGTTTATTGTCCAAGACGGAGTGCTGCCGTTTGCAAATCCGAGTACTGTGAGATTGAGTGGGCGCTCACTGAAGAATCTTCGCACGACGCAGTTCGCCGAGTGGATCTTTCCTGAGGATAGGGTGTTGGTGACAGAACGATATCGGCGAAGTCTTGAAGGAGATGATGTTCCCGCTGAATACGAGTTTCGCATTGTCATGCCAAACGATGCGATCCGATGGCTTGAGCTACGATGTGTTCTCATCAACTGGGACGGACGCCCTGCTGTGTTGAATTTCGCTAATGATGTCACCGAGCGCAGGCAAAGGGAATCCAGAGAAGCTGCCCGCCAGGAGAGAACTCTGCGGTTGGATGCGACGCTCATTCAACTGGCGATGAACTCGGATCTGTATCAAGGATCCATGCCGAGCGCAGTTCAAGCGATCACCGAAGCAGCCGCGCAAGTGCTTCAAGTGGACCGCGTCAGCGTATGGCTCTACACCGAAGGAAGAGATGCCATCGATTGTCTAGACCTGTACAAGCTTCATGAGGATACACACTCCAGAGGGATGACCCTGAAGAGAGATGACCATCCCTCGTATTTCCAGGCACTGGCGGGGCAGCACGTCATTGTCACCAATGACGCGCAGGAAGATCCCAGAACAGCCGGACTCTCGGCGTCCTACCTCTCCCCCTTGGGCATTACAGCCTTGCTGGATGCTCCCATTCGATTAGAAGGTCGACTTGTCGGCGTTGTGTGTCACGAGCATAGGGACAATCAGCGACAATGGGAGCAGGAAGACGTCAGCTTCGCCGACTCCATTGCGGGTCTAGTGGCCCTGGCTATAGAAGCCATGCACAAGAAGAGGGCCGAAGAAGAGAGAGAGAGAAGCGAGATTCGCTATAGAAACATATTCGAAGGTTCTCCGACATCTCTTATGCAAGAGGATTTGTCGCAAGCGAAGAGCCTTCTCGAAGACATCCGCGCCAACGGAATAGACGACCTTGAAGAGCATCTGCGCAATCATCCTGAGGTTGTTGACGAGTGTATTCGGCGGATCCGCATTGTGGATGCCAACCAAGCGGCCGTTACCCTGTATGCCGCAGATTCGAAGGAGGAGATCCTCGCAGCCCCCACTCGAATCATACCCTCGGCATTGCAGGCCCAGTTCATTCCTCAGCTCATCGCCATCTGGAATGGTGAAACCTACTATGAGACAACGAGTATTGATCAACGACTTGATGGGAACCAGATCCATGTTTCCATGCGGTGGATCGCGGCGCCTGGATATGAAGAGACGCTGGAGCGTGTGCTTGTGTCTAGGATCGATATTACATCGACGGTGGAAGCGAAGAAGTCGTTACAGCAGGCGCTTGATGGGACGATCCAAGCTATCGGGATGACCACGGAGACACGCGACCCCTACACTGCAGGCCACCAGCGTCGAGTGACCGAGCTGGCGGTAGCGATCGCGAAGCGAATGGGATTGAGTAAGACGATCGTCGAAGGAACCCGCGTCGCTGGACTGATGCACGACATCGGAAAGCTGGCAGTTCCTGCCGAAATCCTAAGCAAACCGAGTGCACTTAACGCGATGGAGCGCTTGTTGATCGAGTCGCATCCTCAAGCTGCCTACGACATTCTTCAAACCGTTGTCTTCCCGTGGCCGATTGCCGAGATTGTTCTTCAGCACCACGAGCGAATCGATGGATCGGGTTATCCCAAAGGTATCTCCGAGGATGTCATCCGAATCGAGGCCCGCATTCTGGCGGTTGCCGACACAGTGGAGGCAATGGCCTCACACCGTCCTTATCGGCCGGCGCTAGGGATCGAAGCCGCGCTTGAGGAAATCGAACGAAGCCGAGGAACCAAGTTCGATCCCGAAATTGTTGATGCGTGTCTTAGCTTGTTCCGCGAACGCGAATTCAGGTTTAGGGATCACGCCAGTTAGTTGGCGAGCCGCCCTGGATACACCAAGAAGTGACCGTTTCGTTGTCATCACCGAATTCGAACTCGGCGCGGACGGTCTTTCCGTTCAACACAATCGGCAGCCAGTAAGCATCGTCCTGCCACATCTGCGTGAATGGGATTTCGCTCTTTGGGAACCACATCGGAGCCATCTCCTCTGACTCGCAGGGCTCACCGGTCCACTCGCTGGCAACGAATAGGTGAACGTAGTGATCGAACTCTGGCGTGAAAGGAAACAAGAACGTGATCTGCCCGGCGACGCGAAGCGCATCTCTTGGAATGGTTATGCCGACTTCCTCTTGTACTTCTCGAATAATCCCGTCTCTTGGCAACTCACCGGGCTCAAGCTTTCCTCCAATTCCGTTGAGTTTTCCGATTCCAAATCCTCGTTTTTTTCTCCCGAGCAGGATATGAGAAGGAGACTCCTCGCGGAGGATGAAACAGAGCGTGGCATGGATCATCTGGCTCCTGTCACGACTTGAGCTTGCCATCCCTGAGTTACGTTTCATCCATGGCCTCCCGGATCGCTGTCGCCAGCTTGTCGAGGTGCCCTCGTTGCGGAAGCGCTCCATAGTCTGGCGCAAATCGGAATCCAAACCCATCGCCCTTGTAGCGTGGAATGACATGCAGATGGACGTGATCGACTTCTTGGCCAGCAGCTTCGCCGTCCGCAAGCAGCAGATTGACGCCCTCACAGCACAGGGGAGCAGAGCGCATCGCTTTCATGAGCCGTTGGGCGACAGCCATCATGTGTCGGGCAATCTCTGCAGGCAAATCACCCATCGCCCTTGCATGGACGCGAGGGACCACAAGGAGGTGGCCGGGATTAACTGGCTGAGTGTCCATGAATGCGCACGCGAGGTTGTCTTCGTAGACGAAGCTGGCGGGGGCCACTCCGGCAATGATTTGGCAGAAGATGCACTCGCTCATGAGAGTCCTTTCGATCCGATATCTTACCGCCTACCATCGAGAGGAACGAGTGAGTATGATGTTTCGACGACGCGAACAAGGATGTGGAATCGTGGATATCGAAGCACTCAAGGTGAAGGCGAATCAGCTACGTGGGGATGTGCTCCAGACTGTGACAAGGGCAAACTCAGGACACCCTGGTGGCGCCCTGGGTATGGCCGATTTGCTGACGGCCCTGTACTACAAGTACCTACGCCACGATCCACGCAACCCGCAGTGGGAAGAGCGCGATCGATTCGTGCTCTCCAACGGCCACGCCTGCCCGATCCTCTACGCGATCCTCGCGGATCAGGGATACTTCGATCGCGACGAGTTGTGGTCGTTCCGCAAACTGGGGGCGATGCTGCAGGGACATCCTTCGACGGCATGGAAGATCCCAGGCGTGGAGGCATCAAGTGGTTCACTCGGCAACGGCTTGTCTGTTGCACTAGGAATGGCCATGGGAGCGCAGCTGGCGAGGCGTGATTCGCGACTCTATTGCTTCGTATCCGATGGAGAGCTTCAAGAAGGTCAGCCTTGGGAAGCCGCCACTGCCGCTGCGCATCACAAGGTGGATAATCTCTGCGTGATGATCGACTGGAACGGTTGTCAGATTGACGGGCGCGTTCAAGATGTCATGGACGTTGGCAACTTGGCCGATAAGTTCCGCGCTTTTGGATGGAACGTTCACGAGATTGACGGCCACGACTACGGGCAGATCATGAATGCCTTCGTGTCATTCCTTGCATCTAAGGGTTCGGGGAAGCCGACGGCCATCGCCGCGCACACCGTGCTGGGCAAGGGAGTCTCGTTCATGGAGAACGTGCCCAAGTGGCATCACGGGGCCTTGTCCGAAGAACAGATGATCCAAGCATTCGCTGAGCTGGGACTTGGCACACCGTAATCTTGGAGCAGGTTTGTCTGCCTACCTAATCGACAAGGCGGACGGCACAGGTACGAAATCGTTACCCTCCCGATGTGCTTTCTGTCTGGCCATCGAATGGCCAAGGTGGCTTCAACTCGCTGGCTCGCTCGTGGAATGCTAGGACGAACTTGCCAATTCTCGAGAGTTCTTGAGTTCAAGAGAATTCATCGGTGGCGTGCGAATCCATCGTAGCATTGGTCATGATGTGCTCCTCCTGATCAGCAACGCGTCTGACATAGCGGCGGCATCTACGACAACGGTGTCGCCGTCGGAGATCTCGTTGGATACGATGGCTCGTGCTAGCGGATTCTCCACCAACCGCTTGAGCGCACGGGCCAACGGACGCGCTCCGTAGTGAGGATCGAATCCTTCCTTGGCCAGCACTCGTTTGGCCTCGTCCGTAAGAGAAACCCGGATGTCCTGATCGGCTAACCGCTCATTCAACTCGGAGACCTTGAGCTCAACAATCTCTGTAATGGCAGACTCGGAAAGCGGGTGGAAGATGATGGTCTCGTTGATGCGATTGAGAAATTCCGGACGAAGCGCCTTCCGCATCTCCTCGCGAACGCTCTTGTGAATGACTTCTTCGGGATCATCAGATTGGAAATGCTCGGATCCGATATTCGAGGTCATGATGACGATCGTGTGGCGGAAGTCGACAGTGCGTCCGTGCCCGTCCGTAAGGCGGCCCTCGTCGAGCAATTGCAGCAGCAGGTTCATCACCTGTGGATGTGCCTTCTCGATCTCGTCAAGCAGGATGACCTGATAAGGGCGCCTGCGTACGGTTTCGGTCAGCTGGCCGCCTTCCTCATATCCGACATAGCCGGGTGGTGAGCCGATCAGCCGAGCGACAGCATGCCGTTCCATGTACTCCGACATGTCAATGCGCAGCAGAGCGCCGTCAGCGCCAAACAAGAACGAGGCCAACGCCTTGGCCAGTTCCGTTTTCCCCACACCTGTTGGTCCAAGGAACAAGAAAGTGCCAATCGGGCGGCGAGGATCGGACAGTCCGGCTCGCGAGTGGCGCACCGCCTCGGCGACTGCGCGCACGCCTTCATCCTGATCGATGACTCGGCAGTGGAGAGCGTCCTCCATGTTCTTCAATCGCGAACGTTCCTCTTCCATCATTCGTTCGGCGGGAATGCCCGTCCATTGGGACACAAGCCCCGCGATTTCGGCCGCTGTTACCGTATCGCCGGTTCCGTCTACGCGCAGTCGGCTGGCTGCCTCATCCACCAAATCGATGGCCTTGTCGGGCAGGAATCTCTCGGCGATGTATCGCTCGGACAAGCGAGCAGCGGCAGTGATCGCTTCGTCGGAGATGGCGATCTCATGATGCTCCTGCAGCTTCTCTCGCAAGCCCTCCAAAATGGCGACCGTTTCCTCGATGGTTGGTTCTCCTACGTGGATCTTCTGAAAGCGGCGTTCAAACGCCGAGTCCTTCTCGATGTGCTCACGATACTCATCCAGCGTGGTCGCGCCGATCATCTGGAACTTCCCACGCGACAGCGGCTCCTTGAGCATGTTGGACGCATCGATGGCCCCCTCAGCTGCGCCGGCGCCCACCAGGATGTGTAACTCGTCGACAAACAGGATCGTTTCGCCGGCATGTGCCTCGATCTCCTTGATCACCGATTTGAGGCGATCTTCGAATTCACCGCGAAACTTGGAACCGGCGACCATCGATGCGATATCGAGCGATACGATCTCTTTCCCTTTGAGTGTTTCAGCCACATCCTCAGCGACCATTCGCTGTGCCAATCCCTCGACGACGGCCGTTTTGCCAACCCCCGGTTCGCCGATTAATACGGGATTGTTCTTGCGCCGGCGCGACAAAATCTGTTCCATACGGCGAATTTCGGAGTCCCGGCCGATGACAGGATCTAACTCATTGCGTTTGGCCATCTCCGACAGATTGGTCGAGTACTTCTTCAGAATCTGATAACGCTCTTCCGAATCTTGTCCCATCAGCCGTTGTTCGCCGCGAACGTCTCGCAACGACGTATAGATGGCCTCAGGAGTGATCTGATGCCTTCCCAAAACGCGACGGATTTGCGGATCGATCGAACGACTCATTGCCAGTAGCAGGTGATCGGTGCCAATGTATTCGTCGTGAAGCCGATCTGCCTCCATCTGCGCCGCCTGAACCACGGCGTCCAGACGGGGCGTGATGTAGATTTGCCGCGCGACTTGCCCTGCGACGGAAGGCTTGTCAGCAAGCAGGTTGTCCAGATCCTTAGTCAGAGCATCGAGCTTGATGCCCATCGTCTGCAGAATCTCGCGGCCGACGCCATCCTTGCTCACCAGCACCATCGCGATGTGCTCGACGTCGAGCTGATTGTGTTTGTAATGGGTGAGTAGATCCTGAGCCTCACGGAACAGCTCTTGGGCTCCTGCCGTCATCTTGTCGAAACGAATCATGATGTCTCCTGTTAGCAGTCGCGCCAATCGACTGCTAAAACAGTGTAGCCATCTCCTCCTGCATCGTCAAGGTCCGTGCTCATGTGTTTCTCGATTCGCAACCAAGTTGGACAGACACAATCCGATTGTCTTTTATTGCCTATTTGGCTAGAGTGAAGCATCTGACTACTGAAAGGATTCTAGATGAGGCGATTGCGTGCATTTTTCGCCCTTGTTGAAAGCGAGCTAAAGCAGCCTTGGCTGTGGGTCTTCCTCATCTTGATTGTCCTCATCGGTCCAACGTTCGTCGTTCTACAATCAGAAACCGATCTTCCAGAACGCGAGCAGAGACCGCTTCTTTCCGACAGCGCCATGCTCGATCACTTCGACAAGAGAGTGCGCAAAACCACCACCTACATCAGCGACTCTCCAATCATGCTTTTCCGAGATCCCGTTTCGCAACCTGCTCCGGGATTTCCGACCTCAGGTGTGTTTGCAGTCAGCTGGCAGCTCCTGCCCATGTCGAACCTCTCCTCATACACCAAGTGGTCTTTCCCGTGGAAAGGAAGCCTGGTTGATGCCAATCGGGACCTCCTTCCTATCTTGATGATCGTTATCGGAATTCTGTCTTTCCCTGCGCGTCGTCGATTGAACGTGCTTCGCATCGCTGCGCCGTGCGGACGGTGGGGATGCTTCGCGATGATCGTCGGCTTTGTCTGTGTGCAGGCCGTTCTGGTGGTGTTGTTCTCTTGCGTGTTTACAGGGCTGGCGTTGATGTTCACTCAGGCGTATGCGACGGGAATGACCGGATTCATCACGATCTATTTCAGCATGACCCTTCTCTACGGACTAGGTTTTGCTCTGCTGGGGCTTCTGATCGCAGAAGTTGTCCAGAATCGCAGCGTCTCACTGTTGATCGGGCTCGTGGTTGTGATCGGGGTCTGGGAATTTGCCTCTCCCATGCCAGTCAGATTCTTCCGGTTCGCGATCCAATCCGTGACGGGATTGTCCATCAGCGCCCCTCTTCAACATCCAGCCGTTCGTTATCTCCACGCGCTGCTCCAGCCCTCTGAGATGCAGTTTGAATCCGCCCGCCTGATGCTTCAACAGCTTGCATCAGACAGTGACGTGTGGATCGTTACGCGAGCAGATCTTCATCGGGGCCTCATTCTGCCGGGGGCGGGCCTGGCCGGGTTTGCTGGGTTCTGGGTTGCCTTAGGGTGGCTTGCGTTCCCGCGTATCGTGAGGCCGCGGCCATGAGGGGCCGCTGGCGGCGCTTCTTTCACACCTGTGGTTGGACGGTTCCTTTGCTCGTCGTTCTGCTCTGCTCGGCGCTGCTTTCCGGATTGCTTGTGCTGGCGGCTCAACACGCGAATGCGTCGATGAGATCGGGATTCTGGGACGCAAACAACGCAAAGCAAGACGCTTTACTGGTAGGGAGCTGGGCATTCACCTCGGCACACAGCAATATCGAGAGTCTCATGGTGGATCTCCAGCAGTTGAACCTCGACGATAACGCTCTCCTATTGGTGGCAAGATCAGTCTCCCGTTCGCTGGCACTCATCCTTCCGCTGCTGGCGTTGCTTGCGGCGTTGGCGCTGAGTCAGCACGTATCTTTCCCGACCACATCCTACTCGACGCGATCTCGGGCTGTCGCCCGAGGCATACTCAATCTGGCTATCCCCCTTCTTATGGGGCTGGCCCTGGTCATCGAATCGCGAATTCTTAAAGTCCCATTGCCTGTGAATCAGTGGAGCCGGGTTCTTGTCTGGTTGGGCTTCATTGCCGCTTACTTCGCAGCCTTCTCGTTCCTTGGAATCTGGATCAGCCGACGCACCCACCACATCAAGACAGCAGTTTGGATCTCGCTTAGTTTGTTTGTGGCTCTGTTCATGATCCAAAGCAGCCGCGAACTCATCATGCGCTTCGACGGCTCATATCTACCACCCGTTCCCGATCTCCCGACCGAGGTTCGGCTGTCGTTGTTTCGTCCCAGTGGTACGCCGAGCGTGACGCCGGATCGAGAGGAAATGGTCGCCGAGTATCTCGCGGCAGTGGATGCGTATTCAGAATCCGTTTACGCGGTGGTCCAACACCGGTATAACCTCGAGCGTTGGTGGCACGTCCTCTCTCCGCAACTCTCCTTCCTGGAGGTCTCCGGGCAATTACTGCAAGCAGAACTTGCTGGCACCGTAGATGTTCTCTATTCCTCAGAACGTGGTGACAAAGTGCCGAGTCTGCTTGCATTGATGAGCACGATTTGGCAGGAGACCGCGTGGCTGCTGCTGCTCTGTGCCCTTGCTGGGTGGGCCTCAAGAAGGCCAGCTCGAAAGCGGAGCGCTAGCTCATGACGACGTACGCATTGAATCTAAAGCGCGTCAGTCAGCGGTTCGGGCGAACGATGGCTCTTGATGAAGTGTGCCTTTCTCACGTAGAAGGACGGATCCTCGGACTGATTGGGTTAGCCGGGGCGGGCAGGACCACGCTGATGCATCTGCTTGCTGGGCTTGACAAGCCAACGTCTGGCGCTGTTGAGGTTTTGGGGGACAGTCCTTTTGCCCCATCACTGCGCTTTCGCATCCATCTTGCGCTCGATCCTGGGCTGTTTGATCCATCAGCATCGGTTGCAGCAACTCTCCGCCAAATTGCTCGGCTGAAGGGCGATTCCCGGAGAACCTCGTTGAGCACGGCGGCAGACATGCTTAATGAACTTGGGCTCACGGAAGTTGCGGCGCGCCCTGTTCACTCGCTTACGGCATCGCTCCAATTCCTTCTCAGTGCTGGAACCGCGCTGATCGGGGAGCCCGGACTGATTCTGCTCGATGGTACGTTCGACGTGATCGAGAGAACCGACGCAAACACTCTTCATACCGCCTTGCGTGCAAGGGCAGCGCAACGACAGACTATCGTTGTGGCAGGTGAGAACTTGTCTGCGCTTGGCGATCTTTGCGACGACGTCGCTCTGCTCTGCGGGGGGAAGCTCTTCGGCAAGGCGACGCCCAAGATGCTTTGCGGCAGCGTCCGGGGGCTGTTGAACAAGTACGTTGCTCCGTCCAGTACCGTCTCACTTCCAGAGGGTAACGGCATAACGGCGCGCGAAACTGACAGCGGAAGGGAACTGCTTGTCGATCACAAGGCAGCCGATGGGGTGGTCGAATGGTTGCAGGAGAATGATGCAGAGCTTGTCGATCCTACGTTCGAGGAAGCTTGCCGGTGGATTCTCAGTCACCCCGACGCCATGGTGTCGCGCAGCAAGTTGTGGGGGCACGAAGGCGGCGCACGGCCGGTTACAGACTGACGATTCCCTTGTATACCATGTTCGCGGCGGCGTAGAGCAACACGATGCCGAAGATCTGTCGCAGCCGCTTCTTGGGAATGTGTTTGCCAACACGGGGGCCAACTTGAGCACCCAAGATGATGCCCAGAATGAGCGGGATTGCTAGTGCCCAATGCAGTGTGCCTGCAGTCCAACTAGTGATTGCGCTGATCAGAGCGATGGGAATCATGACGAACAGGCTGGTCGCCGCCGCCGTCACGATATCGATACCCAGTAGCACCACCAAGGAAGGAACGAAAACGGTCCCGCCGCCAATGCCAAACAACTTGGTGGCTACGCCGGCCACGAGCCCGATGATAGCGACCAAGAAGTAGTAGCGGACTCCCGACGACCAGCCCTTCAGCCGGACGTTCGCATCCTTGGGCGTCTTGCCCAACAGCATCATGCCTACTGGATAGAGGAGGAAGAGGCCAAACGCGATCGTCAGCCAAGAGGGATTAACCGAGGAGATGATGTGCTTTCCCAAGAACACGCCGACAATCGCCGTTGGCATGAAGGACAGCCCGATACGAAAGTCAATCACCTTCCGGCCGAAATAGGCAATCGATGCCGATAGTCCGGTGAAGACAACGGCACCCACGCTCGTCCCGGCAGCATCCGGTTGGGTGGAGACGAATCCCGCTAACAACAACAACGGTGTCATGAACACACCGCCGCCCAGCCCCAGGATGCTTGCGACGAATCCAATGGCGATCCCAATTGGGAAAAGCGTGAACAACGTTCCCCAGTCCATGATTGGGTTGCCGCCTCCTTTAGGTGTTGGCCGGGATTCTACACATTCACGGCATGGCCAACACCCCGCCAAATGGACAGTACGCCCTAGGCGCGGTAGAGTTGCCGTCAAGACTACGAGAATCAGAGAGGGAGGAGTCATGCCACATCCCACGCGCGAACAAGCCTTCGCGCTGCTCACGGAATACAACGGGAACGATCGACTCATCAAGCACGCTCTCACGGTAGAGGCTGTCATGCGCTTCATGGCCCGCAAGCGGGGTGAAGATGAGGAGAAATGGGGCGTCATCGGATTGATCCACGACCTCGACTACGAACGCTACCCACAGGAGCATTGCCAGCAAACCGAACGCATCTTGCGAGAGAACGACTGGCCCGAGGACTACATCCACGCTGTTGTTTCTCACGGGTGGGGGATCTGCACGGATGTGGAGCCTACACACGAGATGGAGAAGGTCTTGTTTGCCATTGATGAGCTAACGGGCCTGATCACGGCCTGTGTCCTGGTGCGGCCGTCCAAGAGTCTGAGCGATCTCAAGGTGAAGTCGGTTAACAAGAAGTGGAAAGACAAATCATTCGCCGCCGGTGCCAATCGTGACATCATTCAGAAAGGCATCGACATGTTGGGGGTGGAACGAGCCGAGCTGATTGTCGACGTGATCGAAGGGATGCGAGAAGTAGCAGCTGAACTCGGGTTGGACGGATCACTCGTTTAGAGCACGCAAGAAAGGAATCTCATGTCAGAACAACACTATGAACAAGGGCGTTGGGCGCTCACTGATTTGATACCGGCTCATGAAGGGCCGGCCATGGATGCTGTGTTCAACCAACTAGAAGAGGCCGTCACCGCGTTCGAGCAGCTTCGCCCGACTCTTACTGCGTCGATCGAAGCCAACGCGTTTGTTGCCACTCTCAAACAAGTGGAACTTGTTGGCTATCTCGTCCGGCAGCTCAACGGCTATTCCACGCTGTGGCTGTCCGAACTGACGAGCCAGTCGGACGCATTGGCGCTTCGAAGCCGCGTCGATAAGACATCGGCTGAAGCGCAGAACCGTGTGTTGTTCTTCGAGCTGTGGTGGAAAACGCTAGATGCCGACAACGTTACGCGTCTGTTGGAGACAAGCGGTGATCTGCGTTATTACCTTGAGTCCTTGCGCCGGTTTGCTCCCTACACCCTTTCTGAGCCTGAAGAAAGGATCGCCAACCTGAAGGACGTCAACGGCGTCAACGGACACCTCACTGTGTACGACATGCTGACCAACGACTTCACCTACGACGTCGAGATTGACGGCGAAGTCAAAGCTCTCACACGGACGGAGCTTTCGGTGATGGTGCACGATGCCGATCCTGAAGTTCGAGCTGTCGCCTACAAGGCGTTAAACAAGGTGTTCGCCGAGCATGGCGGTGTGCTTGGACAGTTGTACTCCTACGTGGTGGGAGATTGGAATTCCGAGAATGTAAACGTGCGCGGTATGCCGTCCGCGATCTCGGCTCGGAACTTGATCAATGATCTGCCCGACGAGGTCGTGGACGCGCTGCTGTCGTCTGTTCGCAAGAACGCCGCGATCTACCATCGCTACTTCGGGCTCAAGGCAAACTGGTTGGGCCTGGGCAAGCTGCGCCGCTACGACATCTATGCGCCTTTGGGCGATGTCGACAAGACGGTTTCTTTTGCGGATGCCACAAAGCAGATCCTGGAGACAATGGCGGCGTTCTCTCCTGAGATGGCCAAGCTGGCGGAACGAGTGTTGGCTGAGAATCACCTGGATTCTGAGGTGCGAAAGGGCAAGGACACCGGCGCGTTCTGCTACGGTGTGGTTCCCGATAAGACGCCGTGGGTGCTCGTGAACTACAACAATCGGCTCGACGATGTCTCCACTCTGGGACACGAGCTTGGACATGCTATCCATTCCATGCTCGCTGGCCACCATTCTCCGTTGACTTTCCGGTCGGCGTTGCCACTGGCAGAGACGGCGTCCAACTTCATCGAGATTCTTCTTCTCAAGCGCTGGCTCGCTGAAGAGACAGACCCAACTGCGCGTAAGTCCCTGCTGGCGAAGTTCGTAGATGACTCCTACGCATCGATCTTGCGGCAATGCTACTTCGTGTTGTTCGAGCGCGAGGCGCACCAGCTGCTCTCTGGAGAAGGGGCCACCGTGGAGCAGCTCTCCGAGCTGTACCTAGACAACCTGAAGGACCAGTTTGGCGACTCGATTGAACTGTCGGACGACTTCCGCTGGGAATGGACGAGCATCCCGCACAACTATCACGTGCCTTTCTATTGCTACGCCTACGCATTCGGCTTGCTGTTGGTGCTTTCCCTCTACCGCGAATACGAGCGCACGGGCGAAGCGTTTGTACCCAAGTATTTGAAGATCTTGTCAGCAGGGGGCTCGGTTGCCCCGATTGCACTTCTCGATGAAGCCGGCTTCGATATTCGCTCTGAAACGTTCTGGCAAGGCGGCTTTGACGTCATCGCAGAGATGATCGCCGAACTGGAGGAACTGACTAACGCAGGAAGCTAAGCGGCGCGAATGTTGGCTACGATCGCGTTGGTGATGCGGATCAAGTCAGATGTTGCAAGGCGGACGAGGGTTCCTCGTCCGCCTGCATTAATGATGAGGTCTTGGGGCTCTGCCGTCGTCTCATCGAGGAAGACGGGCAGACGATTGCGTGACCCCAGCGGGCTGATGCCGCCCACTTGGTAGCCAGTCACCCGTTCCGCATCTCGTGGAGACGCCGCTTCGACGTGCTTGTGGCCTGAAGCACGACCCAAGTTGCGAAGGCTGATATTGGCATCGCTGTCCAGCAAAGCAAACAAGAAGCTGCCATCGCCAGCACGAAAGACGAGACTCTTTACGACAATCTCATAGGGCACGTTTAGCGCATCGGCCGCAGCACGCGCCCCCCTCACAAATCGATAGATGAGGATCTTGTGCGCAATGTCCTGCTCCTTCAGTAATTCAATTCCTCGTAGCGCCATGATTTTCCCTCGCTTGATCACAGACCACACTTATACATTGACGTCAACAAGGGCAGTGGATCAAGTCAGATACTGAGACTCCACTTTCGGTCTTGCTGGTCCTGCGCTGCGATCAAGGACTTGTCAACAGCAATGCTTGGGCACGAGGAAGTTGATCTACCCGGCGAAGTTGACATGGACCATCGCGGCCTCTGTTAGCAGGGAGTGAGAAGGCCTGCGGTGCTCTGCCGACAGCTGTCATCGCTTGGGGTGGGCTTCACGCTAACTCGCAACGCGAGATATCTCAGGCGAATCAAATCCTTAGAGCGCACGGAATATCGTAGCTATTCCACTCTCGCTCAACCCTCGAAGGCTGTACGAGATCCAGCGCCCCAAAGAATAGGTTGAAGCTTCCTAATATTCCGTAGAACAGCGCATAGGATGAGTCGTTCATCGCGCGATAGAGCCGGGAGAAATCGAGCGCTTGGACACCGCCGACAAGCATCTTGACTGGTCCGTCCAAGATTCTGGCTGAGCGTGCACGCTTCGAGTATTGTGAAAATCGCACACCACAGGCCATTTCCTGTTGCTCCAGAGGCAGCCATGAAATGCTTGTTGCATCAGGGGCCACGTCCTCTGTCGAAGGGGGAATTCCTTAAGCAATGAGCCTCGACAGTCCCTGCAAGCAACTCAATCCCGCCGCTCCATATGAAATCAAGTTCTGAGCGTACGGAACGAGGCTTCGATGGGCACGTCGTAGGAATTGGGATCGGCACAGAAACGAGCTCGGTCTTCATAGGAAAGCTTCTTGGACTCGATAAGCAAATGAAGGGACTCAGCAGAATTATGCTCCATGGATGCAAGATCGTAGGGTTCCAGAATGCGCAGCATTTGAAGTAGAGCCAATCCCTGCGTGTTGGGAGGTTCTCTTCTCTAAGGAATTGATCTCGTCTTGAGGCACTTCTCGGTGAGGCAATGCGATGACTTGACTTCGCGGCAGAGCTCGTATATATTGAATCAAGCTCAATATATACGAGGTGTGAAGTGGGGCAGAAACCGCACCATCTGAACAAGTCGCTTGACCGAGGTTTGAGAATTCTCGACTTGTACCAGCGCAAGATCCAAAGTCTAAGCGCCAAGGAGATTGCCGATCAGCTTGCTGTTGCCCCAACAACGCTTTATCCGTTTCTTCACACGCTGACCTCTCATGGATATCTCGAGGTAGACGAGCAGAAGCGCTATCGACTTGGACTCAAGCTTCTTGAGCGAGTCGGCGAGATCAATCAGGTGTACGACATCCGGGTGGTTGCACGCAGAGAAATGGTCAAGCTCAGCGGATTGATTGAGGCGAATGCTCGCCTGGCAGTTCTCTACGGTAACGAGGTGCTGTATCTGGAGCAAGAGGAAGGTGGCCCGCAGGCCAACGTGACTCTTGCAGAGGTCGTTGGATTACGCGTTCCCTGTTATTGCACAGCTCTTGGGAAAGCTCTGCTTGCGCATCTTCCTAAGGTCGAGCTCTCACGAATTCTAAACTCAATCGTCCTGGCGAAAATCACAGAGAAGACGATCACTGACAAGAGTCTGCTGCTCGAGGAGCTTACATTTGTTCGAGAAAACGGGTACTCACTGGAGATGGAAGAGCTGCAGTTGGGAGGGGCCTGTGTGGGGGCCCCTATTCGGAATTCTAGTGGCAAGGTGATTGCAGCAATCAGCACTTCGATTCTTGCTTCTCGAGCTCAGGGAAAGAGCCTTACGCTCGTTGCGGAGGCAGTGATGGCGACTGCATCAGATATCTCCCAACAGCTAGGCTACCGAGAGGAGCCCTGACGGAATGAAGAAGCCAGGAGGTGATGCATAGAGCTGGTTTTCTGCTAGATCTGAAGGACGAAGCACTCGATGTGAATGAGTAGGCAATTCAGGAGGTTTTACAATGCGTAGATTGACAGTTCTAGCTCTGGGTGCACTCCTTGTACTAAGTGTCTGTGCACTTGGCGCCGAATATACGATGACGATCGGACATTCCCAACCGGAAACATCGGCTCGCCACGCAGCGCTTCTCTTCTTTGAGGAGATCGTAGAGAAAGCATCTGAGGGCGCGATTGATGTTGAGGTCTACCCCGGAGGGCAACTCGGCAGTGAAGCCGAGGTCATGGAATCCGTACAACTGGGCGTCGTTCAGGCAACTGAAGGCGGTAAGTTTGAAGTAGCAACTCCGACGTATTTGCTGTACACACTTCCTTTCCTATTCGATTCCCCTGAACAGGCGTTGCAAGTGATGCGCAGTGATATTGGCGATGTCATTAACCAGGAAGCCGAGGCAAATGGCTACTACGTTCCTGCGTGCGGAATCGCTGGCGGATTCCGGCAATGGACCAACAGCGTCCGTCCGATCGAATGCCCCGCAGACATGGTCGGGCTCAAGATGCGCACGCCTGGCATTGACTCCATTATGCGTACATTCGATGCGCTTGAAGCCAACCGCCAGAGCATCCCATACACCGAGGTGTATGTCGCCCTCTTGCAGGGAGTGGCCGACGGCGAAGAGAATCCTTACTCGAATATCGTTCAGATGAAGTTCTACGAGGTCCAATCCTATCTAACGATCTCGAACTACCAGGTTCACCCGAACCCGTTCTTCATCAATCTGGCATGGTACGAAGCGTTGCCTGACGAACTACAAAAGATCGTCACATCGGCCGCCAAGATTGCCATGATCTACAACGATACCATTTGGCTTGCAGAAGAAATGGTCGCCTATGAGACCATTGCTGCAAATCTGGAAGTCAACGAGCTTAGCGCGGATGCCCGCGTAGCATTTACCGCAAAGGTTCAGCCCGTATGGGATTACTACATCGATGAAGGAATCTTCACACAGGAACTACTCGATTCGGTTCTCAGTTTCATCGGAGACTAATCGAAAGGGCAAGGGCACAGGTCCTCTTGGGCCTGTGCCCCGCAAACAACCAAACACTGCTCGTAGAAGCAGCGTCGAAAAGGATTCTAGATGAAGAGCTTACGTAGCGCAAAGCGAGTCCTAGATTGGGTGCTCAATGGACTTGTCGGAGTAACCTTCTTAGGGATCGCAGTGCTGATTATTGTGCTCGTCATCCTGCGCTATTTCTTCAATTCGTCAGTTCCTGGCGGCAACGAATTGCTGAGATTTGCCTTCATCTATACGACGTTTATAGGAGCTGCAGTACTTGTTGGGCGCAGGGAGAACATCGCAATCCACATCGTTGTCAAGAGGTTTCCGGATCCTGTTCGCCGGGCCCTTGATCTATTCGTGCACACACTGATTGTCGCCTTGCATGTGTATCTTCTCGTGCTTAGCTTTCGTTGGATTTCTGTCACAGGCAACAACTTGGCTGAGGAGCTGAAATTCCCTCTGAAGTACATCCAGATTGCTCTGCCGCTTGGATGTGGTATTGCTTCGATTTATGCACTGTTCAACGCGATCGAAGCTGTGTGCGCACCATCTTCTAGGAGTGAGTCGTCCGAATGATTCTTCTATTTGCTTCACTTACGGCCTTGCTAGTCATTGGTGTGCCCATTTGCTATTCATTGGGAGTTTCGGCAGTTCTGTACTTTCTTGTGTACCAGCCATCACTTGTTGGCATCCTCCCATTACGCATTTTCGCAGGGACGGACTCGTTTGCGATGTTGGCGTTGCCATTGTTCGTATTCATGGGCTTGCTGATGAACCAGGGCGGCATTACCCGTCGCATCATCGCCTTTGGGATGGTATTTGTCGGCCGCATGCGCGGTGGATTGGCCGTCGTCAATGTGATTGCCAGCATGATCTTCGGAGGTATCTCTGGATCTTCTGTTTCGGATACAGCTTCGATTGGTGCCATCCTTATCCCGGAGATGACGGACAAGGGCTATAAGAATACCACGGCTACGGGGATTACAGTTGCCTCATCCACAATGGGCATGATCATTCCGCCAAGCATTCCCATGGTCATCTTCGGCGTCGCCTCCGGCGCCTCCATTGGCAGGCTCTTCTGGGCAGGAGCGATCCCTGGCCTCATGATTGGCGTTGTCATGATCGTCATTGCGACGATCATGGCCTACCACTATAAATGGCCTACGGAACGAATCAACCTCTCCATTGGAGAGTTTCTTCGCCGTACCGGAGGGGCTCTCCCTGCACTTCTGATGCCCATTGCGGTCGTGGGGACAATTACACTGGGAATCGCAACTCCGACAGAAGCTGCGGGAATGGGTGTGCTCTACGCATTCATCATCGGCCTGCTCTTTTATCGCGAACTGAAGCTAAAGGAAATCCCGAAACTGCTCACCCAGAGCATCAGAATCAGTGCGACTATCATGATTATCACGACGTTCTCGCGTCTGTATACGTGGATTCTAGTGAAGGAACACGTGCCTTTGGCCATTACGAAATTCCTGACATCCATTCATGTGCCCGGTGGTGTTGCGCTGCTGCTCTTCAGTGCCCTTCTGTTCTTCGTTGGCGACTTCATCGACGTGGGCCCTGCGATTCTGCTTCTTACGCCGATCCTGCTACCCGCGTTTGAGGGCATGGGAGTGAGCGCCATCCAGTTTGGAACCGTTCTTATCGTCGGGCTCGCAGTGGGGCTCGCCACGCCGCCTGTGGGGCAATGCCTCAATGTTGCCAACAAAATTGCTGGACTTGAGCTGACAGAAACCTTCATGGCTGCGCTTCCGTTCCTCGTCGCCAATTTCATTGTTATGATTCTCGTATCAGTAGTACCTGCGTTGAGCGAGTGGCTGCCACGAGTGCTATTTAAGTAAAATAAGTAAAAGGAGACACGATGTATTTTTCAAATATCAGTAACACTTCAGGGATCAACCCTCTTCAAGACAATCCCTGCGATCTGCTGGACTTCTCCAAAATCTCAGTAGGACCAGGAGAGTCGTATCAGGGGAATACGGGCGAGCGAGAAGCAGTACTTGTTGTGCTAAACGGGGTCGCGGACGTCTCCGCAGGCAGCATAGACTTCGGTATGGTCGGGGGGCGTCCGAATGTCTTCTCCGGCAAGCCGCACTCTCTTTACATGCCGCCGAACTGCGCCTACTCAATCTCTGTGCCCACCGATAGTGTTCGATTTGAAGCAGCTGTTCCGATGGCAAAGGCAGAGGATGGATCGGCTCCCTTCCTGATCACACCCAGCGATGTGGAGACAGGGAAATGGGGCATCTCCAACTTCTCAAGAAAGTTCCACAAGATTCTTACCAAGGGCCAACACCCTGGTCGACGGATTAGTCGTTTGATTGTCGGAGAGACGTTTACGCCTTCTGGCAATTGGTCGACCTACCCACCTCATCGACATGAGATTGATGATCTTCCTAATGAGGCATTCATGGAAGAGATGTACTACTTCAGGGTGTCTCCTAACGATGGATGGGGACTAGCCAAGTACTACACAGATGATGGTAGCATTGACGAAGCCTATACTGTGAAGGATGACACC
>Ga0272441_10001332_pt1 | contig 52822 bp, 48 predicted proteins | sample SSMProp6N_FD_193582 | JGI IMG/M metagenome (GOLD analysis project Ga0272441, IMG submission 193582) | Marine sediment archaeal communities from Little Sippewissett salt marsh, Falmouth, MA, United States - SSM-Prop-6N | ecosystem: Environmental > Aquatic > Marine > Wetlands > Sediment ...
TGGTTTGTTTTTTGGCAGGGTGAGCGAAACTGGAATTTCATCGTAGTCGCTGTTGTTTTCAGAGTTTCTTATCCTGATACTTCCTTTAAGTTCTTCATTTTTTTCATCTGGTGCTATACATGTTACCTGAACTATTACTGGTCCATCCTCAGTGGTTAAATCTTCACCGGATGCTGGGCTAATCAACCAATCTCCCCATTTCGGTACCCATTGAACCTCCCAATCAAGTTCAGAACCTGGTGTACCAATATTTTTTACCTTAAAACTACCAGTTACAGTTGAACCAGGATCAATACTACTCCAATCCAAACTTCCCTCACAATCTAAATCCGACTCACCAGGCAGAACCTGCGATGGAATGTATTGAATTTTAAACACGTCGTTATTGATATAGTTGGGGAATGGATTGATAAATTCCCATATCTTGTCATTTTCTAGGGTAACTTCAAAAAATATTCCATTAGCTCCATCGCATATAAGAGTATTGCCATTGCTTAATCGTTGTGCTCCCCCAACATAATATGAATAAAAATCTGCTGGATTTTCAGCAGTATAAATCCATATCTGTCCCTCTGGACCATATGGGTAGCCTGGTTCAATAGAATAATTACCATTGTCATCAACAGGAGGGACAATTTCATCAACAGAGGAATATTGACCTCCTGGACGATCCACTCCGTTGTTAAAAATAAGAATGTTTCCTTCCCCTAAACATTTGTTATCTATCCAGGATGCATCATGCTGACTGAAGAACTTTTGATCGCCGGTGCTCCCTCTACCGTATGCTCTCGGGTTGCCCCAACGATATAAGAGATCACCTCCTTTCCCACTGTTGCCGCCAGTATGTGTTGCAGCTTCTTCTTTTGTAGTACTATGATCGATTACCCAGATTTCATTAAAATTATGGACACTAATTAATATCTGATCGAATTTTTCATTATAATCTATCGAATTGGTATGCATCCAATCTGCTTCAGCACTCCCAAAGTTAATATCGATTAATTCAGGATGATCAGAGACAACTCCATAATTGGGTTTCAAGGGGTCATAATCTTGTATTATGTGATCCCATACATGCCACTCCCAAATGATATTGCCACTTGAAGGACCTGTTGGTTTGACTTCTATGATATGATCAGGCATCAATGTATTTCCTTGAAGCCTATTTGGATCTCTACCTTTTTCAATTGCTTCGTTACGTGTTTTATATTCCCAAGCAATCGTTAGGATATTACCATTGGGTAATAGCTCAATGTCATGATGGCTAAGATAATTATTTGTATAATAAGTAAAATTCCACATCAAGGAGCCATTCCAAGATATTTTTTGAATTCCGCCACCTGCTCCGCTACCAAAAAATGATAATTTGATTGTACGAAAGAGTGTCCCATCTTCTAGCATATAAACACCCTCTCCGGGCATATAATTACTTGACCAGGTATGACTTATTAAACCGCTTTTATTCATTAGATATGTCGTTGTAGAAAATCGGGGTGAAAACAAAATCTGACCTTCATCTGAATTTATATAATCTTCATTATTTTGACCAGCAATTGTAACAATTTGCGAAGGAATAAAACATGCTCCAAGTAAAAAGATAACAATGAAAAAAACACTAACTCGATGTGAAGTATCTAACTTTATTCGATCATCTCTGGTTTAATAATATTAAATGATATATATATAGTTTTATCCAAATTTAATTCCAAATCATGATCGGGCCTCAATTTTAATTAAATAATAAAAGCAGGAGCAGATGCAAAAGTAAACGGAACTGTATTTGAATTCAGATGATTGATGACATTATAACCCTATTTTTTCTTAATATTCATTGCAGATCCTCTACACTCAGAACAAACATCATACAGAGGACGTCCATCCTCACTTTCAAGTCTAATGTAATAGTTGATTCCTAGGTTCATACCGCATCTCGGACATTGCTTTATCAGTATTATAGAACAAAGATATGGTTGATGGTTTATATTGCTTGGAATATGGTGGATGAAAGTACTGAAAAGAGTGCTACATATTCGCATTCCACTAGGGATTTTATATATAAATCCATAGTCGGACTAGGGATTTATTTCTGTACGGGAGGGAATATGGTTTCATAAGATTATTACTAACCTCTAAATATCATATGGTTCTTTTACAGGATACCAATCAAATTCTACCCAAGGAATGAGCAGTATGATATATCTCCATGTAAAGACAATAAATCCAAGTATCGTTTTTGGACCAATACCTTTCCAGTTATCCCAATAATTACATATCCATTTATTTTTTCCAGGAAAATAGAAATCTCTAAAAAACAAAAATCCAATTCCACTATAATTTTTAAAGTTATTCTTGGTAAAGATATTTCCAATTCCCCCGCAACGAATTCCTAAAGCACAATTTTCAATATCATTGCCATAGACACTAGTTTTATCAGCTCCGAATTTTATTCCAACACTACAATCTCTAATTCTATTAGCTGAAACATTCTGATGATCGGCACCTATGAAATAAATGCCATTGTCACGACAGTCTGCAATAACATTTCCTGTAATGATAAAATTGCTGATAGGACTGTATGACATAATGTTGATTCCATCAAGAAAACAATGACTTATGTGATTATTAATAATTCGAATATTATCTCTAGTATAACTAATATAAATCCCGGTATGAGCTGAATGCGTAATAGTGCAATCTACTATTGTTATATTGCTTTGTTGATAACCAGGATGACGTTGTACAAAAATGCCGCATGTAAAAATTAAAAGTTCGGTATCTGGATTTTCTATTGTAAAATTCGAGACAATTACATGACTTGCTTCAATTTTGATTACTGAATCAAATCCGTTGCCCTGAATAAAAGGTTTTCCGCTATCATTACCTTGACCTAGTTCGTGAGATATGCCAATAAGACTCATGTTTTCTTTGATGAGTAGAATACCATCTTCAGGATAAATACCACTATAAACCTTTATTGTATCTCCAGGGCTCGAAAAATTCACTGCTTCTTTTATTGATGTGAAGTCTGCATCCCCAGGTTCGTCATCAACTGTTATTATATTTTTTTCATAGGTTTGTTTTGATGTTACTGATGTATTGGTACACGTTCCAATAAGCAAGAGAATGATTCCTAATGCTAAACATTTTCTTTTCATTTGATTTCCCTCATAAGTTATTGGATATTAATTCAATATACGAACCTTTATATCAATATTTTTATATAGAACAATAATAGTCTTCCAGGTGTTGAAAAGGAAACGTAAGGGGCATTATTAGCCCAGATTGCAATGGTTAAGATGATAGAGCCAAATCCTAAAATTAAGTGAGAAGATATATAAGATTCCTCCCCTGGAAGCAAAGGTTTTGGTATAATTCCTGAGGATTCCTTTCCAAAAAAGATAATTCCTCCATCAATTATAAAGTGCCATTGAACATTGAAAGCAGTTTTATTTCCCATGTTCTTAATACCCCCTGAACATTTGAATAATCCGCCCCTAAAATCAAGTGACAAGGTTGTCATTCCATATGCTTCCATTAACGGGTACAGATCCTTACTCTCACTACCGGATATATCATATGGATTATCTCCAATACCATCAGATCCATTCATATGCTGATTTGGACCCCAGAAAATATCATCGCCGATATAGATATCCCAATAGTTGCCACAAGAGGGATAACTATTATTCCAAATGTTGTTGCAGTCATCATCAACAGTTAAGATGTTATTCATGAAATTATTATGGTAAAGCTTGTTGCCGTTACTGTAACTATATAAACTGATACCATTGTAATTTTTGGAAACATTGTTACCTGTGATAGTGTTGTAATATGAATATGACAGGTAAATGCCCCAGTAGTTTTTTGATACCTTGTTATCCGTTATGAAGTTGTTGTTGCTGGAAGTAGTTAAGATGATCCCATTTTTGTTGTTTGAATGAGCATTGTTACCTGTGACACTATTACTGCTGGAAAAGTCTATCCATATACCATGTTCGCTGTCCATTGCTGTGTTATTCTGTATGATGTTGTTGTTAGAAGATATAAGATAGATACTACGATTGTTGTCTGTTGCATTATTACCAATGACCATGTTATTATTTGAAAACAAGAGTTGGATGCCAATATGATTATTGGACAAAATGTTTTCCATGATAATGGTTTCATTAGAATAATGAATCCTAATACCTGAATCCGGCCAAATTAAACCACTATTTTGCAAAGTAAAACCAGAAACAGTTACCTCATCAGAATTAATAAAAACAATATCTCCAGCACTACGACCATCGATAATCGTGGTATTTTTATCCTCACCGACAAGAATTATTGATTTGTTGATGATAATGTTCTCATAATAAGGTGATAAATCCTCATACACAAAAACAGTATCTCCATCGCTTGAATTATCAATTGCATCCTGAATCCTTGTATAATTCCCTGGTCCATCTCCACCGACATACAAGATGTTTCCATCATAAGATACAGTAAATTTCTCAACATCTATACCAGTTGAAGGAATATTCATCCCAACCAATAGAATAATTATCCCAACAACTATTAGTTTCTTCATTTCACACTCCTATGTCATATGGTTCTTTTACAGGATGCCAATCGAAATTAATCCAACATGGAATTAGCATTCCTATGCTTCCAATAATGGGATATGGATAAGAAAGCGGTTTTTCCCAATAATTTTCATTCCATTTATTTTGGATAGATAACAAAATAAAATATGCGTTCATGCTGTTATTAAAAAAATTATTATGATGAAAATAATTTGACCTAGATAAGCCATATAAAAATACTCCATACTTTTTCCCATTTGTAATATTGTTATAAAAAACATTACTACTTGACGATAAATAAAATCCCATTGCCCATTGTGAATTATTTATGAATTGATTTTGATAAATTTTTGCATTTGATGAACAAACGAGAGTAAAGCCATTGTTATTATTGAAAAATATATTATCTGAAATGATTAGATTTTCATTGCTAAAATAAGGGTGGATACCATGAGCATTAAAACAAAAAATGTTATTTGAAATATTTATGTTATCAGTTGTATTTGAATTTAAATTTATCCCAGCTCTAACAGCATTCTGAATTCTAAAATTATTTATTGTGACATTAGGTGAATAAATGTAAATTGCATCACTTTCTCCGTTTGCATCTATGATTGTGTTCTCTCTGTTTTCACCAGCAAGATTGATTGTTTTATCAATATTTAGTATTTCAAAATAAGTCCCATTATATACAAAAACAGTGTCTCCGTTGTTTGAATTATCAATACCATCTTGGATATGCTGATATGGATGTTCAAATGTACCTTCCCAGGGCCCCTCCGTGTTGTCATCATCTACATAAATGATATTATAATCAATTACTGTAATTACCAATGATGCATTATAGTAAGATTCATTACATTTTGCAATCGTCTGAATTGTATACACCCCACATGCTGGCCATGATATTCCCCATACTACTTTTTCATATGATTCATAAGGACCAATCCACTCTGTCCATTCTCCATCGCCAAAATTAAAACTAAACCATACTACTTCAGCTTCAGGCTCTATTAAATAAATGGAATATTCAGATTTTATTCCTACTTTACAAAGTATTGGACCAGTGATGATAAGTTCAGTTAGAAGTCTATATCTGTCATTACAATTTTCTAATTCATTTCCTATTCCAACAAATGAAGTAGACAAGAGTAACAGTATTACAATTACTGGGATAAGATGCTTCATATGATGTTTTCCTCCCATATATTAATTGATGGTTTGGTATATAAATGCTATGTGTTAGACATTTTCTTATAATTGACAAATAGATTAACTTATATGCGGCATTTTATAATAATTCAACATGAGTGTAGTTATTGCTCCTTTTCTTTTTTATTCATATCAATCAACCTTGTTGTTGTAATTTAGAAAAAAGGACTAAGAAGTAGCATCCCGATGAATTTGATTAGCCAAAATGGTTCACTCAACCAATTTTCTAGCCAAATTCTAAACATTTCTCTTATTATGACATATGGTGGTGTTGGTGAAGATGGGAAATAGATATTATAGCCAAATATAGTAATCCCATGTCTTGTGAATGTATCACCTTCACTTGTAGTTATATCATACTTAGTGAAATAGATATTATGTTCTTCCCATTTGTAATCATACGTTACGGTGAATTCATCTAAAGCCTCAACAGGGAAAGGACCTATTTTCATATCATAATGTTCTGCCATCCAATCCATACTAAAATCTACATCAAATGTAATTGGTGTAATTCTATTATTGATGACCTCTATATTATAATTCTTCCATCCGTAAATTCTGAATTCAGTTGGATGTTTAACTACATGAACTGTTAGAGTATCTTTGAGAGAATAGTTGTCTTTCACCCATGCTTCAACATCAAATGCCCATGAATATAACCAATGAGACCATCTATATTTTATAGTACCATTTACTCCTGTATGGAATGCTTTTTCATCCTCTGGGTATTCCCATATCAACATATCTGGTATCCAATCAACACGTATTCTATATTCATCAAAATATGGATTGGGTTCTACATAAACTGTATATTCGTAGGTATACCCTTCTATAACTTTTATTGGTCCAGTAAATGTGAATAGTGGGTTAGGGTTAAGTATTGTTACATTCCATGTTACATTAAAAAGTGACCCATCGTAGTCCGCAGTTGCTTGGATTGTATATGTCCCGCTATCATTCCAGACATGTGATTTTATTATTTCTTCATTTGCAAGATATGGTCCTATCCATTCTTCTATATCTCCATCTCCCCAATCCAAATATAGATAAAACTCTTTACCCTCAAAGTCAAGTAGAAATGCACAAAATTCTAAATTTTCTCTTAAAAGCCCTTTAGTTGGTCCAGTGAATGTAAATATAGGTTGAGAACATTCGCTTGATTTAATATCTGAACGGGGTGAATTTTGAAGTATCTCCCCGTTGTCAATAGAACCAGCCAAAACAAAACAGTTAAGAAACAAAATTCCCACCAACAATACTGTAACCAATACCACTTTTTTTCTCATTATTCTTCCCTCTCTACCTATTCTAATGATTGTGGTGTATTTAAATGTTGGTTAATCTAAATATCATAAGGTTCTTCTTCAAAGTAAGCTGATACTAATGAACAAAAGGATAACTGCAACTACAAGGTGTTTCTTCATATTCATTTTATTATCATTCCATAATTTATTATCAGAAGAATTTCAATACTGTTATTTTCTTAGTGGCATTGTTACTAGCATTGTCATATGCAATTAATTCTATCACATGCTTATATTTCCAAGGAGTTGTCTCATTCCACATCCAGCTTTTTGGAATGATGGTAAAAACTTCCTTCAATTCATCGTCTATGAATAATTCAATGCGATTTAGTCCAGATAAGTTATCTTCAGCTGAAAACCAAATCTGAATATCTCCAAATATTACTGGTACTGTAAATGGAATTATCTTCCTATCTCTGATGTATATTGCTCTCTGTGGTTTTGAAATTTTTATATTTGGAACTCTACCGTCTATAATTATAACATGTGTCACCCAGTCGCTTTCAGCACCGTATTCATCTTTAGCTTTGACTTTAATAGTATATGTACCCTCTTCAGACCATGCATGAGTAAAACAGATTAAATCCCATGAAGCATAAGGACCAAACCATTCCCCTGGTTCTCCATCACCCCAGTCCCATAATAAGTAGATAGCATCCTCATCAGGATCAACAACTCTAACGCAGAATGTATAATTTACTCCGGGTTTTCCATAATCTGGACCGGTAAATTTAGGTGGGTCGGGGGATTGATTAGACCAATATGGAATTGCAAGTAGTGTAAACGCAGTATTGTTCTCAAATTGACCAATCAATGTGCAAGCTCCTGTATCCTTATCACACGCATACAAGTAACAGCCAGTATATGTATTAGCAGCTAAATACAATATATCGTCTTCCATGCAAAAATGCCCATCCGAAGCATAATTTAGATTGATACCAAGTGAACCAACTTCTGTAGCTTCACCAGTCTCAATGTCAATTGTATAAAGATTATCTGTACTATTAGACCATCCGTATAAGACACCATCAGAATCAAATGCAATACCTATTATCCAAGTAACGCCACAAGAACCAATGAACTCTTGCTCACCGGTCTCTGGAAATATATTATATAAATCACTACCTGATGAAGAACCTTTTACTCCATACAGTCCATACAGTTCATCAGTCGTTGGATCCATTGATAAGCCAGTAATGCCACTGCTTCCACCACCGATCTCGGCAAAATAACAAGTTTCTGGACATATCTCATATAATTGGCTACCAATATATGGACAAGCCAATATATTTCTGCTATTTGTCCAGGTACCAACCATGGATCTCATATATTCTTCATAGCAAATGCATGTTAAATTGCCAGGATCGTTCAATATGAATTCATAAAGCCAAAAGTCAGATAGGTATTCAGTGCCGAGATATGCTAGGGGGTCACATGACAAAAGCTCTTGGGCATTATCAAAAAAATCTATATCATGATTAGAAGTTTGTATAATATTAACATCAGCTTGTTTTAATTGATTTTGTTGATTAGGTGATTTTTCCACTAAGTTTACACTCAATGAGATAACACTCATTCCAAAGAATAAACCCATTACTACAAAGACTATTAATTTTTCAATTGAATTTTTTTGCATAAGTTCCTCCCCGTATTATTATAACAATAGATGGTTTGGTATATAAACCCTGTGACAACGATAAACACTTGTATCAGATGTGCATTATAAATAGTGGGGAAATATATGGTAAAGAAGATACTCGTTGGTAGTATCATGATTGTAACTATACTTGTTCTGGTGTCTACAATATCAGCTGTTGATGTAAAGAAAAACAGAGATAATCAACCACCATTTCCACCCGTCGTTTCCGGTCCGACAGAACCAAAATTGGGAGAAGAATCGAATAAATTAATCAAATTCAACAATATATTTTTACAAATATTATTAAAAAATATTTTCAAATTTTACTTTGATATCTCTTTTAATCTTTTTACACCGTTGATTTCCTTAATTACACTCACAACTGATTCAGGCACCAGATCTTCCCAATCTAAACCCTTTCTCATTCTATCTCTGATATTTCTTCCGGAGTATTTTTCCTTTTTAAAAGTAGGAACTATTACTGTTTTAAATCCCTTTTCTGAAAATAATTTAAGGGTCAATGAATTGTGTGATATGACAATATCAAAGTCATTTACAAAGTTCAATACATGAGCCACCCAATTTGGAGGATCATGAATATCAGGTATAGGTACTATTTTATAGTTTTTAATTTGATTTTTTTCAAATGAGTTCACAATCATTTTCTTTCTTTCATCCTCAGAAAAAGGATTGTCGATTTTATTTTTATATTGCGATGAACCTATGCCAATAATAATTTCATCATATTGATTACTTATGAATTTTAAAACATGTAAATGACCTTTATGAAATGGTTGAAAACGTCCAATAAACAGAGCTTTCATGTGTAATTAAAGAATAAAAAAACAGTAATATTACTTTTCCTTTTGTTGATGTTTTGATAATCCGGAGATAGATTTTTTATTATTTTCTAGATTTGATACCTTTTTTTTCTCTGATTCCATTTCTATCTTTCCCATTATTTTTGGAGGTTTCATTATTTTAAGTTTTTTTAGCAACTCCGCTTTTCCTTCACCAGTAAGTGCATTATCTAAAACATCAGCTAATGTTTCTACAGGTACAATTTCTATCTTATTTAAGTATTTGTCTTCAATTAATACATCATTAAGATTTGATTTTGGAATTAATACCTTCTTAATTCCAGCATCTGCTGCAGCTTCAATTTTAGCTGTTACCCCACCTACGGGTAGAACTGTCCCTCTTATACTAATACTACCTGTCATGGCTACATCCTGTCTTACATATACATTTTCCATCACAGATATAACAGCAGTTATTAAGGACAAACTTGCAGAATCTCCTTCAACTCCCTCATATGTACCAATAAATTGTATATGAATATCATATTTTGAAACATCTTTTCCAATGTATTTTTTAATAATGGCAGATATATTTTGAACTGATTCCTTCGCAATTTCCCCAAGTTTACCTGTAGCAATAACTTTTCCCTCAGACTGTGAACCAGCAGGAGTTACCTCTGCAACAATAGGTAAAACTAAACCAGAAAATTCGCTCATAGAAGGATCTGCAGAATGTACAGCAAGACCATTAACAGCTCCAACTTCCACTCCTTTTGTTCTGAAGGAACGATATACCTTTTGAGAATCCAAAGCCCTATCTGCGACTTGTTGCTCTAAAGATCTAGCTGCTTTTTTTGCCTCTATTACATGTTCTTGTGTTACTATTTTTTCTCCCTTATCAAATGCAATATCACCTGCAACTCTAATCAGCCCACCTAATTCTCTTAATCTTAGAGACAACTTGCCTTTTCTCCCGGCTCTTCTTTGTGCTTCATGGATTATTTCTGCTACTGCTTCTTTATTAAAATGAGGGATTTTCGCATCCTTTTTAACCTCCTGAGCAACAAATCGAATCAATTTCTCTCTATTTTCATTAGTATCATCCATGGTACTGTTCATGTAGATTTCATAACCATAACCTCTGATTCTGGAACGAAGGGCAGGATGCATCCCTTTTAAAGCATCTAAATTTCCTGCAGAAACTAATATAAAATCACAGGATGCAGGTTCTGTTTTAACCATGGCACCAAAACTTCTTTCAGATTGACCAGTTATTTGAAATTTCTTTTCCTGAATAGCAGTAAGTAGATGTTGTTGAGATGGTAAACTTAGTGTATTGATTTCATCAATGTATAAAACACCTTTATGCGCTCTATGTATGGCACCTGCTTCCACTAATTGATGCGGTGGTGTTTCAAGACCAGCTGATTGAAATGGATCATGTCTTACATCTCCTAATAAAGCACCAGAGTGAGCGGCTGTTGCATCAACAAATGGAGGTGAATTATCCTTCTCATGGGAAACAAGGATTTTTGGAACTTGTTGAAGTTCTCTTCGTTGGGTTAAACCTCCTCTTGCAACAATTAAATAAATCATTACCGCTGCAATAACACCAAAGATTGCATATTCAAAGTGTTCGGTAATAATTGCACCAAACAAAGATAAACATACAATCATAAGTACAACTGTTAAAACAAGACTGTTTTGTTGCTCAGCCTTCTTTTTTGCTTCAGCTCTTTGGGCTTTTACAATTTGACTTGCTTTTCCTCCAGGAACTACTCTTATATGAGGAGTATTTGTATCTTCAGTATTTGGATAAGCTATGATATCTTCCAGTTCTTCCTTTGGTAAAAACTCAGTCATGGCTCTAGCTACCATCGATTTCCCAGTTCCAGGGTCACCAATGAGCATTACATGTCTTTTTTGCTCTGCTGCCTTTTTTACAATATCTACTGTTCTATCTTGACCTATTACTTGATCAATTAGACTTTTTGGAACTTCTATTTCCTCTGTACTTTTAAACTTAGAGATTTTTATCCAATCTTTCATTGGAGGGAGTTCTTTTTTATCTTTGGATTTTTTCTGTTTGTTATCCAATTTTGACACCAATTCTAAAATCTGTATATTATCGTTCTCAAAGGACTTAATATATATTATTCTTATTTATAGTAATTGATACTGACATATGACTTTCATATTTCAATTTTTCTTTGATGATATCATATTATCGCTGGATTTATAATACAATATATATTATAGCTTTTACAATGACGTTTGACAGAAAATCACTTGTAATACCTGACCACACCAAGTTTGAGGAAAGGATTATTTCCACTGTTGGGGATGTAGTAATTGGAGATAGGTCTTTACTTCAGTTTGGTATTAAAACCGAGGGAAGAATTTTTGTTGGTGAACATGTTATGACAGGTGGTAATCTTGTTGCTACAAATGATATAAGAGTTGATATATTTTCAGAAATCGGAGGAGATGTTAATAGTGGAGGAAATGTATATCTTGGAGAAAAGGTAAAGGTTAATGGAAAACTCTCTTTAAAGGGAGATTTAGATGTTGGGGACAGTGTAAAAATCGAAAATGGGTTTGAAGCAAAGGGATGGATTAATATTAGAAATCCAATACCTGTTGTCATATATATTTTTATATACCTTTTACAAATGCTTAAATTAGGTCATAGTGAAGAAATTGACCGCATTCTTGAAGAACTTGAACAAAACAACGGAGATACCATACCAATTTCCGAGAATTTTCTATTTGTCCCAAACAATTCGATAATAGGTATATCTAAATCACAAATTAATTATGATATTAAAGTTGGAAGACAATGCAAGGTGTTGGGTAATTTTGAAGCTAAAGGAAACATTAGTATTGATGATAAAACTGAAATTTATGGAAGCCTGAATGCCAAAGGAGATATTAACTGCAATAAAAATGTAAAAATTCATGGCAATGTCACAGCAAGCGGTCAGGTTAATCTTAGCAAAGATTCTTTTATTGGAGGAAATGTCTCAGGAGATAAGATTTTATTGTCAAAAACTGCTACTATTCAAGGTACCTTACTAGCCAATCAAGGTATATCTTTTCTTGATATATCAGAAGATACAAAGGATAAAGTTAAACGTTTTGAAAGTAATGCAGATGTTGTGGATGAATTAAAGGAGATCTTGGAGTAAGACATGCAACTTGGAATTGTAGGAAAACCAAATGTTGGAAAATCTACTTTTTTTAATGCTGCAACTGAAGCCCATGCAGAGATTGCAAATTATCCTTTTACAACAATAGATGCAAATCGCGGAGTTATGTACATACGTAAACCCTGTCCATGTAAGGATTTTAATGTTACTTGCACACCTAATAATTCAGAATGTAAAGATGGAATTAGATTTGTTCCAATAGAGGCAATAGATGTTGCAGGTTTAGTCCCTGATGCGCATAAAGGTAAAGGACTTGGAAATAAATTTCTTGATGATTTAAGACAAGCCCATGCTTTAATACACATAGTTGATGCATCGGGCAGTACTGACGCAGAGGGCAATCCTTGCGAAATAGGTTCATATAATCCATTAAACGATGTTGAATTTTTAGAAAAGGAAATTATTTACTGGTTGTTTGGAATAATTAAAAAAAGTTGGGAAAAGATTGCAAAACAATGTGAATTAGAAGACAAAAAAATTGAAAGGATGCTTGCTGAGAAATTAACAGGTTTAGGTATAAAAGAAGAACACATTGCTGCAGCTATTAGAAAAATTGAAATCGATAGATCCAAACCTTCATCATGGACAGAAGATGAACTATTAAATCTAACAGATTATGTAAGATCTATCAGCAAACCTATGATTATTGCATTTAACAAATGTGATAAAGCACCGGATAATCTTATAGCAAAAAAGGATGAATTAAAAGAATATGTAGTTATACCAACAAGTGCTGAAAGCGAACTGGCATTAACAAATGCAAGTAAAAAAGGTGTAATTGATTATATCCCAGGTGGTAAGGATTTTAACATATTTAAAAAAGAAGAGATGACTGAAAACCAATTAAAAGCATTAGATTACATTAAGAAATTTGTTTTAGATAAATATGGTTCAACAGGTGTACAAAAATGTATTGAAGAAGCAGTAAAAATTCTGGATTTAATAGTTGTTTACCCTGTTGAAGATGATAATCATTTAACAGACAAAGAAGGTAGAATTCTTCCAGATGCTCATTTAATTCCTAGAGGATCAACTGCGAAGGATTTGGCATACAAAGTTCATACAGATTTAGGGGACCATTTTATTCGTGCTATAGACGCACGTTCACATCGGGTGATTGGTTCAGACCATGAACTTAGAGATGGGGATGTTATTAGTATAATTTCAGATGCAAAATAAATAGCTGCATAATTACTTGCATAAACACTTGCACAGATTTTGAATAACAATCTGCCTTTTACTTGCATAACTATCTACAAATTAAGTTTTTAAAGACATATAGTTATTACATTTTGGGATCACTCATACCTGCTTTTAATAGGAGGAAAAAAGTGCAGAATAAAAAACTCAGAAAGAAGACTCTCTCAAAAAATGTTCAAAAACCCAAAAAATCAAAAAAATTAAATTCAAAAAAAATTGACATTGAGGAGTTACCTTTTACAACTATAAGAGTTACAATGCATGCATTACGTTGGATTTTTTTCCTCATCTTTATATACATGGCAGTTAGTATAGTTATATTACTGATTCAAGGTGGTAATGAATCTTTAACTAATGTTATTGTATATAGTGTTACAGGATTCTTTACGTTTTTTATGGGCTATTTTGGTTGGATGTTTGCCCGCAGTGTAATGCAAATGGTCAGCGGTAAAGAACCTCATCAGGACGATTTTTAAAAAAATCTTTAATATACTTGTTGTTTCAAGTTGAGATTTAAATGGTATTGTTTGACAATCATCTACATTTGAGAAGAGATGGAAGATATCTTGAAGCAATAAGAGAATTTAAAAATACCGGGGGTACACATTTTGTTTTATGCCAATATCCAATGCCAGAATTAGCGATGAGAGATAAAAGCTATAAGAACTGTTATCAAAAGACTCTGGAAATGGCAGATGAAATTCGAGAGGAACTTGAAGTTGGAGTTTTTGTCACGGTAGGACCTTATCCAGTAGATTATTTAAAATTCAAAGAGAAAATGGGAAGAGATAGAGCTATTGAACTAATGGAAAAAGGAATGGATGAAGCCGCAGCTCTTTGTAAAGAGGAAAGATGTGTAGGAATAGGCGAAATTGGCCGCCCACATTTTCCTGTTGATAAGGAATCTTTATACGATTCTAACAAGATTTTACAATATGGTATGCAAAAAGCAGCTGAAATAGACGTTCCAGTGATTCTTCACACTGAAAGTACAACTCCAAAACAATGTAAAGAGCTTGTTGAAATGGGGAAAAATGTTGGTCTTTCTCCAGATAAAATCGTGAAGCATTTTTCCCCTGCCCTTATCAATAAGGAAGAAAATTATGGTCTTATTCCTTCAGTTCTTTCTAGCAAAAAAAATATTATTGAATCATTAAAAAAAGGTTCGAGATTCATGATGGAGACAGATTATATTGATGACCCAAATCGACCCGGTGCAGTTCTTGGACCAAAAACTGTTCCAAAATTAACAAAAAAACTACTCGAGGATGGTTTTATGTCTGAATCTCAAGCATATGAAATTCATATTAACATACCTCAAAAAACATATAAAATTGATTTTGAATTGTAGATTATTTTTTATTGAATTGTTGGTATCTCGAAGTATTTATATAGGATACAGTACATAAATATAATGAATATAAATGGGAAAACACTTGGAAAAACAAATTAGAGGTATGATGATAATTTCATTTCTTTTCTTATATTCATTTGTTGGAATATCATACAAAATATACAATTCAGAATATTATTCAAAAAATTCACCCACTGAAGGAAATACATTTTATGTGGGAGGAATTGGACCAGGCAACTACACAAAAATACAGGATGCAATAAATGATTCGAATGATTGGGATACTGTCTTTGTGCATGATGATTCTTCACCTTACTTTGAGAATTTAATAATTAATAAAACGATCAATCTTATCGGGGAAAATAAAAATACTACAATAATTGATGGTAACGGAGAAGATGTAATTTGGGCTGAAGCAAATAATTTAAGTATCAGTGGATTTAAAATTCAGCAAGGAAAATACGGAATAAGGTTATCTTCCTCACATTCTATTATTTTTGAAAACATTATAACAAATAATCACCTAGACGGCATCTATATGACAAATTCCACCTATAATAAAATATCAAACAATATTATCCAATATAATCATTATGGGATTTATGTATACAGATCTGAAGGATCTTGTTTTTACAACAATATAACAAACAATACGATTTTTAACAATAATTACCAGGGTATCCAAATGAGTCTGCATCATAGATATAACAATATCATTGGAAACACAATTACTAATAATCAAGGTTTAGGTATCAAAATATGTTGTGTATGTAATAGCAACAATATTTACCATAATACACTCAAAGCAAATGGTCAAAACGCTGAGGATTTATGTGGAAATAACTGGGATAATGATTACCCCTATGGAGGTAATTACTGGGATGACTACAACGGAACAGATGAAAATGGAGATGGCATTGGAGACACATCCTATCATGTACCTGGTGCACAAAATGTAGACCATTATCCATTGATTTTCCCCCCTAATAATCATCCACCTAACCCACCTAGCATATATGGACCAGTTCAAGGAAAAATAAAAATTGAATACGATTTTTATTTTAAAACAATTGATATTGATATAGATAACGTTACTTATTTTGTAGATTGGGGAGATGGAACTAATAGTAGTTGGATTGGGCCATTTGAGAGTGGTGAAGAAATCAGTTTAATACATTCTTGGGGCGAAAAAGGGGATTATATAATTAAAGCAAAAGCTAAGGATATTTATGATTCTCAAAGCAATTGGGCCGTTAACTATATTTTTGAAGTACCAAAGAATAAATGTATCCTATCTGTCAGAATTTTACAATGGTTAGATAATTTTCCAATATTTCAAAATTTGTTGAGTTTTTTAACCGATAGAAACATTTTTTAACAATAAATGCATATTTGTACCATGATAACTGTTATCAAAATTTAGTTAATTTAAAAAATATAGGAGGAAAAATATGAAAAAATTACTCACAACTTTTGTTATTATCCTTTTAATGGGTTTTACTGTTTTTCCATCAATACAAGCCAATGCCAGTTATGAGATAGTTGAAGTTATCTCGGAATTATGGGGAAAGGAGGGTAGTAGACAATCAATAAAATTAACTTTAGAAGAAACTGAAGAGGTAAAAGAATTATTTAACACCATGATAGAGCGAATTGATTCTACTGGTTCAATGGATGAATTAACTGATATAATTACTAATACCTTGTTAAAATTAAATAAATTTAATATTTTTGTTGATTTGGATGTAGAAAGTTTATCAAATTTTATTATAAACTATTACAGATTATTAGAAATTACAAAAACCAACAATATTAATAGTGAGTTTATCAATTATCTTTGCCTTTTTATTGGTCATACTGAAGATATTACTTTGGATTTGAATGTTCCATTTTGTTTAGGAGAATGTATTGCGCAAATTGCTACAATAGTGGAATATTTTTCGTTTTTACTTGGTAGATTGATTTGGTTTGTATGTAGTATGTTTATTTTATATGGTATTTTAAAACCCTTAAGATTTATGAACTATATTAGTTGTCATGAGACATCATTTTTTTCAATTGGTTTATTGGGAATAAAAAAAGGAAAAGACGTATATCTTGACAATATTTTAGGGTATTCAGGTATAAAGATTACTTTTATTTATCAAAATGCTTTTCTTCCACCAGATGAAGAATCCTATTTTTTAGGAACCGCAATAGCGTTTAAATAACTTTTATTTTTAATAATTTTAAAGTATAACAATATTTATTTGGTAAAGAGATTGGAAAGATTTCAATGTCAAGTTTTAGAGGATTTATTGCAGCTGATATAGAAGTTACTGAAAATATTATTAAATTTCTTAATGAAATGAAAAATTCAAAATTTGATATTAAGGTTGTAGAACCCCAAAATATACATATCACGCTAAAATTTTTAGGTGATGTGCAGCAGGGGAAAATCAATCAAATTGAACAGGTAATAAAGGAATCAGTTGAAGGAATTGAATCATTTAAAATAAATCTTAAAAACACTGGCGTTTTTCCAAATAAAAATTATATAAAAGTAGTATGGATTGGGATAGAAGATGCAGAAAATTTGGCAATAATTGCAAATAATATAGATGACAAATTATCTCAAATGGGTTTTAAAAAAGAAAAAAGAGAATTCTCAGCTCATCTTACAATTGCAAGAGTAAAAACAGCAAGAAATAAAGATATTTTACTTGAAAGAATTAATGAATATGATAATTTTAATTTTGGCATTCAAGAGATAAAATCGATAAAATTAAAAATGAGTGAACTTACACCCAAAGGTCCAATTTATACAACCTTAAAGGAGGTTAAATTATAGCCGGTGGTGAATTAAATATATTCATGGTTTTTGGTAATCGGATTAGTCAATATTTTTTTATTTATTAGTCTTTTAATATTCAATCCAAGATGTTTTCAGAAGATATCATTTAAAGATTTTTTCCAAGCATGGTATTCAAATCTAAAATATTTACTAATAATTATTATTATTGTTGTAGTACATCTAATAGAAGTAAATATTGTGGATTCCTACACAACAAATTGGATAGGTATTGATTTTGCCCAATACATACATGTTCTGGAAAACGGGTTTGTCTTTTGGTTTTCGCAAAATTATATTTTTGCTCTGGTTGTATTTTTTGTTATTATGTATATTGCTGTTTATCCTTTTACCTTATGGTTTTCACCGATGTATTTTTTATTTACTAATGATAAAAATGCATTGAGATTTCTTGCTTATGGTCTACTTTTAATCTATATTATTACATTACCATTTTACCTATTTTTTCCCGTTTCAAACGTATATACATATTTTCAAGGTCAATCAGCTCTAGAATCTGTTATTCCTGGTGTAAATCAATTCTTTTTTTCAACAACTACCTACAATAATTGCATTCCTTCCTTACATGTTGCTGTCTCCCTTTTAATAGCTAAATCCATCTCTATTACAAAAAATAAAAAATTTACTTATTTTGGTTATTTTTGCGCAGTTTCAGTAATTATTTCAGTTATATATTTAGCAATTCATTGGATAATAGATGTTATAAGTGGAATTATTATAGCAATTTCGATATTCTATCTTCTAGAATATATTTTAAAGGGGAAAGAATTTGATAAAAAAATTAGAGAGCATTGAACAACAAGTTCTAAAAAAAATTTCACCAACAGAGCAAGAAAGAAAGAGAATAAAAAAGATTGTATCAGAACTTATAAAAGAAATAGAACAAGAAATTAAAAAGTTCGATATCAAACTGTCAATTGAATTAGTTGGATCAATTGTTAAAGATACTTACCTTAAAAATAATATGGATATTGATTTATTTATTTTATTTCCTGTAAATGTTAGTAGAAAAAAATTACAGCAAACCGGACTGTCAATAGGTCGAGCGATACTTGAAAACCAAGAAGAGTGTTTTGCTGAACACCCATATGTTAGAGGTACTTTCCAGGCAATTAAAACTGAAATCGTTCCATGTTATTGTATAGCATCTGCAGAACAAAAAATATCTGCAGTAGATCGTACTCCACTTCATACAAAATACATTAAAAAACATCTTTTACAAACACAAAAGAAGGAAGTAATGCTGTTAAAACAATTTTTGCGGGGTATAGGGTGCTATGGGGCTGAGGCTGAAGTAGAAGGTTTTTCAGGTTATCTTTGTGAAATATTGATTATTAAATACGGTTCTTTCCAAAAATTAATTGTAAATGCCCAAAACTGGAAATATGGTCATAAGATAAAATTTACAGATGAAAAAACACCTGATTTTGATACCCCTCTTGTGTTTATTGACCCTGTAGACAGTCAAAGAAATGTGTCAAGTGCTGTTTCCGAAAAAAAATTCAATTTCTTCATTAAGGCTTGTATAGAATACGTTAGCAAACCTAGTTTGACTTTTTTCTTTCCTCGTGAAATTAAACCATGGCCGCTCAAAAAAATCTATAATAAAATTGGAAAAAAACAATTTATTGCAGTGAAAATAAAAAAACCCTCTATTATATCGGAAAATCTATATCCTCAAATAAGAAAATCAGTTCGTTCAATTACAGAACTTTGTGAGAGATATGATTTTAAAATTCTTGATTATAATTTTTTTATTGATAAACAAGACATTTATATGATTTTGTTGCCCAAAAAACATAAAATATCACAGAAAAAAATCCATATGGGTCCTCCTATAAAAATGAAAAAAAATGTTAAAGAGTTTGTCAATAGATGGAACAACAACCGAAGAACATTAAATCAACCATATGAGAAAAACGGACGCTTATACGTTGAAATAAAAAGAGAATATTGGGATATTGAGAAATTAATTGAAGAACAAATAAACAATCTTAGTTTAGGAAAGCATTTAGACAAAATTGTAAAAGACAATTTTGATGTTATAAGAAATGATGAGTTAATAATTGAGCCTCTAAGGATTTTTTGGACAGAATATCTTGATGAAAAGATGCCTTGGGAAAGATAAAAAATACAATTTTCTAATATAGTAATATTTTTAATGTATTACAGGATTTGCATATGCAATTACATATGCACTTGGGATGGGATGAAACGTAAAAATAGTGTGATAGTTATCACTTTAATTCTATTTGGTTCAAGTTTTTATAGTTATTTATCAGTATTGAATAATTGTGAAGCGGCTCCTATGACTTTATATGTTGGATATGGTGAACAATACACATCTATATCAGCTGCGATTGAAAATGCATCTGCAGGATACCGTATTTTTGTATACAATGGCACCTATTATGAAAATATAACGATTGACAAAAAAATAGATTTATTTGGGGAAGATAGGAGTATAACTACAATTAATGGCAATGCAAAGGACAATGTAATTACAATAAATGCAAACAATGTAAACATTAGTCATTTTACAATAAAAAATGGCGGAAAAACTGAAGATGATAGTATAATTAGAGTAAATTATGGAAGTTCAATTATAACTGATAATATTATTTCAAATGGCTATAATGGAATTTTTATAAATAATTCAGATTATCATTTAATTTATGATAATATTATTATATCCAATATTGGTGAGGGGGTCATATTAAATCATTCAGATAACAATGTAAACATTAGCTACAATACAATTACTCTAAATAATAATGGAATTTATCTTTACATATCTGATGGAAATAAGATATACAATAACAATGTGAAAGAAAATTATGCAAATGGTATATTCATTAACAAAACTTGTGATAGTAATAAAATTGTTGCCAATAATGCATCTGAAAATAGCAAGTCAGGAATATATCTAAATGATTTTAGTAATCAATCTACTCTATCAAACAACAAGGTTTATAGTAATAAAAATTCCGGAATTATTCTAGAAAATTGCAGTTTAAACGCAATTAACAATAACAACAAAGTTATCGGAAACACTAACTATGGTTTAATGATTATAGGATCAAATAATGTTGTACAAGGAAATATATTTTCCAAAAACAAAAAAGATGGAATATTTTTAACAGCAGATGATAACAATACCATTTCATCAAATATAATTAAGTTTGGTAACCTAGCAGGTATTAGATTTTACAACTCAACGGATGATTCTATTTATGATAATGAAATATTCAATAACTCTGCATATGGTGCTTATTTAGATTTTTTCAGTTTACAAAATCTAATTTATAATAATTATTTTCATGACAATGGTCAAAATGCAATAGATAAAAGTATGAGCAAAAATCAATGGAATATTGCTCAAACTAGTGCTACAAATATAGTTGGTGGACCTTATAAAAATGGTAATTATTGGGATGATTTTGACGAGTTTAGTGAAGGAGCTATAGATGGAAATAATGATGGAATTGCTAATTCCTCATACACAATATATGCTTCAAACAAGGATAACGGTCCTTTACTTGATACTACACCTCCAACGATTGGTGAAATTAGTATAACACCCATAATTCAATCAGCTGGAGGACATACTAATATATCTGTCAGTGTAACAGATAATTTGGAAGTTAGAAATGTGTATTTAATAGTAACTAATCCTAACAATCAAACAAGTAATTTTTCAATAACTCAAAATCGGTCAGGAAGTACTTATTATTGCTATAAAAAATTTTCTCCAAGCGGAATATTTGAATGTTCGATAGTAGCAGTTGATTGCAGGAACTGGGCAAATTCATCACTTAAAATTTTCAATATAACCTCTGGTGCTGCTCCAGTAATTACTGATCACTCTCCATCATTTGGTTCCCCAAATAGTAAATTTGTTTTTAATGCAACTGTCACAGATGATGAAGCAGAAGCATCAGAAATTAATTTAAAAGTAGTATGGAGTCATGGAAATAAAAGTGGAAACCAATCAATGACCAATGTTGCAGGTAATTATTTTGAAAGAAATGTTACTTTAGATAAAAGTCTTGAAAGTATGACGTATTATTTCTATGTTAGTGATATATGGGAAAATTCTGCTACAACCAGTACCAAAACAGTGAAAATCTCTGATAATAGACCACCAAGAATAAAAATTGAAAGATATGGAACTTCATTTGATGATATTCCAAACAGCCATACATTTGCCGCAACTATTACAGATGAATCATCAATTTCATCTGCCTATATAGAGTATTGGTATGGGGATAGCAATACCATGATTTCAAATATGAATCTTGACACATCTATTGGTGAAAATTATTACAAGAAAGTGATACTTCCAGAAGGAAATCCTGATAAAATATTTTGTGTAATATATGCAAATGATACGTCTGGAAATCAAAATAATACAAAAAATCCTTTTGCAAATTCAGGAGGCCCTTACACTAGTGCTATACAGGAAGAAATATTTTTTAATGGAACAGAGAGTTTTGATTTAGATGGTACGATAACAAATTATTCATGGGATTTTGGTGATGGAACCAGTGGTACAGGTGTAACTCCAATTCATACATATCTTTCTGATGGTACTTACAAAGTAATTCTTACGGTAACAGATGATGAAGGAAGAATAGGCGTTAGTACAACAACAACTACAATACTGAGAATGATTCCTCACAAAGCTACATTAGATATTTTAGAGTTTATCAATACTACGTATGACTTAAACTTAGATAAAAAGTTTTATTGTTATGATTCGCAAGGGGATGGAGTATTAGATAAATTTTATGATCCTAATAGCAGAATTTATGTAATACACTCTGGCAATTTGAATATTAACGGAAATGTGTTGTTTCTCCTTTCAATTGGAGATGATCCAATTCCTGAATTTTTTTGGAACACAACTACTGATGTAATTATACAAATAACCTTCAGTACAGGTGAAGTCGATGTTGAAGTAGACAAAGAAAATGAGCAGGCAATCCAAACAATAACTGTAGAAAAAACAAATTGGATATTTATTGAAGTTGATGATGAATATTCTTATGCTGATTTGATTATAAAAACCGGCAATAGAACAATTGATAATGATTTTATATGGAGGAAAAACAATAAAATATATGTTTTTGATGATCCAGATACAACTTATCAATTTGTTTATCAGAATATTTATAAACCAGTTGAATCACCAAAATTTTCTCCAGTTGATGGGGGGGTAATTAATGAAAATAATCCAACAATCACAGTTTCCTTTAATGTTCCCGTTGGAATAGAATCAGCTTTTTTTGGTTCTACTCAAGTTACTAAGGATTTCAAAACTTCAGATAACATTGTCTTTACTTACACACCACTGGCTTATTTAAAAAATGGGACATATACACTTGAAATAGCTGTTGAAGCTTTAAATGGAAAATCTTCGGTTTCTTCAAGTGTCACTTATTTTTATTATGCCTATGCAAGTGCTCCTGAATTTAATTTTATTGCAGAATATTGGGTTTTTATTACATTGGGAATAGCAGTTGCAGTATTGGCAGCTCTGTTTATTCTAAATAAATACAAAATAATTACACTTGATGATTTTGTTTACATTAAGAGTGTAAAAATAATTCCTTTTTTTAAAACAGTAGTATTTGGTCCAATAAGTGTTAATGTTAACAATACACAAATTGCAAAAGCAGAATTTTTTATAGATGGGCAATTAAAAGAGACCTTGATAGAACCTCCGTATTTCTGGGAATGGAAAGAAAATGCATATCTTAAACATACTTTAGAAACTATAGTCTATGATGATGAGGGCAATAGTGCTTCTAGTGGCGAAAAGATTTTTTATATTTTCAACCCAATAAAACGATAGAGACAATAAAAAGTAATCATAAATGTGTTTTTATTAACATTTTTTTCCAAAAAAGTTAGCTTTATTTCCGATAATTTTTTATATCTCTCAAGTTACTATTTAAATAATCATAATGATAAAAATTAGAAAAAGAAAAATGTTTTCAACAGTTATTCAATTTTTTATAGTAACTTTAATTGTTTTATTAAATATACCACAGTGTTTTGGAGCAGAAATAACCGTTTTTAATAATAATTTTAGTATGTTAAGTAGTGAAAATTTTTTTAATGATAATTCTTTGGACTCACTACAAGTGGAACTATGGAATAAGACTTTTGGAGGTATATATGATGATTGGGGCTATTCTATTGAAAAAACAATTGATAATGGTAGTATTATAATTGGTTTTACACAATCTTTTGGTTCGGGAGGCTCAGATGTATGGCTGGTAAAAACCGATTCGGATGGCAATGAACAGTGGAATAAGACATTAGGAGGACCAAACAATGATTATGGTACTTCAGTTAAACAAGATTCAGATAATGGATATATATTAGTTGGGCAAACCGAATCTTATGGATTAGGTTTGAGTGATTTATGGATTATTAAAACAGATTTATTTGGCAATGAAATTTGGAACAAAACCTATGGAGGTAATGAGGCTGAGAGCGGATTTTCAATTCAACATTCTTCAGATAATAGTTATATCATTACTGGATTAACCGGATCTTATGGTGCTGGTTCTTATGATATGTGGTTGTTAAAAATTGATTCAGATGGTAATGAAATTTGGAATAAAACTTATGGTGGTATTGAACGAGATGTCGCTTATTCAGTGCAAAAAACGAGCAATGGTGAATGTATTTTAGTAGGACGTACTGAGTCTTATGGAAAAGGTGGGGTCGATGGTTGGATAGTTAAAACTGATTCTGATGGAAATGAACTATGGAATAGAACCTTTGGTGGAAAAGAATACGATTGTATAATTGATGTTAACTTAACTAGTGAAGGTGGATTTATGCTAATTGGAAACTCAGTTAGCTATGGGAATGATTTATGGTTAATAAAAACCAATTCAATGGGTGTAGAAGAGTGGAATAAAACTTTTGGAGGAAATCATTCTGAAGTAGGATTCTCAATTCAAAGAATAAATAATGGTAATTACATCATATCTGGTTATACCAATTCATTTGGTGCTGGAGATTGTGATGCTTGGATAATAAAGACCGATTCTAATGGAAATGAGTTGTGGAATAAAACTTTTGGGGGTAAGGAGGATGATAGAGCCTACTCGATAGTTAAAATCAGTGATGAAGAATATTTATTTACTGGTTATACTGAATCATATGGCGCTGGAGAGCAAGATCTTTGGTTGTTAAGATTTGTTGATCAATCTAAACCAAAAATAACATTTTTATTTGGATATGTAACAAATTTAACCAACTATGACAATATGACTAGATTCAGGGTACAAAATTTATTATATGTTACTTTTCGACCTTTAAATATTGGAAGTTATTCTTATGGTGAGGAAATAATTGTTCAACAATTAATTGCTTTCAAATTTAAAGAAAATACAAGCTTGATTATAGGTTTTTATAGAATTTTTTAATAGATTATGCACATTGAAATTATTTTTAAAGTTATTTTAAAATTACATCTTAAGCAGTTAGGTCGGTAATTCAATTATAAATTTACTTCCTTTACCAACCTTGCTTTCGGCCCATATCTCTCCATTATGTTTTTTAACTATCTCTTTACAAATAAATAAACCTAGACCTGTTCCTTCATTTTTTCTATCCTCGCCGGTGTAAGCTTGATAAAATTTCGTAAAAATCTTTTTTGTTTCATCGTTTGAAATACCAATGCCCGTATCTTCGACACAAATAATTAGATGACCATCTTTTTCTTTCACTTTCATTGATATGGAGCCATAATCAGTAAACTTTATTGCATTTCCTAAAAGATTCTTTAGCACTTGGGATAATCTGTAACTGTCGCAGAAAATTTTTGGAAGGCATTCAGGAATTTCATTATTAAATTTAAGTCCCTTATTTTCGATAATTGGTTTTACATCTTCGATTGCATTGTTTAGGATCTCTTTTACATCAAGTTTTTCCATATTAAATCTCATTGTATTAGTATCCAGTCTAGACACATCTAAAATGTCATTAACAAGTCGCATCAGCCGATCTGCATTTCTCATGCCAATTCTTGCCCAATTTTTTACTTTTTCACTTGAATTCTTTTCTGATTCTATTAATTCTAAGTAACCCTTAATTGGTGTAATTGGAGATTTTAATTCATGTGCAGCAATATTCATAAATTCAGTTCTTAATTTTTCAGAGCGTTTTAGTTCTCGTTCGATTCTTTTTCTTTCTGAGACATCTCTTATTGTACACTCAACTCCAATAAACTTCCCATCTTTTTTCAATGGGGAAATATTTGCTTCAATGGGTATTTCATATCCTTCATTGTGTAAAATATCTAGACTGATATTCTCCATTTTTTTACCGTTTTTTCTGACCTCAATAAATGCATGTTGAAATAAATAAACTGTTGATTCGGATAGATAATTTTTAAAGGGTGTAGCCAAAATCTTGCTTTTTCGTCTGCCTAATATCTTTTCAAGTGAAGGATTTACATAGGTCAGTCTACCGAGAACATCTGTAGTTAAAACACCATCTGCAGAAGTTTCAGCAAGCACCCTATATTTTTCTTCAGATTTTACAATATTATCCCATAGTTGTCGGCGCTGAGTGATATCTTCCATGGTAGTATGAACAGAAATAACATTGTCGTTATTGTCATATAAAAAGTAGTCATGAATAATGAATATTCTTTCTTCATTGTTTTTAGTAACATAAGTCCTTTCATGCCCTCCAGCATATGATTTTTTTTCTAGAATTTTCTTTTCGTAGGAGGATTTGGCATCTTCCCTTTCCCTTTTTACTATAAAATCAAAAATTGATTTTCCCTTAACATCCTCTTTTGTATATTTTAAAGTCTTACACCATTTTTCATTAACATTAGTAATTATACCTACTGGAGACAAGGTATGATATGGAATTGGAGCTTTATCATATAATTTTTTAAAAGTTTCTTTGGAAGCTCTTAAAGATTCTTCCATTTCCTTTCTTTCGCTGATATCACGGGTATATACAACAAATACTGTTTTACCCAAATAATTTATTTTTGAACCTATTGCTTCAACCCATACATTTTCTCCTTTTAAATTAGTAATTTGATATATGTCTAAAGATTTATCATCCTTTGTTTTAGAGCATTCTTTATTTTCAATGATATTACTTTTAAATTTTGCTTCAACAAAATCCAATATGTTATTTCCATTACACTCTTTTACAGATTGGAATCCAAATGTTCTTGCAGCAGCTGGATTTGAAAAAATTATTGTTCCATTAATTTCTAGAATTAAAATACCTTCAAGTACATTTTCTATTAAAGTATGATAAAAATCTTCATTTTCAAATAATTCTTCACAGGAAAATTGTTTATTCTTTTTTGATATTTGATTTGGTTCATGTTTGTATAACATAGTAGTTTTACCATTAATATTTACTGAGGAGCCTTTAGAGAAATTTAAACCTGTTAATCCATAATACGGTTCATTAAACACCTTACCGAGTTTCTCTTCCTCCCTTAATCTCTTTACAATTTCAGGCTCGTCTTTCATGTGATTTTACTCCAACCCTATTAAAAACTAACTATGGAAAATTTAGGTTATTTTTTAAGCTTAGATTTATTATAGTAGCTTTTAGGCATCCCATCTTAGCATACATTTTTATACACAAATTAATTTAAAAATTACTCTTCTAATATCTTATCAACTTTTTTCAATAAAGTTTCTTTGTCAAAAGGTTTCATGATGTAATCCGAAACTCCTTCATCTAATAGAACTTGTTTTCTCTTATCAGAAATTTCCAATACACTCATAAAGGCTACTTTTATTTCACTTTTAGTCTTTTTTATGCGATTAAAAACATCCCATCCACTCATTCCAGGCATCATTATGTCCAATAAAACTAAATCTACTTTTTCATTCTCAAGCTTTCTAAGACATTCTTCACCACTATAAGAAGGCACGACATTATAACCGCCAAGTTCTAGAACAGTTCGTGTAAGATCGACAATATCAGGTTCATTATCGACAACCATTATTTTTTTCATGTTCTCCTCACTTTTTTACAAATTCAATATAATATTTAAATATATTGATTCGTAATAATGTAACTTCTACTTTGTTTTAAATTTAACGTTATTATGCAATGGTATTACAACTGATTTTTTAAAGGAAAAGTATAAGTCCTAGTAATAGATTTTGTGTTTCTATAACGATGGGATAGCTATGGAAAAAAATGACAATATTTATGTAAAGCTTCAGATAGAAAAAGATAGTCACTCTGGAGGTTTAGCGCTGGGGATATATTTTGATAAAAACGCTCCTAATTTTACCATAGAAAAAAATGGTATGAACTGGTGTCCAACTGAAGAAGAACTAGAGTTTATTCTTGAGACATATAATTTGGTATCTTCAAAAGGCGGAAAGAATTTCAATCACAATTTTAAAACGAAGCCTCACCCCACTAGTTCATATGAAGATGATGATAAATATGAACATCAGGAAAATAAAGAAGAACTAAATAATCTTGAGGTAGAGCATATCACCTCTTCCTCTACAGATCACAAAGAAAACATTTTTCCAGATAAAGGTGAGGAGAGAATCTTCGTTCAAGCAAATGATGAGTTGATTGATGAAGCACTTAAAAGACAAAAAGCTGAGCAAGACAGTCAACTTACAACTCAGTCAGATGATAAAATTATTATTGATCGAGTATTAAGAGATAGAATTAAGAAGAAAAATTGATTTTTAATATTAATAAATATTTGGTTTTTTATTGTAGATTTTATTTTGGATAATATTGATTGTCTTGGAAATAAATTTTTTCTGAGATGTTGTATCTCTTACATAAATTACTTATTTTTAGGTTATATTTATCTACTATTGTCCATTCTAATTGATATCTATCTTTATATAGCTCTTTAAATTTAGATAGCAATGATGGATAATTGGTAGAAATTATTTTTAAAAATATTTCTTTCTGGTCACCTTTTAATTCCAAGAATTTATGTAAAAAATGTTGGGCTTTGTATTTTTCTGATATTTTTACTATTTTATCTAATTCAGTATCAATAATTATAGGTATTAAGGGAATTAATGCAACCCCAGTTTTTATTCCATTATTTACCAGTTTCTCTACTGTTTTTAATCGATATTTAGTAGACATTACATTTTTTTCAAATATTTGGGTTATTGTTTCATTTAGAGATATTAAACTGATAGTAACTAAACAATCTATATCTTTTAGCAAATCAATATCTCTTAGAATAAGGTTTGATTTGGTGAGAATGTGGCAGGAAAATTCATATTTTTTAATTATTTTCAACACTTTTTTTGTAATTTCATATTTTTCTTCAGATTTTTGGTAAGGATCATTAACAGAACCAACAATTATTACTCCTTTTTTTATATTTCTCAATTTCTTTTCAAGAATTTTATCTGCATCTAATTTCACATAAATTACTTTATCAATGGACGAATCGCAGTATTTACAACCATACTCACAATTTTGGTACGTATCAATGCAGAAATCTCCTCCAAAAAGTTTATCTTTTTTAGTAATTATTTTTAATATTGAATCTTGTGAAATGGTACGATATTCCATTACATTTCCTCGGGCGCAGAAATTCCCAACAATTCAAGCGCATTTTGTATTACTATTTTTGTTGTTTTAACTAAAAAAAGTCTTGATGATCTCAAATTCTGGTTGCTTTCAGTAAGTACCGGGCAATCTCTATAAAATTGGTTGAATTTAGAAGCAGTCTCAAATAGAAAATTTGTAATTATATGGGGTTTATAACCGCCGTATGCTTCTTCTATAAATGTAGGTAACTTTGCCAATTGTCTAATTAATTTTTTTTCAGATTCGTGTTTAAATAATTTTGAATTGAATTTAATATTTTCAGTATTGGTTTTTGACAATATACTACAAGCTCTTGCATGGGCGTATTGAATAAAAGGTACTGCATTGCCTTCAAAATTCAATGCCTCTTCCCATTTAAAGACGATTTCCTTTTCTGGTTGAACCTTAATGATATTGTATCTTAAAGAACCTATACCAACCATTTCTGCAATTTTTTTCATCTTTTCTTCTGGTAATTCATTTCCCCTTCTTTTTTTAACCTCAATATAGGCTCGATTTATACATTCGTCAATTAGCTCATCAAGATAAACGACTCTAGCTCTTCTTGTGGACATTTTTCCTTCGGGAAGAGAAACGAATGAATAAAAAACACTATTTGGTAGGATCCTTGCATTAAGTAGTTTTAAAGAAATTTCTACTTGTTTAGATTCTAGTTTGTGATCTTCGCCCAAGATATTTATTAACAAATCGGCATTTTTTGATTTCCAAAGATGATATGCAATATCTCGAGTTGCATATAATGTAGTACCATCCCTTCTTAAAAAAAAGAATTTTGTATTTCTACCTTTTATTCCAAATGATTTTAAATCTAAATAAAAAGCCTCATCTTCTTTATTACAATATTCTATTTTTTTTAATTTTTTTACGATATCCTCAACACTTTTATCCTTTATAAACGTTGATTCAGGAATGTATTTGTCAATATCAATGTTAATTTTTTTCAGACTCTCATTAATTCCTTTTAGTACTGGTTTATAGGCTTTATGAATTAACTCAATTGTTTTAGTATCTCCATGTTCACTTTTTTTTATAATTTGGTTAATTTCTAATTCAACCTTTTTTTCTTTTTCCATTAATTTATTAGCTTCTTGATAAAAAACTACGCTCTTATGATCGGTTTTTTTGTAAGCTGACTTTGGTAAATTTCTTTCTTCAAGATTATTTAGGCCCCACGTCAATATCGCAACTTGTTTTCCCATATCATCTAGATAAAATTGTGACTCTACTTTAAAACCCGAAGCTTTAAAAATTCTAACTAATGTATCACCAATAATTGGATTCCTTGCTCTCCCAACATGCAATGGTCCATTTGGATTAGCAGAAGTATGTTCAATAATGACTTTTTTACCTTTTTTTTCAAGATGTCCATAATTTCCTTTTAATTCAACTATATTATTGAGAGTTTCAGTAGTCAAGTAATTTTCATCAATGAAAAAATTTACATAACCTCCTTTAGCTTCAACATCGCAAATCCATTTTCCATTCTTTATTTTCTTTGATAAATCACTTGCTATTTCCACGGGTGATTTTTTAAAAATTGGGGCAAGAGAAAAACAAGGAAAAGCAAAATCGCCCATTTCTTCAGGGCATGCTTCTAATTTAATATCATACTTTCTAGGGTATAAAGCAGTATTTAATTGTGAAATTATTTCCTTCTTAAATTTTTCCAAAGGGTAAATCATTAAGCTTGAGAATTAATATTTTATTTATAGGGTTTTTTGTAATTAGTTATTTTAAACTTTTTTCTAAAATTATTTTTTATTGGGTCAATTCTTATAATTCTTCCTAATAGTTAAATATTTAAACTAACCATTGTTAAATATATTGATAGGGGAAAAATATGAAAAACAATACGAAAAATAAAATACGGCATTTTGAGACTTTTTTTGTAACTATTGTATTAATTACAACTACCTTATCATTTTTTGCTGTTGCTTCTGATAATTCAAATATTATATTTGAAAAGTATTCTTTTGGAACTCCATACCTGCAAAAAGTTACAATAGATGGGATACAATATGATAAAATAAATTTGGATAACCTACCAAATTTTGGTGATATTGGAAAATACAATCTACCAAGGAGAAGTGTTTCTTTACTAATAAATCAAGGTGAGGATATTGTTGATATTCAAGTTACTCACGGCGAAAGAATTTTTTTCGGTTCGAACTTTAACATCGAACCTACAACTGTACCGATATCACTTTCAGAACAATATATCTCTAAAGCTATCCCCCAAAAAGAAGTGGATTCAGATTTAAATTATGTTTATCCAGAAACCTTATACGATAATGTAGGAACATATTGGTTTAGAGGCTATAAAATACTAGTATTGTTACTTTATCCTGTTCAATATATTCCAGAAACCCAATCATTGTATTATTTTAAAGATATAAATGTAAAAATAACTACTATTAAAACAAACCAAATTAATCCGAATTTACGATTTAAAATGGAAGATGAAATGGAAGTAATTAAAAGAGTCGACAACCCTTCTGCAGTTAATTCGTATAAATTGACAAATGGATACCCTCTTTCTTCAAACTCTTATGATCTTCTTATTCTGACAACTGAAAGATTTAAGGATGCATTTAAACCATTAAAAGAAGCTCACGAATCGCAAGGATTGGCAACTAAAATTAAAACACTTAGAGATATTTCACTAATTCCAAGCACAATAAAACCAGATGATATTAGAGATTTTATTAGAAATGAATATAGAAAAAATGGCATAGGATATGTTCTAATTGGTGGAGATGATGAAATAATTCCAGCCCAAAAGCTTTGGGTACAATCCTGGAATCATGGAGAAACAACATTAATGCCATCAGATCTGTTTTATGCATGTTTAGATGGAACTTACAATTTCGATAATGACGAAAACTGGGGTGAACCATCAGATGGCGATGAAGGTAAGAATTTAGATCTTTATGCAGAGGTCTATATTGGGAGAGCATGTGTTGACATAATGTCTGATGCATACAATTTTATAGATAAGACAATAGATTATATCAATTCAGGTGGATACTCTAGCGGAAAAACATTGATGGTTGGAGAATATCTCTGGTCTGATCCAGATACATGGGGCGGGGATTACATGGATGAGATGATTGATGGAGCAAATACTAATGGATATTCAACTGTTGGTATTCCATCTGATGTATATGAAATTGATACATTATATGATCGAGAATGGGGTGGAAATGACTGGCCAAAATCAGCAATAAAGAGTAAAATTAGTGATGGTGCTTTGATTTTAAATCATTTAGGGCATTCTTCTTATGGTTACAATATGAAAATGGTAAATAATGACGTTTTATCTCTTGATAATGATGATCCAATTTTTATTTATTCACAAGGTTGTATGGCTGGAGGATTTGACAATCCAGATGATTATGATTGTATAGCAGAATATTTTACTGTAAAAACAGATAAAGCAGCATTTGCAGTTATAATGAATGCTAGATATGGATGGGGCTCTGTAGGAAGCACAAACGGACCATCACAAAGATATCATAGAGAATTTTGGGATGCAATCTTTAGCGAAAATATTAATGAAATTGGCAAAGCAAATCAGGACTCAAAAGAAGATGCATTACCTTACATTAATTATGCATGTATGCGATGGTGCTATTATCAACTTAATTTATTTGGCGATCCAGCCCTTGTATTTAACATTAATAACAATATCCAACCCAATACTCCAAATAAGCCTTCTGGGTTAAAAAATGGAGCAACTGAGGTTGAATATGAATTTAGTACATCAACAACAGATTCTGATGGAGATAAATTGTATTTTAAATGGAGTTGGGGAGATGGAACATTTAGTGATTGGCTTGGACCTTATGAATCATACGAAGAAGTTGTAATTACACATAAATGGGAAAAAATGGGAATTTATAATGTAAAGGTTAAAGCAAGGGATGAGCATAGAGCTGAGAGTGATTGGTCAGATCCACTACCGATTGCTATGTCAAAATACCATCAATTTTCATTTGCTGAATTGTCTATTAAGATACTAGAAAGATATTTCCCGCAAATATATACAATTATTAACAATTTGTTATAATCATATAATTAACTTCTATTTTTTTAATATTACAAAAGGAAAAAAGAAAGAGATTAACCAATATATCTTAGTTCATCAGTTCTTTCTCTAGACATTGATTCCATTTCATTTAGTTGTTTTGCAATTTGTTCTATTTCTTTTGCTTTTTCTTCTAATCTGGAGAAATCAATGTCAATATTAGTCATTTTTGTAACAATTTTTAAAACAGCTTTTGCACTTTTAGGATCAACCAAATAACCTGGCGTTTCTCCCATGAAGCATACTCCTTCCAATCCACGATTTTTACCCAAGCCAAGAAGTAAGCCACTGGCACCGATAATTCCTCCACCAGGTTCATTTTTCTTAAAAACCGCTCCATATTTTTTAATTGTTTTTACTAAATGTTTATCCGTAGTTGCAAATAAAACCTTTGGATCTTTTATTTCATGACCAAGTCCATAACCACCCAAGGTAACCATTTCTTTTACTCCAAATTCCTGAATCACATCTAGAATTGATTCAACTAAGTCGTATTGGCCTTGAGATGATAAACCTTGATAATCACCAGTTAATAGAATTAAATCCCTTTGATTTTTTTTAGTTGCTTTTTTAAAATAAAATTCATTATTTACCAGTTTAACTGTTCCATCAGCATTAATGAAAACTTGAGGTGGAAAATCTTTACTGTATAACTCAACAAATTTTTTGGCTTTTGTTATTTCGATTAAATGTTCAACAGCTAATTTTCCAACATTTCCTATACCAGGTAATCCTTCAATAAATATAGGATTTTTTAATTTGGGTTTTTTATCAACATATTTTATAGTTACGTTTTCCATTTTAATCCTTTCTTATCAATTTTTTTTAATTTTCTTCTATATTCTCCATGTCTATCCTGAGGAGAAAATTTTGCAGGTTTTTTTATTATTGTCTTCTGTTTACAAGTATTACATATTTTATCTAGTGTATAAGTTTTACATAATTTACAAAATAATATTTGTGACATTAATCTTCTAATTCACGTTTAAATTCACATTCGCCTTTAAATTTGACAATATGTTCTTTTGCTTTTTCCATTGCCTTTTTCATTTGATTTTCTGCAATTTTATAATCGGGTGCTTTTACCGTTATTAAATATCTTGGTGCACCAATATATTTTATTTCAATATCTACGTCTTCATATTCACTTTTTTCAGCCTTTACTAATGCATCGCGGATATGTTTAATACCTTCTGAGTCCCAAGATGTAATCAAAATTATTCCTTTTATTTGCACAAATGGAATTGAGATATTGTCTTCAGCAACTGATTTGAAATCCTTTAACCAGTCTTCATCAAAACCATCTTTTATTAATGTATTGCAATCATAGGCACATTCTTCAAAAGCATCATATAGATTACCATAAGTTTTTACCAATTCACTACCAAACTCTTTATAACATTCTTCAATTGTTTTTCCTAGATTTTCCGCAACCATTTCAAACAATTTTTCGGCTTTTTGACTATTCTTCCACTCTTGTATCTTATCTCTTCTTTGATGTTCATTTACCCTCTTTAGTGAAAGATCAATATGATTTTTAGTAGGATCTACGCGTAGTACTTTACATACAATTTTTTGTTTTTCTCTAACATAATTACGTATGTGCTTAACCCATCCTGTTGCTATTTCAGATATGTGAATAAACCCTTCTCGTTCTGGAAATTCGTCAAGGGATATAAATGCACCAAAACTATGTACTTTAATTACAGTACCTACTACGAATTCTCCAACCTCAGGGTAATCCTTTTTTAACATTGTTTTCCTATTCAACTACTTCTAAAATTTTACCTTTTATTTTTGCCTTGCCACCACAAGGAATCGCTAATTTACTACCACAAATATGACATAATATAGTAGTACTACAACGGTCAAAAAGAACTTGTTCATTCTCACAATCATTACATCTAACCCTTATAAAGTTACTTTTTGGTTTAACCATAATCTACTCTCCTATTTCAAATGATTTAGCCCTGATGCCTGGAGATTGATGAATTTTATGACATACACTACAGTTATATCTCAATGCTACTCGCCTTGTAATTTTTTCTCTTCCTTCGGGTTTAGGTCTTGGGAAACCACCATAACCTCTCATCACACGTCTAAATCTACGTTGACCTTGCTTAAGCTCACTTCCTTTTTTCTTTTTAACTCTTTCAACATCATGTATAGTATGTTTTTTACAATATGGGCAATATCTTTTAAGCTTTCGAGGTCTCTTCATATAAATCACATGTAGATTGTATGGGTAATAAGGAGGTAATATATAAAAATGTAAGGTGGGCTATTTTATAACTTCTACTACATTTCTTTTAATTAAAGGTCCACTTATTTCTTTTGCAACAGAGAGAACATCTTCTTTTCTGAGATGGAAAGTTTTCATATTTGTTCCAATAAATTCTGGTATATTTTCCAAAACTCTTACAATTTGATTATCATTTTGTATGGTACTTTTTGATTCTTTTTTTTGGTAATCTTCTTTTCCTTCTTCTTTCTGTTTTTCATTTAAAATATTTTTTCTAGATTGGTTTATAAGTTCAACAAGAGATTCGAATAATCTTTTTTCGATTTCCAATATATTTTTTAAATCGGGCTTAGCTCCTCTTACTTTTGAAAGAGCAGATTGGACTATTTTTTTTTCTCTTAATTCATAAATATTAAATGCAATTTTTTTAGTGTTTTTAATTTCCTCCTGGAAAATATTGAGGTTCTCGGATTTTTTTTCTTGTTTTACAACCTCTTCAAGTTTTTTTATATAATTTGATAAATCACCGTAAAAATTTTTATTTACTTTAGATAGAAAAGGAGAGGTCTTTTCAAGTTGTTGAATTTTCCTTAAGTTTTTATAACTTATTTCGTCCGTATCCATTTCATTCAAAATATTACATATTTATATTCGTTAAATATTTTTCACTTACCCTGTCCAATACAAATCAATTTGATTATAATAAACCAGTTTGACCTATAGTAAAACCAGCATTTATTTCTTCTTGCTGAAATCTATGTTTAATTATAGTTGCTTTTCTTTTTCCAACATTAACCTTTTCTAACTTTATTATTGTTTTTGCCATATGTTCTGTATCTCTATTTGTAAATGGCTTTATTTCACCTTTTTTATCGGTATAAACTTGTTCAGATAAAATAACATAAAGGGCTTTTTTTCTTGCTGCAATTTGGAGATTTGAAACCTGCCTTGCAAGAGAACGCATTGAACCCTCACTGTCTTTTTCTATATTGATTCGATAAAACATATTTATGGTATCAACAACAATAAGATTAACATCAGCAATATTAATTGCATCAGAAATCATTTTCTCTTGTTCTTCAAAAGACATAGGATGAAAAAAGAGAATATTATCAAGTATTTTTTTATAATTATAATTATCATTACACATCTGTTTCAATCTTACTAATGAAACGCATTCTGTATCAATATATGCTACTTTACCCCCTTGATCAACACAATTTCTAGAGATTTGTAAGCAAAAATTTGTTTTTCCACTACCTGCTTCTCCATATATTTTTGTAATTATACTGTTCTCTATTCCCCCTCCCAATAAATTATCAATGGAATCGCAGCCAATTTTTAATGTTTTCATTTTATGAAAAAGGAGCATAATGGTAAATAAAAATTTTGTTGATAATTTAACAAACCAATTTATGGAATAAACATTTTTTCAATTTGACATTCTAACGACGTAGCTTTAAATACATTAATTGTCAAATCATGTCACGCTATAAATTAGCAATATAAACGAAATGAAAGGAAACGAAGAACCAATGACTCTAACTCTAAAAATCAAAAAACCAAATAACATCCATTATAGCAGGTTTATAGAGCTTGATTTCTTAAGAGGATTTGCAATTATTTTTATGATTTTCTTACATGTAATATGGGATTTGGATTATTTTGGTCTTGTTCCAATGAATACTCAAATTTATAGACTCCAGGTAATAGTTCCTGCAATGTTTTTTGTCTTATTGGGAATATGCCTTACTGTAAGCTCTAATAAGAAGATCAACAGCCCTTTAAAAGATCAAAAAACATATTACAAGCATCTATTAATTCGTGGTTTGAAAATAATCGGTTTTGGTATAATTATTACCTTGGTTTCTTTAATATTTATATCAGATAAACCAATTATATTTGGTGTTTTGCATTGTATAGGATTTTCAATAATACTAAGTATACCTTTTCTTAAAATAAAATATTTTAACATTATACCTGCAACTTTTATAATAATTATAGGTTATTTGATTGGCAAATTTCCAGTTGAAAATCCAACGGTTTTACATTTAGTAATTGGATTACATCCGTCAAATATATCGTTACATACAGTGGATTATTTCCCACTTTTGCCCTGGTTTGGAGCATGTTTATTTGGAATTGTACTAGGGAATTTATTATACAATGGTAACGAAAGAAGATTTAAAATTCCAGATCTCTCAAAATACAAACCAGTCACAATTTTCTCCTGGTTAGGGAAACATTCCTTAGCTATTTATCTTGTACACCAACCAATAATCGCTGGGGCGTTGACTCTTTTAATTATTTTTTAAAAAATCTAATTAACAGTCATTTTCGCTCCATAAATCATAAACCACACAAAAGCCGGAAAACAGGAAATTGATTCTGGTATAGCTATTCCTTCCCAAGGGAATATTAACATTAGGGAGCAAAATGATAATATTGAAAATATTGTAGCAATACTACCTAATGTCCGCTCAGATTGGTTCCTTCTTAGAGTCATTCCTATTATAAGCAAAGCTATTGTTAAAGTTATAAAAAATAATGCTGAGAAAATCCAATGTATTGTAAACATTGTCTCAGGAAAAACTCCAATTCCAATAAGTGCAATTGAACTTAAAAATAAAACGTAACCTCCGGTTTTAACTTCTAATCTTTTCACAAGACCTATGGAAAATATTAGTACAAGTATTCCTCCTAATATCATTCCGTTGTTGAAAAAAAACGCTGAAATCCCCTCAATCCCAAGGTCGCTTAATGCATTTTTTGTCCAATTAAACCAGGGAGAGTAAAAAATAGCAATTCCAATATTAATAAAAATAACAATTGGAATAAGAATACCGCAAAAACCCGATATTTTTTTTAATAATAATTTTATAAACATTTAAATAAAAAGTAGTTTTATAATTATTTATATTTTTTTATGATTTACTATTTATTAATTAATCACAAATTTAAATAATTTATATTATTAAAATATCTGGTCAAATTTAAAATCTTCCCATTTTCTAATTCCAAGAACAATCTCTAATTCAATAGGAGTTATAATTGGTATTTTATATCGAAGATAATCATCAATTGCAACTCGTGGACATGCAGTTGAAACAAAGCAGTCGATATCTCTAAAACCCTCTAGCGACTCGGGGGAAAAAAAGTCCAGTGAAATAACTAATGACTCTTTATTATTATCTTTAATTATTTTTTTTAATTCCGGTACTAATTTCATTCTTTGTTGTCCTCTTTTTATTCCAATTAAAATACCAAATTTCTTTGAATTTTTGGAATTTGCTATTGCACCATATCTCTGACGAAGTATAGCATCCTTCAACTCTTCAAGTTCCCTTTTTTTTACAGTGTTTGTGTAAGGGTCTGCTGCGATTACCGGTTTTTTCGAATCAATTAGAATCCCCAATGGATGAAATGTGCCACTTCCAATAAATAAAAAACAATCTACCTCTTTTGAAAGGCTGGTTGCAGAAGAAAAATTGCATCCTAGAATTTGTCCCTTAGATGATATTCTTTTATCGCCTTTAGATATTAAAGGTTTGAAATTATTTTTTTTAAGAATATCTTCGACTTCATTTAATCTATGAACATGTTGTGAGGTTGTAATAATCCCAATTATTTTTCCTTCTAAATATGTTAAAGATTTTTCAACAACTTTAGATATTTCTTTTTTAGAAAGAGCATTTATAAATGCCATGGGAATATGATATTTTCCAATATTTGGAAGTTCAGAATGTCCAATTTGTATTACAAAATCAACCCCTAAATTTAGTAATTCAATATTTGCAATATCACAAGCTCCATAACAGGGGTCAGCAATAATAATTACAGTTGAATTTGTTTTTTCTTCTAAAAAGTCAACAAATTTTGATGCATAATTTTTAAACCCCTCTGGAATCTGCAATGCAATAGTTTTGTAATTATTGTTTTTAATCGTTTTTACTACTTTTTCCAAATCAATATCATAGTCAGAAATTAGCATCAAACAGCCTTCTTAATCATTTTAATTATATTACTAAAGAATTTCATTCTATAATCATAAGAATTTATTGACATATCAATTTCAATTATCTGTTCTTTATCTGTAAATGGTTCGAATGTATTTTTTTGATTTTGATAAATCTCCCATCTCCCATCTGAAACGGATTTTTTCTTTAATCTTTCACTCAACCATTTCTTTACTATTTCATCGGGACAATTGCATTTGATCGTTACAATATAGGCGTTACATTTACTTGCAATTTCTCTTACCAAATCTCTATATTTCTTTTTTTGAAAGGTTGCATCTAAAACCACGTTTTTATCTTGTTTTAGATAAAACTTTGCTTTTTCTATGACTTTATCATATGTAAAGTCAATCTTATCTGGTGCATAAAGACCAGTATCTATTTTATCATGATGGCGTTCATATTTATTGATTCCTGCTAACTCTTTTCGGATAATATCTGTGTTAATATTTTGGGCATGATAGTCAACTGCTAGTTTCAATGCTAATGTAGATTTACCCGTTCCAGTTAATCCAGTGATCATAAACACAACAGGCTTATTATTAAACAAATCAAGAGAAAATAAAAGAGAATAATAATAAGCTAGGTCGAAATATTTTTTTGAAATCTTAATAATTGCACTTTTTTCATTTTCAAATATTGTTGAATCATCTAATCTAAAAGAATTGACTTTTCCCCTGACATAAGCTCTATATGATTTATAAAAATTTAATACATTAAATATTTCAATATCTTTACTTTTTTCTACATAATAATCTATTAAATAGCTAGATAGAAATGGATAATTTAGATAATCTAGATCCATAGCTAAAAAGGAAAGATCTGATGCTACATCGCAAAATCTAAATCTTTTGTTAAACTCGATGCAATCAAAAATGTAAATTTTATCGGTAATAACTATGTTTCCAGAGTGAAGATCACCATGGCAATCTTTGATATAACCGTCTTTAACCCTTTTTTCAAAAATATTTTTCTTTTTCTTAAGAAAATCCTTTGATGTTTTTCGAATAAAGTTGTAAATATCCTGTTTAATAGAAATATCAATGTAGGATTTTGTTTGTTCAAAATTTTCATCTATGTTCAATTCTACAGAGTTAACATCACCAAAATGATTAATTTCAACAGACTGTTTTCCAGAATTATAGAAATTAATTAATATATTACAAATATTTTCAATAGATATTACATCTATACTGCCTTTTTTTAACAGATTTGTCATTATTTTCTCTTGGGGAAATTCTCTCATTTTTAAGGTATATTCAACAATAGGTCCATTTCCATCTAATTCAATTTCATCATCTTTCTGGGTAATTGGAATCACATCAAGATATATCTCTGGACATAGTCTCTTGTTTAATCTCATCTCTTCTTCACAAAAATATTTTCGTTTTTCTAGAGTAGAAAAATCAAGAAATCCAAAATTAACTGGCTTTTTTATTTTATATGCATACTTTCCAGTTAAGATAATAAAAGAAATATGTGTTTGTAGAAGTTCTACTGATTTTACGTCATTTCCATAAAAAGATGGGTTTTTTAAATTCTCACATAAATTTTTTTGTTGCATTTATACCTGTGACAATGATTATTTTATTAATATTTTATCTACCAAAATTACAATCCTGAGAGATAAATTACAATACTAATAATAATTATTTGGATTCCTAATAAAGATATTGCAGCAGGAATGAACATTTTATACATTCGTGTTGTATCTGTTTTTAAGTAATCACTACTTAAAACATTACATAAATGTATAGGAGAAATTAGATATCCAACTAGAGAGCTAATGAATATCAAACTTGTTAAACCTACGAGAGAAATGAAGTTTATTGGTTCTGGAAAAAAAGGACTGACTATTGGATAGGATAATGCAACTCCTGCTACATTATAACCTGTTAATATCCCAAGAATAAATGGTAATATAACTACCATCGAAATTGCTGGAAATGGTGTACTTTTTATTATATTGGCAATTGCATCACTTGCACCAGATACTTCAATAATTTCTCTAAAAATCATAATTCCAAAAATTGCTAAAGCTAATTTGTATGTTAAAGATTTTTTAAATATATTTGGAAAATTTTTATTGTCTTTTAATATAAAAAATAGAAGAATTATACTCAATATAATTCCAATTAGAAAAGATCTAACTTTTGGAAAATCAAAAAACCATAAAATTGCATAAATTATAATAGGCAAAATTGGGGGAATAAGAAAAATTAAACCACTATAGTTATTATTCTTGTTTTCTATTTGTACTAAATTATTTTTTGTAAATTTTCTAATGAAAATATATCCAATTATAATAAAAGCAAAAAATGCAGGGAAATTTGCAATAATAATATTTAATATCTCAATATTTGAAAACTCGGCACTACATATTAGTATCATTGCAAAAGATATTGGATAAATGGGGAACCATATGTGTCTAAACCAAATATTTAGGAAATTTTTTTGATTTTTATTAAGATTATACTTATTACCCTCTTCATCTATCATAGGTGCAGAAAACAAAGCCCCGCCTGGAACTGGCATTAACCCATATATAGCTGGAATCACGCCTAAAATACCATTTTTTTTAACAATAGTTTTAAGCCCCTCAATTAATTTTTTTATTGCACCCGTTTCTTGCATGCATTTTGCTAAAGCAAATATTAATGTCATAAGCAGTGCAAGTTCGATTGTTTCAGTTTCTATTTGATTATTTTTAAAAGAATAAATAGTAGCTTCGATAAATGCGTCTCTCAATTCTATAATATTTAATACTTCAAGTGAAAAAATTCCAACAATGATTGAACCTAAAATCAAGGAAAATCCAAAATTAACTTTTTTACGTATTAATATAATAATTACGATAAATGCAATTATTACCCCGATCAGATTTAGCATCAGACACACAAAACAAAATAATGTTTAACTAATTAACTCATATGCACAATTTTCAGCTTCTTCCAGAGTATCATCATAATTTAAGGTTAAGAACTCACCATTTATCATAAGTGGTTTTCCATTTACTATTGAAGTGCAAACATCACTACCTTTGGTAGTGTATACTAGATGAGATATAAGATTGAATTTTGGAATAAAATGAGGATTTTTTAAATCCAACATTATAATATCAGCAATTTTCCCCTCCTCAATAGATCCTATATAATTTTCCATTCCTACACATTTTGAACCCCCTATTGTAGAAAAATCAAAAACTGTTTGAGCAGGGAGTATAACCGGATCCCAACGATGCTGTTTATGAATAAGCGCGCAAAATTTCATGGTTTCAAACATATCTAGACAATTGTTACTTGCTGCCCCATCAGTACCAAGACCTACTGTCACTTTTGAATCTATTAGCTCTGGAACAGGTGTATAGCCACCTGTAGCAATTTTCATATTACTAACAGGATTATGAGATATTTTCGAATTTCCTTTTTTTATATCAAGAATCTCATTTTTTGTAATCCAGCTACAATGAGCTAAAACCATCTTATCATTAAGTAAGCCGTACTTCTTTAGCTGATTTATCGGTCTTAAACCATATTGTCTCTGTACATTGTACACCTCTTCCCTAGTCTCAGAACAATGTATGTGCATGAAAATATCATTTTTAATAGCAATTTCAAGAGATTTTTGGAGTGTTTCTGGACCACATGTATAGGTACCATGAGGAGCAATAACAGGTTTAATCAGATCCTTATTTTTCCATCTTCTAACAAATTTATCACAGTTTGGTATTAATTCTTCATAAGAGTATTCTGGAGTCCCATTATCAATAAACGCAAAACCAAGAAAACCTCGCATTCCAATCTTTTGAGTAACCTCCCCGATTGCATCTTCAAAAAAATACATGTCAATATATGAAGTTGTCCCTGTTGAAATCATCTCTAACATTGCAAGTTTAGTTCCAATTTCAATTGATTTACTATTGAATTTTGATTCAATTGGCCAAATTCTTTCTTCTAGCCAATTTTTTAAAACCATGTCATCCCCATAACCTCGAAGTAGAGTCATTGGTACATGAGTATGAGTGTTTATTAACCCAGGTAAAACTAACTTATCTTTACCACTAAGTTTATAATCTGCCTCGACAGAGATTGAATTTTTTGATATTTCTGCAATACGGTCACTATCTATAAAAATATCAGCCTGATACTGCTCCCTTTTTTTATTTTGAGTAATAATTTTTGCTTTTTTAATCAGGATGCTCATAAATCTTACTCTTCATATTTGAACTCTGTAGCTTTGTACCAACTGTCTTCGAAATATTTGTTTAATTTTTCAAGCATTTCCTTTTCAACAGTCCAAATACCCAGTTCATCTTTTTTAATTGGGCCTGATAAGACCAATGCTCTATTTTCTCCAAGTATGAAATTCCCTCTAATACCAGAATGTTGTTTTACTGCTTTTCCTTTTAAAAGGTCCTTATTTTCATATTTATTTACTACAATTTTTGCATCTTGAGGTATTTCAATGTCACCCATATATTCAGCAATAATTTTAGGGTTTTGTATCTCCGAAATGCTCCATTTGTGGGTAGGTCGTGATGCCGATTGTTTCGTATTTATTTTTCTCAATCCCAACTCAATTGCAAATCCAACAAAAACAACTCCAATAACAATACCAACAAAGACTGATAAAGCATCCATTTTAATATCCTCCTAATTGTAATAAATTATCTTAGATATATAGATTTGCATACAAAATTATTAATGGCAATCTTTATGTTTAATATTGTTATTCAGGTCAAAACATAAGGTCTTTTTCATGGTCGAAAATAATATCCTTGTTAGGATTAAGTCATTAAAAAAATCTAAAAATGCTTTAATCCTAGCACATAACTATCAAATTGCAGAAGTTCAAGATATTGCTGATTTTGTTGGCGACTCCCTAGATTTGGCAATGAAAGCAACTAAAACAAATGTAAAGAATATTATATTTTGTGGGGTCGATTTTATGGCAGAATCAGCAAAAATTTTAAATCCTGATAAAAATGTGGTTATTCCTGATATTGAGGCTAAATGTCCTATGGCAGGGATGGTTGATTCAGAAAGTCTAAATCTAATTATTAAAAAACATCCCGACGCAGATGTTGTTACTTATATCAATACAACTGCTGAAGTAAAAGCAATATCTGATATATGTTGCACATCTTCCAACGGTGTAAAAATCGTTAAAAGTAGAAAAGCCAAAATAATAATATTCGTTCCAGATAAAAACTTGGGTCTATATATTAAAAGATTTACCCCCGAATATGAAATGATTTTATGGCAGGGTGTATGTCCAACCCACAATAAAATTGAAAAACAGGACATATTAAAATTAAAATATGAACATCCAAATTCAAAAATATTGGTTCATCCTGAATGTAAACCCGAAGTAATTGACATCGCAGATCAAGTATTTTCGACCAATGGAATGGTAAATCATGTTAAAAAATCAAAGGATGAGGAATTTATTATAGGAACTGAAAAGGGGATTTGTCATAGATTAAAAAAGGAGAACCCGGATAAGATATTTTATCCAGTTGAGTCAGCTGTTTGTCCCAATATGAAAAAAATAACCTTAAAAAAAGTATTAAAAAGTCTAGAAAATTTAGAACCAAAAATCAAATTATCTGAAGATATAATTAAGAAAGCTAAATTACCATTACAGAGAATGATTGATATGGGGCGAGGTGATTAAATAAAAAGAATTTTTATGGATCAAGCATCCACAACCAAAGTAAATCCTGAAGTTATAAAAACAATGCTACCTCTTTTTTCTAGATATTTTGGAAATCCTTCGTCTGTTCACAAATATGGTAGAGAAGCTTTTGAATATCTTGAAAAAGCTAGGGAAAATGTAGCAAATTTGTTAAATGCAAAAAGTAATGAAATAATATTTACAAGTGGAGGATCTGAATCAGATAACTTAGCAATAAAAGGGGTTACCTACAGACATAAAGATAGAAGGAAATTAAAAGGGCCGCATATTATCACATCTGTAATCGAACATCCTGCTGTACTTGAAACAATAAAACATCTGGAAAATCAAGGTTTTAGAGTAAAATATCTTCCTGTAGATAAATTTGGTCTTGTTTCAACAGAAGATTTACAGGAATCAATTTCTAAAAACACATTTCTAATTTCAATTATGTTTGCAAACAACGAAATTGGTACCATTGAACCTATTGAAGAAATTGGTAAAATCGCTAAAGAAAATAACATTCTTTTTCATACTGATGCGGTACAGGCAATCGGAAAAATTCCTATTAATATTGATAAATTAAAAATTGATTTACTTGCATTATCGTCTCATAAAATTTATGGACCTAAAGGAGTAGGAGTAGCTTATATAAGAGAAGGTGTAAAGCTAGAACCATTTATTCATGGAGGGGGACATGAAGGAGGTTTGAGAAGTAGTACTCATAACATGCCCGGTATTGTTGGCTTAGGAAAAGCTTGTGAACTAATAAAAATAAGAATGAATGATGATATTAAACATCTTAAAAAATTAAGGGATAAGTTGATAAAAAATATTTTAACTATTAATGAAAGCTACTTAAATGGCCATCCTACAAAAAGGCTAGTTAATAATGCTAATTTTCGTTTTACAGGTGTTGAAGGTGAGTCAATTCTTTTATCATTAGATGAAAAAGGAGTAGCAACTTCAACAGGTTCAGCATGTTCTTCAATGAAATTAAAAGCTTCTCATGTACTTACTTCAATAGGTTTAGATCCAATTGAAGCAAGCAGTTCAATTAGATTAAGTCTAGGACGTGAAAATACGGAAGCCGAAGTGGACTATGTTACAAATATTCTTCCAGATATTGTTGAAAAATTAAGAAAGATATCTCCTCTATGGAAAAAATAGGGATCTTAAATGTCATATCTATTGGAAATGGATGGATGGAAAAATAATATAAGATTTTCATCTGCGCATATGATATTTGATCACGATAAATGTGGTTTTTTACATGGACATACCTATGCCATTCATTTGAAGGTATTTGGTGAAAAGGATAAAAATGGATTTATAATTGATTTTTCAATTTTAAAATCCGCCCTTAAAAAAATAGCAGATCAACTAGATCATAGGGTATTAATTCCGGAAAAAAATGATTTTGTAACAATAAATAATAACGAAATAGAAATTTGTCATGAAGAAAAAAAATATATCTTACCCAAAATAGATTGTGTTATTTTACCCATTAAATCAAGTACTGCTGAGAATCTTTCTGAATATCTATTGGAAAATTTGCTAAGTCAGCTTACAATAACTAAAAATATCAAAAAAATTTGTTTAGGTTTAGATGAAGGTTTTGGGCAAGGGGCAGTTGTAGAAAAAATTGTTGGTTAGTAAAATGTCAAAAAAGGCCATTGTTTTAATCTCCGGCGGTCTTGATTCATGTGTATCATCCTTTATTGCAAAAGATAAAGGGTACGAATTATATGGTATTTCTTTTTATTATGGACAACGACATGAAAAAGAAATAGAATGTGCTAAGAAAATTTGCAAAACTTTGGATGTCAGAGACCATATTATTTTAGATATTGACTTTAACAAATTTAGTAAAACATCTCTTTTAAAATCATCTTTGAATAACATAAGTAATCATGATTTAGATGAAATAGGCAAGAAAATTCCATCTACATACGTATCAGGGAGAAATACCGTTTTTTTGTCTTTAGCCTTATCTTATGCAGAATCAATTGATGCAGATTATATTTTCCTTGGTGTAAATTCAGTGGATTATTCAGGTTATCCTGATTGTAGACCAGAATATATCAAAGCATTTCAAGAAATGGCAAATTTGGCATTAAAAAAAGCAATTGAAGGAAATCCGATTAAAATTGAAACACCACTAATAAACCTGAAAAAATATGAAATTATTAAAATTGGTTCCAGATTAAAAACTCCTTTTGCAGACACTTGGTCATGTTATAGAGGGCAGAAAAAGGCATGTGGTCGTTGTGATTCCTGTTTAATAAGATTAAAAGGATTTAAGGAAGCTAAAATAAAAGACCCTTTATACTATGATTATCTTCCAAAATGGTATATTAGTTGATTTTATTGTGATTGTTTATTTTTCTTTTCCCTAATATAATCTTTTACATCTAAAATTATAGGAATAGAAACCAATATTGCAATAACTATTCCAAGTGATATTAGACAATCTTCATGGACGTTACTTACGGTATTCTTACCACTTATTATATCCTCAAAAAAAAGATTTATTGTTCCAAGCCATGGAATTTCTAATCTGGCTTTTCCAGATATCCATTCTAATTTAATTGGTTGAGGACAAATATCTGACGTCTGATCGATTACTTTGTTATTATCTCCTTTAGTTAAATAACCTGAATGAATCCAAGAAGGTTTACTATTTCGTAATCCTAATTCAGGTATAGTAATTGATGTTTCGTTGATTATTCCATATTCTGCAATAGTATAAGTTGTTGCTCCAGCTTCATTATTTACTTCTACCCAACACATTAACCTATGAATTATTTGGGATACATCTTCACGTCCTAATGGTTTATAAATTACTACGTCTCCCCAGTCACCATAAAAGAAATTATTAGGATCCTCTTTTTCTTTTGCTCCACCAAAATTCCCTCCATGGACAATAATATCATGTTCGGTGTTTACTTTCTGAACTAGGACCATATCTCCAGCATCGATTGTTCCATATCTTCCAAAAGGAGGATTGGTATGTTCCATACTCCCAGATTCAATTGCAACCATGGGGGCAGAGAACCACTGTCCAGTATAAGCCCATAAAATTAATAATACGATTAATACAGCAACTACTGCAACAATTACATCCCTCAAAAGAGAAATTTTTTCATTATCACTTCGCCAAAATCGGATCAATAAATCTTTGATTTTCTTGAAATTCATGTAAAATCCCTATTTCATTTGATGTTTTTGACCGATTGAAATCTTAATTTTCGTTCCACAGATATGGCAGATTTTTATCGATTCCTTAAATTGTTTTCCGCATCCAGGACAATAGTAATGCCATTTAAATCTTTTTGTTATTCCTCTTTGAGAAACACTGTGGAATTTTATATTCAGATTATTAGCCACATTTTGAATTGAATAATCATCAGTTAAAATCATGCTCTCTTGATTTTCATTTTTATTAATATCTAATGCAAGAGCAATTATTTCCACGTCAGCAGGTGATAATCTATCTATATCTCCTGTTTTCTCAGCAATTTCTTTAATTTTAATTATTGATTCTTGAGAAGCTGATTGAATCTTAAGTCCTTTCTCTTGAAGAAACTGAAATTTTCTATAGTCATTACCACCTGGTTTTAACTCTTCAGATATTAAGGGCGTTGTTATCATGATTGAATTGCTTAGATTAATAGGATTACCTGAAAGTATTGCTGAGGTATCTATTAAAAAAATTTGTTTTTTCATATTATTAAAATATTTCAAAGTTAATTATTTTTTAATTTATTTATTAAATTTGATATTTTTATAATTTCCTGTTCTCCAGATTTCATATCTTTCACAACAACAGAATTTTTTTCTAACTCTTCTGGACCGATAATAATTACCTTTTTAGCATTCTTGGAATTTGCATATTTTAAGGATTTACCAATGCCTCTTCTTAATAAATCCATATCTGTCAAAATACCTTCTTTTCTTAGGTTTTTAGCTATTTCAATGGATTTTCTAATGGTTGTTTCATTGACTGGTATAATATATACTTCTATATCATATGACGGGAAAGTATAGTTTTCTGTTTCTAAAGCAAGAATAGTTCTATCAAAACCTAATGCAAAACCCGAAGTTGAAACGTCTGTGCCACCGAATTGTTCAACCAAATCATATTCCCCCCCTCCACAGAGTTGTTTTTCTGCCCCAAGAATAGGGGCGTCTATTTCAAAAACTAATCCTTTATAATAATCCAATCCGCGAGCAATTTTCATCTCTATTTTTATTTTGGATATGCCATAGTCGTTTTTTAATATGCTAATAATTTCTTCATATCTTTTTAAGTCCTTAACCTGAATATATTTCTTCAAATCATTTATATTATTGCTGCCTAAAAACCCTAGAAATTTCTTTTGTTTTTCTTCAGGGATCCCATAATTGTCAAATTGATTATGTAATTCGTTAAAATCCTCTTTATCTATTAATCTAAATACTTCGTTTGCACCTGCTGGGTAATATTCAGATAAGCAAGTCTTAAATTGCTGATTTAAAAAATCAAGATTTCCTATTCTAATATCAATATTTTTAAGCCCAGTATTTTTTATTGCATAATAAGCAAGAGCAATTAGTTCTGCCAGAGCTTCAGTGGTGGATGTTCCAATTAATTCGCATCCCATCTGTTGAAATTCTCGGTATCTACCTTTCTGGGGTCTATCATATCTAAAACAATTACCAAAGTAGAATAATTTTAAAGGTTTTGGTTCCATCTGAAGTTTTTCAACATAAAATCGCATGACAGGAGCTGTAAGTTCAGGTCTTAAAGCAAGATCTCTACCACCTTTGTCCTTGAATGAATAAAGTTCGTCAATTATTGCATCTCCTGATTTGGCAGTAAATAGTTCCAACGTTTCAAATGTTGGAGTTTGAATTTCCCTGTAACCAAATGATTTAATAGTAGAGGCCATATGGTGCTCTACATATCTACGTTTTTCCATTTCTTCGGGAGTAAAATCTCTAGTACCTCTTGGTAAATTAAACACGGTTTGATTGTATAAAAAGAATATTTAATTATGTTTCTATCCATGAGAACAATTTTTTTCTTAAAATTTTCAATAATTAGGATTTGAAAAGTAAAAATTCCATAATTTGATTTTTTTTATCCAATGTATCAATTTTAGAATTTATTGTTATTTTTCCATAAGATTCTACATGATATCTCCAATAATGAGCTGTGAATATTTTGGAATGTTGTGTAAAAATTGATTTCATATGTATTTCAGCATGTATTGGAATATCTGGTTCTAATGTTGAGTTAATTATTAAATCAAATTCAGTTGGAATTAATTTTCGATGATTTTTTTTAAAATTTTTTGGGATGAATTTAATATATTTTGGATTAATGCTATAGTATTGTTTTGTACTTTTTGGTGTTTTCTCGTCCTGATTAATTACTGCCAACAAATCCCCCTTTTTTATATTGTGAATAGTATTTGCCCAAGTTAAATTTAGAAAATCTCCAGTAACTCTACCCCAAAACCATCCAATATTTTTAAACATTGTAGAAGGAGAATACCCCCAATTATGATCATGATATCCAATACCTTTGACAGATATTTTTCTATCTTGGAAATTTATTTCTCCTTTTACTTGAGCTTTTGGTAAGGCAACTGCCCAACATGTTTCACTGGTTTCTATCTTCCACCCTGTGGTTGTTCCTATAAAATTAAGATTAACATCAATATTTCCAATTTTAATAGATACATCATATATCCATTCTCCATATTTTTCATAACGCTCTCTGTTAAATTCAACTACCTTCTTACCATTAATTTTTAAATCAGGATATTTATTTGAAGGTACAAAACTATTATAAAAATCTCTTTTTGTTGATTCTGATTCAACTATACCATTTTTATAAATGTTAATTCGAGATTCTAATAATCCACTATTTTTCAAATGATAAACTCTAATGCCAATGTGTATACTATATCCATTATCAAAAACTGCATCAAAGTACCACCATTCAACATCAATAATGTTAATGTTTCCATGAAAGACATCATCTTTAGGAGTTATATCAACTCCCTGATGAAAGTTGACAGAGTTATCTAATTTTTTAAAAATATTTACGTCCATAGTTTAATCTGAAAACAATTCTTAATTTATAAGAATAAGGGTTTGATTTGGTTGAGTTTCATACTAATGAATAATAATGTAAAAAAATAATAAAAATCCACTAGCTGTTTTTTTTACTTCCTCAACTTCGTTACATTTTACTGAGATTGTAATATCAATAGCTCCAAATCCTAATACTGGAACATTATAGGCACCAGAATAATTCCCTGCTTCTATAATTCCAATGTCATTTGTAACATCTTTCCCTATAAAAATTACTCCACCCTTTACAACAACACGAGCAGTTACATTTGTAGCATTTTTAATTCCAGTATTGTTAATTAAAGCAGTTATTCCAAGTAATCCACCAACTATCTCTCCAATTTCTATCTTAACAGAAGGTTGAATTGTTATATTAAAATCATCAGACCATTCACTTTGTGTTCCATTTGTATTGTTAGTTTTTGCCCTAATTGTGTAATTCCCTTGTTGCTGCCATGAGTGATTAACAGTAATATTTTCTCCAGATTCGTAAGGGCCTATCCATTCACTAATATTTCCATCTCCCCATTCGATGTAATAAAATAAGACAAATCCAGATGAATCTGTTGAAAAAAAAGTAAAGTTGTATTCAATACCTGGTTCTCCTAATTGCGGACCAGTAATTATTGGGGAAGTAGGCTCTCTAGTATAACTATTTATGTTATGAATATTTGTATAACCAATGGTGCTTGATACCGGCATCACGATAATAGTTAAAATAAATATTATACTAATTTTCGCTATATTTTTACTCATAATAACTTGCCTCTTGTATAGATAATTTAGTTCTGTGTAATATATATAATAAAGTATATTGAATATATAATTTAAATATTTCCATTATATTTTTCTTTGAATAAAGTTGAACTGAAAATATCTTTACTCTAGTAATATAAATAAAAAATTTTTCAAATTAAAATGA
>Ga0272441_10001335_pt1 | contig 52753 bp, 83 predicted proteins | sample SSMProp6N_FD_193582 | JGI IMG/M metagenome (GOLD analysis project Ga0272441, IMG submission 193582) | Marine sediment archaeal communities from Little Sippewissett salt marsh, Falmouth, MA, United States - SSM-Prop-6N | ecosystem: Environmental > Aquatic > Marine > Wetlands > Sediment ...
CCATTTTTCTATTTTTTTTATTTCATCATTATTTAACATTTATATAATCTCCTTAAAAATATTTATTTTTATTTTATAATATTTTAAATAATTTGTCAACTATAAACTTAAAATAATTTCATTAGCTATTTTAATATAATCTAAAGTAATATCTTTATTTTTTTTAAGTATTTTTTTTATTTTAGCTATATATTTGCTTTGAATTTGTTGAATTTTCTTTTGAATTTGTTCTAAATTTTTATGTAAAAATTTTATATCATATTTTTTCCAAATTACGCCTTCTACTTCGTAGCTGTTCCTTTTAAGTTTCTTTTCTTTTAAATATAATGTATTATCATCTTGTGTAAAAAATGCAAATGGAATACATCTTAAATTATTCGGCTTGCCCTTGTACATTAGTACATCTCCTCTGTTGGCTTTTTTTCTGTTTGCTCTTGTCATATGGTTTATTAACTCCTTTTATTTTTTTTATTTTAAATTAAATATTTTTTTTACTTTTGGTTGTAAATAATTTTTATTTTCTCTAATACAGTTTATTAAATAATATAAATCAAAATCTTTACTTTCATTTAATGGATTATATAAAGATTCTTTTTTAATTATTTCTAATAATTTTTTAGATTTTTCTTTAGATAGATTTTTTAATTCTTTTTCCGATTCTATATTTATGTAACTCTTTATTTCTCCCTCAGCAGAAATTCTCCAAAATTCATCTTTAAAAATAAGTAATGATTCTAAATCACCGTCAACATGCATTCTATTTTTATTATAAGAAGCATATATAATTAATGCTCTAACATTGTTTTTTATTTGTATTTCACATTCTGTATACAAACACTGAGTATATAAACTACCTTTAATAAAAATATTACAATTTATACATTCAAATAATGTTTTTATATATAAATCACCATTTAATCGAAGACATAGGTTTCGTCCATAAATTAATAAATTTCCATGAACAATTAAATCTCCCTTAATAATAACAACACGAGCATCATCTTTTATTATTAAATCGCCATAAATTACTAAATTTCCGTTAAAATTAATATTACCTTTATTGAGTATTAAATTATTATAATATTTAGTTTCTGTAATATATCCCATAGTTTTACTCCGATTTTTTAAATTCAATTATTTTTAATTTTTCATTAAAAGACCTTGATAAGGCTTCTTGTTTATTTAAAGTATAATCTATGGGTTTATTTTTTAATAATCCTCCCATTAAACCATATATAATGGGTTTACCCCATATAATATTGGGAGTAATTTCTTTAAATTGACCATGGTTAAATGTCCATCTACCTAATTGATTATTGTGATCAATAAATTCAATATAACTATCATTTTCTACAAATGGAGCTATACAATTAAATAATAAATATTCATATTGAAGTATTTGATTTTTTTTATATGCGTCTAATAACATAATATTATTATCTCGATCACGTCTTACGAACCAACCAAAAAAATTAAAAAGAATATTAATATGATAACTATAAGGCTCTTTAGTCATCTTTTTTTCTTCAATTATATGAACCAATTCTCTAATAAGAGGACTATGAAACTTATTATCAATAAAAAAATTTTGTTTTAAAATAGTAAAACTTTTTATATCCACAAAACAACCTCCTATAAAAATTTAATTAAATATATATTATTTCCAATATATCTTATAATCATTTGTTTATTTAAAGTATTTATAATACCAATATTTCTACAATGATTTTTAAATTTATTTTGATTAATATTCGTTTCTTTATTTTCATATGATGATATAACAATTCCTTCATCATTATAAATTTTTATCATGGAATCTTCAAATTTTATCATAATAATAATATCTGGTATGTTAATATAATTATACATATGACAAACTGCACATTGATATCGAATTTTTATCACTCCTTTTTTTTAAAAATTTTTTCATAATAATCTAAATTCATTAAAACTAAATCTGGTTTATTATTTTCAATAATAATTATATAATCATATTTTTTTAATAAATTCAATGATTTATTAAAATTTTTTTCCAAATCTTGTCGAAAAATTATCGATTCTTGAGGTATTTTATATTTTTCTGCTGTTGTTTTTTTAATATTTTTAATATTATTTGTCATATTTTCTTCCTCTTTTTTATTAATTATAAATTTATAAATTTATAATTAAATTATTTTTTATTTAAATTTATTATATCATATTTTCTTATTTATTTAAATAAAAACTCTTAATTATTTCTATACATTCTTCAACTGTTTTATCTTTAATATTAAAACGCGCATAACGATTATTTGATATATAATGATAACCCATTTTTACTAGCCCATCCGTGATAGTACCAAGTCTCCAATCTATAGAAATTTTAGTGTAAACACCAAATTTTTTAGTATTTATATTGGTTATCCATACTTTTAGTTTTTTATGATATGTTAAACAAATACTATTTATCAATAAATTCCCCACCTCTTATTTTAAATTACTATTAATTCAGTAAGTCCAAAATTAAAATGATTTCCTGTAGAATCCTCCACTGTTGCCCCTATAACATTATTAAAAAAATCATTTAAAAATACTCTTAACTTAAATGTTACTTTACTTTTTTTATCTTGCACACTTGCCCCTACATAAAAATAATTATTATTAGAATCTTGTAATCCTTTTATTTTTCCTCCTACTAACATATATTCTATATTTTTATATAAATTTCCCATTATATCAACAAAGCAGTCTTTTGGAGTAGTTGAAAGATAAGATACTCGTAGCTGTTGATTAGAGTATATATTTTTAACTATATCATCATAATAATATAAATAAGTTTCTAATGATAATTCACTAGACTTAACGGTTCTTATATTTCTTTTTCTCACGGTGTTTGTGCCATAATTTATATTTCTTAAATCTGCATAATTTTGTATTCTTATACAATTTTCATCAATAATATGAACTATTACATAAAGATTTCCATGAAAATCTACTAATGCTCCCATATATAATTGTTTATTATTTTTATCTAATATAGGTTGATCTAAATGAGTATCAGTAATATTTTCTATAAAAGGATAAGTAAGTTTTATACCACAATATAAATCTTCCGATTTATCAGAATTAACTCTAATAACTTTGAATCCTCTACCATATCTTTTGCTTTCTACAATATCTCCACTATCTATGATTGAAAAATTATTAGTAGCAGATTTTTCTTCAGTCTTTTCCTCTTTATTAATATTTTTTTTGGGTTGAATTATATTAATAATATTTTCAACAGAATTTTGAAAATTAATATCTAAATTTTCTATATTAAATTTATTCTTTAATGTATTGACAAAAGTATTTAAAACATCGATATCTTCACCAATAATTGTATTTTTTAATATTGTTGTTTCTACAATATTTTCATCCATTAATTCATTTTTAATAAATTTTAAAATATCCATAAAAATTACTCCCTAATTATTTAATCATTTTTCTTGATTATACCTGAAGTATTAACTTTATATATCTGACCATTTATTTTAAATATTAATGGATGGTCTGTGACTTCTTCATCAATAATATCATTTAAAATTTTTTCTACAGTATCATTAAATCCAAATTTAGCATCAATATTAAAAGTTTTATTAATAAAATGTTGAAAGGCTTTCATACTATCTTGATTATAACCTATGCAGGTTTCATATAATTTTGTATCTTTTGTTATGGTTTGATCCATTAATTCTCTTCTTATTTTTTCTAAATTTGTCATTTATTTAATTACCTTTCTAGACTTTATATAAACAATTATCTTTTTGATGATAAAGTTGTCCATCATCATTTATCATAGAAGTTAATTTTAAAATTCCAATTTTATTTAGACAATTTAAATTACATACGCCAACTTTTTTAAATATTTTAAATTTTATATTTATTAACCCTAAATCTTCTTTTGTTAACTGTTCATTTATTGTAGTATCTATATCTCTCATTGAATATATTCTCCTTAAATATAACTTATTTTAACTCCATATTGATTACTTGAAGCCAACTTAACTCCTAATACTGAATCATATTTTTCTTCTGAATCTGGTAAATATCTTCCGAATTTAATATATATATTTTCATATAATGCTAATTGATCAATCCAGTATCTGATTTCATTATAATAGAATCCTGTATAAATTACAATATCATCTTTTGTTTTTTGTCTAAATTGTATAACTAAATCTTTAATTACTAAAAAACTATCTTCATCATAAAATGGTTCTAATCCACCCATAACAATAGCCTCTGTAATTTTATTTTTTATATATTTTTTTATAAGTTTTTCTATACTTATTTTTATTATAGGTAATTTTATCATTTCTTTATTTTGACAATTTTTACATTTAAATGTACAATTAGGAAATGCTAAATATAAATGTGTTTTTTTATAATCTTGAATACTTTCATATGTAATTCCTCTTAGTTTTAAATATTGAGTCATTTAAAAATTAATTCTCCTTCTTTTTCTAATAGTTCTCTATTAATGTAATATTTTTCTTTTATTTTCGTATTTAAAAAATAAAAATTTTTATTATTTTTCCATTTTTCAGTAATTATTTTTCGATAACTCGGTTTCTCTGTTATTTCAAAATGTTTAATATAAATATTTTTATTAATAATTATTTTACCATTATCTAAAATATCTACTATAATGTTTTCTTTTTTAGTAATTATTTCATCAGGTGTTGATAGAAAATATATTGAAGCAGATAAAAATATAATAAATAAAATACCACATAAAATAGAAATAATCATAGTTTTTATAAAACTATCTGTCGATTCAATCCAAATCAATAGTCCACCTGTAATTGATAGAAGTATTATTCCCAAAGCAACTATATACATATATTATTTCACTCTTTCAAATTTTTTTTTGATAATTTTTTTGTTCATTTTAAATCCTTTAAATTAATATAATATTTTATTATTGTTTCTTCTGATAAAAAATCATAAACAAAAAAATTATCCCATTTTTTAAAAATTTTCATCTTATATGATGATTTTTTATCTGTTAAAAAATAATCATCTTGTTCTAAAATTTTATCGTTATTTATTAATATTTTATAATTACCTAGAGACTGAACCTGTATATTAACTGTTTCTGTTTTAATGTTGGGCGTATCATATAGTATAATCATGGCATTTATAATCATAGATATAGAAAATACTAAAATTATCGTTATTATGCCACAAAAAATACTTTTTGTAATGTCATTATTATTCTTATAAAAACAAAAACCCACAATTATTCCTATTATAATAATTATTGTAAACATTTTATTCTCCTTTTTATTTTAATTATATCATATTATTTTAAAAAATACAATAAAAAAAGAGTAATAAATACTCTTTTTTTATACGAACTAAAGACATGTACAACTATGACTAACTTAATAATATATTAACATATTTTTTTAGCTGTGTCAATATTAATTATCATTTAAATTAAACCATTTTCTATTATCAAATTCTTTTTTTCTTTCTTTTGAATATGCCTGTCTTGGCACTAAATATCCTATGATTCTCGAAACTTCGTCAGTTTTTTTGCCTCCACACATTGGACAAATATCACCATGAAAGCCATGTTCATTTTTACAAACTGAAATTTTACCATTATAAGCAAAGTATATAACACCTGAGCCAGCTATTTGTTTCAATAGTTTCCATGATTGTTCTTCATTATTAAATTGTCCTTCAATATTAAAATGTGAAATTTGTCCACCTCCACATTGTTTGTCAAGCATAGAACCTAATCTTATTTTTTCTTCCATTGTACATTTTTCTATTAATGGAATCCATTGATTTGAATATACATAATCTTTTGTTTTAGGATTATTAATTATATTATCTTTTTGAGCAAGGGCTACATTAGCTTTTTCTGCAGGAATACACTCTACATTTAAACTATACTCTACTTTTGATGCATATTCATCTTTTAATGTATTAATAGTTTCCAGAATTTTAGAAGCAAACTCTATTCCTTTTTTAGAATACGATTTATATCCAATTTCGTCAGTTTTTATATACCCAAAATCTCTAATAGTTTCATACATTGCAGTAATACCTATAGTATTAAATTGTTTATTTAAATCAATTAATTTATAAGAATAATTAGGCAAAAGTCCTTTTTCTATATTTCTTTTAATTATAATTCTTATAACATGTAAAACATCCATACAAAGTTTTATTTTTTCTTTAAGTATTTCTATATATTTATCTTCATCTTGTGTTTCTAAAGCTATTTTTCGTAAATTAATAGTATTAACTTGTACAGAACCAACAGATAAAGAAGTCCCCCCAATTGAATTAATAAAAGGCTGTAATTTTGATGTATCAGATAATAATCTACAATTATGAGTATATAAACCATTTTTTAAAACAAAATAAGGATTACATTGATTATACATTGTAAAACAGTACATATGAGCATCTGGTATTTTTGTTTTATTAACTGATATAATAGGTACTCTATAATAATCTTCTATTTTTTGAAATAATAAGATAGCATCTGTATATTTTTCATTTAATGTTTTTATATCAAATAATAATTGATGTGTTTTATTCAAATCTACTGTTTTAACTTCTTTAATTTCTTTAGTAGTTATATCATATACAGGATGAATATGATTTTCACTAACACAAATTTTTTTAAAAAATTGTGGTTCTATATTATACATTTGTATTTTAGGAATTTTAATTATTTTAGCTAATTGATAAGAATCTTTTGCTTTTACCAAATAATCAAAATCATTATTTTTTAATGACTGATTATATAATTTTTTAAAAGTAGTATTTGTTGGTATTTGTTTATCATTTAAATAAGTTACACTAGTATTGCCACTAAAACAACAATTACTTAATGTGGTAACATCTTCACCATTATAAAAATTACTATCTAACCATTGCATATTATGTTTATTACACCATTTTGCAAACTTTTCATCAATAAATTTACCATTTTGAAACAATAAAGCATAACTTAATACGGGAAAGGTCATCATACTTTGTTTTCTCTCTTCTGCAACTACTTCCATAAAAATTTTTTGATGCTCAATAATTTGATCAACATGTTCTATAATATTATCTCCATTAGGAAATTTTTTATCTCCAAATAATTCAACTATATAATTACTATCCATAATAGATATATTAGTAAAAGCACAGTTACCAGAAACAAATAATTTACCATTTCTTCGAAATATAACCACTCCATCTTCTGTAGTAGGACACCAAACTTTTCCCTTATATTGTTTTATAATTGGTTTTGTTACTTCATAATCATTATTTTCTATTTTAACAAACCATGTTGTTTTATAAATTTTATTATTCATGTGTAGTTTTTTCGTAATTAATTCACATGATTTCCCACTTAATAAAGCTAACACTTGTATTTGGTCTGCTAATGCTCGATTTTTACATTCAACCTTAGTTTCTTGATTTAAAAAACTATTTAATAATATTTTTGCTTCTGTTTTAGATAAATTTAAAAACCATTCAGGTAATATTTCAAAACTTCTTATTTGTTTTAATATATTTTGACTACATTTTTCTAATATATGAAACTCTATAATATTATATTCAATTCTATATTCAATAAAATTATATTGTAATTCATGTAATATTTTTAAAGTATTAACATAATCTAAATATTTTCCTGAAATAATTAATTCATTATTTTCAAACCGACCATATCTATAAACCATTCCCATAAATTTTAATAAATTGGTTGATATTTTACTTATTTTATTTCTATTTTTTGCTGTTACTGGTATTTTAATTACTGATTCATTTATTAATTCTTTAGAAAGTTTAATATTTTGTCCTGTATCAGCTTCTTCGTCTTGATATACTACTCTGTGATTTGGAGTAACTAATTGATGTCCATATTCATGTATTTCTCCATCATGATCTTTAATTGTTAAATATTGAATGTTTTGCCTATTTAAAACACCTTCTTTAACGGTATATACTTCTTCCCCCATATTTAATTGATCATATTTTTTAAATCCATTTGGTGTTAAAATTTCGGTATCTTCTGTAACACATTCCGTTATTCTTAAAAACGGTTGGTTTAAATCCCAAATTACTTTTTGAAATGATTGTCTGCGATAATATTCAGGATCTTTTAAATAAAAACCTTTTTTTACATCATTATACCAAAAATAATATGAGTAAATTAAATAATTTGATAAGCCAACAGCACCGCTAGACCTATTACTAGCCCAACTTACAAATTGTAAAATGTGATCATTATATGTGGTTAAATGTTTAGGTGGATTGGTTTTATTTTTATTAACAAAAAACAATCCTTTGTAAGCCACATCTTCAATATCATATGAAAAACAATAGGGAACGAAACTAGCGTTATAACTATTATGTAGATATCCTCCACCCTTCCATTCTTCTATTAGCCATTGTTTTGCCCTTTCTAATCCAAATTTTTTAGTAATTTCATAAAATATTTTATTAAATGATAATAATTTTAAATGTGGTTTTCGCATATCTACTAATAATGTATTAATATCTTTAGCTGATGAATTGGCATTGGCATCTATACTAGCATCTCCCACGGTTTCTGTATCTATAAAATTATCAATAAAATCTGTATAATTTAAATTTTCTTCATGAAAACCATTAATTCTTGTTATTTTTTCAGGGTATTGATTCATTAATGAGTTTAAACAAGCTACAAACGGTTTATATAATTTAAGATTGAGATTCAAAAATTAGTCCTCCTCTATTCTAAAATATTTTTTTTAATTTGATGCTCATTTATTAATGCCAGCACCTCTTTGTGTGTTATTATTTTTCTTTTACAACTTTTATTTTGTAATTTATTTTCAGGACAATATCCCAAAACCCTACAACTGGCTCCCGCGTCTTTAAATAAATCTGGCGCACAATTTTTACAAAGTTTTAACATTTTATTTGCTAAATCTCTGATTTCTGTTTGTGCATTTAAACAACATCTTATTTTAAACCAATCTATTAAAGCATGAGCATTCATACCTATAATACCTTTAAATTCTGTTGCCTGTGGTTTTATATATCTTAACTCTTCTTCTGGTATTTTTAATTCTAATCCTTTTTCATACCATATTTTAATCATATTTAATAAATCTGATAAATCATATTCAATTAATTCTCCATATGGCTGTTGATAAGAAGCACTAAAACTATGAAGTTTACTATTATTTGGAATTACTACATCAAAATTTCTTTTTCCGCTTTTGTTAACACGCCCCGATTTAATTAAATAACTTGCCAATCTTTTTCTAACCAATTGTGTTTCAGTAACTCTAGAAAAGCCCTCTACTCCAAATATAAAATAATCAAATTCAGTGGCTGCTAAATGTCCACTATTTAATATATTTTGTACAATTTTTTTATCATATTGTGAACCTATAATTTCTTTTAAATTTCTTTCAGAACGACAAAACCTACCTGCTATATCAGTATAAATTTTTCCTCCTCCTGATAATAAAACTACATTTCCCTGCTCTACTAAAGATAAATTAATATCATTTAATAAATATTTTTTTATATCAAAATTAATAATTTCTCACCTCCCACACAATAATATTTTCTTCTTTAAAACCAACTCTTGTATCAAAATTATATAAAGTTAGTTCTACAATTTTATCAAAAATATTATTTTTAATTAGATAGTCAAAAATATATTGAATATTTTTTGATAATTTTTTAGCTTCTCTATTTTCTTTTAAATCTATATTCCAAAATTTATAAGGGAAATTTAAACAAGATTCTCTTAAAGATTTACCTTTAATATCTGAATATCCTCCTCCTATAATAAAATCTTTTGTAATATAAAAATCTCCTTGTATTAACATATTATATCTATCATGATAATACATTGATTCACATAAAGAAAAATTTTTATCTTTATATTCTTTTGTGATTGTTTCTGTTATTTTATCCATTCTAACAGCATAAGAAAACAGTCCAGAAGATTTAGCTTCTCTTATACCATAATATTCGAAATCAGTGGCTAATAAAAAATTCCATAAATATTCATAATCTATATTATCTTTTATAAAAATTTTAGATGTAATAGTTGTATTTAATTGATTTTTTACAATAAAATCAATGCTTTCTTGTTTATTTTTAATCATTTTTTCTCCTTTTTTGTATATAAACAAAAGAGTCTAATTAGACTCTTCTTTTAAAAATTGTATTATTTAGTTTTTAATTTAAAATTTATTTAGGTTTTATTTTGGATAAAGTAATTTCTTGAAAAGTTCCTATATTATATTCACCTGTACAAGTATTATACCATATAGTGCCAATTTCCTCTTGGACTATCTTTGCAATTGTCATTGCTGGACTGCCACTTTTTAAATAAACTACATCTCCTACTTTAAATTCGTTCATTAATATGCTCCCTTTTTTTAGGTTTTTTATTTTATAAATATTTTTTTATTTGATTTTTTTGTATTATAATTATTTATCTTCTTTTTTTATAAATTGAATACCTTCGGTTACAAGTTCAATTATAATTCCATTTTTTAATTCAATAACAGCTATTGGAAAAGCATCTCCATCCCAATTACATTGAAAAAAACCATGAAAATATCCAATTTTATCTTTATGTTCACCTTTTATTATTTTTACTTTTCTTAAATTTTCCATATTAACTCCTAATTAAAATTTATATATTTATTGTATTTCCACTTTTTAATTTTGCAATTTATAAATATTTTTTTTCATCTGATTTTTCTTTTATTAACAAGCAGACATTTAAAGTTAATACTATAAATAATAAAATTATTGATTTGAGTCTTTTGTCCATAATTTCTCCCTTCTCTTTTATAATTTTAATTTGATCTAAATTTAAACCAAATTCTTGATTAGTATCTTGTTCTATATAAATAGAATCAGATTTATTTAATTTTAAATTTAAATAACCTTTTTTCTTATATTTTTTTAAGACTTTAGATTGCCAACAATATCCTTCTGAACAATATCTGCATTTATGCTTTAATAATCGTGAATCTACAATTTTTCCTTTCAAGGTATTTTCCATTTATAAATTTCTCCTCTCTAATAATTATTTAAAGCACTAGAATTAATTAAATTTACTGCCTCTAAATAATTATAATATTTATCCTTAAATTTTAAAATTGGAATTGTTTTAAAATTTAAATCAATTATCTCTTTTAGGTTTTTTTCTATTGTATATTTTATTTTTTCTCTATCTAAGATTTCTTTAAGTATTTTACATTTGAGGCAGTCATTAGTAAATAATATTATTTCATTCATAAAAAACTCCTTTTTAATTATAAACTTTATTTATACCCAGTTTTTTATATTTTAAAACATTTATTTATATTAAAATTATATAATTTTTTCTTGTACATTTTAACTAAAAATCATATAATATTTTTGTATATTTTGTATATAAAATTTTTAATAAATGTATAGATTTATTAAAATTAACTAAAATTTGAAAGACAGCTTCCAGTTGTTACTTCTAATATTTCAAATAATACTCCCTCTCCCATTAATTTATACATAAATCCCAAATACTCATTACAAATTTCAGCACCAGCTCTAGCCGCCAAATAATTAAATTCTGTGGATTCAATTTCATCTATTTTTTCCTGTAATTTTTTTCTAGCAAGAAAATCTAAAGAAACATAATTGGCATTAAAATCCATTAACTGTTTTAAATCTCCATATTTTAATTCATATATTTTACTATATAATATAAAACATAAATATTGTTCAGAGAACAAAATTACCTTTGCTTCTTCTATAGCTTCTGTTTTAATATATTCATTAATAATTTTTGTTCGAGAAAATAGACTATTGTTTTTTCTTTTTTCATTAACATAGTCAATAATTTCATTTCCTTTTTGATATGTAAATTCTTCCAATGGTTTGAGAAAACTTCTTGCAATTTTAACACAAAAATCATCAATTTTTATTGGATCACAATAATAATTTACTACTATTTCATAATTCATTTATTTAACCATTTCTCCCTATTTTTAATATGAACAATCAATTTTCAATAACTTTACATCAGGATATTTTTCTTTTAATTTTTCTAGATTTAAATAAATTGTTTCTTTATCTAATTCTAAAAAACTTTTATCGTTTATGTATTGATTTACACAGCTACAAAAATAGTTTGTTAAAATTCCTTTTTCACAGGCCTCTTGTTCTTCAAATAATTCAACTAATTTCTTTGGAGGAACAATTCCTGCTTCTTTACAGGCTTTATAGGCTTGATATTTTTTTTCTATTCCTTCTTTCGGGGTTACCCCCGTAATAAAAACCTCTACACTCATATTAATATTTCCCTTCATTAAATATTTATTTTATTTTAATTATAACATATTGTTTGTGCTCATACAAGATTATTTTTTTTAATCTTTTATTTTTATTTATTATCATCTTTTTTAATTTTATAAGTAGTAATTTTACCTAAGCTAATTTTTTCCGCTTCTTTTTTGTTTTTACAGGGAATCTCTATTTGCTTAATTTCATTTTGATTATTTTCCATTTCAACTCCAACCCACCAGATTTTATATTTTTTATAGGGCTGTCTTAATATTTTTATAATTTTAAATTCATTTGCTGTTAATTCTAATTTTTCTTTAAATTTTAAAAAATCTTCTTCTGTTGTATTATCATTTTTTTCTTTTTTATTTTCCACTTTTTCTCCTTTATTATATGGGGAAAGGAGGATTCGAACCTTTAGTTACTTATTATAACAAGTAAGTATTTTATCTTGTTACGTTGACAAGTATACTCTACCCTGTTGCGTTGACAGTTTTTATTATAATTTTTCACTAATTATACAATTCTTTTTTATCTATTTTATATCGCCATATAACATTCAATAAAATTGTTTTAACCAGTTAAACTATTCCCCCCATATTATTTATTTTATATGTTTTTCAAACCAATTTTCTATTTTATTATATTTATATCCTATTTTTTCTAATCGTTTATAAATTTTATTTCGTCTTTCATTTGAACCTTTAATAATAATTAAAGAATTAGGATAACATACTTCATTTTCAAAAATTATTAAACATTTTTTTGCCCATAGCAATCCCTCTAAATTGTTATTGGTTTGTTGATTATATAGTTTAGAATATTCCATATTACTTAACCATTCTTTAATTTTTTTTCTTTTGTTAGTAATAATTAAAGAAACAAAATATCTATAATTATATTTTTTATTACCACTATAGCACTCAAAAAGCATATATGCTATTTTATTATTTTTTAATTTATATTGAGCATATTTATCACAAAATTCTTCATCACTATCTAAAAAATTTATTGTTAAATTGTTAAACATAATTAATTAAATGTCATATTTTAATAAAAATTTAGGTGATATACATTTAAATGAAATATTATTATTATAATGTCTAAATACACACCCTTCTCTTAAAACATTAGGATTTAATAGAGATTTTTCAGTAACAAAATCACATAATTCATCAATTGTTTCAGGTAATGTATAATTTTTAACTACTAAAGGACACCATTTAATTTCAGGATTATAGGCTTTTAAAATTGGAATAGCATATTGTGTTTCAGTTTTCATTGTACCAGTTTTAGTGTCACCGTTAACTAAATTAAAAAGATATAAATCATGTCCTTTTAATTTATATTTATTTCCCTGTATTCCTTCTCCTATTAATTCGCCCTGAACATAGGTAAAAATACTATGTCCTTCTTCTAATATATTATATAAATTACCATAATTTATTTTATCTAAGGTATATGTTTTTAATACTTCTTCTAAATTATATTTTTTAACAACTATCCAAAAATTTTCATTTTGATTAAATTTACGAAGATTTCTAGAACAAACTCCAAAATCAAATTCCAATAAAGATTTATTTAAAATTTTATAAATATATTTTATAAATTTTGGTAATTTTTTTTCTTTTACTTCTATAAATGCAGTAAGAGAGCTACCATCTAATTTTTCTCTTACTTCATAATTAATATCTTTTTGTTGAAAAATTTTTGAAAGATTTTGAATCCTTTCTTCATCTGTTTTAGTAACAAAATTAGGCCATGCTCTTCTTTCATTTTTATGATTTCTATAATATATTTTTCTAAACAGCCAAAATTTACTTAGAAATTGTATAATTGGATTTTTCGGCTTTTTAGGAGTTGACATTTTAGGTGGATTAATTTCATCAATATGCTTAACACCTATAATATTAGTTACATCATCACCCTCTTTATAATTACCCAGTGGTAATATAGATAATGGAAAACAAATACCCTGACTTAAAACTCCTGCCATTTTCATAGTTTTAATTTTATATTTCCTTTTTTCTAAAAATTCAAATTCTGGTTTTTGTGGTAATACAGAATCAATTTCTATATAAATACATAAATCTCCAATTTTATATTCATTTTTTTGTACTATAACTTGCCATCCATCTATGAAAGCTAATTCTATTCTATCTCGATCTTCAATAGGAGATAAATTACTTATTTTTCTTATACTTGCTAATTTTCTCAATTATTTCACTCTTTCTTTTTTTATTTTTAGTATTTTATATTTAGAAATATTATTTCTAAATTATACAACAAAGTTTTTAATTATTTTTTATTTTTTTAAATCATCTATTTATCCTCTTTTTTTAATTGATTTAAAAAAAACTCCCAACATTTATGACATGCTTCGTTGAAATCTGTTTTATGATGCCATTCTTTGCCGGTACAAATATTTTTATACTCGGCTTCAATTATATCGGAAAACATAAAAGGACATAAATTTATTAAACCAGCAATTTTATATTTTGAATTTTGTAATTTTTTTAATAATTCTGATTTTAAAATTTTTAAGTCTAAGGATATATTTTTATTTTCAGGAACATGAATCATTCGATCTATATAATCAATTAATTTACCTAAATTCATATTCCCAATTGATTCTTTAGTTTTTTGATCATAATTATTGTTATTTTCAAGAAATTCTTCTATTCCATTTTGAAATATATTATAGTCTAATATAACATCAGTATGACCTATTTTTTTACCAATTAATATTTTAAAAGCAGTTTTGATTCTATTTAATAGACGATGGGAATATGGTAATAAACTTTCTATAATTAATTCATTATCCTCGTCTAAATAAAGTCTATATCCTGAACCACAGCCACATTTACATTGAATTATTGCTTGATTTTTTTCTTCTTTATTAATACTAAAAAACATTAATTTTTTATCCTTTCTTGTTTTATATTTTATTAATTTTATTATAATAATTTTTTTTCTTTTAAAACCGCATAGGCTGATTCTTTTAAAGCTTTTTTTAAATTTTCAGAATATTTTTTATTAAAATAATCTAATAAATAATCTTTAAGTTTATAAATTATATTTTGTGATCTTTTAAATATATCATTATAATAATATAAAGCTTCATTTATTGAATCATTACTTATATCAAAATAAAAAAAATTTTTACTTTCTACTCTGGTAAGAAATTCATTTTTAAAAAGATAAATATATGATATATCTATCGCACTATTATAATATAATAAGTTTGCTAAAATAACTTCTGATGAAATATTATTAAACATTTTTTACCTCCAAGAATTAATATTTCTCTTTGTCCCCTTTCTAAAATATCTTTAAATATATCAAAATACCTACAATATTCATTGTGTCATATATTGACCACATTATGCAATCACCAAGTTTTTTTTCTTTAATGCCTATTATTAAAAAATATGTATTAGAAAAACACCATAAAATAAAACCTACAATAGAAGATATTTGTGTTACTATAAAAAAATATGCAACCACTGAAACAACACCGCAAATTAAATTTAAAATTTTATTATTCATATTATTAAAACTCCTTTATCTAAATAAAATTATAACCACATTAAACCATCATCAACATTAGTAAACCAAAAAATATAATCTTTTTTAATTTTATCTCTTAAATAAAAATAAATATATTTTGAATCATTCTTTCCTTTAAGTAGTACAATTCTTTCTTTATCATTATATAAATATTTTTTGTTTTTTTGTAAAATATGCTTCATTTGTATAATAATTTTTTCAAAAGTATAATTCCAAACGCCGTTTTGAACTATTTCAGTCCAACAACTGTGTTCTAAACCATGACAACAATATAAAAATTCATTAAAACCATAATATTTATAATAATTTAAAAATAAGTCTAAAAAATTCTTATTATATTTTAAATTACTTATTTCAACATCTACATAATTTTCAATTGTTTTATTTAATAAATTTTTATTATATTTATTCAATATTATTCATCCTCTCTAAATACTTTAGGACTACAATATTTGTTAAAAATTTGATACTTAATTGAATCATCTAAATCAAAGCCCGCTGTATTTTTCCGACCTCCACCATTAAAATATTTTTTAGCTATTTCTCCCAAATGAATATCTTCTTTAATTCCTCTTAGGCTGGCACGATTTTCATTAATATTAATTATCATAATAAAATCTAATGATAAATTTTGTTTAGCCAAATCATTTCCTAACATACTTATATAGTCATAACGTTCAGAAAAAACAACCCCAATATTATATTTATCAAATTCCGTAGTAATTAATTTTTCTTGTTGTTGATTTAAATATTCTTTATATTGTTTATGAATAGCACCTGTAATAAGATTCATTTCAGAATTAAAAACACCTTTATCCATTAATATATTATAAGTCATTTGTTCTACAAATTTATTCATGCCTACAAACATAAAATAATCATTCATTTTTTTGGGAAGTAAATCATTTTCTTTTGCCCATTCCCATGTATCATATTTTCTTACTATAGTTATAAAATTATCTAATAAATTATAATAGCTTTGTTTAAAACCTTTCGCCAAAACTTTTTCATTCATTTTTTTATGAGAAAGTCCAAAATGATATAATAAATATGTTCCACATACAGGCATATCATATAAAAATTCATTAACATATGCCCACTTATATTTATTTAACCATAATGCAGTGGTATGGTGATCATATAATTTTATTTTATATTTTAAAATTTGGCAATCTTCAATTTTTTGAGCTAATTCTTCACTAGGAGAAACATCGGTTATAAAAATTTTATCATAATTCTCGTAGCTTTTATTTTCTAATAAATCTTTTATATGATTATCTGGATTATGATTAATGCTATATAAAACGTCTACATCTGACTGATATTTTACTTTGCATAAAATAGCAGAACCGGCTCCATCCAAATCTTCATCTGTAATTAATAAAACTTTTTCTTGTTTATTTTCCATTTTTATTATTCTCTTTTCTTATTTTTTATATAAAAACTCGGTTATAGGTTTAGCATAACCTCTATCATAATTAAAATAAAAATATTCCTTTTCAAAATTATAATATAAAAAATCATCTAAATTTGGAGTATTATACCAAATACATTCAATATCAATATTTTTATAATTACTTAATTTATTTAAGGATATATTTCCAAAACTTGAATGAAATCCTGGGTCAATTATATTATAAATACTAAACCATCCCGCATCTATAGAGAAAATAATATTTAAAAATCCTAAATCTTTTAAATATTTTTTAAATTCATTAACCTGTTTTAATGTAGAGTTTTCACTTATTTTTATTTCAATCATATTATCTCCCTGTATAAATAATTTTTAAATTTAATCCCATATTTTCAGATATTTCAATCATATGTTTGCTTCCCTTACTTATTCCATCCCAAAAAACTACACACGCATCGGCTTCCTCTGCCATTTGAACATTTCTTTTATATCCAGCAGATTTACCGATTATATTCCATAATGCGGGCATCGCCACTATTTCCAAATTATTTTCCATAGCATATTGTTCGCCCAGTGAATCTGCTCCCAATGCACAACCGTGTATAATTATAATTTTATGAGTTATTTTTTTATTTTGAAATAAAAAATCTAATTGCTCTTTTAATAAATTATAATCATTAAATGTTCTGCTTCCTGCTATAATTACTTTAAAAATAGGTAATTCATCTTTTTTTAATTCATAAAAATGAAAACCAAAGAAATTTGATAAATGTGCTGCAGCCCAGTGTCTATGACAAAAGGTTTTATTATTATAAATATTTTTTTCTAAAGATAAATTATGATTATACCCCTCATAGCATAATAAAATTTTTCCATTTAAAATATCAACATCATTAAAGTTTTTAGTAGCAATATATTTACAATAATCTAATATATATTGATCAATATCTCCTGTTTGTTTATATTGACTATAAATTTCCCAAGTGGGAGCTAATTTTTTATATTCTTTGCCCTTAAAAAAATCTGGTGATTTTCCTGCTATTCCTACGGCATCTGGATGATTACCATGTTTATTAAAATTAGAAGTATATATTTTTTTTCTCATTTATAATATAAATCCATTTCGCAATTACATTTCTTCACAATTTCTTTTAAATACTCAGATGTGTTTTTTGGTAATTTATCAAATTTAAACCACTTAATTTCACTATGTTTATCTGGTTCTTTATTAATAGGTTTTTCATTAGTTGTTATTAAACAAAAAAATGCAGGAGACACATAATGAAATTCATCTGTTATATGATTAATAGAACCAATTTCGTTAATAATTGTTACAGTAATTCCAATTTCCTCTAAACATTCTCTTATAACGGTTTTTTCTAATGTTTCACCATATTCAACATGACCACCGGGAACCGACCATGTATTAGGTTCATTAGTACATTTATCTGTCCTTTTTAAAAGTAAGATTTCTCCTTTTTGATTAAATATACAGGCTCCCACTCCAACACCTATATAATCTTTTCCTACTTGCATTGTTTAATTATTTCCCTTCTATAAATATTTTATATAGAAAGATGCTATATTATTAAATATAGCATCTTATAATTAATTTATTTTTTTATGACACCAACTGATAATTTAAATCTATCTACCAACTTCTACTTTTTTTGTCTCTGTTTTTTCTGCTTCTTTTTTAATATTATTCACCATGTTCTTATCTAAATTTTCAAGATTTAACATAAAATTGCTTCCATCAGTTACGACGCTTGGTACTTGTGACCCACCAGCTTTCCATGCTTCAATCCATTTATTAGCTAGGTATTGATCTGTATATCCTCTACTTTGTTCTAACATTCTCTCCTTTTCGGCTTTTGCTTTTTCTACTAAAGCTAATTCAGTTTGTACCTCATTATCTACTCGCTGTTTATTTTGAATTTCAATGGCTTTCTTTTCTATCGCGTCCAAATAAGCTTTACTTGGTGAAAGCGTTTCAGCGTTAACCTTTATTATATTAAATCCTTGTTCTTTAAGTGTTGCAACAAGAGCATCTTTAATTTTTGTTGCGGCCTCTTCCCTTTTCTTGATAATTTCTTCGGCTGTATACTTACTAGTAGCTGATTTAATTGCCTCATTTAATCTAGGCATTAATAGTGTATTTACTGCATCTTCTGTTGTGCCAACTGTTTTTACTAAGTCTGATGATTTAGTTTTATTAATATTATAATTTACTGAAATTTCACCAGTAATTGTTTGTAAATCTGAACTAGAAGTACTTACTTTTACTGTGGCTTTTTTAATTCTATTATCTACAACTATTACATCGCCAAAAATATCTTTTAAATGCCAACCTTCGGTTAATTCAGTGTCTTGCACTTTACCAAACACCTTAATGACACCTGTGTGTCCCGTGTCTATGGTAGCTGTTGCCATACATAATCCAATGATTATAGTAAATAATACAACACATGCTACAACAATCGCAATTATCTTACCTTTTGATAGTTCCATATAAATAATAACCTCCAAAAAATATTTTTAATAAATTTAACAATTTATTATAATTAATTATAAATCTAAAATAATTTCTTGTCAAGTATTAATTATAAATTAATTCTTTCTTTAATAATATCGCAGTATTTAGAAGATATTTCACTACAAATAAAATTTCTATTATTTAATAAACACATTTTAGCCACTGTGCCACTGCCTGCCATTGGATCATAAACTAAATCTTCTTCGTTCGTCCAAGACAATATATGATCTTCTGCTAATTTTTCAGGAAAAATGGCAGGGTGATTAAATGCTATATTATCTTTAGAAGAATGTCCTCCACCAGTTTTATAATTCCAAATATTTCCTTTGATTTTTTCTTTTTTTACATATCTCGGTTTTAATTCTATACGTGATCTAATAGCAGAATTATCTCCTCGACTACCTTTAGTACTTTTAGGTCTATCTATCCTTGCTCCTCCATAAGATGTTGGTATCATTATTGGATTAAAAACCCTTGGTTTTGTTTTACAAAATATAAACATATATTCAAACTCTTGTTCATATCTTTTATGTGTTAAGGGAGGTTTTTTTGAAGAATAAATCATAGTATCATATAACTTAAATCCTATTTCTTTAAAAAATAAAGCTTGTCTAAAACTACTCCCTGTTTCACTACCATTTATGGTAGAATCTCCTACAACCCAAACTATAATACCATCTTTTTTAATTATAATAGATAGGGCATTTGCTATTTTCTTAAATAAATCAAACGACCATTCAACTTCTCCTGTATATTTACGTAATTTATCATAAGGCGGTGATGTTATTACTAAATCTATAAATTCGTTTTTCATTTTTTTCATAGTATCTAAACAGTTTTCATTATATATAGTATTATGTTTAATCATTTTTTTCTCCAGCTTCTAAATCTTCTCTTTATTTTTTTAGTCTTATTGCTCCACAGTTTGGACAATTTAAAAATTTATAATATTTTAAATACTTAAAATTTTTTATTTATTATCTTTTTTCGAGTTTCTTTTATTTTTTTATTTCTGTTTTTTTCTTCTAATGTTTCATTTCGCCATGAAGATATATATTTTTTAGTAGGGATTTTTATTTTTTTATTTTTTATACAATATATTAATTTTTTATTAGTAGTGATTCTTTTACTTTTGGCTTTTAATCCTTTATGAGTTTTTGTTGAACCGGCAGTCTCTCCTAAAAAAATCCAATTATCAGCCTTATATAAAGTACCCTTGCGCCAATCTTCTTCAACTACAAATGTTTCAAAACCTATAACATCAACATCATATAAATCATACCATATTTTAGACGCAATATTTCTAAATTTAGATAAAACACAAGTAGCTAAATTAGGAACCTTTTCTTCTAACCTAAAAACAGTATTATTAATAATAGAAGGTAAATATATTTTTTCTTTAGTTATTTTATCTTGTGGAATATTAAAAAATATATCTCTGGCTTTAACCGCATATACAGCACTTGCTCCTGATATAATACCTACAATTTTTTCTTCATACCAAATAAGAAAATGAAGTTGCTGTCCATGTGTACCCCTATTTTCAACATAATGTCTATTTCTTATTAATTGATATCTTTCATCAGTTCTTAATACAAATTCTAAATTTATTTTATTTTTCATATTTTTTATTCATTAGATATAATTTTTTTATCTTTTATTAATTCAATAGTATTTTTATAAATTTTTAATAATAATTCAAGAGTTTCATATATTGGGCTACTTTGACCACAGAAATAACTTAAACAATATCCTATATCATTTATTTGACTTATTATAGCATAACCAAGATTTACATGTTTTACCAATGAACCTAGTTTAAAGTTATTTATGTCTTGTTGTTCAATATATTCTTCCATGTTATTAGCAACAAATATATATTCATCATTATCTAATACCACTCTCATACTACCATCAAAATAAATAGCCCAAAGCGTATCTTTAGTATCAGATTTCTTTTTTGCTATTATTGCTTTTTGTTTTGTTACAGCTCCTTTAACCACATTTCCTATTTTAAATACTGGTTTTATATTTTCTATTGCAATATTTTCTACTTTCATATTTCCTCTATTTTTTTATAAATTTTAATTTATTTTAAAAATTCCTGTAAAAAAGTTTGTTTAATTGAAGTATCAGTATTATTAATAGCGTGTCTTAAAGCTCTATTTTCTACTATTAAAATACATTTTTTAGCTGCTCTTGTAATACCAGTATAAACTAATTCTCTTTGAAGTAGAGTATATGCAGACATATCTAAAGCAAATATAATTGTATGATATTGAGACCCCTGAGAAGAGTGTGTTGTTACTGCATATCCTAAATGAATATTTAATAAAAAATCATAAGGAACAATAACAGTATCTATATATTGAAAATCTATTATAACACCTTCATTAGAAAATTCTTTTATAATACCTACATTTCCATTAAAAATAGGACACATATTTTTATCAATATTCATAGTTTTATAATTGTTTTTTCTATTAATAACTTTATCACCAATTCGAAATGTGGTTCCATTTTTTATAATTCGTTCTTCTTTATTTCCTTCATGTGGATTATATATTTCTTGTAATTTTTCATTTAATTTACTAACAGCAATGTCTCCTCTTTCTTTTAAAGGTACAATTATTTGTAATTCTAAAATATTATCTATAATTTTTAAATTATTTTTAAATTCTTCAACAATAATATTAAATAATTCTCCTTTATTTGGAATAAAAATATGTAAATCTTTTAATTCTCCCCTGATTTCTTTTGTATTATTTGCTAATGGTGATAAAATCTGTTTACCTTTACTAATTTTTAATGATTCAGTAATAATGGCAGATTTTTTCGCCTGTCTATGAATTTTAGTTAAAGTTATAATTTTTATATAATTTGATTTAAATATATCATATGCAATATTACATAATCCAAATGAAGGTAATTGCTTTAAATCTCCAACTACAATTAATTTTGCACTATTTTTAATAGCTTGAATAAGAGCATAAAATAATTGTCCATCTACCATAGAAATTTCATCTACAATTATAATATCATGTGGTAATTGATAATGAGAATTAAAATCAAAATCATATCCCTTTGCACCCAATAATCTATGAATGGTAGAACCATTACCACCTGTCAATTCTGCGATTTTTGCGGCTGCCTTACCACTTAAAGCACAAATGGCAACTGAATAATGTGAAGGAATCCAGTTTTCTTCATTATAATATTCTGTATTATTACTATATATGCCTTTTATACAGGACATGAAACCAGCTATAACACTACTCTTCCCAGTTCCTGCGCTTCCATTAAGCATTACTACCTGATTTTCCAACATATTTTTTATCGCATTTTTCTGTTCTTCTGTATATTCCCATCCTTGATCTTTTTCTTTTGCTTCTAAAGATTTTTCCCAATTAATATTATTTATATTATTTTTTGATTGCATTAATCTTTTTAATTCATTAGCAATATTATTTTCTAAATCATATAATTTTTGTAATCCAATTCTCTTATCATCTCTCCATATTATTTCTTCTTTTTCTAGTTCTTTTATAATATTACCTAAAACATTAAAATCAATTTCATAATCATCGGTTTCGATAAAGTCTTCTAAAGCACCCATTAAATGCATTTTTTCTATCCAACTATTTCCACTATTTCCACATTTATTTAAATAATATTTAATAAACTCAGTTATTCTAATAGGAGAATTGAAAGGGAGTCCTGCTTCTAAAGCAATTTTATCTGCAGTTTTAAATCCAATTCCATTAACTTCATCAATTAATATATATGGATTTTCTTTAATTTTTTTTATAATAATATCAGAGGATTTATATTTTTCAATTAATTTTTTTATCATTACAAAACTTAAATTATATTCTGGCAAAGATAGCATTATTTGTGCATGTAATATATTTTTCTGATATTTATTTATAATCAAGTCAGCTCTATAAGTACCAATACCATGACAACTCATGAGTTTTTCTATATTACCCTCTTGAATATATTTAAATGGATTTTCATAGGTTTCATATAAAGCTTTAATTTGACTTTCATTTAAGACTTCGCTTAAAAACTTTTTTTGAATCTCTATATTGTCAATATCAATTGGTAAATAAGCATATAAAATTTGATATTGTAATCCATATTTAGGATGAATTGTCGGTTTAGCTTGAAATTCATATTCTTTGGTAAATTCTAAATGAGTATTACCAGTAATCAATACTTCTTGATTATTGCCCAAAAAACCACTGTCTCCTTCAAGTATTTTCTCCACATAAACACCAGCAATAATATAAGTATCTTTATTATATCTTACATGAGATAATCTTCCTAAAAATTTGACCTTTTCAGGAAGATTATTTATAAATTCTTCTGTATATTTCATTTTATTTCCTTTTTATTTTATTTGGTTTTTCCAGTCATCTTCTATTGACCCCTGTTCAGCTAAAGATTTAGTTACAGTAGAAAAAGTTGTATAAACACTTTTTACACCCCTAGAATTATGAGTATAATTAACAGCCCTATTATTATCAATGCCTATATCATCCGCGTTTTCCTCTGCATTAATATTGGCAGCTGTAAATAAAAATTCCCAATTATATTTTTCAGTTTGATGTCTTATTCTTTCTTTAACCATTATTTTTGTATATTCTTTACTGGCATTTTCTATGCCATCTGTTGTTATAGTAAAAATTACTTTAGATGGTCTATCTTTTTCTTCTGTTTTATATAAAGCTTCACCAATTCGATCTATACTACTGCCTACAGCATCATATAGAGCCGTATATCCCCAAAGTGCGTTATATTGTTTTACAACTTTTTGAATATTTATTTCTTTAATATTTTCTCTATTAATAATAATTTTTGATTTACTATTAAAAAATATAATTGAAAGAATTACCTCTTTTTCTAATAATTTTAAATCACATAAATAGCTTGTTAACCCATCAATTGTTTCTGAGGTTAAATGTTGCATACTAGGACTGGCATCTACTATTAAACAGATTTCAATTTTATTTTGATTCATATTGTTCTCCTTTAATTTTATAATATTATTATTTTAATTATTCTAATATAATGACTTCTAATAATTTATCTGAATTTTCACTTGATTTCAAATTATATTTTTTTAATTCTTCTGTTAAAATATTTAAAAAACTATCTTTATCGTCAGCGGTTTTAAAATCAACTAATATCCAAGTTTTACGTGTTCCAATGTCAAATTTTTTCTTCTCTGTATCGTAAAATGATTTACCTGAACACTGCTCAAAAAATTTATATTTATTACTGGCGAAATAACTAAGTTTGTGTACATCTCCATTTGTTTGTAAAATAATTTGTGTATCTGATAATTTAATATATTTTATTTGTAATTTATTCATATATTTCCCCTTATTTAAATAATAATTTTATTATATATTAAATTATTTAATCTGTCAATAGTTTATAAAATTATTCTAAAGATTCTTTTAGTAAATCTTCATGTTCTTTATTTATATATTTAGAAATTTTTTGATATCCTTCTATATTAATAGATTTAGAAAATCCTCTAAATTTAACCCGTGTTGGATATACATCAATTATTTTATCCTTATCAATTGTTAATACGATTGACCAACCAAAAGTATGCAAAATAGAATTAATAAGCCATATTAATCCTGTACTTCTAAATTCTTCCCATGTTTTTCGTTTTACCATTTATTTTCCTTTCTATTCATAAAAATATTCTTTAGTTATTTTATTATAAATTTTTATTTTTTGTTTTTCTCCTAAAATATATGTTTTATTTTCTGATTTAGGATAGGATAAAATAGGATATTTTAATTTAGTTAAATATTCTTTTTTTATTTTTTTATTTGCACAAAAATAAACATATCTATATTTTGAATATCTAATTTTCCTTAAATGTTTATATTCTTCTGTATAATGTCTAGAATGTTTATTATTTGGCATATATTTATCTGTTCTTTCTTTTGTTTTTCCAGTATATAAAAAATTAGTAGCTTGATAAATATAACCATTATGATTCATCCCACTATCAGCATAACTCACTAATATAATATTTTCTTTTTTCATTTGTTTTAATACACTACCTACAAAATAACTTAAAATATTATCAATAAAGTTTCCTTGAATTAAAATCAATCTATTTAATTCATAAACTTTTGATTTATATTCACGGCCACAAATTCCTTCACAGAGAGAATTAGATGCTGGTTTGCCCACGGTTAACCCGCCTATTAATTTATTTTTATAAAATAATCCAAAAGCAAAAGTTATACTTGGTAATCTTTGAGCATAATGATAATTTAAAATCATATTATGAAGCTCTTTAGAATTTACTCTTTTAATAACATAGTCCTTATAACTATTCATAATTAACCTCTTTCATCTTTTAATTTTAGACTCCCATTTTCATCAATATGAGTAATTAATAAAATAGTTTTTTGATATATTGTATCAGAATATTTATGAGGGCAAAATACATCTCCTCGTCTATATCCTGTTAAAAGTAATTTATTTCCTCTAGTAAACCAAGATTTTTCTAAAATTGTTTTACTTCCATCTTCATTTTTTTCAGAAATTTGTCTATTATAAAAATTATATTTACCTTCATACATTTTTATTTTAACAACTCCCGTATTAGTTAATAAAGTAATAGTATGTCGCGTATTGTTTTTATCAATAACAGTGCCGACAATTCGAGATAAATTAAATTTATATCTAGTTTTACCCCTCCATTTATAACTAGTTATTATTTCTGGATTTTCGGGTAAATAATTAAAATTTTCAATTAAATATTTCTCATTATTTACATGATATAGTTCATGCTTATTAAAATAAAATGATAAACTATCCATATCCCATTTATTAATATCATCACCACATGAATGATTCCATTGTTCTTGAAATATAGCTAAATTTAAATTTTTTAAAATTATATCATCATTTAAAAAATTTTTTATTTTATCTTCATATTGTTTTAATTCTTTTTCTAATTTTTTTTGTGATAAAATTGCATAATTGTCTTCTATATTTTTTATACATTCTTCTGAAAAATGAGTTAAGAAAAAATCTAAATATTCATTTTTTAATTTTAATAAAGTATCTTTTTGTTTTCTTTTTCCTACAACAGTAATAATATTATCAATTATTTGTTTTTTAATATATTTTTTAAAATTAATAATTCTAATTAAAATACTATATTTTTCTGGAATTAAATTATATTTTTGTAACATATCTAAATTACTTAAAGTTAATTTAGATTTTTTTTCCATTGTTTTTTCTATAAAATATTTCATAATATCTTTTTTATTTTTATTTTCAATTACATCAAAACAGCCAGCCTTAATTAATTGTATAATTTGTGACTTTTTTATCTTAACTTTATCTTTTTCAACATAAAAGTTTTTATCTAAAAAATCGTCAAAATTTTTATATGGTCTTCTTTTAATAATAAAATGTACTACATCATCTCCTATTCCATTAATACCTTTTAATCCAAAAATAATATTATTGTTTTTTAAATCAGGAACAAATCCAAATTCAGCTTTGTTTATATCTGGTAATGCTATCTTAACATTAGTTTTATATAATATATTTCCTATAGCCGTAGCTATTTTTCCATAATCAGTTGATTTAGAATTTTGATTTTCTTCATCGGATGCAGAATCTACAATTAAACAGGCAGTGTGCCAAAATAATTCTGGATAAAAATAAAATAAATTCATTTCTTGTAAAGCAATTAATGAATAAGCATAAGTATGAGGATATGAAAAAGCATATCCAAAAGATTTAGCAAAAACTTGTGTCCAAATATATTGTAAAAATATTTTTTTTGTTTGATTTTTTAATCCTTTTGAAAAAAATAATTGTTTTGTTTTTTCTAATATATTAGCCTTTTTTTTAGCAATAGCTTTTCGTAATCCGTTAGCTTCCTGTAAAGAAAAATTACTTGTATTTTTATCCATAGAAATTAACATTAATTTTTCTTGTGAATCGGCTAACCCGTAAGAATCTTTTAGATATTTATTTAAAATATTTATTTCCAAATCATCTAATCCATAATTTTTCATACTTTTATACCATAATTGAATATCTTTTTTATATATGGTATATAATTCTAAAGGAGAAACACCACTATCTCCCGGCATTAATCGCATTAAAGAATTGGCAACCGCCAAATCATTAACATTCATTGGATTTATTCTTTTAATAGCCTCTTTACCAATATCAGTTTCAAATTGAAATATTGAAGGAATTTCTGTTATTTTTTTCCACATTTCTTCATTTGTATAATTTAAATTGTTTGGATGTAAATATTTATCATATGTTTTTCTTAAACTGCCTTGCCATTGCATCTTATTATGTTTAAGACATAAATTCATTGTCTGTTTTATTCTATCCAAAGCTTTAACTGTTAATGCATCAAATTTTATATTCCCCATTTGTTCTGTATCATCTAAATCATATTGAGTGGTTAAATCTCCACCAGGAGATTTCATACAGGCTCCATATTTATCATATTCATCATTTAAAATTAATAATCCCGCAGCGTGTACTCCCCTTTGACTAATTAATCCCTCTAATTCAGAAGCTGTTTCTAATAAATTGGGAAATTCCTCTAAAGCATTAATAAATACTGTATTAGGTGGGGTATCTTCTGTTCCCTCTAAACAATTTTTTAAAGAAGCTATCTTACCTCTAATACTTGGTATTAAACTTGATATATACATTGCATCATCATTAGTATACCCTAGTCCTCTGCAAGCCACAAGAATAGCTGTTTTACTTGATAATTCACTATATGTACAAACATTTAACACATGTTTTTCACCAAAATAATTTTTAATAGCATTTAATATTGTTTTTCTTTTGGACTGTTGCGTATCTATATCTATATCTGGTAGCTCAGGTCGCTCTCTACTTAAATGTCTCCAAAATGGCATTAAATCACCATGTTCAAGGGGATTTGTTTGTACAATTCCAATTAAATAAGTAATATAATAACAAAGAACACTTCCTCTACTAATACCAACTAAACTATTTCCTTCGTTCCACATAATATCAATTATTTTATTAAAAGTATTATAATAAGATGATAGTGGTTGTTCTAATGTTAAACTAATAGTATATAATTCTCCAAGTTCAATGTTAATTCTATTTAACTCTTCTTCATACTGATTTAAATCAGTATTTTGATTTATATTATAAATTTTTTTTAATCCTTTTTCTATTTGAAATAATAAATATCTATCTTGTTGATTTTTTGACTCTGCAAATTTTTTTATATAGTCATATTTACTGTATTTATTTTTTAATAAATGATTTAATTTATTAAAATTATTTGTTTCAAATAAATTATCTTTTTTTAAATTTAAAACAGGAATCATTTGTTTATGTTCTAAATTATATTTTTGAACCATATCTCCAACAATATTTGTATTTTCTATTGCCTTGGTTGCCTCTTCTTTTGCTAAATGTGTCGATAAATGTTGAAATGTTTCTTTTTCGGTCATTAAATAACAACTAGCATAAAATTGTTCTACTTCTCTTTCTGAATCTTTAGAATTTAAATATGCTGTATGTATTGGTTTTTTTTCTAAAGAAAGATAATGAACATCACATGTAACAAAATATTTTAATCCATACGCATTAGCAATTTTAACAGCATATTTATTAAAGGCTTTTTGCTCTTCTTGTCCTTCTACTCCCGGTTGCAATTCTATAAAAAAATAATTTTTTCCAAAAGTTTCAATACAAAATGTAATAAATTCATGTATTTCTTCTTTTTTATTTTGAATAATTTCAGAATTATTAGTTTTTTCTAATTCAATTAATTCTAAAACTAATTTTCCTAATAAACCACCAATACATGCCGTAGAACCAACCAAGTGTCCTTGATTACTTCCTATAACTTTTTTTAAGTCTGTTGTTAAAGTAGGTCTTCTAATTAATCCCTTTTTAAAAAAGCTTCTTTCCCATGCTCTGCAAGATAGGGTTCTTAATTGTTGATGTCCTATATCATCTAAAGCAATTAAAAGAAAATGAGGATAAAAAGCATTTTTATAATCATTTTGCCTAAAATCCTCATTCATTTTTTCTGTAAGTAAATAAATTTCATTACCTAATATAATTTTAAAATCTTTATATTCTTCTTTTTTTTGTATTTGTGTTGCTTTAAAATGCCCACCTAAAATTTCATGATCTGTTATTGCAATGCCTTTATGACCTAATTTATGAGCTTCTTTAATTAAATTTTCTAATTTATTAGTTGTATCAGAAAAACCAAGCGCTGCATTGCTATAATGTGTATGAGCATGTAATTCATATTTTTTCATTAGATATTTAACCACGTCCATTCTATAGCATCTAACTGCTCTTGTGTTGTACAGGCCATAACTTGACCAATAATTGTTAAAAATGCCATAGTTTTTGTTTCTTTTGATACTACAGCATCATGATACAAAGCTTGAAATTCTAAAACATCCCATTCATATGGAACTAATTCATTAGAAGCTTTCCAATATATACTTGTATTTCCTAATGTTATATCTTGAGCTTTTCCCATAATATTAATTTGAGCCTGTTCATCAAAATCATAAAATTTTGTACCATTTTTAGCATCACTATAAAAACCTGCCTCTATGTTTTTTATTAATAATTTATTTAATTCAGCAATTTTTTTTACTTTTTTCTGACAACTAAGTATATTACATGTACATGTGCTAACTCCATCTTTTACACATTTAGTTAATAAATTATTAATTGTTTCAGATGACGGTTGGTCTTCTGGCGCATTCCACTCAAATATTCTTGTTCCATTTTCGTCAGATAATATTTTTATTTCATTAATAAAATCAACTTCTCTTCCTAAAATAAACTGTATAGCCTCTGTTATTTTCATTGTATTTCCCTTCTATATTTAACCCAATTTAAAAACATGAAATCTACCCTTATTTGTATTGTTTGTATAAGTTCCCAAGTCAGGAGAAGCATCATGATATCCATAAACAGATAATTCATCATTTGCCGAAAGTGCTATTGTATCAATCAATTTATGTGTAACTTGTACACTAGTATCTCCTCTAGTATCATAAAAATCTTGATAACTTGTATATCCAGTTGGATTGCCATTTAAATAAAATTCAATTATTGATTTTATTTCAACATCTGTATAAAATGTTAAATTAACTATACATAAATATATACCATCTACTTTTGGAACAAAAATATTATTATTAGAATTCCATTCATTTTGATTATCCTGATTAACAGAATTAAAAGTAAGTTTTGTCCAAGTATATGGATCAAAAAATTGAGATTGTGTTTTTAAAATAGAAATATAAGATTGATAAGGTATATCAATAATTCCTGCATTAGTTTCTCCTGTTCCTCGAACAAATAAGGATTTATTTGAGCTGTCTTTATAACTAATTAAATTTCCTGTATTTTCTAAATTTTTTAAATTCTTCATTTTGTTTTATTTATTTCTATCCTTCCATTAGAATAGTATTTCTTTTTCTTTTTTATTAAATTTTATTTTTTTTATTTGAATTTGTGGAGTTTTTCTATTTTCATAAATATTAATACCACAAGTACCAATTAATTCTATATTAATTCTTTTGTATTTTGTCAATTCATTATAATATTCTTCATTGGTAAAAAATTTAATAAAATCAATATTATTATATTGAAATTTAATTGTATTTTTTCTAGAACCCAATAACATAATATCACTACTATTCATAATAATATTATTTATATAAATTTTTGGTTTTGCAACATTTTGTCCCCAACAATTTAATTCTCCAATTTGGTAAATAAATTCTTCATTTAATTGATCTGCCTCTAAAATAAAATCTACCATGATATAATTTTCAAATATAACATTTTCTAATATTTTATTAAATTTTGACTGTAATTTATTTAAATTATTATGTGAAATATTTATTCCAAAAGCATTTTCATGTCCTTCTGCTAATGAAAATAATTTTGTATCTTGTACAATTTTAATGAATTTAATTTCATCACCTGTTTGAGTTTTAATATTACATCTTGCGCTACCACCATATACATTTTGTGTATAATTTTTTAATATAATAGTTGGTTTTTTATAAAAATCCATTAATTCATTTGCCATTAAGCCTGTTAAGTTTTTATAAGTATCTTCTTCATTATAAACAATCAAAACTTTTTCATTGTTTAATTTTTTTTCTTCAATTTTTTCTTTTAAAACTTCTATTCCTTTTTTCTTTAATTTGTCTTGTCTAGATTTTGTATTTTTACAAATTCTAGACATTGCAACTGTAATATGTTGTTTTACTGTTTCTTTAGAACCTCTTTTTTTATAATCAAAATATATATCTTCATTAATAAAAGCCCTAAATAAATTTTCTTTTTCTTCTATTGTTCCCATTCTAATTAAAGCATTAATTAAAGGAACTATATAATATACAATACTTTCAATTGTAGGTTCCCCTCCAATTGAAAATTCTTGTGCTTTAATTAATTTAATTAAAAATGGATTTTTAATATTATTTAAACCAGCATCAATAATATATTTTGTTTCCAAGTTACGAATATCCATAACATCTCCAACAATACCCCACATAGCTAAATCTATATAATTATCAGCCGAAGATAAATTATAATAATAATCTAAAGCTTGACAAAATTTATAAACTACTCCTGCCCCTGATAATGTTTGGTTTGGATAATAATATTTATTTTCAGCATCTTTTAATTGATTATTTATTATAATAGCATGTTCACTTTCTTTTTCTGTAATATGATGATCTAAAATTAAAATATCTATATTTTTTTCTGCGAGTTGTTGATGTATTAAATAATCATTAGAACCAGCATCAGGTATTATAATTAACGAAAATGGTTCAAATAAATTAATAGGAAAATGATTTATTCCATGCTGTTTTTTGGGTTGTACAACAAATTCTATATTATTTTTATTTAATTTTTGACTATCTATTAAATAGTTATATAATATAGCACTGCTAGTAAACCCATCACAATCTGAATCAATAACTATTAATATTTTATTTTGAGACTGTAAATGTTTATTTAAACACTCAACACCTCTGTTTATATTTTTTAATAATTTATAACTATTTTCAAATTTTTCGGTTGGAAATAGAAAATTATTAATATTATCTTTAGCAATTCCCCTATTTATAAAAACTGTTTCTAAGGCATTTTCATAATTATTTTTTCCAATTAATTTATATTTCATATTTTTTTCTCTTTTCTAAAATTCATATTATCCCCTTTGTTTTTCAATTATACTTTTCATCTCATTTAAAGATTTTTTATTTTTTAATAATTCATTAAAAACATCTTTCCCCTGATCAATTGGACTATCTTTATATTTTAATAAATTATTTTCATCAATTAGTATATATATATTAAAAAATTGTTTTAAATATTCTATTTTTTTTAATATTTTTAATAAATAAATTAATAATTCTTGTTTATTTGTATATTCTTTATCAAAACCTATAATTAAATTTGTAATATTTAAATCAATTAATAAATTTCTTTGTATTGTAGATATATTACTACCACTGACAGCGGTACTGTTTTTTATATTAAACCAACTATTATGTTTTAAAACACTTTTTTCACCTTCAAATAAAATAACGGTGCGACTTTTTTGTATATCATTTTTATTAATATTTAAACCATATAAATTATGACCAGTATTATGGGTATACCATGCTCCATTGATAAATAGTGGTAAATATTTATATCCATTTTCTGTGCTTTCTGAGCTTAAATTTCGAACTCTAATACCTATTAATTTATTATTTATATTATAATGAGGTATTACAATTGCATTTTTACTTGGATAAAATTTTATATTAAAGTTTTTCATTATCTTTGGACTAATATTTTCATTAATCCATGAAATATGATAATAATTTAAAAAATAATTTAAAATATGACTATCATATTCTTTTAAGGGTTTATCTTTTGTTTCTTTATTTAAAAATTTATTTAAAATATAAAAATCTACAACTTTTGTATTTGTTTCATATTGATAATCAATAAGTCCTTCATCTTTATGGAAAAAACTTTTTATAAAATCTACACTTTGTTTAAAAGAATATTCCTTACCTTCTGTTTGTTTAATTTTTTTAATTAACCCAAAAATATCAAAAGATTCATTACAATCAGTATAACAATGAAAATTATAACTATTGGGATAATAATATAATTTCTGTTTATTGCCACAATGACAAATAGTTGAAAATAAAAAATTACCATTTTTATCTTTTTTACAAGGAAGACTTCCAAAATGAACCATAAAAGATTCTATTTCTTCTGTTGTTAAACTTTTTTTTAAAGCAATAATTTCCTCTTCATGATACCACATTTATTTTTATATATTTTCTTCTTGATATTCTTGATAATTATTATCATTTTCAATATAATGTTTTATTTTATCAAAAGTAATTAATTTATTTTTTTCATCTGTAATAAATAAATCTTCGGTTCTACAAAGACCTAAATTGGCATTTAACCAAATTTTTATAGAAACATATTTACTTCTTCTGTTTTTATAAACATGATATATTAAATTTGGTTGTATACATAATCCTTCTTGTATACTTTTAATATTATTTAATTCTTTTCGTGTAGGTTTTAAGGCTATTATTCCAATATCTATTTTATCAGCCATCGATTTTGCTCCCCTGAGCATGTTTTGATTTGGAGCAACGCCACTTGACCACTCAGAATTTAATTGTGTAGCACTCATAATAAACACATCATGCTCTTCTGCAAATGCTTTTAATTTTATACAAAACATTAATAAAACTAAATCTTCTCTTAATTTTAATCCTTTACTGTCATTAGCCATTTCTCCTAAGATTTTAGGTGTAATATGAATATAATCAAAAAAGATATATTCTGTTTTATTTAGATTAATTTGTAATTTCATTGTTTCTAAAATGTCGTTTGTACTAAAATTAAGGTGTCTTTCTATAATAAAATTACCATTATTTATTATATTTGTAGCTTCTTCTACCCTTGTCGCTTCATCTTCTGTATATTCTCCAATTAAAATTTTTGCTTCATCTACCCCTGCAACAAAAGCCAATAACATAGTTTGAATTTCAGGTATCGATAATTCAGTTGTAAGAAATAAAATTTTTTCATTATGATTAGTTTTTATCCATTTTTGTTTTTCAATATCATAAATTTTAGGAAAAGCTAAATAACAAGCATCTCCTAATAGCGTTCTTGTTTTACCACAACCACTAGGAGCACTTCGTATAACAAATGTTCCTTTTCTAGCTCCCATACACACTTCACTTAAATAAGCACTATAAAATGGTAATCCAAATTCAGGAGTTTCTTTTAAATCATCTACTAATTCTTTCAACTGATTTCCTCCTGTAGATTTTATTATTGTTGAATCTGACATAAAATCTTCTTTAATTTTAATTAATTTTATATCAATTTTTTGTATTATATCTGAAATAGATAGAGTATGAAATTTATTATTAATTTTTTCATAATTTTCTTCGTTTTCATCTTCTGTATAAATTTCAGATATATCAAATCCATTTTCTTCTAATCGTCTTAGAAGAGAATATTTTTTAAAATTTATATAATAAAAATCAAAATTTTCAACTTTTGCTAATTTTAAATAATCATTTATTAATTTAATACCTAAATTCTCTTGAAAAACCTCATATTGTTTTGGATATTTAGATAAAAAAGAATCTATTACATACGCATCCAGTGTAGTAACTTTCTTTTTAATAACTAAATTTTTAATACATTGTAAAATTATTATATGTAATTCTTCAAGAAAATCTTCTTTTTGAATAATATATTTATTGTTATATAATAAGGTCGGTTTTGCAACTAAACAAGCTAATACCTGCATTGTTGCTGAATAATCTTGATATTCACTCATAAGTCCTCCAATTCTAAATCTATTAATGATTTAAATTGTGAATTATATCTTTTGTTTTTCTTTTTTATTTTTTTTATTATAATTTTTTGTATATTTTTTTTTATTATATCTTGATTTTCTTTGTTTATTTGTTTATTATAATTATATTCTTCTTTTAATTTATCATAATAGTAAGGTATTTTAAAAATACTATATTGATTAAATTCATCTTTTTGTTCTTGAATTATATATTTTAATGTCAACAACATTCCTGTATATTTATAATTATAAGGTTCTTTTGTATATTTTTGTATTTGTTGAGGAATAAAACTGGTAAATTCTAATTGATTTTCTTTTAAATGAAAATCAATAAAATCTAATAACTCTTTCCATTCTTCTGTTTTCCCATTTTCTTTTCGTTGTTGTATTCTTTTTTTCTTTTCATCTTTTTCTTTTGTTAAACAATTAGGATGAAAAAATCTATTGCCATATTTTATTCCAGTACCTTTTTCAATAATTTCTTCACAATATTTGCATTTTGCATTTTGTTTATTCATCAAATAGGTCTTTTAACTCGTCTATAATTAATCTTAAATTATCAACCTGTGATTCTGTTGCATTAGATACTAAACAATCAGCCCCTAAATGTTTTTCTACAATTTCTTCATATTTTGTTAATCTTTTTTCTTTTTTTAATTTATTATAATATTTTTGAATTTCTTTTGTAGCTTCTTTTAACGTTATTTTTTCTATTGTATATTTTTTTTCTTGTTCCTCAAAAGAAATTGGTTTTGTTCCAAATAATTCGCTTTCTTTATCAATTGCATCATTAATAGCTTTTTCTAAATTTTCTGCTGTATACTCTTTTATCATACCAACTATTTGTGTAAATCTAGACCTTGCTTTATGTTCTATTGAATCCTTAAAATAGGCAGAAGAATTAATTACATTTCCATGTTCATTAATACCATTAGATTTTAAATAAACAACAAAATCAACTAAATCACATATAGGACGAACACATCTTTTTAAATCGCCTGCTGGATATTTTTTTTCTATTTCTTCTCCTTCTTCATTTGTAATACTATAACTCGTTTCATGAGCTATAAAATAAACTGTATAGCCACATGAAGTTAATAAATTTATTTGATCTGAAAATTCACTTTCTAACTCTCTCCAAAGCCCATATCCACTATTACCTTCTTTTATGCGATTTACCCCATATGTATTACATATAAACTTTTCACACATAGCATATGCACGTTCTACAGTATCAAAAATGATTGTTTGATACATTTCTTTTGCTTGTTTTAATGTTTTTAAATTAGTTAATTGTCTATTAATTATTTTAAAATCAGCCCAAGACTGCATAGTATTAAATTTTATTCCTGCTTGTGCATTGATTCCTCGTTCAAAAGGTAGGTAGTATGGCTTTTCAAGATTACATGCAACTTTTGTTTTTCCAGTATCATTTGTTCCGTAAACTAGTATTGTTTTTCCTTCTAAACCAGAAGCTATTTCACTTATTTCTGGCTTGAAAATATCTATCATATGTTATTTTCCCTTTCTTTTTTTATCTAAAATTAAAATGGACAAATGTTATTTTTGCCTTTTTTTGATTTAGTAGTAGATTTAGGAGATGCTGTGTTTTTTTTGTTTTTATTTTCTTCATTTTTCTTTTTTAAATTCTTTTCTCTTTCTTCTAAAGCAAGTTCAATTTTATTTTTGGAGAAAGAATTGTTTTCATATGGTGCTCCACCACTTCTAATTTTATATTCTTTAGTTACTCTTTTGACAATTCTTATTTCATCTTCACCATATTCTCCCCCGATTTTTTCTTCTATATCTTCAACTATAGAAATAACCGTACCAGCAACCTTAACAGTATCTCCTACTGAATAATATTTTTCAATAGCAGCTATCATTTTTTTTGATTCTACTATAAATGTAGCGGGTATAATTCTACCACCATATTGGGGAATTAATCCTTCTATTATTTTACGTCCAGTTGGTTCGGTTTCTTCTTCTTTTGACATTTCTTCCACAATTTTAGTTATATAAAGTTCCAACTCAAATTGAGAAACACCTTTATCAAAATTTTCTGGTTTAACTCTACGAACAAAACTACCCCTTATTGTTGGATATGTTGCTATATCTCCTGTGCTAGTAATCTGTTCATTAGCATCGATTTTTGCTCCAGTTACACTAACGATAGAAGCATTCAATTCATTTTCTTCATCTTCTGTATTTATAGAAGATGCTGCTACATAATTATCTAAGGCTTTTTTTAAAGATGTATAAGATGGATTTATTTTACCAGCTTTAGTATTCTTTGTTGAATAAAAATTCACAGTAATTGAATTGTTTTCTGCTGTTTGTATTACTAAATCTCCCATTATAATGGTTTTATTTTTACCATCTGTCCCTTTTTCAGTTTTTTCTTCAAGATTTTTTTCCACTAATTTACCCGTAATTTCACAGTTATTTATGGCTTCTCTTAAATTTAATTTTTCTTCTTGCATTTTTATTTTTTTTCTCCTTTTTGGAAATAAAAAATATAAAGCATATGCTTTATATTTTTATTTGTATTATTTTGTTTTATTTTATTTTTTACTTATTAAGATTTGTCTTGTCAGTTTTAAACTGTTGTATAAAGTTTGAAATATTGTTGCTTTTTTCATCAATTGTTTTTATTAAACCTTTTGTTTTTTCAATTTTATTTGTAACGTTTTTTAAATCTTCTTTAATAGATTCTTCTCGTATTTGTAAACTAGTCACATTATCTACTAATTTTCCTATAGTTTTTTGTAGTTTTTTTTCTGCTTTAGTAAATTGCTTAAAAGCGGTATTAAAAATACTGTCTATCTTATCTTCTGTTACTTTCATAAATCCAAACAATTTATGAAAAAATATTTTAATTATATTAAACATAAAATCCTCCTTTATACGTTTTTTTTGTTTATATAAATTTATATAAATTAATTATATATTAATTTAATTTTTTCATAGAGTTCTGAAATTGATATATTATTTGATGTATTTTGCAATAAATTTAAAATATTTTCATCATCAAACTCTAATTCAGTAATTAAGTAATTATAAATTCTATCTCGCTCTTCATCTTCTAAATTAGTATCTGATTCTATATTTAAATCTAATAAAAAACACATATCTAAAAAACTGTCTTTCATTTGTTACCTTTCATTATTTTAAAAATATTTTATCATAATTTTTATAAATTTTCAAGTATTTTTAACATTTTTTTTCTAGTAATTTTAAACTGAGGATTTAACGTAAGTTCAAAATTACATAAATAATTATTATCTAAATCAAATCTTTCAAATTTTTTAATTGTAAAATTAAAATCATTATTTTTAATTTTACTAATTTTATTTATAAGTATATTTATTTGTTTTATTGATACATTAGAATCAAACATAATATATGCTTTATCATATTTATAGTGACCACTACATGAAAATTTTGTTTTTATGTTTAATTCAAAATTTAATTTATAAATTAAAGGTATTATATCTTGATCTAATTTTTCAATATTACAAATTTGAGATAATTTAAATAATTTTTGTTTTGATAGCAAGTATTTTATTCTTGATTTTCTTTTGGTGTCTTTGTAGTTTTTTCATTGGTTTTTTGAGATTCTTCCTCTTTTGAATTATTGAAAAGTTGTTTAATATTAGCTGGTACATCTTCTGTTTCAGTTTCACCATTTTTGCTTTTTTGTTGTTCAATAACTTTTTCAGCGAGACTTTTTCTAGTTAATTCTAAAGAAGGTAATTTTGCTATTATAGGAATAGTTATCTTACATTTTTTACATTCATACATATTTTCATTGGGAATTTTTTTTTCTTCGTTATCTTTGATATACTTACAATAAGTTAGCTCTTCTCCACAATTTTTACAATATACTCTTGTTATAACATATACAGCAGGGTCAACAATTTCACTTTTAAATGAATATTTTTTTTCTTGTTCTTTCATATAATCTCCTTTTTTTTCATTAAAAAAAATAAACCTCTAAGATTTATTTTTAATGTTTAATTATTTAATTTTTTTTATTTTTTAATTATTAATAGCATAACACAAAATATATATAAAGTCAAGATATTTTATATATTTTTTTGAAAAAAATTTTTTTTATTCTGTTATTTCATAATTGTTACCCTTTTTTGAATTACAAATACTACAAAGAGTTTGCATGTTATCTATATGATCTTTTCCTCCCTTTGATTTAGGTATTATATGATCTTTTGTTAGCATAACCTCTTTTCCCTCTTTGTTAAAGCCATATAAATTAAAATGATATATTTCTAATAAACTTTTACTATCTTTTTCTTTAGCAAAAAATTTCCCTTCTAATCCACAATGTAGACATTTAATACTTTTTTTAAAAGTTTTATATCTTAAAGAGCCCATTTTAATATAATCTTTTCCAAATAAAACTTTATCACCATTATTAATTTTTGACAAAACCTCATGAATGGAATGTAAGCTTTTGCGAATATAGTGATATGGATATTTAATTTTTGATGATTGTTGATAAAATTTATTTTGTCGTCGTAATAATTTTTTTCTTTCCTTTAAAAAAAATTTATAATATTCTTTTAAAACTTTTAAACAATCTTCTTTATTATAAATATCAGAATAACTTTTATTTTTCATACCAGAAAAAGATATTCTTATATATTTATTATTTATAATTTTTAAAAAAAATTCATAATTTAATATTTTCATTCCCTTTTTTGTTATCTCTACATGAAACCCATCTTTATTTAAATTTAAATATTGTTTTTTTAGTTCATTACAAAAACCAGGAATAATATTATCATATTTTTTAAAATTGTTTTTTATTTTAAATTTATTCTTTTTTTTAATTTTATATATCTCCATTCCAAATTATTTTTTTTCTTTATTTTTACAATTATCACAAACTAAAACAGTTATTTTTGCTGGATTTATTGATTTCTGTGATGTTTTAACTGGTCTTAATTCAAGATTTAAATGTTTCATGCAAAAATATTCACCACATTTACTACAATATTTATTAGTGGTCATATCACAATCATCTATACTACATTTTTTTAAATCAATATTCATAATTCATCCTCCTTTTTGTTTTAAAATATATATTTAAAGCATTTCATAATTTTTATAATTAGATTCAAATATAATGCTAAGTAAGGCTTCATCACCATCACTAGAATAAAAAATATCGCTCGCAACAAATTTATTATTAATTAATTTATCTAAAGTATAACGATAAGTATTATAATCTTCATCACATTTTTCATAAATAAAATTATATCCATACAATAAAAAAAGGTAACTGATAATAATTATTATAGCTAGATAATTTAGTTATTCTAATACAATTTTTCCTTAATATTTTTACTATCATATTTCCCCCCCATTTTTCAATCCCTTTTTTCATTAATTCTATCAATATAAATTTCTATAATGTTATATTTCATATTTATTCCTGACTTCCATTAATTATTTTTTTATATAAATATTTCATAGACTCTTCAAAACTACAATTATATACCAATCTAATAGCTTTTATTTTTTTTAAATAATTGTCTGTTTTTTGAACTATTCTCTTCATATCTTCGAATGTATTATCATTTTCACATTCTGCACAAATAATTTTATTATCAATACATTCTTTACAAAAATATCGATTACAACTTATACATTGTATTCTACATTTTTCACAAAATGTAGCTTCACACTCTTCGCATTTTTCAATATCTTTTTTAGGAAAATCAAATCCACATATATAACATATCATTTTATTACCTCATATTTTTTAATATAATCTGGAAGATTGTTTAATAATAACTCAAATTTTTCAAAATCATTAATTTTAAATATTATTATAAAATAATCTTTACTTTTATCATCTGTTATCATAGTTAAATATCTATTTATGTTATCTATATTTATATAACAATAATTATAAAATTTGTTGATTAACTTTTGTTGTGACCCTGTAGATTTCACATCATCAATATTTATATAAAATTTTATATTCATAATTTCCTCTCTTTTTCCTATATAGATATTATTATATCATATTTAATATATATATACAATTAATTTTATAATTTTTTATTTATTTTTTAAATTATTTATTAAAAGTTTCCATCTTCGAATCATTATAGTTTCATCAATAGTATTTAAATAATTTGAAATGAATGAAATTGTTTTATTTTCTTCATCAATGGTCGGATATAAAAATTTTTGTTGAAAATTTTTATTAATATTTTTAAAAATATAAATTAGTTCTTTATTATTTTTAAATTCATAAGTAAATTCTAATATAATATTTGTTATATTTTTATTATTTGATTTATATTCTATTATAGAATATTTATATTTTGTATTTAATTCTGTAATTTCTTTAGAATATGGCTCTAATAAATCAAATATATTTATTTGAGCTATATGAATTTCATTATCTGTATTTATATTTTTCATTTTAATTATTATTATCTCCTTTTAAATTAAATAAATTTCTCCATTTATTAAATTATTTTTTAAATATTTTTTTTATTGTTTTTTGAATTTTTTTAAAAAAACTTATATTGTTTTCATTAAAATTTTTAAAATATGATTTTTTACAATTTTCATTACAAAACAATTTTTTTAAAGATATTCTTTTCCCACAGTGACCACATAAATTATAATCACTATATCTTTTTTCATTATTTAACATAAAATTCTCCTATATTATTATCTATTTTATCCAAACAATAACCAGCAATACTTAAAATTTCCTCAGTTTCTTCCCCTATATCTATATCATAAATATTATCATTTATATCAACCACTCTACCAATTTTATTTAAATATATAATTTTTACTTTTTCGCCTAATGAAAATTCCACTAAATAAACCTCCTATTCTTCCATTTTAAACCATAATTTAATCCAATTAATTATATATTATTAATTTCATTAATTATAATATTTTTTTTATAACACCATATTTTAATGCTTCTTTTGCTCCAAAATAAAATGTTTCATTATTTTCAAATACCCAATTAACTATATTAGCAAAATTATTATTAGTATGTTCTAAAATAATATTTTTTATATTTTCTTGTAAAACTTCTGCATTCTTTACATGGTGTTTTACCGAATGTACTTCTAACATATCTGTCTTTGTTTTTACTGGATGTATTAAAAATCTCGTATGCTTATAGGCAACGCGATTATGTGAAGCTAATAATATTGGTATGGCTATTGATAAAACTGAGCCATATCCAATTATTTTATTTATTTTAGTTTTATTAGCTTTAATAAAATCATATAAAGCCAATCCATCCTCACATAATCCTCCTCTTGAATTTAAATATATTGTTATATTTTCGTTTTCAATTATATTTTTAATATATGTTTCTATATATTCTATATTACCACTAATAAATACTTCTCTATCCATATTATCCTCCATTTTATTAATTTTATCATTTAATTTATGAATTAGAAATTTTTATTTCATCTTGAAAAAGTCTTAAACCATAATAATTAATTAAGTTATCTAACTTATCATATGGTTCAGATGTAGACTGTTGACTTATCCATATACAGATATACCTATTATCTATTTTTTTAATAATACCAACAGACTGAGAGTTATCTATAACTAAATTTTCTTCTTTAATATTTTGTTTTAGGCTTATTATTTGATATTTCATATTCTTCATCCTTTTTTAATTTATTTTTCTAATAATTTTATTAGTTCATGACATTTACTACAAACTATTCTTTCAAATACTACTTTCCAATGTTTTTTTCCACACGTACATAATACACCTTTTTCTAATTTTAAGTATTTATCCATATCTTTTAAATAGAAGTCAGCTATAGAGTCACTTTTATTATTTAAATGATCATAAAATGCATAAGATTCTGAGTATATATTAGTTATAATATATTTTTCCCCTTTTTTTAAATTAAATAATATATTATGTAAATTTTCTATGCAATATATATACATTTTATACCTCCACTATAATTATTTATAAATATCAATAAATTAAAAACCACTTCTTTTTTCTTTTTGTAATTTAATTATTTTATTATTTATCCACTCTTTAAGTTCTGGATATAATTTTTGTATTATTTTTAAATTTTCTATTCCCAAATCAGTATTGATTTTATGTTCAAAATGTATTGGACACAATAATTTATTAAAAGAATAACAAATTTGTTCGTTGTTAGTTTTCCAAATTTCATAATTAAATAACAGGTCTTCATGTCCCCAAATTAAAAATTTTTCATTAAATCTAACATCTTTAATTAAAGAAGCATTTAATGAAAGAAAATTTGTATACATATGTTGCCAATGTGGAGAAAATCTTGATTCGTCAAATCTTTCATCTTTTTGTATTTTCCCGTTATCTAATAAATTGTATCTTAAAGTACCAACAACATTATTGTTATTTATTGGAAAATAAACTTTTTCTAAAAAATAAAAACTATTAAATTTAATTTCTTGGTCGCAATCAATAAAATGTATAATACTATTATTATTAATAAATGATTTCATAAATTCTAATCCTAAATTACGTGCTTTACTTCTATTGTCTCCATTTATAAAATACTTATTATCTATATCTAAATATTTTTTTAATTTGTTGTCATCTCTCAAAACACAAATAAAATTGTTATCAACTTTTTTACTTGCTTTTATTATTGATTTTATTGAAATTTCAACTTTTTTTAAATTTTCTTCATTTAGTTTTTGTATTCCTATAATTAAATGTTTCATAATATTCCTTTCTATAATTTAATTAAATAAATTAAAGAATTTATTAATTATTTTATTTTTTATTAAACCACATTTCAATCCACTCTATATCATCTTTTAAAATTTCAATTTGTTTATTAGTCAACCCTTCCATATTAGCAATATTTAAACCTATTTGCTTCCATTTTTCAATTGTATAACATTCACAGCCTATTTTTATTATCTTGTCTTTCTTATTTGCTAATATTATAAATACACTATTTAAAATTTTATAGTTTTTAGGCAAAGTTGTTTTATAAATTTTAATTTCCTCTAAAGCAACTCGATTTAAATTAGCTTTACTTAAATTAGCTTTACTTAAATTAGCTCCAATTAAACTAGCCTTTTCTAAATTAGCATATCTTAAATCAGCATGACTTAAATTAGCACCAATTAAATCGGCTTCATTTAAATTAGCATATTTTAAATTAATATAGCTTAAATCAGAGCAACGTAAATCAGCACGGCTTAAATCAGTATGACTTAAATCAGTATGACTTAAATCAGTATGACTTAAATCAGTATGACTTAAATCGGCACATTCTCCTTTTGCATGATTTTCTAACCATAATCTATGATTTTCTAAAATTTCATTTAATTCTTCTTGGTTCATATAAATCTCCCTTAATTTATTATTATTCTTAGTTATTTATTATATTTATTACTATTTCTGGAATGTCGTATTTTTCAGCAATAATTTTTTTAATTTCATCTAATGTAAAATTAATTTTTATTTTTTCTTTAATTATTTTATCATTATTTAAATCAATGACAAAATTCTCTGTAGATATTACATAAAGCCTGTTATCTTTTTTGGTTAATAAATAATAATAATACTCAGTATAATGTCTTTCATAAGATGATATTGTTTCCAATATTTCATCTTTTTTAGTTATGTATATTTCAAAAGCATCGAATTGATCTATAAAAATAAATAATTTATAATTTCCTACCTCTTCTATTTTATAGGCTATATTATCCGTCTTCCGATCAGACCAAGTAAACAATTGAGTATTATTAAAATAAAAACATAATTCTTTTTGATCATAGTCATATTTTTTATTAATTCTAAAATTTTCATCTTTATATAAAATTTTTCTTTCTCCCGCTACTGTTTCCCAATCAATCAGAGCTATTTCAGCCCTTAATAGTTCATCTTTATATAGTAAATCTTTTTTTGTTGGAATCCATTCTTTTAATTGTTTTATAGCCGTTTGTATTCTTTCAATACTAGTATCATAATTTTCAATTTCTTTTAAATGTTTTTTAGTAATTTTAATATTATGATACCATAAAAATTTAATTGCATTTAAAGACTTTTTTATATCTGTTCCATAAATCATTTTAACTAATTCACAATACTCATTTGTACAACATTTTTGTAAGGAATTATAAAATTCTTCCTGTGCTTCGGCGACAAATACTATTTCATACCAATCGGTACAAATAGTAAAACCAGCCCTATCAATCCCTAATTCGTCAACAGCAATATCAAGTTTTTCTTCTAAAATGTTATCTGGATGAATATTTAAAAAAAACATTTTCATCTCTCCTTAATTTTATTTTTTCAAATTTTAATTAAATTTTAATATAAAATCTTTATTTTATTTTAGTATTTTTCATATACATCAAATACATTTTTTAAATTAATGAATCTACCATTTATTTGTCCTATATTTATAGATGTTGACTTTTCTAAACATACAACTAAATACTTATATTCATTATTTAATTCTTTTATATCAACTAAAATAAATTTCTCATTTTTTAAATTTTTGTCTAAATTGTTAAAAATATCTTTTCTTTTTAAAAACATAATTAATGTTTCTCCTTTATTATTTTATTTATTAATAAATTTAAACATTTATTTAAATCATATATCTCTATATCATTATACCTAATTTTTCTGAATAATATCCCTTTTTGGTCATATCCCCCTTTTTTATATTGCAGGGATAACACATTGTTTGTAAATTATTTAAATCGTCTGTACCTCCTCTTGATTTAGGTATTATATGATCTATTGTAAAAAAAATTTCCTTATTTTTCTTGATTCCATATAAATTTAAATGATAGTTTTTTGAAGATAATAATTGTTCTACTGCAAAATATTTTCCCTCTAATCCACATTTAACACATTTAATATTCTTTTTAAATACTTGATATTTTTTATGTTTTAAATATACCACTTCTTTATTAAAAATAGTTTTACTATTATATCCTTTCCAGTTATATTTAATTTTTGATAAAACCTCATCAACTAATACAATTCCTTTACGATTAACGGGATTAGTATTATAATTTAACTTTTTAATATAAATTCTTAAATTTATTTTTTCAAAAATAACAATACTTATCCCCGTTTGATTTTTATGTAAATTAAAAAAACCTAGATTTATAATTTTCATTATACTCACTCTTTCTATAATAATGATTCAATTATTTCATTAATAGATTTTTTAACTTTATTATTAAAATCTTTATCAATAATAAAATAATCTGATTTATAAAACTGATATTTATCTATATTTCTATGATAAGGAGCCTCCCAATTTATATATCCAAAAATATAGGTTGAATTTTCTTTAAATTTATTATGTATATTTTTTATATCATAAAAATATATACCTAAACAAAACATTATACTTATATCTTCTAAGGTAGAAGCAATTGAATCACAATTTTCTATATCAAGAGGATCATTAGTATAATTATAAATATTATGTTCTTGATAAAATTCTATACTTTTATCATTAATAAATTTTTGTAATTTATCATTATTTATTTTTCCTGTAGATATTAAATAGTTAACATTACTAAAATTACAAATTTCTATTCCTCCATTTGTATATGGTATGAAGCCATCATATGGTTTATATTCTACTTCACTTAAATTACTTTCAAAAAATTCATAATGAGTTTCTATTTTTTCAAAATAATTAGTAAATAAATCATTTATAAATTCTTTGTGTTTTAAATATAAATCATTATTATATTTCATATATAAAAACCTCCATGAAATTAATTATTTTGATGATACTTAACTAATGCCTCGTTCCAACAATTGAAACATTTTTTATTAAGGCATTTTGTACCACCTATAAAATTTTGTAAACCAAAATGATGTGGGCAACACTGATAATTTATCATTATAGAAGACACAACGGCAAAATCATTATTGCTTAAAATTAAGTCCTTTATTATTTTTTGTTCATTAGTTAATTTATTCATTGTTGCCCTCTTTCATTTCTGTTTCATATTCTAATATTTTATCATAAGGCAACCACTGTGGCTTTCCATCTTCTGGAAAATTATTATATAGTCTCTTCATTTCTGTTATGTGAGCATCAATATTATCATTCCACAATCTATTTAAATTTCTATGTCCATTTCCTAAAAAATAATCACAATCACTTCTTAATCTGTCCAACATCATATAATTAAATCTATGAGGATTTTCTTGATATTGATCTATGAATTTAATTTCTTTCTTAATTTTTAAAGAAAACCCTAATTCTCCGTCAATTTGATTGCCACAAGTATATAAAACCGGTGTTCCTTTTCCTGAATTACCATCTTTATATATTTTTTCATTTTCAATACATTTATAAACAGGATGCTCCCAGTCATCCAACTGTATAAATTTCATTGTTAATTGTTCCATAATTTTTTATTCCTTTCTACTTAATATAGATATTTATAATTTTTAAATTGTTTTAGTGAGTTTATAATAACAATTAAAATCTTCTACTCTTGCAGTTTTATTTTTTATTCGTTCTACATTATATGGATAAAATCTGCAATTATGACATAAGATTTTATCTGTAATGCAATATAAACAATTCCATACACATTCGTATATATTTTTATTACACTTACTCCCATTACACATTTAAATCACACCAATCATTTTAATAATTTTTGTTCTAATGTTTCTTTTAATTGATTATCTGTTTGTTGTAAAACGCTCAACTCTTTATGTAGAGCGTCTGTATCAGCACATATTGCTCCTAAAATAATACACTGTATACACAAAATTAATATTAATAATCCAATTATAATTTTATTCATGTTATCTCTCCTTTAATGAATTCATTTCTGTTTCTAATTTTTGAATTTCTGCTTCTAATTTATAATTTTCTTCCTCAAGATTATAATAAGCATCCCAAGTAAGCTCATCCCAAATTACATCTTTTAAAGAAGACATATCAATTTTATTTAATTCATTTAAATCATATTCTATATCAATAAATTGAATATATTCATCATATTCATTATTTTTATTTTTTTTTGCTTCATTAACTGTAAATACCTGATATGTATGAGATGGAATATATATATTATTTTTTTTTGTTAATCGTACAGTAAATAATTGGTCTGTTGTACAAAGCAAAACACAATATACTTCACTACTTTGTGTTAAAACAACTTTGCCCTTTTTACAAGCTTCTTCATTAAATATATCAATTCCTCTATGGTTAATTAATATATTATTTTCTTTATTAAAGCAATTTCTAATATTGTCAAATATAAAACAAACGCCACACCACAGAATTATTATTATAATTATAGTAATTATAATAAAAACTCCATTTAATATATTATTTTTTAAATTACTCTCTTTTTGTTTTTTTAAATTTATCATTAATATCCTCCTATATAATTTATTTTTTTATTATTATATTATAGTAAATTTTTTATTTTATTACTCTTAATTTTTCTTTTATTTTATTATATGTTTCCTTAGAAACAATTATATTTTTACCACTTTTATGATAAATAATATATTTTTCTTCCTCTAAATTATAAACCGCATCAGTTATCTCCATTATGCCATTAGATGATTCTAGTAATGTTTTTAATGTTCTACATTTTTTACCCTCGTTTTTTTTAAGGTTATTCCAAAGACGATTGGTATATAGAGGTATTCTTGTTTTACTTCCATCATAATTCATGTGATATAATGTAACAGAATATCCATATAACGAATTATAAATATATTTAATTACTTCTTCATCATTTATAGCTTCAATATATTGATTATTACTATAAAGTATTTTAAGTAAATATAAATTCTTAGTTATCTTATGAATTTTAGTTTTTTTATTTAACTTATCCACTGAATTGTATATATTTTGTGGAACATTATAAATATAATTTCCACATTGTATAAACAGGGCATCTTTTCCATAATATTTTTCTTTCATCCCTTTTACATTACCAGTGCTTGAAAAATTAGGATATTGACTAATATTAATTTGTTCTCCTGCTTCAATGCTTATTTTTTTCATAATTTTTTTTAATCCTCCACTTTATTTTATTAATAAGATAATGCTTTTTTAATTAATTCGTGGTCTATTAAGTGTATTTTTTTGCGATATTCAAAACCTTTTATATTCTTTTTAAAATTTTTCAAAAAATACATACTTAAAAAATTACTATATTTTATTTTTGAATCATCTTCCAAAATTATATTAATTGATTTTTTTCCCTTAAAATATTTTAGTGTATTAACTAGTTCTGTAAATTCTTTTGTTGCCTTCCCTCTTTTATATTGTTCTAAGGCTAATAAATGATATTTATTATTACAAACCTTATCTAAAAGGTTATTAATATGTAATTTATCCTCAACAAGATTATATCTTATTGATAATTCTCTTTCAAAAATATCATTATCTTTAATAATAATTATTTGACCACTTAAAATTTTCTCAAAAGAAATTTCAAAATAAGCATTTTTAATGTAGTTATCTAATGATATATCCACAGAATAAAAAGAGGGATATACTTTTTCAATATAAAAATCTGTATTATCAATAGTATTTTCAACAACATCATTAAATTCTTGATAAATTTGATTTTCTATTTTGTTTTTAATAATTTTTTGTAATTCAATAACAGAGAATTCTTTATTTTTGATTTTTATGGTTTTAATTGTTAAAAAATTTCCTTTATTTTTATCTTCTATAGTTAAAACTAGATTATCATTTATTTTTATTTCCATTAAACACGAATCCTTTCATTTTTTAAAATAAATTTTTCATTTGATACCAACAATATACCAACACAAGCTAAATCAGAAACTACCAGAACATTTTCAGAATTAAAAATAACTCTTTTTAAATCTGTTAAATTTTCTTTATCACCATTACAATAAAAATCAATTATACAATTAACATCATCACATAACCACTGACAAAATAATTTATCAGTTTTAAAATAATTGGTAAAAAATTTATATACTTTTTCTGTATTTTTTTTAGATAAACATAAACACGGAAGATTTAAATTATAAAAACTATTTACAAATTCAAATATGTCGTCATTATCTAATTCCATGACTTCATAATATAAAACCTTTTCAAAATTTGTAATTTTTTCACCATATATACTATCATCCCGAAAACCAAAACCATTTTCAATAATTAATTTTGCTTCTTCTGACATGTTTCTTTTTATTAGCATAATTCCCCCTAAAAAAATAATATTTTATTTATTTTTTTTCAATTTATTTTTTATATATTTTTCAAAATTTTCTAATTTTTTTTCAAATTTCATTAATACAAATACTATAATACACTTAATTATAGTATCTATTAAAAAACTTTTAAAAATAGTTTTATTAGACATATTTTGAATTATTTCAATTGATTCCATTTTTACGGTTTTTAAAGATAATAATATATCTATCATTATATTATTTTTAATTAATATTATCAAAGGGATGCCCAATAATATTGTAAATAATACATAAAGTTGAATAATCATAACTATCCAATTTACTATACCTGCTGTTATAAACTTAGCTTGAAAAAAAGAATATAATTTTATCATTTTTATTTCCCCTTAATAATTAATTCTTTATTTTTAATTTTTAAATTTCTGCATATATCACATTTTTTTCTTTGGTCAATATTATCTATTGTTTCAATAATTTTTCTTGCTTGCTCTCTAAATTTTAAAATGTTATCTTTTATTTCTTCAAAATTAGTTGTTAAAACGTTGCCAATTATACCAGAATCACAATAACAACAAATTTTTATGTCCCCATTTACATATATATTTAATTGTAAAATATCATTTAAAAATTCATCTATATCATTAAATGTATTATCAGATAATAAACATAATAATTCCCTATTATCATAAATATGGTTTTTTATTGCTCTTCCTGACGGATTATAATTATTCTTTTTATTTAATTCTTCTAAATAAAAAATTTTATTTCTATCATTAAAATTTAATGAATAATATTCATAACTGCCACACTCACATTCCTGATCGTCATTATTTTCATCAAATTCACATATACATTCATCTTCAGTTATATATTCTGAATTATTTGTAAGGTTTTTTATCATATCATCGCTTAACATAATTTTTGACCTATTATTTAAATGATATATAGTATTAGAAATTCTAATATAATTATAACCGCTAAAATTTTTTAAAAATCCCGGTTGATTATTAATCCATTTAATTAATTTTTCTGTTTGTTCTTGATTTTTAATAAAACTTCCATTAGTAGATATAAATAAATTATCATTTGAATCATTATATAGATATTTCATAGCATGAATAAAAAAATCTATATTTAAAAATGGTTCTCCCCCAAATATTGATATTTCATTTATATTAAAATATTCCTTAAACTCTTGACATTTTTCCAATACTTCATCATTCATGTTTTTACCATTCATTGTACATGAAAACATGCAATGATCACAATCAAAATTACATTTACTAGTTATCATAAATCCTAAACTTCTAATAAAATTATTCATTAATAAATCCCCCTAATAATTATTTAATGTTGTTATCTAATTTATTATTTATTTTTTATTTCATTATCCCAAATCCATTGATTAATTTCTTGTTCTGTCATTCTTGCATAACATATATTACATTGTCTACATTTAATAATATTTCTACATAAAATTAAATTACTTGGTTTTTCTTGCTCTATTTTTTGTAATTTTAATATGTCTTTTTTATTCATTTAATCACCATTTACCTTTTAATTAGATTATGAGGTATATTATAATCTATTAATTGAAAGCCTACTATAAGTTGATTATCAAATATTATATGTATATAACATTGAGATAATATTATTAAATTATTATTATTTAATTTTTTAATTTTGCCATAAATAATATCAAATTCATCATTTTTT
>Ga0272441_10001336_pt1 | contig 52750 bp, 43 predicted proteins | sample SSMProp6N_FD_193582 | JGI IMG/M metagenome (GOLD analysis project Ga0272441, IMG submission 193582) | Marine sediment archaeal communities from Little Sippewissett salt marsh, Falmouth, MA, United States - SSM-Prop-6N | ecosystem: Environmental > Aquatic > Marine > Wetlands > Sediment ...
CGTATTGTGATAGTAACGGGTTTTGGTTGCGGTCGTGAAGCCGGCACACCGAGGACCGATCCCTCGGCTGAAGGCTGTGCGTGACGCCGTGCGCGAGTGGAGGTGGCAGGGGAGAGAGGGTTCGGAAATCGCCTGTGAGTTGTAATAGGCCGGGGAGACAGGAGGTGCTATTTTCCAAGGCGAATCGGCCGGGTTGGGTCGAGGTGTCCTGGCCATGGCCGAGAGGTTTCGCCTGCTGCAGGAGGCAGCCGTGGTGGCATGTTCGGGAAGGATGGCACGTATGACTGCGGAAAGATCTACCAAGCGGCGCTGGTTCGTGGTTGGGTGCGCTGTGACCGCAGCCGCCAGCCTTGGCCTGATGACGTTCCCACTGGCTTTGCAGCTTCCGTTTCTCAGCGACGTGGCGGCGTACTCATTGATCGTTCTTCTGACGGCCCTGATGGGGCTGGGAGCCACGCTGGCGGTGTTTAACCTGAAGTAGCCGGCGATCCGGCTCGCGAGCGCGGGCACCCCGTCGGTGCTCTACCGCTCGACCCCGTGAGATCCTGGAGCATGCGGCGGCGCGTTCTCAGGGGAGGCACGCCGCCCTGCCCTCACCCCTGTCGTCTCGTTTACTCGCTCCGATCCTCCCGATCGGCCATCGCCTGCGCCTTCTGCATCGCCGTGACGACCTGCGCCGGGGACAGAATGAACGCGTTGAACGAGATATCATCCAGGTCGTCCGCCTCTTCGCCGGGCCACTGCTCGATGAGAAAACCGGCGACCGTGTTGTCGGTGGTGAAGACGACACCGGACCCGCCCGTGCCGACAAGCAGCGGGCGCGGGACCTCGACGCGACCGCCGACCGTGTGAGAGGTCACAACCGGAGCCCGGTCGAAGCTTTCGCTTAGGCGACTGATCGTGTAGTAGCTGTCGCCGACCGCGAGTTCTTCGGCTTGTTTGAAATCGATGGCGGGGAGCTTTCGGTCCGCGATGTCGGCGAGCCGGAACCACGCCAGGTCGAGGTCGGAATCGCGGGCGATCAGCTTCGCCTCATACTCGCGTGTCTCAACGCCGACAATCAGCTTGTGATCCTCAGTCTCGACCTTCGTCGTCGTGTCGCCGAGGAGGTCGGACAGGTCGGCGCTGATGGAGACGGTGACGCGGCCTAAGCCCCCTTCGAGGGCGGAGTTGGCGACGAGCACGAGCCCGTCGGGGCTGACGATGGCCGCCGGCGCCTCAGCCTCCGACTTACTCTCCCGGCCGAGCAGCACCCGTTTGCGAACGAACTTGAGCGTGGCGATGGCGGGCGATCGCTCGGCGAGGAGCATCTGGATGCGTTGGCGTTTCTCGGCCTGCGCCCGTTTCCTGAACCGCTCGTAGTCCGACGCCTCATCGCCCAGCGCGACCGCCGTCCCGACCGTCACCAAGATGCACGTCAGCAACATCCGCGTCCTGTTTGCAGGCATGAGCAGCCTCCTCGTGGGGTTTGCGGGTCAGTCGGCCTGGTCGTCCCAATCGGGCTCGATGAAGAGAAAACGCGTCTCGATACCACGGAGGACCAGCATCCGGACCTTCGCAGGATGGCGTTCCCTGAGCTCGGCCATTGCCCGGCGGAACGTCGGGATATCCTCAATGACGGCGTCGTTGACCATGGTGATCAAATCGCCGACGCGCAGGTGTCCGACGCCGGCCCAGCCGCCAGACTCGACCCGCGTGACGAGCACCCCCTTGGTATCGGGCCGCCACCGTTTGTTCGCCCTGTCGAAGAAGGTGATGTCGCGCGCCTCGAAATCGAAATCACGGTCCTTTTCGCGGGGCGCCTCGTCGGGTCTTTGGGGTGTGCGCTGAAGGCCGAGCACCGTCGTGACGGATTGACCCTCGCGCCAAACCGTTAGCGTGGCTTCCCCGTCGAGGTCGAGCTGTTTGACGCGTCGCTGCAGAAGACCCGCATCCTTGTAGCTGCGCGGCTTGAGCGCGACACCGTCGAGCCCCGTGATCAGATCGCCGACGCGAAGATCAACCTCCGCAGCCAGCGTGTTCGCGTAGACGCGAGCGATCCGGAAACCGCGCATCCCCTCCAGACCGAGTTGATCGGCCAACTCGCCGAAGACGGGCTGCACCTCGACGCCAATCCACGCCTTGTCCACCTCGGTGGGCCGCTCGTCCTCCTCATCCTCGCGCGGCTGGAGAATGGCCACATAACGCCCGCCCTCCCGTTCGAAATCGAGCAACACGGACGCAGTCCGCGGCGACGAGTGCTTCAGGGCATCCCGAACCTGCTTCAGATCAGCGAGGCTCTTGACCTCCCGACCGGCGACCGCGTGGAGAACATCGCCGGCCTGGAGCGCGGGCTTGGCGTCTTTGCCGGGGCCACCGACCTCCACACCGGTGACCAGCACACCGTCATCGTTGGCAAGTCGCCGATTGCGGGCCATGCGGGGCGTGAGATCCTGGACGGTCATGCCCCAGGGCTTGATCGCGAGTCGCTCACCGACGTCCTTCTCGTACTTCGTGGTCGCGAGCTTCGTTTCGAACCGGTTCCCGTCGCGCTCGTAGCTGACCACCAACTCCGTCCCCACGGGCAGATCGCTCAGCCAGCGACGGAATCCGGGCAACTGCTCGGCCGTCCAGACAAAAACCGGTTCACCATCGACGGCGATGACCACATCGCCGGGCCGAAGACCCGCGCGGTCCGCCGGAGAATCCTGCACGACCGAGTTGATGAGCACGCCGGTTTTGTAGCCGGTCGTCTTGACCGGCTTGAATTGCAGGCCGATGAAGCTGCGGATGACCTCGCCGTGCTCGACGAGGTCGGCGACGACCTTGCGGACGACGCTGCTGGGGCTAGCGTAGGCCATGTCACCCCCGAAGAAGGCTCCACGCGTGTTGACGCCGATGACCTCGCCGCGGAGGTTAACGAGTGGCCCGCCGGAGTTCCCCGGGGCGATGGCGGCATCGTGCTGAATCCAGCGGTAGTAGGAACCGGTGGGCTGATCGCGGTCGAGCTGGGCCTCGTAATCGGCGTCGTCCTCAAAGAAGCTGCTCAGCAGGCGTTCGTTGTTGTTGACGATCCCGAGCGACATCGAGCCGGACATACCCCAGGGCGAGCCGATGGCCAGGACATAGTCACCGATCTCGATCTGATCTGAGTCGCCGAACTGACCGACGGGCAGAGGCGCGTCGCCGATGCTCTGCGGGTCGATCTTCAAAACGGCAATGTCGGAGAGGGGGTCCTCGCCGACGAGTTTGGCGTCGGTCTCGCGTTTGTCCGCGAGGATGACGCGGAAGCGCGTGCCGTCCTGCGCAACGTGGTCGTTTGTGACGATGTAGCCCTCTTTGGACACAATCGTGCCACTGCCGCCCGCGCGCGTCAGGCGACGCCGACCCTGAATGTGGTCTTCGCGGACCACGACGATGCTGACGACGGCGGGGAACACGCGGTCACGGGCAGCCGCGATGGCCTGCTTGAGCTTCGGGTCGGATGACGACCCCACCGGTTGCCCGGTGGTCTGGGCTCGCGAGATGCCGCAAGCCGCGAGCGCTGTGCAGGTCACCATCAAGGCCCAGCGTCCGCCCCATCTCGATCGAAACACGTTCGCAAACATCGCGGCTCCTCCGACGGCGTGGTGATCCGGGATACCGGCCCCGACAAAAGGCCCGCACACCGGCAACCGCTCGCAGGCGGCGGAGGCCGGGCGCGTTTCAGCATGTTTCGCCCGTACCACTGAACGTGATACGCGGAGGGTCGCCGGAGTTCAAGAGATTTCGCGGTCGTGGTGCGCGGCGCCACACCGGAACAATCCTCCTCAGCCCCAAGCCGACTACATCTTGTGGCTGGCCTCCTTCTGAATGACGGAGCGGAACAGAAGGATGAGGATGGGTGTAGACACGGCGATGGCGGCGAGGATGAGGTTCATGAACTGGGGGCTCTCGGCATACGGCACCGTCGCCAACCGGGCACCGACATCCGGCGGGCAATAGCGGGTGAGCATCTCGCCCGCCAAGGGTCCCTCGGAGAATCGGGCGAAGAACATCGGGAGATAGGACAAACCCATGTAGGATGCTTCGCGCCCCTCGGGCGCAATCGCGGCGGTGTACTCGTACAACCGGGGCGACCAGATGACTTCGCCCAATGAGAAGATGATGATCTGGGTTATCGCGATGATCGAGTATCCCTGAGACAGCGAGATCCCGAGCGCATCGATGAACCAGCCGGGATAGATCGCGAGGATCAGCATGGAGGCGGCCGAGAAGCATATCCCCACAAACATGACATTGAAAAGCTTGAAGCGAGCCACGATGGGCGTGGAGATGATCACCCCGATCATGATGATGAACGGGTTGATGGAGTTCAGCCGACCGATGGGGGCATCGCTGATGTAGATGCTGATCTGATCTTCATCCTTGCGCACGTAGTATCTGACGTCTTCGGCAGACTCGATCTCCCATCGGCTGCCGTCCTCCTTGGTTTCGACGCGCGCATCGGTGCCGATCGGCAGGTCGCTGTCAGCAAAGCCCTGGCGCAGAGTACCCGAGACCACGCCCTTCTGGAGCGAGCCGGCCGTGCCGAGATCGAGATCACCGAGATGCTCACCCAGCGCCGGCGCCCCGGATTCCGCGCCCGATCCGGATGGCGTCGAGTTGTGCAGGCTTAGATTGCTATCGACGCACGCGATGTCGTAGGCCTGATCACCGACGTGCAGCGTCCAGACGTGCTCTTTCGGCTCGCCCTTGACGGTGGCATCATCCGGGAGGCGAACGCCCTGCTCAGCAAACGACTGTCGCAGAACGTCTGGGACCTTTGCTCCATCAAGATCGATGAGCGCAGCACGCTCGACGCCCCGGAGCATCCAGCCGTCACCCGGCTGCGTCGTGGATGCGGGTGCGACGGCGCCTTGGGGCAAGACGCGGGCGACGCGCAGTACGCTCATCTCACGAACGAGGAACGTGCGATCCCCATCCTCCAACTGCCACACGCCGGGCTCTTCCGCCGCCAGGACCTGGACCTGATCAGTCAACGGGTAACCAAGCTCGGCAAACGCCGACCGCGACTCGGCGGACAGGCCGCCGCGTTGCAGATCGCCTTCCAGGCCCGGCGGAACAGCGAAGCGATACTCGGCGATGGTCCGCTGGTAGTACTTCGGATAGACCTGGTACTGGTGCTCGAACACCAGGCGAACGCCAACGAGGACCACCAGAAAAAGCATGAACCGCCAGAATGCGGACTCGCGGAACACGCTGGCGGCGATGGTCCAGGGCGCCTCCCACTTCGGCTTGGCGTCGGAATCGGCCGGCCCCTGGTCGTCACCGGTCCCGGCAGCAACCGCAGCCTTCTTTCGGCGGAGCTGCTCGTCGACGTCCTCGATACCACGGGCCCACAACAGGAGGATTGCGAGCCAGCAGAGGATGCTCATGAGCGAGCCGACCATGAAGATGGTGCGGTTTCCCCATTGCATGCCACGGAACCAGTCGAGGCTGTAGTTCCCCAGGAAGGCACCTACGTTCATGAGCAAGTAGAGCATGTTGAACCCGGCCGTCTGGGTCTGCTTGGTCGTGTAGCGCTTCGTGGCCGAGATGAGAATCGGCGTCATGATCGCGGTTCCGACGGCGATCACGAACAGCGCGGGGATCACGACCAGGCGTGCTTCGGTGAAGCTGATGGCCAGACGGGAGAGAACAAGCAGGATCACGGACAGATGGAGCGTGCGTTTGATGCCGAGGGAATCGCCGACGAACCCCGCGATGAAACCGAAGGCCGTGTAGACGGCCATGCAGGCGCCCCAGAGCCAGGCGGCGTTCTTGTCGTTGAAGCCGAGCGTCTCGCTGAGGTAGAGCGTCGCGACGGTGAGCATGCCAAAGTAGGCGACCCCGTCGAGCAGGTTGACCAGTTGGACCACCCAGAAGTTGCGCGAGCAGTGGCGTAGCGGCGCGAACTCGGTGAAGTAGGTCTTCAGGGCGCTGACCGCGATATTGCCCTTTTTCACTTCTTCCATGGTCGGTCTCCGCTACCCCCCGGCTAGGCTCTACGGGATGACTCGAACGAGCTGAGTTGCGTGGGGTCATCAGCGTGGCGATCGGATTGGGCGTAGGCTAGCGGCGGCGGAGAAGATGAACAAGCAACCGGCAGCCTTTTGACCGACCTCCCCTCCGTCGGCTTGCCCGAGGGTGCTGCGTCTTGGTACGCTGGGCAAATCTGAATGGGACGAGAGAGGGAACCCGAAGTACGCGAGCAGGTGCCCGATCGCCGGCGCGGGATCGTGGGGCGGTTTGCGGGGCGGCGCTGGGCCCGCTAGGCTGTACGCACGCGCGGAACGCGGCGCGATGCGGCCGCGAACGCGCGGGGACGCGTGCTGCGTCTCATGCACGCCGCACGTGAGAGATCGCTAAAACCTGACAAACGGAGAGTCGCCGTGGAAACCATGCTGGATCGCTTCTGCCGGTACGTGAAGGTGGAAACCACGTCGGTCGAGGAGACGGACAAGTATCCGAGCTCGCCGGGGCAACTCGTGCTCGGGAAGCTGTTGGCCGAGGAAATGCAAGCGCTGGGGATCGAAGACGTCACGATCAGCGAGCACGGCGTCGTGGTGGGCACGATCCCGGGAAACGTGGACGGCGCGCCGACGATCGCCTGGCTGGCGCACGTCGATACGTCGCCCGAAGCCAACGGCAAAGACGTCAAACCCAACATCATCCGGAACTACGACGGGAAAGACATCGTTCTGGCGGGGGATCCGTCCAAGATCATCAAGGTGTCGGAGACACCGGAACTGGCGAGGCTCAAGGGGCAGACGGTGATTACCTCCGATGGTACAACGCTCCTGGGTGCGGACGACAAGGCCGGCCTCGCAATCGTCATGACGACCGCCACGCACCTGATCAGCAACCCAGACATCAAGCACGGGCCGATTCGCGTCGTGTTCACGCCCGATGAGGAGGTCGGACGCGGCACGGATAAGGTCGACGTCGCGAGTGTCAACGCGATTGCCGCCTACACGCTGGACGGCGAGGGCGTCGCCGGTATCGAGAACGAGACGTTTTCGGCCGACCAGGCCAACGTCACAATCGAAGGCGCGAACATCCACCCGGGTCTCGCCTGCGGGAAAATGATCAATGCAATCCGGCTCGCCGGTGAATTCCTCGAGCAGTTGCCGAAGGAGATGTCACCGGAGATGACGAAGGACCGGCAGCCATTCCTACATCCGTATGTCATGCAGGGCGGCGTCTCGGAGGTGAAGATACGAATCCTGCTGCGGAGCTTCGAGACGCCCGACCTCGAAGAGCAGGCGAAGATTCTCAAGCAGGCCGCAAAAGTGGTGATGGACAAGCACCCCAAGGCCAAGGTCGTCGTCCAGATCAAGAAGCAGTACCGCAACATGAAGGAGTATCTGGCGAAGGAGCCGCGGGCCACGAAGCTGGCGACCGAGGCTCACCGCCGCGTGGGCCTGGAACCCGAGTTCCAATCGATCCGCGGCGGGACGGATGGCTCGCGGCTCAGCGAGATGGGACTGCCGACGCCGAACCTGTCAGCGGGTATGCACAACTACCATTCGGAACTCGAATTCGCCTGCCTGGAGCAGATGGACAAGGCCGTCGAGATCCTCACCGAGCTGGCGAAGCTCTGGGGACAGGAGAAGTAGGACAGCCCCCCCCTACCACTGTGCCGCCCGCATCGCCGCGCTCGCAAGCCTCGGCTTCTCGCGCGGTTACGATAGCTGTTCATGCGCGCGGGCGAGCTGCTCGCGGATCGGAACGTCGTTCGGGCACTTCTCTTCGCAAGCCCCACACTGCGTGCAGGCGTCGGCGCGCCACTCGGGCTTGAAGTTGGCGTACTTGGCACGTACTGCATCGAGCAGGCCGAACCACTCACCCCGGTTGGCCAGCCCGAGGATGTCCTTGATCAGAACGCCCTGTTTGCACGGCATGCAATAGCCGCACTGCGTGCAGATCTTGCGGCCCTTCTCCTCGAGCTTCGCGACGCCGGCCGCGAGCTTCTCGCGCTGTGCGCTTGAGAGCGGTTCCCCGTTGGCAATGGCGACGTTCTGCTCGACATCGCTCATCTTGGCGAAGCCGCTGATAGCCGTGGTGACGTGCGGGTGATCGAGGACGAAGCGCAGGGCGAGAGCCGCGGCGGGCAGCCCACTCTCGGGCACAAGTCCACGGATGACGGGGCTATCCGCGCCCAGCAGCCCACCGCCGATCGGATTCATGACGACAATGCCGACGTTGGCGCGGTGGGCATGCTCCATCACCTCCTCGACCTCGCGGTTGATGAGGTAGTAGCTGACGGTGATGGCTTCAAAGATGCCGGAGTCGATCATCTGGTGCATGACATCGAGCGGCGCGTGCGTCGTGGCGCCAATATGGCGAACGAGGCCCTCGTCCATGGCACGCCGTATGCCGGCGACCACGCCATCCGGGGCGATGGCCTGCTGGTAGGTGTCTTCGCCGGTGACATTCCAGACTTGGTAGAAGTCGAGGTAATCGACCTCGAGCCGGCGCATCTGCTGATCGATTTTGCGGCGCGTATCGTCTGCGCTCGCCGTGTAGCCCTCTTCCTGGTGAATCCAGGGTGAGCATTTCGTCGAGAGGATGACCCGTTCGCGGTAGCCATCGCGGAGCGCCTTGGCAAGCTTGAGCTCGCTATCGCCGTAGCCGAGCGACGTGTCGATGTAATTGCAGCCGGCGTCGATGGCTCGGCGGATGAGGGCGACGGCCTCCTCGTCGTCTTTGGGCAACCGCATGGCGCCAATGCTCAAGACGGAAGTGTCAAGGCCCGATCGGCCCAAGGTGCGATACTGCATGCGTGCACTCCGTTTCGCCCCGGTTCCCAGCGTCCATCAACGACCCGAATCGCTCGCGTGCGAGGCGAACGTGGCTGAATGCATTGTAGGTTCACCGAGGAAGCTGAACATTCAGGCCCGCTGAGCGACTTTCATGGATCCCCCACGCGAGGACAATACCGATGCTTCCACTTATTGACAAGTGTCGTCGCATCAAGCACGCGACCGCAGCCCGACCAACTCGGCGGGACGCGGAGTGTGCGGTGGTGGGCCCAGAGGCTTGAGGCCGGGCCAGACGCCCCGTAAGCTGCGCCGCATGGGCTCTCCACCTGATGAGCACAGCGCGGCGGCCGAACTAGGGCTGCCTCTGACGTTCCACTTGCGGGACGGGCGAACGGGGGTGATCCGAGCCGCGATCGAGGACGATGCGGAGGAACTTTGCCGGTTGTTGCCGCAGATCGACCGCGAGACGGATTTCGTGCCGCGGCTGCCGGGGGAGTTCAAGAAGACAGCCGATGACTTGCGGGCCCGGATTCGGGAGTCAAGTGATCCTGAAAGCGTCTTTCTGGTTGTGGAAGTGGAAGGTCGGCTGGTGGGCAGTGGTGGAGCCGCGGCCCAGGGCCTGCGCCGCTTTCGCCACCAGCGCGAGTTCGGATTCGCGGTGCTGAAGGACTACTGGCACGAGGGCATCGGCCGGCGGCTGACAGCGTGCCTCCTCCACTGGGCCCAACAACGCGGGCTGCACAAGCTGCACCTGCAAGTGGCGTACGACAACGAGCGCGCCATCGCGTTGTACCGCTCCTTCGGCTTCACGGAGGAGGGACGGCTCGTCGATCATGCGCAGCGCGCCGACGGCTCGTACCGCGACGTGCTGCTGATGGCCCTGTTCCTGGACGAATCAGGACACGCCCCCAGCCACGATCTCGCATAGCCGGCGAATCCGAGCTCTCTGGCCACAGCGAGCAGCCTGTATACTGCGCAGCACACGTCTCACCATCATCACACAGGGAGGCCGATCATGGCCGAGCAACTCGTCGGAGCAGTGACGCACTACTTCGGCCACGCCAACGTGGCCGCGGTCCGGATCACCGAGGGTGAACTGCACGTCGGCGACACCGTGCATATCGCCGGGCACACGTCCGACTTCACGCAAACGGTCGACTCGATGCAGCTTGACGGCACGGCCGTGGAGACCGCCAAGGTCGGGTATCACGTCGGGATGAAGGTGACCGATCAAGCGCGCGAGCATGACCAGGTCTTCCGTATCACGGTGGACTGAGATCGACAACTGAGGCGCTGATGCACACGGTCAACGCACCGCGTAGCGTTGACGCCGGGGAAACCCCCGCCACGTGGCACCCGTCGCACCGGCACGGCACCGCCAAGGGCGTTTCGGACTTGCCGGCGACACGCACCGCCCGGGACCGCACACGAAAAAAACGCTGTCGGCGGGTTGAATAGGGGGCCGCTCCGATCCGTCAGAGAAGGCGACGGACAGGGCAACCGGAGGATGGCGAGAGCCTCCGACGCCCAGATGAATGGCTGATAAACGAAAGGAGCGGACCATGAAACGCACATTGTCGATCCTGTTGCTGGCCGCCACGCTGACTTGGACCGCGGGCTGTGACGAACTGGAAGACGTCAGCATCGACCTGGGCGGCTGGGCCGCCCCTCTGCGATACGGCCTCGGCTACAACTCGAGCCCCAGGACCTATGAAACGGTCTGGGTCGAAGAGGAGTATTACACCGAGGACTACTACGTCGAGGATTACTACGTGGAAGACTACTACCTCGACGACTATTACACAGAGGATGTCTGGATCGAGGACGACTGGTGGTAGGAAGGTTCGATGACCGCACGCGGCGAGGATCGCCCGGTCGACCTCCCGCCCAACAAGAAGACGATCACACGGGCCCATCCGGTAACGCCGGGCGGGCCTGTTCTCTATCGTGGTGTCTGACCCCTCCCCCCTGCCTTCGCCCAAGCTGAAACGGGATGGGGAATAGTTCTCAGTGGGTCGACCCATCCCCGTGAAGCGACTCGCGGATCTTCAACAAACGGGGCAGACTCTCAAACTGGCGAAAGCACAGGTCGTAGTCTTCCTGCGGGACATTCTTGTAGCTCTGCCTGAACTGCTCGGGGCTGGCGAGGAGAGGCTTGAGCTTCTCGCACGGGAAATCGGGGCAGTGCGCACAGTTCGGAATACCCCGGGCGATCACGCACGCTCGAACCTGGCATTTCTGGTCGATCACCGGCCCGTCACTCATGCACCCGTTGCACGAGACGTTTTCCGGCGTGTACTTGTGGCCGAAGTACTTGGCCCATCCATCACAGAGCTTTTTCATAAGAGCTGGATCGGAAGCCCGGTAGGCAGCACAAAGGTCGCATCGATACCCACAGCGCGACAGGATCTCCGCCATCCGGAACCTCCATTCATTTCGTTCCACAGTGCGCCCCGCAGCGCGGCGCGCGGATATGCCGAATGCTCTCAGTGTAGCGACTTAAAGCCACGTGTTGAAGAAGCCCCGCCGCCGGCGCGCGCCTCCAGGACCGCAACTGGATCAGAACCCCGGAACCGCTATACTCGCCACGGACCTGCAGCAGGCACCTCCAGCGCGGAGCCAGCCCGCGTGTCAGGGCGAAGCAGCGAGTGCAATGCAGGAATGAAAGAGCCTTTATCACACGATTTCTACTTCGGCGACGTGGAGGACGTGGCCCGCGCCATGCTCGGCAAGCAACTCGTGCGCGTCACGGCCAACGGCATGACGGCCGGCCGGATCGTGGAGGTGGAAGCCTACCTGTCGCGCCAGGACCCGGCGAACCACGGACACCGCGGACAGACCCGCCGCAACGCCACCATGTTCGGAACCGGCGGCCACGCGTATGTCTACTCGATTCACGCCCGATATTGTCTAAACGCCGTCACCGAGCCGGAAGGCGTGCCCTGTGCCGTCCTGATCCGGGCGGTGGAGCCGCTGGAGGGGCTCGACCTGATGCGAGAGCGTCGCCGACGAACCAACGTCCTGGATCTGGCGCGCGGGCCAGCCCGGCTGTGCGAAGCGTTCGGCATCGACCGGTCGCTGGACGGCTGGGACCTGACCCGCGGTGAGGAGCTCTGGCTCGCCGACGAAGACGGCACAACCGTCAACGCGGCCAACATCGCGGTCGCGCAGCGCGTCGGCGTTTCAGCGGGCGCGGATCTGCCGCTCCGGTTTTTCATGGCTGACAGCCGCTTTGTGAGCAAACGCCCGCGACAGCCGAAGAGCTGACGCGTTCAACCTGCGGGGCAGTGGGGGGGATCTTCATCCGAGGCATGACAGGACCACGGGGTCGGACCCGGTCGCCATGTGTATGAAGTTGTAAAACAGGGCCCTGTTTAGAGGCTACCCTTCCTAGAATGCGTGCCGTTCATGGTTTGCGATCGGAAGACCTCCGTCGTGGGGAGGTCTGAACGAGGCCGGATCTGACAGGAGTACGCGTCATGAACCACCCGTTGCACCTTGTGAAAATCGGCCGCATCAGCTTGTTGGGGCTTCTCTGTTTTGGGGCGTACTGCCTACAAGAGCACCTCCTCGACCAGCCGTCGCCAGATGCAAGCCAGACGGCACCTTACGCGGCGGTCTCTCTCAGCCGGCCGCTGGCGTCGATCCCCCCGGCGACGACTACGCCAGTCCCATCGATCCCGTTTGAAACGGTCGACATGGGTCTGATCAGCGGGTTCGGGTACTACTGCGGGAGCCGCGCGGACGGATGTGAATCACCCGATCTCGCCGACGAACTGATGAGCCCGGACGCGTGGCCCTGCTTCGCCGACTACGCCCGGCCGAACTTCGAGGGGGTCATTCGGGACCAGTGCATGTGGGCGAGCTTGTGGGAGCAGCACACGTCGTTGATCGAGCCGCCCCTGCCGATGCCGGAGGTGGACTTCGACCGCTACGCCGTCATCGCCGTCATCTCAGGGTGGCGGCCGAATTCCTGCGCAGGTCTGGCGATCACGAGCCTGCATTACATGCGACACAGTTGCACGATCATGCTCAAGGAGCGCGTCCCGTGCCCGGATGAGCAGTGCTTCCAGGTCATCACGAATCCGTACCACTTCATCAAGGTCGACAAGCGGTACGTACCGTTTGACGTGGCGATACGTTTCGACCACAAGCGGCCGACGGCGAGCATACAGCCGGCCCTCGACGGCGCCCGGGCAACTCGCTGCGCGCGCACTGGGCACCCGGCCAGTGGTGACACACAGGGGTCTCGCCAAAGCACAATCCAATAGACGGGCGCATCGGCAGGGCGACATCGCGGGGGCAACGGTCCCGTCGGCCGGTTCGCGGAACCGCATCGGCGGTATGATTCGGGGCGGTCATCATCGCGGCGTTCATCGGTTTGGCGCTCCACCTGGCACACGCGGTCCGCTGGTTGGCCAGCGAATCGCTGGGGCTGCTCCTGAACGTCTTCGCGTATTCCCTCGGCATCCTCTCCAAGCGTGTCCGCCGCGCTGGAATCGGCCTATCGGTCATCGTACGGTTGCCAAGGTGGGGTTGGGCATGTTACGCTCCGCCAACACCAGTGGATCCTGCCGCGGCGTCCAAGCCGCACTGAGAAGAGCGTGTCTTCAGCATTCCCGGCGCATGGCCGGAGGATGCCGTGGTTGTATGGACAAAGGGAAAAACCATGAAAGTCGTTCTCCACATTGGATTGATGCTGGGTCTTCTGTGCAGTCTGGGTGCCGCTGGTGACAACGATCGCGTCGTGCCCGGGGAGACCTCCAAGATGAGCGGGCGGGCGATGGAACTGCCGACCGACGCGGTCGTGGCCGATCTTGTGAAGAAACACGGGCAGCGCGAAGCCGACCGGGTCCGCGCTGGCGTCGACCGGGTGGCGCAGCGCTGGCTGCCGGCCGACGGATCGGACGAGGACTTCGCCGATTTCTGCCGGACGTTCTATGTCGCGGATGCAAAGGACCGCACCCGACTGCTCGCACGGCTCGAGAAGGTGATCACCACGACACACGGGCACCTGCGCGAGATCTCACGCGACGTGGGCCGTTGGGCGGAGGTTGCGGGCGATGAGATGCTGGAAATCGACAAGCTACTGGCAGCGTTCAACCCGGCCCCGGACCTGGCCGAGCAGCTTTATACCCAGCGCATCGCGTTCATCCTGCTGCTCAACTTCAAGCCCCCCACGTTGGAGACAATGCAGCGTGAGGGCCCACGCTGGTCGGTTGACGAGTGGGTCGCGGCGCGTCTCACGCACGGGCTCTCACCGCGAATCCCGGGTGACGTACAGACCGCCGTTGCGCACAAGCACCAAGCGGCCACACACTGGCTCTACGGCTTTCACCCGCACGTCGGGGCCCTGGTCGACGCGGATGGGAACGCACTCTACGACGCCGGTACAACCCTGCTGCCACACTGGAAAATCCGCGATGAGTCCATCCAGGCGTATGGCCAGCCCGATGCGTTGGCTCGCCAGCGAGCTCTGATGTGGTGCATGCGCCGGTTCATCGACGGCTCGATGCCGAAGGTGCTGCTGGAGCGGGATCCGGACGGACCATGGGACCCGGAGGCCAACACGATCGGAGGGAAACCCGTCGAGGAGACGATCGGCCTGGTGCGCTACGAGCACTGGCTGAATGTGTTCCGGGCGGAGCAGATGCTCGACCCGTACTTCCCCGAGCACCCCACGGCACTCGCGCGTTCGTGGGAGCTCGACCGTGAACTCCCCGTCGAGCGGGTGGAGCAGATTCTCGTGGACCTGCTGAAGGCCCCGGTTCGCGCGAAGCTGTATGCGCTCTTGAGTGACCGCCTGGAGCGACCGCTCGAGCCGCACGACGTGTACTGCAGCAACGTGTTTGAACGCGCCCCTGCGGAAGAGCTGGATGCCGCCGTCGCGAAACGGTTCACTAGCATTGAGGACTTCGCCAGCAAACTGCCCACGATCCTGCGTGAGGTGGGCTTCAGTGACGCGGACGCCGATTGGCTCACCGGCCGGATTCGCGTGGAGCACAGTCGCGACGCCGGGCACTGTTCGCCGCCGGGATTGCCCGAATACGGCCCCCTGCTGTGCACGACCCTGCAGCGCGGGCGTTTCAACTTCGCGTCGTACGGAACAACGATGCACGAGCTGGGTCATGCGGTGGAGTCGGCGTTCTCCGTCGGACGAGCCCCGCGGCCAGCGTTGAAGGGCGTACCCGGGTCGTGCGCTGTCGAGGCGGTGGCGAACGTGTTCTGTGACGCGCGTTACCGGCTCGTGAACGTCAAGCTGTCGACCGAGAACATCGAACCACTCGATCAGATGACGATCGAGAGCATGCTGGCAAGTTGCCAGATGTCCGGACCGGCATTGCTCGAGGTGCGCGTCTGGCAGTGGCTCTACGATCATCCCGACGCCACGCCCGCGGAGCTGCGCGACGCTGTGCTGGAAATCGCCGCGGATATCTGGAAGGAGTTCTTCGAGCCCTACTTCGGGCCGGACCCGTACTATCTGCCGGCGGCGTACCAGCACATGATCGGTTATCCGCTGTACCTGGCGAACTACGTGATGAGCGGCCTCGCGCTGCAACAGATGCAAGCGTATGTTCGAGGGAAGGACCGGGCCACCGAGCTGATCCGCATGTACGGATTGGGTCGGCTGACGCCAGATTTGTGGATGGAGCGTGCGGTTGGCGCACCGCTGTCCGTGGAGCCCTTCATGCGGGACACGGAGCGCGTGCTCGGGCAGTTGGGATACAAGTAGCCGAAGGGACAACCCGCACGCTACCGCGCGGGTGAACAGCGGGTGTGTGGATCAGCGGGAGGGCGCCGCCGGAACAGCGCCGGCGGCGTCAAGTTCCCGGCACCTCGGCGGCCTTGGCAGACACGGCCTCGATGAACGGCAACAGAATCCCAAGCAGGACCCCAACAAAAAGAAGTATTCCGCCGAAGACTTTCATGGCTGTTTAACCTCAAAGTGGCCTGAGTTGCGGTGATGCTACGGCCGACGCGGTTGTCGCACAAGGTCGCCGAGCCTCCGGATCCAGCGCGTCAGGCGGCGTCGCCGGGCGAGTCGGACGTCAGTCCTCGGGCTCCAGCACAGCCATGAACGCCTTCTGCGGGATATCAACGCGCCCGATGGTCTTCATGCGCTTCTTGCCGGCCTTCTGCTTCTCGAGCAGCTTGCGCTTGCGCGTCACGTCACCGCCGTAGCACTTGGCCGTCACGTCCTTGCGGAAGGGCTTGATCGACTCGGACGCGATGATCTTGTGTCCGATGGACGCCTGAAGGCGGATCTCGAACTGCTGGCGGCCAATGGCCCGCCGCAGCTTGATCAGAAACCGGCGGCCGCGGTGCTCGGCCCGGGTGCGGTGGCAAATGAGGCTCAGCGCGTCCACCGGCGTGTGATTGACGAGGATATCGAGCTTGACCAGGTCTGAGGGGCGATAGCCGACAACCTGGTAATCCATCGTGCCGTAACCGCGCGTGGCGCTTTTGAGCTTGTCGTAGAAGTCGTACAGGATCTCGTTAAACGGGAATGCATAGGTCAGAATCACACGCTGGGGCGAGATGTATTCCGTTCGCTTGTACTCGCCGCGGCGCTGGTCAGCGAGCTGCATGATGGCGCCGATCGCGTCAGAGGGCGTGATGATCTGCATCTCGATGATGGGCTCGAGGAGCTCCTCGATGACGCCCATTTCGGGCAGGTCACCGGCGGACTCCACGCGTTTCTTCGAGCCATCGCGGAGGAGAATCTCGTAGCTGACGCTCGGAGCCGTCTGCACAACGCTCACGCCGCACTCGCGTTCCAACCGCTCCTGCACGATGTCCATGTGGAGCAGGCCGAGGAATCCGCAACGGTATCCGGGCCCGAGCGCGTCGGATTGCTGGGGGTTGAAGGTAAATGACGAATCGTTCAGGCTCAGACGCTCCAGCGCCTCGCGGAGCGCCGCGAAAGTCTCCCCGCTGGACGGGTAGAAGTCGCAAAAGACCATGTGCTGCGGCGGCTGATACCCGGGAAGCGGCTCAGGCGCAGGGTGAGGGGCGTCGGTGACGGTGTCGCCGACGGTCACGTCGTGGAGCGTCTTGATGCTCGCGACCATGTAGCCGGTTTCGCCGGCGGCCAGTTGCTCGCAGGGGGTCATGTTCGGCCGAAACTTGCCGAGCTCAGTGATGATGTGGGTTCGCTGGCGTCCCATGAGAAGAATCTTCTGCCCCTTCCGGATCGTGCCCTCCACGACACGAAGGTAGCAGATCACGCCACGATAATCGTTGTACTCGGAATCGAAGATCAGGGCCTGCAAAGGCGCTCCGGGATCGCCCTGGGGCGCTGGCAGGAGCTCGGAGATTGCCCGGATGAGCTCCGGGACACCCTCCCCGCTCTTGGCCGATACGAACTGCACGTTGTCGGCACTGATCCCGAGCACATGCTCGATTTCGAGGGCGGCGTCCTCCGGAGAGGCACTGGCCAGGTCGACCTTGTTGATAACCGGGATGATCTCAAGGTCATTGCTTACGGCGGCGTACGCATTGGCCACGGTCTGGGCTTGGACGCCCTGGGTCGCATCAACCACCAGCAGGGCCCCGTCACACGCCGCCATCGCCCGGTCAACCTCGTAATGAAAATCCACGTGCCCGGGCGTGTCGATCAGGTTGAACATGTAGGTCTGACCATCGACGACCATATCAAGCGTGACAGCCGAGGCCTTGATCGTAATGCCCCGCTCACGCTCGAGATCCATCGTGTCGAGCGCCTGCTCCTTCAGATCACGCTCGGCGATCGCGCCGGAGATCTGGAGCAGCCGATCGGCCAGCGTGCTCTTGCCGTGGTCAATGTGGGCGACAATCGAGAAATTTCGGATGAATTTCTGGTCCATACACCAATCCGGGGCGCGCCCGGTCCTATGCCGCGTGTCAGGGCGCCCCCTAACTCACACGGGTGCGCCAAGCTCGGCATTATACCGCCAAACCGACCGTCGCGCGCCAGACTAATCCGGCGTGGCGGCGGCGGATTGCGCCAGGGCGGCGTCGCGCCGGTGGATGATCTCTTCTCGGAAGATGGGAAACTCGGCTTGGTCAATGCCGCGGATGAAAACCGTCGGCCCCTTGCCCAGCCGGGGGTCGATCACCGCTGCGTCACCGTCCCAACCGACCTCCAGAACGTCTCCCCAACCCAGATGCCGAAGTGTCCGGTGGTGGGAGACTCCGACACCATCCGGCGTCAGGTACACGCGCGGAGGCCGTCGGCGACGCAGCCAGATGGCGGCGGCAATCGCCAGCGGCGGCAGAACGAAAACGACCTCTCCGGGGAATCTGAACCAGTACACGCACATCCAGAACAGAGGGAGCTCGGTCAGAACCCAGCATACCACAACCGTCAGCACGCCGACTTTCATGCAAGTCCACGCCGCGCGTCGCAGCCGGCGGCCGCGGATCGCCTGCTCACGACCTGTGTCGTAGTTCCCCTCCCCCCAGACGAGGGTCTCTTGGCCGTACGGGAATCCGCACTCCGGGCAGCGATGCGACTCCGGCAGCCCGCGCAGTGAGTAGTGGCACCGCGGGCAGTTGTCAGGTCGCGACATTTCGACCCACTCCATCGGCTTCGCTGCTCCTCATGCAAGCAACTGGGCATCAATTGTGCTGTTTCGTTCCACCCGATCCGCCGCCTGCGAGATGTCGAATACGTGAAGTAAGAACTAGGCCCCGACGTTTGTCAACCCTGACACACGACCCCGCAACGCCGTGGTACGCCGGCTATGAATCGTACACCGCCCGCAGATCGCGGCAGGTCTGTGGCCCGTGGCCGGCGTAGTGGTTGTTCACGAGAACATACACCGGCACTCGCTCGGCAAGCCGCCGCACGGCGTCCGCGACACGGCTCAGATCGGCGCTGCGGTCGACCACCGTCCGATCCCATACCCTCGTGATCTTCTCGATCCCCTGCCGATCGCCGATGAGCCGCACATACGAAAACGGCCCGGTCACGACGTCGAATTGCTCGATCAGGCGGCCAATTGGCGGCAGCCAGGCGTGCTCGACCAGCGCCGCCGCCACGTTGTGTGCCCGCAGAAGCTCGAAGTAGTCCGCCGTCAGCCAGTTTTTGTTGCGAATCTCGCACGCCAGCGGCACACGCCGCGAGAATGTGCCCAAAAACGCCTCCAGCCGCTCAAAAAACGGCCGCGCGCTGCCAAACGCCGCCCGGTTGAAATACCCGAACTGGAGCAGCAAACACCGCAGCCGACCCTCCAACGGCCCGAGGGCGGCGAGCAGGCCCTCCATCTCCTCCCCGCAATCGACGACCACCTTGTCGTGGGTGATCGTTCTCGGGACCTTCAGGGCGAAGGCAAAGTCATCCGGCGTACGGCGCGCCCAGTTCTGCACCATCGACGGGCTCGGCGATCGATGGAAGGTGCTGTCGACCTCCACCGTATCGAAGCGCGAAGCGTAGTGGGCGAGGTACTCCCCTTTCGACGTGCCGGACGGGTAGAAAGGCCCGACCCAGTCATCGTACGACCAACCCGAGGTGCCGATGCGGACACGAGGTTGCATGAGGTCCCTCCGCAGCTCGCTGAACAGCCCGCGCACGATGCCATGCGGGGCTTTATGGGGTAACATCCCATTGTAGTGGGCTGTTCGCGGCTCTCCAAAGGACAGACGATGCCGCGGCGTGGCCGGTCTGATCGCCGCCCACCGGGCGGTTGCGTGGACCGCGACGCCCACGATTGCAGATTCGCAACATGCCGTCACATCCGGAACAACCCGACCGCCGCGCCGAGCGGGAAGAGATGGTGAAGGAGCAGCTCGCGGGGCGTGGCATCCGTTCCCCCGCGGTGCTGGACGCCATGCGCCGGATTTCGCGAGAGCGCTTCGTGCTGCACGCGCACGAATCGAGCGCGTATTCCGACGGAGCGCTGCCGATCGAATGCGAGCAGACCATCTCGCAACCGTACATGGTCGCCCGCATGACGGAGCTGTTGGAGCTGCGGCCCGACCACCGCGTGCTCGAAATCGGGACCGGCTCCGGCTATCAGACGGCCATCCTGGCCTGCCTGGCGAAACATGTCTATTCCATCGAATGGCATATGAAGCTGATGAGCCAGGCAGCCGAGAGACTGGACTCCCTCGGGCTCGACAACGTGTCGCTACGGTGCGCCGACGGCTCTCTGGGATGGCCGGAGAAAGCTCCATTTGACGCCGCCATTGTCACCGCCGGCGCCCCGGACACCCCCGCCCCGCTCTGCGAACAGATCGCGATCGGCGGGCGTCTGGTCGTTCCGGTGGGCCCGCTGGGTGATCAATCCCTGGTTGTGGTCCGGCGAACAGAAGGCGGGACCACGCAGCAGAGGATCCTCAAGTGCCGGTTTGTCAAGCTCATGGGTGAGGCGGGCTGGCACGACTGACGGCTGCTGCGAAGCGGTGCTCGATGGGGTCGCGAACCTGCCGCAGCCGCGTGGTTTGAAGCGCTTGCGCCGATCCAGTATGCTACGGCTCAGTGGTCTGCTGCTCACTCAGTCGCCCAACTTGCCGAGCGAAGCCGGCCCCCGCCATGGGCGATACGGCAGTGCAAATGGAGTTATCAGGAATGAAGAGTGAACTGTTGCTCGGTGACGAGGCGGTCGGATTGGCGGCCGTGCATGCCGGGATCGGCGGTGCGTTTTCTTACCCTGGAACCCCGGCGACGGAGGTCTTCGAGTTCATCTCCCGGATGGCCCATACCTCGGGCGAAATCGCGGCGCGCTGGTCGGCCAACGAGAAGGTCGCCTACGAGGAAGCACTCGGCATGTCGTACGCCGGACGCCGCGCCATCGTCTCGATGAAGCACGTCGGCCTCAACGTGGCGGCCGACCCGTTCATCAACTCGGCCCTGACGGGGGTGAACGGGGGCTTGGTCGTCGTCGTCGCGGACGACCCGGGTATGCACTCGTCGCAGAACGAGCAGGACAGCCGTTACTACGCCGAGTTCGCCCAGATCCCAATGATGGAGCCCGCAAACCAGCAGGAAGCCTACGACATGACGCGCGCGGCGTTCGCGCTGTCGGAACAGTTCAATCTGCCCGTCATGATCCGGCTCGTCACGCGCCTCTCGCACAGCCGAGCCAACGTGCACATCGAGAAACCACAGCCGAAGAGCGGGGACGGCGATCGGCTGCCGCCGCCGGATCCGAACGACTGGACGCTCGTGCCCGCCAACGCACGCCGTCGCTTTCGCCGGCTGCTCGATCTTCAGCAGACGCTGGTGGACTGGTCGGACAAATCCACCCACAACCACCTGGCGCTGGCGGGCAAACGCGGCGTGATCGCCTCCGGCATCGCGCGGAACTATGTGAGCGAGGCGTTGGGCGGCCGCGGCGACTTCTCGCTGCTGGGCATCGCCACCTATCCGCTTCCGACGGAGTCCCTGCGCAAACTCGTCGCACACTGTGACGAAATCACAGTCATCGAAGACGGCTACCCCTACATCGAAAAACGCCTCAACGGGTTGCTCGGCCTTCCCGGCAAGGCCATCCACGGCAAGCTCACCGGGGCGCTCCCCCCCTCGGGCGAGCTGACGCCGGACAACGTCGCGGTGGCCCTCGGCCAGCCCTACCCAGTGAGCACGCCGGCGGTGGACAACCTGGCGAACCGGCCCCCGGCGCTGTGTCGCGGGTGCCCGCATGCGGACACCTTCAAGGCGATTGTGGACGCGACCACGAGTTTCCCGAGTGCCGTTCTGTTCAGCGACATCGGCTGCTACACGCTGGGCGTGCTTCCGCCATACAAGGCGGTCCACTCGTGCGTAGACATGGGGGCGTCGATTGCGATGGCCCACGGAGCGGCCCAAGCCGGGACATATCCCGTTTTCGCGACGATCGGAGACTCCACCTTCACGCACTCGGGCATGACACCACTGATCGGTGCGATCAGGAACGATGCGGACATGACGGTGTTCATCCTGGACAACGCCACGGTGGCCATGACCGGCGGACAGGAAACGATGGCGTGCGGGGACGTTCTTCTGAACCTGTTGCGTGGCCTGGGCGTCCAGGAAGAGCACCTGCACATGATGGAGCCGCTGAGCAAGAATCACGACATCAATGTCGAGCTCATCCAGCGGGCCCTGAAGCATCGCGGGTTGTCGGTGATCGTGGCCCAGCGTGAGTGTATTCACAACCGCCGCAAGACGAAGCCCCCGGCCGAGGCCAAGCCGGTAGCCACCGGCTGAGAGCGGTTGCCAGCGTCGCGTGTACGTGGTCGCTGCATGCCAGACAGCGACCAGCCCACAATCCTGTTGGCAGAAGGAAGCGACAGTGGAACAGAATCTGATCCTCGCAGGCGTAGGCGGACAAGGTATTCTCACGATCGCGCGGGCCATTTCAGCCGCGGCGATGCGTCGCAACCTCCATCTCAAGCAGGCGGAGGTGCACGGCATGTCGCAGCGCGGCGGTGCGGTACAGTCGCACCTGCGCGTCGCCGATCACGAGCTGTCCAGCGACCTCATCCCGTCCGGCCAGTGTGATCTGATCTTCGCCGTCGAACCGCTCGAATCGTTGCGCTACGTCCAGTTCCTCAAACCCGACGGCGTGATGATCGTGAGCACGAATGCGTTCGTGAACATCGACAACTACCCGGCCATCGAGCAGATCCTGGATCGAGTCGCGGAGTTTCCGCAACACGTGCTTCTCGATGCCGACGGACTGGCCAAGGCGGCGGGGTCCGTGCGGGCCGCCAACATCGTGACGCTCGGGGCGGGCTCGCTGTTCCTCGAGATGGACGCAGCCGACCTCGAAGACGCCGTCGCCGAGATGTTCGCGTCCAAGGGCGAGAAGATCGTCGACGTCAATCGGCGAGCGTTCCGGCTGGGGCGCAACGCGGCAGCCGTCTACCGCGAGGGACTGCAGCGGGGCGGCAGCTCGCGCGCGGTGCGGAGCTGGATCGATGAGCTGGCTGTGGAGGATCTGCTCGGGGACGACCTGCCGGTGCCACCGTCGTTCGACGATCTCGCGTCGGTCGAGAACCGGCTCAGCGGTGCGGAGGCGACGGCGTTCGAGCGAACGCTGCTGCGGGCGTATGAGGCGGGCCGGCGGCCGCTGTACGAGCACGAGGTGTACGGCCTGGTGGAGATTGTCGGCGCCATCTCCCCGCCGCATTACGTCTTTGCCCCCAAGGGCAATGGGGTATCGGCTGAGGCGCTCGCGCAGTTCCCGGGTCAGCGCATCGTCCTGAAGATCGTCTCGCAGGATGTGATTCACAAGAGCGACGCGGGCGGGGTCATCTTCGTTCCGAAGGACTACGACACGGTACAGCGCGAGATCGATCGCCTGGTCGCACGGCACGAGGCCAGCGCGCGGGTCGAGGGCGTGCTCGCGGTCGAATTCGTGGAGCGGACGCAACCGGGTTTCGGCAACGAGCTGTTCGTGGGCGTGCGCGCCACGCGCGAGTTCGGCCCGGTGATCGCCGCCGGCCTGGGCGGGATCGATACGGAGTATCTCGCGACGAAGATGCGGCCCGGGATCGCGGTCGCGAAGGCCTGCGCGCTGGACACCTCCGCCGAGGAGTTCCTCGACCTGTTCCGGCAGACCGCCGCGTACGACATCCTCGCCGGTCGCGCCCGCGGGCACGACCGCATCGTATCTGACGGCGCACTGCTGCGTTGCTTCCGGGCGTTTATCTCCATTGCCCGGCAGTTCTGCGTCGACCGCGGCGCCGAGGGGCCCGACATCGCAGAGTTAGAAGTAAACCCGTTCGCGTTCAGCCAACAGCGGATGATCCCGCTCGACGGCCGCGGGCGGCTCGGCCCGGCCGACAAGCGACCCATCGCCCGGCCGATCGACAAAGTCCGGCGTCTGCTCGAACCGCGCTCCATCGCCGTCCTGGGCGTGTCGAGCACGTCCATGAACTTCGGCCGCATCATCTTGAACAACGTCAGGAACTGCGGCTTCCCGACCGAGCATCTGCACGTGATCAAGGAGAAAGAGGAGCAGATCGACGGCATCCGTTGCGTACCGTCGATCGCCGACCTGCCGGAACCCGTGGACATGCTCGTGATCGCGGCCCCGGCACCGGCCATGCCTCAGATCACGCAAGACGTGATCACGAGCGGACGCGTGGGCGCCGCCATCATGATCCCCGGCGGCTTGGGCGAGACGGAAGGTTCCGAGGAAATCGAGAAGCAGATCCGGGCGGCGATCGCGAGCGGCCGCGATGCCCCCGACGGCGGGCCGGTCTTCCTCGGGCCCAACTGCATGGGGATCCAGTCGCGCCCGGGCCGCTACGACACCTTCTTCATCCCGCAGAACAAGCTCGACGCGCGCCGGTCGGCACCCGCGCGACGCGTCGGCCTTGTGTCCCAGAGCGGTGCGTTCATCGTCAGCCGCCTGAGCAACCTGGAGATGCTGGACCCGGCGTTGACCGTGTCGCTCGGGAACCAGATTGATCTGACCATCGCCGACCTCGCTCTCGCCGTGGGCGAACGAGACGACATCGACGTGGTCGGCGTCTACGCCGAGGGCTTCACCGACCTCGACGGCCTCGACTTCGTCCGCGTGGTGCGCAAGCTGACCTCGGCCGGGAAGGTGGTGGTGTTCTACAAGGCTGGTCGAACGGCTTCCGGCCGGACCGCCGCCGCCGGCCATACGGCATCCGTCGCGGGCGACTACGATGTGTGCCTGGCGGCCGCCGCCAACGCCGGGGCAATCGTCGTCGAAACGTTCAAGGACTTCGAGCAAATCATCGATCTGGCCACGGCGCTGCACGACAAGCAGGTGGACGGGCTGCGGCTCGGAGCCGTCAGCAACGCGGGCTTCGAGACCGTGGGCATGGCGGACCGGACCGTCGGCGAGGGTTACCGACTGGACATCCCCAAGCTATCGGAGGCGATGACCCAGCGCCTGAGCGACATCCTGACGCAACACAAGCTCGACAAGCTCGTCAACGCGCGCAACCCGCTGGACGTGACGCCCATGGCAACCGATGCGGCCTATGAGGCCTGCGTTCGCGTCATGTTGAAAAGCGAAGATGTCGACGCAATCATCGCGTCACTGGTGCCCCTGACACCGGCGATGCTGACCACGGCAGAGGAAATCACGAAGCCCGGCTCGCTCGTGGACCGGTTGCCAAAGCTGTTCAACGAGGCTCGCAAGCCGATCGTCGTCAGCATCGATTCCGGGTCGTTGTATGAGCCGATGGTGAAGGCTTTGCGGGCCGCGGGCATCCCCGTGTTCCGATCATGCGACCAGGCGGTACGAGCGATGGGGCGCTACCTGGCGCAACGCCAGCAACGACAAGACAGCCACATCGTCACGAAGAATGCCGGCGAGGTGCCCACACCGGGAAAGCCGCGCACGGCTCGCGCGCCAGCCAAGGCCTGACGCCGCACATCCGGTGAAGCAGCAGAGGGAAGAAGGGGTAATCGCCCGTCTGACAACGTGGCCGGCGACGCCGGTGTGTTACGGTGCCGGCGGCTGGACCTCATCGCGAGGTTGCGCCGCCCGATACAATTCCCATGAGCGCCTCGCGCCACTGACCGCCAGAGCAGCGAGAATGAGCAGCAGGATCACCTGGATGTTCCACCCACCGGCGATCCGCGCTTCGACCGTCCACACGATCGACATGACAACCATCAGGGCAATGAACACGCCCTCAACCAAGGTCGCCAGAAGCATCGAGCTGCGTTGCCCGGCGGCGGCCAGCGCTGCGGCGATCAGGAACAGCACGCCCACCGCGCGCAGGCACCAGAAAAGCGCGTTGTCAACCGCGGTCCACCATTCGGCTTCCTCGGGCGTGGTTGCCCAAAGCGGACCCGCCGCGAACGTCATGCCAAGATACAGACTGATGGCTCCACCGATGACAAGCCCCAACGCGGAACTCTTGATGCCGGTCCGGGCGGCGGCGGTGATGGCCGACCGAGCGGCGTCCGATTCCTGCATCTCATGCTGATCGTTCACGATTCCGCTCCCTTATGACGAGGACCCGGCGGGCGCCGAGCAGCCCCCGACCGCGCCACTGTTTCCCAGGTTGGCGCGTCGATATCGTAACAGCCCAATGGCGAAGAATCACGCGGCGCGAAACGCTTCATGGTTTGTTCATACGGGTTTATAAAGTGAGGATGATCTTCTCACGGCATCGGCCTTGTCGGCCAGCCCACCACATTCTACCATGCCCTCATAAACACGTTCATCGGGCACGGTGAAGGGCGGAGAGCCGAGGATTATGATGCATTGGCGACAGGTGTCTTCTTGTTGTGTGGCGCTGACCGTCCTGCTGACCGGCGCGGCAGTGACCGCCGAGACGATTGTCCTCCGTGACGGGCAGACCATCCAGGCGGAGATTTTGCGGCAATCGGCCGACCGCGTGATCCTGGATCTGGGTTTCGACCTCTTGGCAATCCCGCGGCAGCAGGTGCGCGAGATTCGCGTCGACGAAGACCAGCCCGAAACCGGCAACCGCGTTCGGGCGACGGAACACCTCTACAGCACGGCTGACCTTCGACCACAAAGCGTTAAGCACCTCGCCGAACGCTTCGGCGAAGGCGTGGTTCTGGTGTCGTCACCGGGCGGCCTGGGCAGCGGGTTCTTCATCAGTGAGCAGGGACACCTGATCACGAACTTCCACGTCGTCGAAGGCGAGCGGCGGCTGGCCGTCACGGTGTTTCGCCATCCCGGTCAGGAATTCGTCCGCGAGAAGTTCGAAGCCGTGGACATCGTCGCCACCAACTCGTTCCTCGACCTGGCTCTGCTCAAGGTGAACCTGCCGGACGATTCCAAGCCGACGATCACCTACCTGGCCACAGACGATGAGCTCCGCGACGGCGACCCCGTATTCGCGATCGGAAACCCGCTCGGCCTGGAGCGCAGCGTCTCCGAGGGCATCGTGAGCCGCCGCAACCGCGCCGAGGAAGGTCTCGTGTACATCCAGACGACGACGCAGATCAACCCCGGCAACTCGGGGGGGCCGCTGTTCAACAAGCGCGGCGAGGTCATCGGGGTGACGAACATGAAGGTGATCGGCGGAGAGGGGCTGGGCTTCGCCATCCCCGTACGATACGTCATCGATTTTCTCCGCAATCGCGAGGCGTTTGCGTACAACAGCGAAAGCTCCGAGGCCGGCTATCGCTATCTCCAGCCGGCCCCGCGGCAGAACCCGGAACCACCATCGTTTCTGAAACCGGACTAGAACCTCTGTACCACGAGCAAGGAGAGGATACCCCATGAGACGAAACACTCTATGCTTGGCCGCGCTGCTGGCCCTTGCGGCCACTCATACCCTGTGCGCCCAGACGGAGCGCAAAGCCAAGGTCGAACCTGCCGAATGGGCACCCGCGGACGCGATCTTCTACCTCGGGGTCACGGACGTGGAACGGACCTGGGAGCAATTCAAGAAAACCGGCGCCTACGAGCTGATGAACGATACCACGGCCAAGGAAGCCATGAAGGGCCTCGACATCATGCAGGCGATCTTCAACGACCTGCGCGAGAAGCTCGCCGAAACGCTGGATGTCCCGCCGGATCAACTGCGCAACCCCTTCGGCGGCCCGCTGGTCCTGTACGGAGCCGTCCCGCCCGGGGGAAACATGGAAGACATGAGACCGGGTCTTGTCGCGGGTGTCGGTGACGCGGCTCTCATGAAGCAGTACTGCGACACCATCGTCAGCAAGCTCAAGGAAGCTGGCAAGGTCGAAGACGAGACGGTGGACGGCGAGATCATCCACGTCTTCACGGCCGACCCCACGAAGCTCGAAGGCGACACGGAAGGTGACCTGGACGACTTCGACGACTTTGAAGACGACATGGGCGGCGGCATGCCGATGTCGCCATTCGGCGAATCGCCCGACCAGATCGTCAAGGAAGCCCTCGACGAACTCTTCTCGTCCGATGCGATGCCCTCAGAACTCGCGATGTGCCTGACCAAGGAACGCGTGATCCTCGGAGCATCGTCCGACGACGTCCGAGCGGCCCTCAAGCGCGGGAAAGGTGGAGAATCGCTCGCCGGCCGAGACGATCACAAGGCCCTGCTGCGGCACATGAAGCGCATCGGCACCGTCCGTATGCTGGTCAACGTGCCGCACATCATCAAGTTCGCCAAGGCCGAAGCGAGCGAATCCGAGCGGGCAGACGTGGAGCAGATCCTCAAGGTTCTCGGCGTGGATTCGCTCGGGAGCCTGATCGGCCACTGGCGTGTCGGCTCCTCAACCTACGACTCCAAGATGGAACTGCTCCTCCTGACACAGGGCGAGCGCCGGGGGCTGGCGAAACTGCTCAGCATGGAGAACACCCCGACGGTCCCGGCGAAAACCGCTTCCGCCGACTCCGCCATGTACATGGCCTGCAACCTGAGTGTGCCGAAGCTGCTGGACGAGATTGAGGCGATGATCCGTCAATCCAACCCGGAATGGGCGGACATGATGAACGCGAGCATGGAGATGCCGCTGCCCACCGGCGAAACCGTGCACCTGCGCAAGGACTTCCTGGACTACCTCATCGGCCCCATAACGGTGGACTTCGGCCTCGCCAAGCCCCTGGGCCCGAACTGCCTGCGCCTTCTGATCGGCATCGGCCAGACCAACCAGGACGCCATGGTCCGCCTGCTCAGCAACCAGGCGATCACGCAGGGCATGCTCCAGCCGCGCGACCTGCGCGGGACGCAGGTCTTCGACGCCATGATGCCACCGGGGCTCTCGGTCGCCACCACGCCGGATCGGCTCGTGATTGGCAACACACGAGCGGTGGAGGGCGCGCTGGACACCAAGACGGCGGAGCCACTAGCCGAGACCGAGGGGTGGAAGCGGGCGGTCCGGCTGGTCCCGGAGAAGTCGTGGTTCACGCTCTACGCGGACAATGAAAAGATCCTGGAATCCGCCATCGAGCTGGCGCGCAATCCGGACGCCATGGCTGGCGCCGGCATGAGCGTCGACGGCATGATCCTCCAGATGATCGTCGAGGGCATGGCCCAAAACGTCCAGGACGGGGATGTGACCCAGGCCAAGAAAGTCCTCAAGTACGCTGCCCCCTCGATTATCACGGTCGACACGACGCCCGAAGGCATCCGGTTCATCAGCGTCAAGCTGAGGCCCAAGAAGTAAACCGAGGAGGTCCACCCGATGTCCACGCGTCAGACTCTGCACACCCTGCGCCGCGAATGGCTGGTGGCCATCTGCTCGTACGCGCTGCTGGTGGCACCCTTCGGATGCGAGTTCTCATCGGAGATTCTCAATCCCGGCGGAACCACCGACGGGGGTAGCTCGCTGACCACCAACTCCGCCGGCCTGTTCCTCAACGATGACGTCGACGACGATCTGATGGTCGCCGGCCGCAACGCCGACGGCGACGCGTTCTTCGTCTTTGGCACGCGGTCCGCCAACGGCGGCATCGGCGAGGTGGATGCCATCGTCGTCGAAACGGCCGGCGGCGAACGCTCGCTCATCACGTTCGAGTTCGGCCGGCCGGTGCACCTGGAAAACTCCGACGGCAGCTACGTGCACATCCGCTATGACGAAGTGTCAGCGGAACGCTTGACCGCCACCGCGCTGGTGTACGACGCCGTGACCCAGGTCACCGAAACGGTCAACGCCGACATCGATCTCCAGAAGGCGGCCGCCGACGTCGCGCAGACGATCGAAAACCTCACAGGGATCGAGGTCACGCTGCCGGAGGAACCGGACACGAGCACGGCCAAGCTGCAACAGCGGGCGGTTGGCCCGTTGCTGATGGCCCTGGCGGTCGTGCCGCTCGTGCTCCTGAGCCAGTTCATGGTGGTTATCATGGGCCAGGTGATGGAGGCCATCTTCGTGGCCGTCAGCGCGGCGGTGGAGGCGGCGGTCATCGCGGCGTTCACCCCCCTGTTCATGTTCGCGTCGCTGATGACCGAGGTGACGACCGTCGTCGAGGAGACACCCCTGCTGGAGATCTTCGTCGAATTACCGGAGTTCCCCGTGATCGACATCGTGATCGAGTAACCGACGGCAAATCACCGCCGGATGAAACACCGACCGCCGCACTCCCCTCTACGTGCGGCGGTCGGTTCTTGTTTCAGGACGGAGTCTATCGCCCCGCACGCGGCGATGACGCGTCAACTTTGCACTGCTGCTCAACTCGCTCGACCGCGGACGCGACGAAGGCGTTCAACGAAGAGATCGTCGCCTTCTCGGCCAGACGCACGACATAGTCGACGGAAAGCTTGGCGAACCGGCTCTCCATCACGTCCCGCCGAATCTCGTCCTGCACGTCCACGAACGATTGCTCCACCGCCGGCTCGATCCGCCCACACTGGACGATGTACCACCCCTTCGACGTCTCCACAGCTTCGCTGTACTGCCCCTCTTCGAATTCAAAAACCAGCCCACTGCTGACATCGTGTGGCGCTTGCAGCGGGCGACCGATCATCCCCCACGAGCCGCCCCGCTCTGCGTGCGGACCGCGGCTGAACTCCTGGGCCACCTCCGCAAACGACTTGCTTTGGAGGGCATCGTGTGCATCGCGGGCCTGCTGCATCGCCTTCAGCTTGGCCTGGGCCTGTCCCAGCCGGCCGGCCTGCGCCCACGTCTGGCCCTCGGGCAAAAACGCATCAAACGGCAGCTCGATCATCCGCAGCTCGCGCGTCTCCGGAGTCGAATACCGCGCTTTGTTCCGCCGGTAATGCGTCAGCAACTCGTCCCGCCGAACATGGACCTTCGGCATGAGCTTTTCGCGCGTGTAGTTCTGCACGACGATCTGCCGCGCGAGTGTGCCACGAAACTGCTCCACCGTAAGCCCGGATTCCGCCAGGTGAGCGCGCAAACGAGCCGTGCTCCCGCCGAAACGCCGGGCGGTCAGGTTCTCGAGCTCGTTGTCGATCACCGCGTCCAGCCGTTCCCGCTGTGGCTCCTCGAGCTGCTCGATCGCCTCGGAATACACGAGGATTGCACCGATTTCCCGCTGCGCAGTGCGACGCACGAGCCGTTGTACCTGCTCCCGGAACCCCGCCGGCGTGTGCGTGTCGTGCAACTCGGCGATCTGCTCGCGAAGCGGATACAGCACCTCCGCCACCGCCAGCACGGAATCGTTGACGATCAGGATGTCGGCTTCGATCGCACCGGGTGTCGGCTGAACCGGCGCGGGAGGCCGCCTACACGGCTGCGTCACGCGATCCGCCCCGAGGATCACCGGGGCACTCGTGGGCACGACCCTGCCGGCGTGGATGGCCTCCGCACGGCCCGCGGCCAGCTCCGCCTCCGTCTTGAGGACGGGCCGCCGCGCGTCGGGTGGCGGCGCTTCTTCCCGCCTTTGCTGGCAGGCGGGCAGGCCTGCAACGCTCACGACACACAAAACGCTAAATGTCCATTTTGTGATTCTCATGCACGCCACTATACCCGCCCGTCGACGCTCGCCCAAGCGAGCGGACCCGATGCCGTGGAAAGGTCTTGACGAGGCAGCGGCCCGGACCTAGATTACTCGATTACGCGGAATGGGAGATGCCCCCACGCCCGGGTGGCGGAATTGGCAGACGCGCCAGGTTGAGGGCCTGGTGAGGCTTATACCTCGTGCTGGTTCGAATCCAGTTCCGGGCATGAAGACAAACGAGCACCGACGGCTCTGCCTCGGCAACCGGAGACGGAGTCTCGCTCGAGCGCCGCTAGCTCAACTGGATAGAGCATCGGTCTACGGAACCGAAGGTTGCAGGTTCGAATCCTGCGCGGCGCGTCCTGTTCATGTCGGCCCCAAACTGCGCGAGTGCTCCTGGGCCGGTCCGCCCGTTCCCGCCGCGGGCAACAGCGTACGGGGTTGGCGCTTGCAGCCCTATCTCTGGCTGCTACTGTTCTGAAGATCGTCCCGGCGGCTGAAGATCACCGCCCTGTCTTTGGGAGCTCAGATATGCCCTTGATCCTGTTCTGGCTGCTGACCGAGTTTCTCAACTTCATCGGGGCTCTGGTCATCATCTTCCTCAACGAGCTCAACGGGGCCTGAACCACGCCCCTCCTACGGTCGCTCCAGGGACAAACACCCTCTGGCGGACGGCCCGCCCCCTCGGGCTCAGCCTCGTCGGCGTGAAACGGGTATCCGACCCGCCAACGCGTTTGCGCAAAGCGAGGAGCCGTCCGCCGTCGGGTTCCGTTTGCGCCATTCCCTCGGTACACTAACGTTGCAACGTGCAAGAAAACGACCATGAGGATCAACCTTCCCAACCAGATCACGCTCGCACGCCTGGGGCTGGCCATCGTTTTCGTCGCGTTGCTCTCCTGCTTTGACGCCGGCCAGCTCGACCACCAGCGCTGGCTTCTCAACGTCTGCTTCTGGGTGTTCCTGGTCGCCGCCCTGACGGACGTACTCGACGGGCTCCTGGCGCGCATGATGCGCTCCGTCACCTCGTTCGGTCGCATCGCCGACCCCGTCGTCGACAAGGTCATGGTCTGCGGCGCGTTCGTCCTCTTCGCCAGCCACCACTTCTGGGATGGCACCCAGAACATCACCGGCGTGCAACCCTGGATGGTCGTGGTGATCCTCGCGCGAGAGCTGCTCGTATCCGCGGTGCGGTCCCACGCCGAGGCCCAGGGCCAGGCCTTCGGCGCTTCCTGGGCCGGAAAGCTCAAAATGTTCATCCAATCGGTGACGGTGTGCATCGTGCTCGCACAGCTTGCATGGGCCATCGAAGCCGCCGCCCCGGTCCGAATCGTATTTGTCTGGCTCACGGTCATTGTCACAGCACTGTCCGCGTTCACCTATGTGCACAGCGCGCACGCGTTCCTCCTCAGCAGCACGGCCCTGGGTGGCTCACCGAGGGAATCGAGCGAAACCGACACCACCGAACACCCAACGGCCAACACCACCGACTCCGGAGAGCCAACCGATTGAACAGGACAGCCGACGGCTTCAAGTCCACCTGCATCACGGTTTTGGGTAGCGGCTTCGCCCCCTTCGCACCGGGCACGTGGGGTTCACTCTACGCGCTGCTGCTCTTCGCCTCGCTGTGGTGGGTCGCCACAGCCACCGCGCTGCCCCGCGGCGCGGTCGAGCTTGTGCTTGTCGCCGGCATCGTGCTCTCCAGCATCCTCGCCGTCGCGTGGGGACGCTGGGCGGTCGCGTACTTCAACAGCGGCGATCCCAAGCCGTTCACCCTGGACGAGTTCGCAGGCCAATGGGTCGCCCTGCTGATCCTCCCGATCCACCCCAGCGCGAACCTGTGGACGCTCGCCTGGGTGGCGGGCGGCCAGTTCATCCTGTTTCGGATCTTCGACATCATCAAACCGACACCGGCGAGACAGGCCGAAAGGCTGCCGGCCGGATGGGGAATCCTCACCGACGACCTTGTCGCCGGGCTGTATGCGAATATCGTTGGGCAGGTACTCTGGCGACTCACGCCGCTGCCCGCATGGCTGGGTGTGACAACGGGCTGTTGACGGCGGCTGGGCGGCGTCCTTCACAAGACACGCCGGCCCTCGCTCACCACAACGCAAGGGATTATCGGCGACCGGCAGCCCCACTCGAAGCCGGCATCCGAAATCTCCGATACAATCCCGGGGCTGTGTCGATCACGGCAGGTCCAACCGAGGGCCGGCCCGGGAGAGGTGCATGACAGGAACGCTGATGGAGGCCGCGCCGGCCATGCTCCCGGACAACCCCGTGGTAACCCCGCGCCAGGAGCTCGAACAGCAATTCGAGCAATGCGGGCTGGTCCGGCCATTCCGCCGGGCGTGCTACGATCCCGGCCAGATCCTCCGGCTATCCGTCACGGGCGTGACGCCGGCTCGACCCGGCCGCGTGGAAGCTGAGGTCGAACGCTTCGTCGGGGGCGGGTTCGCCGGACAGGTCTACCGCGTGACGTTACGCAGCGTCACGCCTGAGGGAGATGAACTGGTCGGGCTCGAGGTCGGGCAGCCGTACGCCATCAAAATCCTCAAGCCGCCCTCCGGCTTCGCATGCCTGTTCCGCAACTTCCTCTACTTCCTCGCTTACCAGGGCTCATTCAGTGCCCAGGTGAACCCGGCGTCGGTGCGTGTCGGCGTTTTGTGGCAGAAGCTGATCCGCCGGGCGGCAGCCCAACGCTTTGGCCGCAAGAACGCCATCTGCGACACCTACGCGACCTTCTACGATGCCGAACTGCACAGCTTCGGCGAGATCAACGAGTGGGTCGACGGGCGCATCTGGAAATTCGAGGTCGACAACCAACTCTTCGATCGCTGGAGGTTTAAGGGTCCGCCGCCAGCAACCGTCAGAAGCGCCGAGTACGTCCACAAGAAGCTCTTCATGGACGAGCTCGTGCGCCTGCTGCACGAGATGGGAGCACCCGAGCTGGCTCGACAGTACGAATGGTGGACATGCAAGAGCCAGCCCAACACCCTGAAAAGGGTGAACGCGGAAGACTCGCCAAGCGACGGCCTGACGGCAATCGATTTTCGGGCCGGCCTCGCGCTGCTCCCCTTCCTCCCCATGAGCCCCGCGGATGTCCCGCTTATCCTCCGCGGCCTGCTGCGCGGGCGGCTGGTCCAGTTTGACCGTAGCGACCCGAAGGTCTTCGAGAACTTCATCGCCCGCCACCACGACGACTTCGCCGATCTCCAGCCCGTCATTGACGAGCTGCGCGAGAAGGAAACGGAGCATCGCCGCGGCCTCCCCGACATCACGCACCACCACGTCCGCCTGTTAACGGACGGGCAACTGCGGAAATCGGTTCGCGCCGGCGCCGTGACGGCCTGGCACAGCCTCGACCGCATCGACGACAAGCACGCGGCGCGCCTCCGCACGCGACCGCTCCTTTTCTCGGTCCTGTGGCTGGTCGCGCTGATCCCGCTCCTCGGGCCGGCGGTGCTCAAGCTGTGGGGCCACGCGCGCAAACGCGAACACCTCCGCCGCATGATCACCAGTGGCCGCTATCTGTGGCGAGCCTGGCGCGGGGCACGGATCGAGACACTCGTTCGCTGGCACCGCCAAGGACGCGTGACCGATGAGCGTGCGCGGAAACTTGTCAATCGCCCCGTGCGCTTCTGGGTGCAGCGCATCCTCGTGGGCTGGATGCCAGCGACGTGGCACCGCGCGTTCACGGAACCGAGCTTCGCCTGGGAACGGCTCCGGGCACGCGTAGCCTTTGTCTACAACATGCTGCGACACCCCGTGTTTCGCGAAGAGTGGCTCCTCGAGCAGGTCCGCCTCGGACAGCAAGAGGGCATGCTCACGGACGCCGAAGCCCGCAAGATCGCGCTCCAGGTGAAAGACCCCTACATTCAGAAATACTTGAAATGCCTCGCCGTCCACATCTGCACCGTGCCCATCACACAGATCGTGATGGTCGTCGTGGGATTGGCGGTGGGCGCCTACGCGCTTCTGAGCCGGGACGCAACGTGGGGCGAGGCTGTGCTCGCGGGGACCGCGGCCGGTGCCCTGATCCAGCTACTGCCGGTTTCCCCAGGCTCGATCGCCCGCGGTTTGTTCGTCCTGTACCTGATGGTTCGCGAACGCGACATCAAGAACTACTACATCGCCGCCCCGGTCTCGTTCATCCACGTCATCGGATACCTCGCATTTCCGCTTCAGATGGTGGCGCACGATCCGGCGCTGGCGCGTTTCCTCGCCGGCCGGTGGGCCAAGAGCGCCGTGCGTGTGGTGCCCGTTTTTGGAGAGCGTGGCGCGCTACTCGAACACAGCATCTTCGACACGTTCTTTAATCTCCCCCTCTCGGTCAGCCGGCGCTTGAAATCCCAGCCGTGGAAGACGAGTCTGCTGTTCGGTGCGATGGCCGCCGCCCTCGCCTACCCGGCCGCCGTCATCCTACACCTTCTCTACGCCGTCTACGTGAACGTGCGCGGCTGAGCCACGGTTCGGCCGGCGATCCGCACACGTCGCGCACCGCTTCGCCGATCAGGCGTACCGCACGCCGTGAACTTGCGCGCTGAGTTGGAGCGCCTGTGTCTCCGTGGAGGAGCAGACGATCCGCAGGGGATCACCCGGCTTGAGGTGTGTCTGGCGGATCTCGCCAACCGCCCACGACATCCCGCTCCAGATCATGATGTCGTGCCGAACCTCAACCGGCACATCCGAGCCGCCCTGGCGCGCCGCGATGCGCAGAATGTCGCTCATCGGCCGACCGTCGGGCGGACAACCGCCACACGAACGATGCGCGATCCCCGCCGCGTTGCGCTGCACCATCGTGATGCGCAGATCCTGTTCCGACGGCGGGGTGATCGTCGCGGAAACCTCGTTGTGGCCGGTCACCTCAAACACCGCCTCGAGCGAGCCAATCGCCGCGGGGACAACGACATCTTCCTGCACGCCGAGGTCATATGCTTCGTCCGCGTACGACCCGTAGCCAATCAAGCACATCTGCTCCGGACCGAGCTTGACGCCCGCCTGCGACAACTGCGGCTCATAGCCCGCATCGTGAAACAGAACGCGCCCGTCACGCGGCAGATGCCGCCCATCCGCCGCCGGCAACACCACGCTCGTCTCGCTCTGCGACGGGTTCACGACCACATACACCGCGCCGTCCTGCATCACCCCTGCGTACCCGTACGGCTGGGCTTCGCCAGCCATGCCACCGAACGCCTGAAACTGCCCGCGAGCCTGGATGTCGAGGAACATGCCCTGGGCCTTGGCGAACCACGCGGCCTTCTCATCATCAATCAAACCCAGGCTGCCGTAGTAGGTGCTGATCCGCCCACCGCGCGCCAGCACCAACAGCAACATCCCCTTCCACGCTACCGTCTTGCGCCAATACGCCGTCGCCGTGGCGCCGACGACAAAGGCCGCGCTGTCGATCCGGTCAAGCGGGATCCCATTGAGCAGGTAGTGCCGCACCATGTGGTCTGAGTAAACGTCCTGCGACCGCCAGAGGCTCCACATCGGCACGTCGATCGGGCACGGATCACCGCAGTACAACGAGTCGAACGCGTCCAGCAGACGCACATCGACAGTCTTCCGAAACGGCTCGGACGTGTTGCTCTGAATCCCGCCGAACCCGTTGAATGCCATCAGGCACGCATCCGGATTACGTCGGCGAAACGCCCCCAGCCCACTCCGAAGCGCTGCGTGATTCAGCGCGATGATCTCGTGCGGCAGGTGCTCGTGCTCCGCGTTGACGCTGGCCGCATCGAACTTGACGAAATCGAACTTGAACACGCGGATCCCGCGGTCGTACCAGTGCTGCAACACGTCCAGGAAATCCGTCATGAACCCGCCGTCGAACATGCACATCGCCGTCCGCTGCCGGTTCATCGAATCTTCCCACGTGGGTACAGCGTTCATGTGGCACAGCGAGTTCGTGGAGAACCACAGGCCCGGAATGACGTTGTGCTCGTGACAGGCGTTCAGCCACCGGTCGGGGCCGTCGGGCCAGTGCGGCTTCCGCCACGCCCGATACCCGCTGTCCACGTCGTACCAGAACGCGTCCATGATGTAGGCATCGAGCTGCACGCCGTGCGATCGCAACCGCAACAACTCATCGAGCTGCCGCATAGCCAGTGATTCGGTCAGCTCGATCGTGTCGGCCAATTCGTCGTAGGCGGTCCAGTTCACGTAGACAGCGAGAGGCTGCATAGACAAACCCTTGCAAAACCACACAGCACGGGCCGGCACCGGTGCTGTTTGCCAACAGTTACCCCCCCACGACGTGGAACATCCGCGTCCAGAAAAGCCACGCAACGGGCGCGGCGAGCAAGGGGGAATCCAGTATATCAAGAACCCCACCCAGACCCGGCAGCGTATCCCCGGAGTCCTTGACGGCCGCATCGCGCTTGAGGAGCGATGCACACAAATCGCCCGCGACGGAGAACACCCCCAGCAGGACACCCAGCACGATCAGCGCCCACGGGTAGGTCATGTAGCGCTCTTCGATGCGCACGATCCCGGCGACGTGCAGCCAATGACCGACCGCGAGCGAGCAGAGGACCGTCACGATCATCCCGCCGGCAAAACCCTCCCACGTCTTCTTCGGGCTCAACCACGGAACCATCTTGTGGCGGCCGAACAGCCGACCCGCAAAATACGCGCCCGTATCCGTAATCTTCACCAGGAAGATCGAGAACAGCAAAAGCGCGACGCCGGTTCCCCCCCCCACCTCCATGCGAAGCTTGGTCATGAAGCCGGCCAGCCCACCCGCGTAGAAGATGATGAAGATCGTGATGGCGAGATTCTCCATCACCTTCTCGGTCCCACGGCGAACGGCCTGGAACATGAACACACAGCTGATCGCGATCGCCATCCACAGCATGCCCCACGACTCGTCGTATCCGCCCGTGAAAGGGGACAGATTGAACGACACATACGGGCCGATCACCAACGCCGCCGCGAAAACAAGAGCCGTGTGCCGGAAAGGCCGGTAGCCCCGTGCTTGGGCGAAATAGGCCAACTCGTTGGCCGCCAATACGGTCAGAATCAGAACCAGCAGCGTGCAAATCGCCCCGTTCGTAAGCCACGGACCAGCGTCAATCCCCATCATCGGCAGGGTCAGCGAAGGCGCAGCGTGGGCGGCAAGGTAACCATCGGCCAACATAAGCACGATGATCACCACCGCCAGGGAACCGCCGACGATCAGTCGCGTGCGCATCTCTGACTATGCCTGCCCCGATTCGCTCAAACCCTACTTCTCGCCGGGCGGACACCCCGCCTTCAGCACGTCCCCAAAGCGGCGTTCCCGCCGCACAAAGCTGCGGATCGCCTCGTACAACTGCTCGGCACGAAAATCCGGCCACAGAACAGGAGTAACGTGCAACTCCGCGTAGCTGATCTGCCAGAGCAGGAAATTGCTCACACGCATCTCACCCGCAGTCCGAATGACCAGATCTGGATCTGGCAGCCCCGCCGTGTAGAGCGCACCGGCGATCGCCTTCTCGTCAATCTCCTCCGGCCGCAGCGCGCCGGCGGCCACACGCTCGGCAAGCCGCCGAACGGCATCCACGATCTCGGCCCGTGCTCCGTAGTTGAGCGCCAGACAAAGCGCCATGCCTTTGTTCTTGCCGCTGAGCTCCGCCGTCTTGTCCAACTCGCGCAGCACGCTCGGCGGCAGACCCTCGCGCCGCCCAATCTGGACGACCCGAATGTCGTTGTCCATGATCTCCTCCCGTTCGGAGACCAGGTACTCCGCGTACAACGACATCAGCCCGTCCACCTCCAGCCGTGGCCGCTTCCAATTCTCGAGGCTGAAGCTGTACAGCGTCAGGCAGTCGATCCCCAAACGAGCGGCATGCGTGACAATCTCCCGCACAGCACTGGCCGCGTGCCGATGCCCCTCGATGCGCGGCAAACCACGCTGCTGCGCCCAACGCCCGTTGCCGTCCATTATGACGGCGATGTGCCGGGGCAGCGCTTCACGCTCGATCCCCAGCGTCTTCACCGGGTCCAACGGAGGCTCCGTGGCCATCCTAGTCCTCGTCCCCCAACACGATCACCTGTTCACGCGCCGGCCCCACACCAACCATACGCACCGGTGCTCCCAGTCGTTCGGCCACCAGACGCACATAACCCCGTGCCGCGGGCGGCAGATCCGCGAACCGGCGGCAGTCGCCGATATCCTCGCTCCAACCGGCCACGCTCTCACAAACCGGCTCAACCTCGTCGAGCAGTTCTGCATCCGCCGGGAAAGCCTCCAGTAACGCACCGCGGGCCTTGTATGCCACGCACACCTTCAGCTCTTCCAACCCCGCCAGCGTATCGAGGTGCAGCAGCGCCAGGTGCGTCGGACCCACGAACATCGTCGCATACGACGCCGCCACCAGGTCCAGCCACCCGCACCGCCGTGCCCGACCCGTCGTCGTGCCAAATTCCTGGCCGCGCTGCCGGATCGTGTCGCCCAGAGCATCCTTGAGCTCAGTCGGAAACGGTCCACCACCCACACGCGTCGTGTACGCCTTCAAAACGCCGACCGTCGATTGAACGGCGGACATCGGGACCCCGGCCCCGCTGCTCACGCCGCCGGCCGAACTCGAGCTCGTCACGTACGGGTACGTGCCGTGATCGATGTCCAGCATGCTGCCCTGCGCCCCCTCATAGAGCACGCGCTTACCCGCTTGTCGTAGCGAATGCACCAAGGCCGTCGTGTTGCATACAAACGGCCGCATCTCGCCCGCGAACGCGACGTATTCATCCGCCACCCGCGTCGCGTCCAGCGTCTCGCGCGACTCGTACACGCCCGCCATGTACGCGTTCTTGTGCGCCACCACGGCCGCCAGACGCTCTCGAAAACGATCCGTTGGGTACAAATCGCAAACACGAATCGCCCACCGGCGGGCGTATTTGTCCGCATAGCAGGGGCCGATCCCGCGCCCGGTCGTGCCGATCTTCTCCTGCCGCCGAGCTGCGTTCTCGGCGAGCGCATCCTCACGCCGGTGATACGGCATCACGAGGTGCACGCGGTCGCTGATATGAAGATTGTCGCCGATCTTGACGCCCCGCTCACGCAGAGAGGCGATCTCCCCGAGCAGAACCGCCGGATCCACCACGGCACCCGGTCCGATGACGCTCACGACGTCCTCGCGCAGGATGCCGCTCGGCAACTGGTGCAACGCGAACTTCTCGCCGCCGACCACCACGGTATGTCCGGCGTTGGCACCGCCGGCATAGCGCACGACTGCATCGAAGTCCTTCAGCAGCAGGTCGACAACCTTGCCCTTCCCTTCGTCGCCCCACTGAAGGCCGATGACGCAGGTATTCCCTAGATCGCGGAAATCCATGTCTGCTCGTCTTTGCGGTTCACGGTGAAACAAACTGCGGCCCGGAGAACATCCCAGAGCGGTCAACGGCCGCCAGACACTCCCTTGTAGCATCAACGCCTGCGGGTGGCAAACCGCCACACACGCCGGTGCCCCACTAACCCGCCCCAGCCCGCTCGATCACCCGCCGGAGCCTCCGTGTGAGCGTGTCCTGGAACGCCAGCGACCCGTCGCCGTACAACCCTTCGTCCCTCGAAAACTCGATCACGGGAGCCGTGCTGGATCCCTCGGCGGTCTCCTCACCCGACACACACCCCACCCCCGACCGTAGCCGCAGCTTCACCACCGTCGTTCCTCGCTCCGGGAACGAGGGTGCCGCATCGAAGTTGGCGGCGTGCTTGAGGCCATCGGCGGTGTCGAATTGCCACAGAACCGCCCGACCCCGCAGATGTCGGCGAGCCCAACTCGTCCGCTCGCGGGCCTCGCGCGCCAGCCATTTCATGAAGATCACAAGCGGCTCGGGCGGCAGACCGGCATGGACACCGGCCCCGTCGATCCGCCCCGTGCGGATCACCACTTGGCTCGTTGCCTCGCCCTCCAGCGGGCCGAGGAGAATTCCGAGATGCGCGAGGCCCGGCGTCGCCGACGCCCACCGAATGGCACACAGCGGCGGATACCGGCGAGACAGATCGCTGATGTCCCGCACCACGACATTCCCGTCATCCCAGCGGTTCCAGTACTGGACGTGGTCCGACGCCGGCTGCCCCAGGTGCATGCGCAGCAGGTGGTGCGCAATGCGCGGCATCAGCAACGCCCCCTGCCGCCCCGCCACCAGCCACGGAAGGTCCGTCGCGATCAACTCGCCTCCACCCACGGCCCGCATCGCTGACAACACGTCCCCGCTCTTGCTCTCCCACGGCGTCTCACCCGACAACAACGTGGCAAAACCGGTCTCGTCTGCATACCGCTTCCACGCCCGGGTCGCCTTGATAGCGCGCATCGCGAACCGGCCCCGCGCGTCCACCACCGTATACGGAACCACATCCTGGAGAGCCACGCCGCGCGTCGGGACATCCGCATACTCCACCCGCGCCGACATGATGCCGTGACTGGACGCGTGGTGGACGATTTCGGCCGTCGCGACGCCGGCCGCCGAAAGCAGCCGAGCGGTGACCTCCAGATCAGCAATCAGCCAGGACGACGACGCCACCCGCTCGATGTCGTCGAGCGTCAGCCCCAGATCCGTCACCCACTCCGGGTCAAGCACGCAGGCAGCGCCGCGCGCCCACTGCGCCAATGCCTTCACCGACTTGGGCGTGGACACGAACTTCACGTCCACCCCCACGAGCCCGTCCGCCAGCGCAGCAAGCGAAGCGGGCAGCACGACCCGCTCAAGCGAGAACGGCGGGCGGTACGTGTTCCAGCGCGGGATGTTGGCCAGTGGATGACACTTCGGGTCGCGCTCGGAGACGTCATGGAGAACGATGCCGGCCAACTGCGCGGCCAGCGAGGCATCCGCCAGATGGAGCTGGAGATGCGTGGCGTCATCGGGTGTCTTGATCCACCCGAGCAGCTCGTCACCACAGCACCCCCCGTCTGGCCGAACCAGACGGAGACACCGCCGGGCAAGCACGTCGCCGTTGCGCAGGAACGCCACGAGCAACGTGGCCCCCGTCAGATCGCCGCCCACGATGGATCGAGCCCGGGCCAGGTACCACTCGGCCCGCTTGCAGCGCACCGCTTTGGACGCGAGCGCCCCGCGACCGTTCCAACTCCACCCTCGCAACGCCCGCGGCCCTGCCTGAAGGCCGCCGGCGGGTCCGGCGGTTTTCCGTTGCTGACGTGCCATACACTCTCCCACACAAGACGGCGCCAATTCCGACAAAGGAGGCTATTATCTCAACAGCAGGATTTGCGGCAACCGCGTGAATCGGCCCGCCTGAAATCGAGGAGCCGAGCATCCAAAAGCGTGGGGGTCAGAATGGCTGTGAACGAACCACCCTCCGACCGACCGGACAACCCGAGCCCCGTGGTCTACGCTCGCCCCATCGTGTCCACACGGCCACCGCTGCCTCCGCGGCCGCTCGAGCTGCCAACGGTTGACCGACTATCCGCCCTCATCGACCTTTCACTGATCGTCCTCTTCGCGTTTGTCACATTCCTCGCGCTCCCCGTCGTCTTTGGAGTGGCCTGGGGACTGTCGGTTGGCAAACCGACCATCGAAGCCACACAGATCCTCATCATCGTCGAGAAATGGATGGATGTGCCCCTGGCCGTCGGGTTCATCGTGTTCCTGCTCTGGCGCAACAGGATGGGCGCAGCCGCCTTCGGCCTGCGCACCGACCGCCCCGCCGCTCAAACCGGCTGGGGATTCCTGACGCTGGGTGGCGTGTACGTCGCCTTCTTCGGATCCGCAATTGTGACCGGGATATTGGTGATGATGATCCCGGGCCTTCAGCAAGACCTCCTGAACCGCGGCGATTTCCTCGAGATGATGCCCGTTCACAACCTGGCACGCTCGGTGCTCTTGCTGATCCCCGTCGCGTTGCACGAGGAGCTGGCGTTCCGCGGGCTGCTCATTCCATACCTGAAGCGGCTCGGTTGCGGCTGGATCGGTGCAATCACCATCTCGTCGTTCGTGTTCGCGCTGCTCCACATCGGACAAGGTTGGCTGGGCGTCATCCAGATCTTCTCAGTCGGCGTGGCCTTCGGTGTGTTCTTCGTCCTCTCGCGCAGCCTTGTCGCCGTGATCATCGCCCACTTCCTGTTCGACCTGATCCAGTTCCAGGTCATTCGCTGGATGCAGCCGGTCCTCGACGAGTTCGCCGGAAACGCGTGAGGTCGTTATCAGCCCTCGCGGCGGAACCCTGCACTGCTCGCGTCCCGGCGAGCGGCTAATCGGCCCGCAACGGCTCCCGCACAACACCCCCGAGAATCGTGAATTCGCACCCAACCACCGTCCGGCGATACACCTCGATCTCGGGCAGCGTCACGCGCCACGAGCGCCCGTCACGCGTGCCCAGAATCACCAGCGGCCCCCGCTGCCCCTCCTCCAGCGGGCTCTGGGTCGTCAGGGCCCCGTGCGGATCGTCGCTGTCCGGGTCGTAAAGCGTGACGGCAAACACGTCGTCCACCGGCTGGCCATCGTACGTAACCTCGGACGGAATATACGCTTCAGTTGTCATGCCCGTATTGTGCCGCCCCACCACGTGGTAGATCAAGCTCGCCGCATACTTGACTGTTAGGTCTTTGTTAGGTATCCTTTGAGATGGGAACGGAACAAGGCATGCGATCGGCCCCGGCCGGCGCGATGGCGGGCCCCGTGGCATCGAACAGCTCATGCCCGATCAGATGTTCAACAACCTGCATGCGCACCCCGCGAAGCTGTCCAAGCCCAGTCGGGCAGACAAGCCGGACGCGTCATCATCGCTGGACTACGCGGAACTGCATTGCCTGTCCAACTTCTCCTTCCTGCGCGGCGCCTCGCATCCGGAAGAACTGGTCGCCCAAGCCGCGACGCTGGGCTATTCGGCGATCGCACTGACCGATCGAAACTCACTCGCCGGCGTCGTCCGGGCACACCTCGCCGCCAAGGAACACGACGTGCCGTTGATCATCGGTGCCGAAATCACACCTCGCGATGCGCCCCCGCTGGTCCTGCTCGCACCGGATCGGCCCGCCTATGGACGACTGGCAAGGTTAATTACCCGCGGCCGCCTGCGCGACATCAAAGGCGCCTGCAACATCCACCTCGAGGATGTCGCGGAGCTCGGACACGGCCTGATTGCCATCGCGCTCCCCGAAGCAGGCAGCAACGCCCCCTCCACATCCACGCCGCGCGATGCAATCGCCGGACCGGAAGCCCCGTCGGACATGAACCGCGCCGCGGCACTGCTCACGGTACGCGAGATCTTCGGGGACGATGTCTACCTGGCGGCGGAATTGGCCTATGACATCCCCGACACCCAACGCTTGGGCCAGCTAGCGGCTTTGTCCCGGCGGACCGGCATCCCGCTGGTCGCCGCCAACGCCGTCCACTACCACACTCCCGAACGGCGATATCTGCAAGACGTGCTAACCTGCGTGCGCGAGAAATGCACGATCGCGGAGGCTGGCCGGCGTTTGTTCGCCAACGCCGAGCGGCATCTGCGCGGACGCGAAGAGATCGAGCGGCGGTACGCCGGCTTTCATGACGCGCTGCGACGCACGATCGAGATCGCCGCGCGTTGCACGTTCAGCTTGGATGAGCTGCGCTACGCCTATCCGCACGAGCTGGTGCCGGAAGGGGTCACGCCGATCGGGCACCTGACCGCCCTGACCTGGGACGGCGCCCGGCAACGCTACCCGGAGGGCGTCCCCAACCGCGTTCGGCAACAGGTGGAACGAGAGTTGGCCCTCATCACGGAGCTCAAATACGAGCACTACTTCCTGACCGTCTGGGATCTCGTACGCTTCGCCCGCAGCCAGGGAATCGCCTGCCAGGGCCGCGGCTCGGCCGCGAACTCCGCCGTCTGTTTCTGCCTGGGCGTGACGGCGGTCGACCCCGCCAGAATCAACCTCCTGTTCGAACGCTTCATCAGCCGCGAACGCAACGAGCCGCCGGACATCGACATCGACTTCGAGCACGTGCGCCGTGAGGAGGTGTTTCAGTACATCTACGACAAGTACGGCCGCGAACGGGCAGCCATCACCGGCGAAGTCATCACCTACCGCCCGCGATCGGCCGTGCGCGACGTCGGGAAGGCCCTCGGCCTCTCGCTTGATCGCGTGGATTTGATGGCCAAGGCGCTGGACTGGTGGAGCAAGGCAGTATCGGACGAGGTGTTGCAGGCAGCAGGGCTCGATCCGCGGGACCGGACCATGCAGATGGTCGTCCGGCTGGTGAAACAGTTGCTGGGTTTTCCGCGGCACCTGTCTCAGCACGTCGGCGGCTTCGTGATCACCGAAACGCCGCTGTGCGAAATCGTTCCGCTCGAAAACGGCGCCATGCCCGACCGCACGTTCATCGAATGGGACAAGGACGATATCGACGCGCTCGGGATTCTGAAGATCGACTGTCTCGCCCTCGGCATGCTGACGGCGATTCAGAAGTGTTTCTCCTTGCTGCGACCCGCCGGCAAGTCCGTCCCCACCTCGCTCGCCGAGATTCCACCCGAAGACCCGAACGTGTACGACATGATCTGCGAGGCCGACACCGTCGGCATCTTCCAGATCGAAAGCCGCGCCCAGATGTCCATGCTTCCGCGTTTGCGGCCGCGCTGCTTCTACGACTTGGTGATCGAGGTTGCCATCGTGCGACCCGGGCCGATTCAGGGTGGCATGGTGCACCCGTATCTTCGGCGGCGACAGGGGCGAGAGCCGGTGCAGTATCCCAGCGAGGCAATCCGCGGAGTGTTGGAGAAAACGCTCGGCGTACCGCTGTTTCAGGAACAGGTCATGCGCGTCGCCGTTGTGGCGGCCGGCTTCACCCCGGGCGAAGCGGATCAGGTTCGACGATCGATGGCGGCGTGGCGGCGTGGCGGGCAGATGGAACGATTTCAGATACGCCTAATCCAGGGCATGCTGACCAACGGCTACACCCACGCCTTCGCCGAGCAGATCTATAAACAGATTCGAGGGTTCGGTGAATACGGCTTTCCCGAAAGCCACGCGGCGTCGTTCGCGCTGTTGGTCTACGTGTCGGCCTGGTTGAAGCGTTACCATCCGGCGGCCTTCTGTGCCGCACTGCTCAACGCCCAGCCCATGGGTTTCTATGCACCGGCGCAACTGGTCCACGATGCCATTCGGCACGACGTGCGCGTGCGGCCGGTGGATGTGACCACGAGCGACTACGACTGCACCCTGGAAGAAAGCCAGGGCGGTCCCGCGACGCGTCTCGGCTTTCGCCTGGTCCGCGGGCTGAGCTCCGAGAAGGTTCGTGGAATCCTGGCGGCCCGGCGGAAAGGGTTGATCCGGTCCCTGGAAAGCCTGGCGCGCCGCCCGGACGTTTCACGTGAAACACTGTTGCGCCTGGCGGCGGCGGACGCGTTTCGATCGCTGAGGCTCAACCGCCGAGAGGCACTCTGGCAGATTCTGGCGCTGGATGACGCAGAACTACCGCTTTTTGCAGAGTGGGAGCCGGAGGAGCCGCCGACATCGCTGCCGACAATGCCGCTGGAGGAAACGGTCGTGCAGGACTACGACGCGCTGGGGCTGTCGCTGAACGCGCATCCGATCGGTCTGGTGCGGGAGGAGTTGAACAAAGTGGGTGTGAGCCCGAACCAGCGTTTGAAGACGGCGAACGGTCGGCAAAGGATCGCCGTCGCGGGTCTGGTAACTCATCGTCAGCGGCCGGCGACGGCGAAGGGCATCGTGTTCATGACGCTGGAAGACGAAACCGGCCAGGCGAATCTCATCATTCGGCCGAGGATATGGGATCGGGATCGTGCCATCGGGCGATCGAAGACCGCGGTGATCGCGGAGGGCACGGTTGAACGGCAGGATGGTGTGGTTCACGTGCAGGTTCACCGGCTGCACGATGTAAGCTCGCGGCTGGCGCCGGTGCGCGTCAAATCACGGGATTTCCATTGACTCAGCCCCCCCTGTCCGATTCGATCGACGAGGCGGATTCCCCCACCGATTCACGGGCGGGTCAGTTCTCGAAGTCCCCGTGGCCTTCGTAGACCTGGCCGTCGCGGATCTCGATGAAGCGGTCACAGCGTTTGGCCACGCTCGCGTCGTGGGTGACGATGATGACGGTCCGGCCGTCAGCGTGCAGCCGGTCGAGGACATCGAGGATGATCTGCCCGGTTTGGCTGTCGAGGTTTCCGGTGGGCTCGTCGGCGAGGAGGATGGCGGGGTCGTTGGCCAGGGCGCGGGCGATAGCGACGCGCTGTTGCTGACCGCCCGATAACTCGTGCGGACGGTGGTGGCCGCGATCCGCCAGCCCGACCCTCTCGATCAGCGCCTGGGCCATCTCACGCCGTTCGTGCGCCCGAACGCCCTGATAGAAGAGCGGCGTTTCGAGATTCTCAAGCACGCTCTGGGTGGAGATGAGGTTGAAACTCTGAAAAACGAAGCCGATTCGCTGGCCCCGGATGTCCGAGAGGGCATCGTCGTCGAGTTGGGAGACGTCGTTACCGGCCAGCGTGTAGGTGCCGGACGTGGGTCGATCGAGGCAGCCGAGGATATTCAGGAGGGTGGATTTCCCGCTGCCGGAGGGGCCGATGACGGCGACATATTCGCCGGTCCGCACCGCAAACGACACGCCGCGCAGGGCATGCACCTCGACCCCAGCCCCCGGTGTGTAGGTTTTGACGACTTCGTGGAGATCGACGACGCAGTCGGGGGCGACCGGCACGGTGAGGCTCCTGGGGCCCGCGGGGGCGAAAAAGGCGGTTGCGAAAACGCGCGGATGATGAGATACTACAGGGCTCATGCAATCGGTGGAAGACCCCCGTGGGGTCAGCGACCAGGGAAACGGTGCCATGAAGCCAAAAATCCATCCCAAGTACTTCGAGACCCAGGTGACCTGCGCCTGCGGCAACACCTTCAAGACGCGCTCGACGGTGAAGGAAATCAAGGTCGACATCTGCAACGCCTGCCATCCGTTCTACACCGGTAAGCAGAAGTTCGTGGACTCGACCGGCCGCGTTGAGCGCTTCCAGAAGAAGTTCGGCGGCCAGTACTTCGCCAAGGCCAAGGGGAGCGCGAAGGCCGCCGGCGGACAGTAGCTGGGCAACCTGAGACATGTGCAGACGGTCCGGGCTCCGCGCCTGGGCCGTTTCTCTTGAGAGCCTTCCTGCTGCGAGCCGCGTTCGGAAGCCCCGCCATGACAACAACCGTGAAGGACCCAGCGTGGATGGCGCGTGTCGAGGAGATGGTGCGCCGCGCCGACGACATCGCCGCGCAAATGAATCAGCCGGAGGTGGCCAGCAACGGGCTGATGATGACGACGCTGTCGCGCGAGCATGGCGAACTGGAGAAAATCGCCAAGCCCTACCGCGAGTACCGCTCGGTCACTGAGCAACTCGATGAATCGCTGGAGTTGCTCAAGGACGATTCGGATCCCGAACTTCGTGAACTGGCCGCGGCCGAGGTCCCGACGTTGGAGGCGAAGCGGGAACGGTTGGTACAGGCGCTCCAAGAACGATTGGTGACCGGCGACGAGGCCGCGATCCGATCGGTGATCCTGGAGATTCGGGCCGGAACCGGCGGCGAGGAGGCGGCGCTGTTCGCGGGGGACCTGCTGGGCATGTACACAGCGTACGCGGCGAGGAAGGGCTTCAAGGTGGAGACCCTGTCGATGTCGCCGTCGGAGCTGGGTGGGATCAAGGAAACGATCCTCAACATCACGGGCGACGAGGTGTATCTCCACTACCGGTTCGAGGCAGGCGGCCACCGCGTGCAGCGTGTTCCGAAGACGGAGACCCAGGGGCGAATCCACACCTCGGCGGCGACGGTCGCCGTACTTCCGGAGCCCGAGGAAATCGAGATCGAGATCGACTGGGACAAGGACGTCGTCGAGCACGTAAGCCGGGCCGGTGGCCCGGGTGGCCAGAACGTGAACAAGGTTTCCAGCGCGATCAAGCTGGAGCATTCACCGACGGGCATCACGGTTTCGATGCGGGATGAGAAGAGCCAGCACAAGAATCGCGCGAAGGCCCGCCGAATTCTGAAATCCCGGATCTACGAGCACTTCACGCAGCAGCAGCAGCAGGAAGTGGCCTCCAATCGGAAGAGCATGGTCGGGTCGGGCGATCGGAGCGAGCGGGTGCGGACGTACAACTTCCCGCAGAACCGCTGCACGGACCATCGCATCAGCAAGGATGTGTACGACCTGGAGCGTATCCTCGTCGGGGGCGAGTTCGACGAGTTTCTGGCGGAGCTTCATGACCGCGATCTGAGACTGCGGTTGGAGGCGTTGTAAGGGGAGGCGCTCTCCCGGCGGCGCGGCTGGTGGCCGGGCCCGGCGTGGCCCTGTCAGGGCGGGGCTTTGGGAGCGGCGAAGGTTTGTGGGTGGTGTCTTGACGTGTCGTGCCCGGGGGAGGATGCTTCCGCGATAATGAAACGGCTCATACGGGAATCGCCGGCCAAGATCAACCTGACGCTCCGCGTCACGGGACAGCGCGCGGACGGCTTTCACGAGCTCGAATCGCTGGTCGCCCAGGTCAACCTGGCCGACACGCTGACAGTCGCGGCGACCGGCAACGGCTGTTACGCGCTGGACTGCGACAATGCGGCCCTGGCGGACGGAGGGGCCAACCTGGCGGTGCAGGCCGCGCGGTCACTTTCACGGGCGGCGGGTCGAAACCCGGGGGCGGTGATCCGGCTCACCAAGCGAATCCCGGCCGGAGCGGGCCTCGGGGGCGGCAGCTCCAACGCAGCCACGGCGCTGATTCTCCTCAACGAGCTGTGGGAATGCGGGTTGGACCGGGCGGAACTGGTCACGCTGGCGGGGGCTCTCGGATCCGATGTGCCGCTGTTCCTGCACGGGCCGCAGTGTGTCATTCGCGGGCGGGGAGAGGTGGTCGAGGAAGTAAGCCAACCGGGAGCGTTGTGGACGGCTTTGGTGCTGCCGGAGCTACACTGCTCGACGCCGGCCGTGTACCGCGCCTGGGACGAACTGGGGCGGCATCCTGCACGGCCGGGGCTGGACGACGTGCTCGCGGCCGCCGGGTCGGCAGACTCGCTCATGGACGCGTTGTTCAACGACCTGGAGGCGGCGGCCTTTGTCGTGGAGCCCTCCCTGCGCGAGCTGTCGGAACAGATCGAGGCGGCGTGCGGGCAGAGGGTGCGCGTGACGGGGTCGGGGTCGGGGCTGTATCGGCTGTTTGATGACCATCGGGCAGCGGCGACGTTCGCGCTGGCTGTGGGGATGGAATGCAACGTCCGCGCCGACGTGGCGGCGTTGCGAGCGGATGTGCCGTCGACCAAGAGCGTAGAAGAAGCCTAATCCAGGAATACGGAGGGAGCGAGAGCCATTGCGCCTCGCACGTTGTGGCCAGCCGAGAGGCCGGTCGGTGTGATGGAGTCTTCGGTGGGCGATGCGTGCTGATCGGCGAGCCAGCCGTTTGAGTATCTGGAGGATCCCAATGGATGCACCGTTGACGATTGGTGGCTTTCCGCTTCACTTGGCGGTGTACACGTGCGAGGGCACGTTCTACACCCCAAGCGAGTGGACACAACAGGGCACGGCGCGGGTCTGCGGGGTCCTGGTGAACGGCGACGAAGGAGAAGCTCTTCGTGCGGAGACCGGCGAGCTGTATGTCGAAGTGCTCGAGGAGGATGTGCAGCGAGCTCGCTTTCGGCTGCGTTGCCGGCATGCGTCGCCGGTGAAGGCCATCAAGATCTGGCTCGACTTGCCGTATATGGGGATGCTCGCACCGGAAGAGGTGGAGTTGGAGGAAGCGACGTGGCGGAATTGGGACTTCCCGCGTGACTGGCGGGCCGGGTTCGCGGTCTGGCAGGGTGAGGGACGCTATTTCACGGTGGCAACGAAGGAAACGCCGTGGCGGTTCAAGCGCCTGCGCGCGTTGCGCTACGGGGATCGGATGCGACTGGAGATCATCCAGGACGCATCCTTGCGCGAGCGGACGCGGCGGATGGAGTCGAGTGTTTGGGAGATTGCGTACCGCGACGAGATCACGGGGATGCTGGACGAGCACGCGCAGTACGTCAGAGAGGCGTGGGGCGCGGGGGCGTTCGGTGAACGAAGCGACGTGCCCGATTGGGCGCAGCGTGTCGGGCTGGTGGTGAACCTGCACAACACGGACTGGAACGGGCGCGCGAACCTGGATTACGCCGGGATGACGCGGGCAACGGAGGCGCTGGCCGATCTGTTCCCGGCGGAGCAGACGCTGCTGTATCCGATCGGCTGGGATGGTCGCTACATGCGGCACTACCCGGAGTACCGGCCGTCGGAAGGTCTGGGCGGGCACGCGGGTTTCCAGTGTTTCTGCAATCAGGCCCGCGAGCGGGGGTTCCATGTCATGCCGCACCTGAACGCGATGGCGGCCAACATGCAACACCCGCTGTATCTGCAGCATCTGAAAGATTACGTCATCCGCGACGCGAACGGCATTCCGCAGTACTGCACCAAGATCGACTGGGATCATGACGGGCTGGGTGATGCGGCGCACGCGTACATCGCCCTTGAGCCGCCGGCCATGCGTGAGATCCTGGTCGAGACGGTTGGGCGGCTGATCCGGGACTACGGGATTGACGCCGTCTTCCTCGATGAGACGTGCAACGTGTTCTACAACGACCCGGCCTGGGACCAGGTGGAGGGTGTGCGGCTGCTGGTCCGCGATCTGCGCGAGGCATACCCGGATGTGCTGATCGCCGGTGAAGAATGGAACGAGATGTTGCTGGGGCTGACGCCGGTGGTGCAGATCTGGGAGGAGACGGCGGACGGTCGGAAAGGCTTCGGGCGGGGCCGCTCGCCGCTTGTGCGAGAGTGGGCCGGCCGGTTCATCCGGAGCTGCGGCTACCTAGCGTTGGCGTCGCCGGACGGGGAGACCGGCGTACACGAGTGGCCGAACAAGCCGTGGCTGGATGAGCGCCAGAATGAGGCTTTCTACATCCCGACGCTGTCGATCACGAAGGACACGCTGGAGCGGGGCATGGACGGGATCCGGGCTACCGTTGAGCGAGCGAGAGAGTACGCGGAGCGGTTCATCGCCGGCTAGGCGCGGGGCCGGGCGGCGGCAAGCTGCTCGGGATCGGAGATCTCCGCCAGCGGGTGCATGACGAAGTCGCGTTGCCACATGCGTGGATGGGGGACGCGGAGATCCGGCTGGTCGATGACGCGGTCAGCGTAAAGCAGCAGATCGAGATCGAGCGTGCGTGGTCCGTTGGGGATGCTGCGAACCCGCCCATGGCGACGCTCGACGTCAAGCAGCCGCTGGAGCAACTGCCGGGGGGAAAGGTCGGTGGCGAGTTCGGCGACGGCGTTGAGGAACGTGGGCTGTCCGGGAGGGCCGCCGACCGGGTCGGTTTCGTGGAGGGTCGAGCAGGCGACGACCTGAATGTCGCCGGCTTCGGCGAGGTCGGCGAGGGCCTGGCGGATGTGCTGGGCGCGATCCCCGAGGTTGGAGCCGAGCCCGATGAACACACCTGCTACCACTGAATTGCTCCCATCCGCTCGACGGCCAGCTTGATTCGCTCGGCGGGGACGCCGAGGGAGAAGCGGACGTAGTCGTCAGCGGTTGGGCCGAAGGCGATTCCGGGGACGCCGACGATATCCGCCTCATCGAGCAGCCGGTTGCAGGCGGACATGGAATCGACATGGGGGGGGACGCGGGCCCAGACGTAGAAGGTGGCGGCCGGGGGTTGGGCCTGGAAACCAAGCTTCTGGAGCCCCTGGCAGAGCAGTTCGGCCCGGGACCGGTAGACAGAACGTATTTCGCGCACTTCGGGACGATCGATACCCTGAAACGCTTCTGCGGCG